>JABAOH010001419.1_pt5 | contig 34567 bp, 29 predicted proteins | sample 7062181 | NCBI WGS metagenome assembly JABAOH01 (sample SAMN14538630, study PRJNA623070) | marine sediment metagenome | biome: marine biome [ENVO:00000428]; feature: marine pelagic biome [ENVO:01000023]; material: deep marine sediment [ENVO:00002113]; isolation source: pool of 5 deep marine... | reverse complement strand
GCTGACCCGGATCTTGTTCCTATGCTCTTTGATCGCGCTGAAGAGGCATTCGGACCTGTGGATGTGTTGGTTAATAACGCTGCAGATTATTTTCCCGACACGTTCCTGCCAGAAAAGACTCTTGCCGCTGGCGAACGCGCGCTGTGGGAAGCGGGCCCACTCAGGTCAACCATCAACGCGGTAAGCCACGACCGACACTGTGCCGTTAATACCCGTGCCGTGGCCTTGATGATGGCAGAATTTGCCCGTCGGCATATCGAGCGTAATCGAAATTGGGGGAGGATCATCAATGTAAGTGCTGATTGCTCTTGGGGCTGTCCCGGGGAAGTCTCCTACAGGGCTAGTAAGTACGCACTCGAATCCTACAGCCGCAGTGCTGCTGCGGAGCTGGGCCCCTTTGGCATCACGGTGAATATTGTCTCCCCTGGCCCGATTCAAACCGGATATATCACGCCGCAGATGGAGGAAGGATTGGTCGGTGATATCCCGCTGAGACGTATTGGTCAACCAGAAGACGTTGCTGATGTCATTGTTTTCTTGGCGTCTGAACAAGCCCGGTGGCTTACTGGACAATTGCTCTGTGTTCACGGCGGACACCGAATGTCGCTGGGACGCTAGCTGGGAAAGCTCCTCGCCGATACATAAAATGTGACGGGGGGTTGTTTTTTCTTGACCGGCTTAATGCTCAGAATCCCGCCTTAAGCTCACATTGTGAAAATATTTCACAGCGCTCTCAAAAATTGCCTGTAATTATTACTGGGATATCCAGGTGTCATCATGATTTCAAATAGTTATGTATGAGCACCTAGGTGGCACAAAAAATGCAAACTTGCAAAAAACCTCAATCCACTCATGTGCGGATTCGGTAATGAGGTGAGTGCAAGAAACGGAGGTTCGTCTTTTCAAGTATGGTCTATGGAGGCTTAAAGAAAGATTAAGAACCTTGATCACTCGAGAAGAGTATGGATGTTAAAGCACATGAAAAATACAATGAGGGGTTGTCTTATTTGCAAGATGATCGTTACCAAGAAGCAATAGAGTCCTTCAAGCAAGCCATCCAGCGAAAGCCTGATTCTGCCGAGGCTCATTGTGATCTTGGAAATTGTTATATCCAGCTTGGTCGGTACCAGGAAGCAATTGACGCTTGCAAAGAGGCGATCCGGATCGCACCTGATTATGCCAAGGCACACTACAATCTAGGCCTTGCCTATCAAAGTACCGGGAACCTCGACGAAGCAACTGAAGCTTACAAGGAGATGATCCGCCTCAAGCCCGATAATGCTGAGGTGTATTATAACCTGGCTCTGGTGTATCAATACTTGGAGCGCTACGAGGAAGCAATCGAGGCTATCAAGACGGTCTTCCGCATATGCCCTGATTTTGCCGATGCGTACTTTACTCTCGGCAGGGTTTATGTGAACCTTGGACGCCGGGAGGAAGCAGTTGTAGCTTACAAACAGGCCATCCGCCACAAGCCCGATAATGCCGATGCGCACTTTTTTCTTGCCCTGGTGTATGTCATGCTTCAACGCCATCCGGAAGCGGCGGAGTCCTTCAAGGAGGCGGTTCGACTCAAGCCCGAATATGCTGGCGCATTGCAATCTTTATCGGAGAGGGGGGAGAGGAGCCAACCCTTGACGTTGGACAAATGATTTTCTTGTCCCTTTTGAAGAACAGGAATCAGGTGTCAACAGGCTGTTACCCACATCCCCTTTCGCTCTCAGAAAAGAATTCTTGATCATTCTAAAGTTCACCTCACTGCAAAGAGCGCCCCTTCGGCGCTACTTCGTTCCCGCAACGCGCCCTTTGGGCTCAAACATTAGATATGCGGCCGTTTCGCTTCACCAAGAATGGTTAGCGAAAATTCTTCAACATTCGCTCCAGGGGGTTTGAGCAACGGGCCGTCAACATTTGACATTCCCGATGAATCCATGACTTCAGCCCCATCCAATTTCCTTCACTCTGCCCATCAAGTCCTCAGACGTATCCTGAAATCCAGATGGCGAAGATTTTTCAAGCAATTCGCGCAATTTATCAGTATTTTACTGCAATGAACAACAAGCCCCCCTCATTATTATCCGTAATTCCAAGAAGGCGAATTGGGGTAAAGCCTTGATTTTTGAATTTCCGGGCATAAAGCGTGAAATTTAACAGAGCCTGGGACCAGGTTCTGTTTGACAAACGCGTTCCAAACAATCCTTCCAGGATCTGCAGCCGCATTGAGCACATCGCGGGGATGCCTAGGTAAACTCTTATAGATAACTCCTTGTGTGCTTTTCTTTTTTGCTTGCTTTTTCCTATGCGTTTAATTTTAATAGGAGGGGTGGCCTATAAAACAAGAAAGGAGGAAGTTGAAAAATGAGAAAAAAGATCACATGGTTGGCAGTATTGCTCTGTTTTGCTTTGTCGTCATTTGCGGTGGTTCAAGGGAAGGCGGCCTGGCCTGATCCCGAACAGACCATCAACGTGGTGGTTCCGTACAGCGCGGGAGGGGGGACCGACTTAATTTTCCGGCCGATCGTGGAAGAGATGAAAAAGCACACCAAGGCAAACATCATCGTGAGTAACATCGGCGGGGCCGGCAGCTCTAAGGGTACCAACGAGGTATTGAGCCTGCCCGCCGACGGGTACACCGTGCTGGCCAGCGGCACCCATACCGTGGCCGCTACTCTCCAGGGGCTGACCGATGGCTACAAGAAGCTAGATGGGATCGCCAGCCTCAATTGGGATCCCTTCATCATCGCCGTCCTGAATACCAGGCCCTGGAAAACGATGAAGGAACTGGTGGAGGACGCCAGAAAAACCCCTGGAAAGATTAGCCTGGGGAATGCCGGAATGGGCGGCGCTACAGGGGTGGCCTCAGTGGGCCTGAACCTTGCCTTCGCGAAGTCGTTCAACGTTACCCCCTTCTCCGGAGGGAAAAACCTGCTGGCAAACGTTTTGGGAGGTCATTGCGATGTGGGTATCTTCTCCCAATCGGAGATGCTGGCAAACAGGGATAAGCTTCAGCCCCTGGTGATCCTCTATAGCGAGCACAGCGTCCTTCCTGATTTAAGGGATGTTCCCACCTTAAAGGAAGCCGGATATCAGAACCTTACGGTACCGGGGGGGTCATTCCGCTCCTTTTCGGTGAAGAAAGGAACGCCACAAGCGGTAAAGAACAAACTGGCGGAGATCATTCGCAAGGCTTACAAATCCCCCGGTTTTCAAACCTTCATGAAGCAGAAGGGATTGCTCCCCGCTTACTACGAGCTGGGGAAGCTGGACGGCTACTTCAATGAATTGGTCGAAGCATACATACCCATCTTAAAGAGCGCGGGACTTCTGAAACAGTAAGAATGAACGGAAACCGCACAGCCTCAAAAGAATTTCCTCGGGCTGTGCGGTTTCATTCCTCACCCGTTTTGGAGTCAGGCTTAACCATGAGAAGAGCTATCCCACGGGTGTTTATCCTCATCTCAATTTTTTATCTCATTTTTGCATTTTCGTTAGAAGAACGCAGGATGATCGGGGACGAGCGAGGCTGGGATCCAGGTTCCAGGGCCCTTCCCATAGGCACAGGTGTGATCATGCTCGCCACCTCTATCTACCTCACTTTGCGGGAGAAGCCTGCCGCGGTAGGTCCGGAAAAACTGGATGAGGGCTCCGCTAGACTCATCGTGCTCACCATTGCCCTCACGGTCTTTTACATCCTGCTCTTTAGGACAACCGGTTTCATCCTTTCCACCAACGCTTTGCTTTTCACCTTGATCTACTTTAATTACAGAAAGGGGATGGAATGGCATATGGTTCCCGGGTTTGGCCTCGGGTTTGTGCTGAGTAGCGGATTCGTTCTTTTGATCTATTCCCTCGGCAGGTTCATTACCCGCTCCCTGGTTCTCTACGGCAAGAGATCTGATCTTGAGGTTTTCTCTGGCAAACTGTTCACCTCCGGGGTTACGATGGTCATTCTGGCCTTGATATTCCTTGCTACTCTCTTTATATCAGGAAAAATAACCCGATCGGCTGAGGGAAAATATACACGGATTTCCGTGCTTACCGCACCGGCTGTTACGGAGATCCTCTACCTTGTCTTCAAGCAAATATTCCTTGTGCGCTTGGCTAAGGGGTTGATTACCTGGTAATTCGGGGGGGCCGTATTGGAGGAACTGGCGAACGGCATACTGCAGGTTTTGAACCTGGAAACCATCCTCTGGATAGCCCTGGGGGAGGTCCTGGGCATTTTATTGGGCGCTCTTCCAGGACTGACGGCTACTATGGGTATTGCCCTGATGCTACCTATCAGCTTTCAGCTCTCCAAAGCCACCGGTATGGCCCTATTGCTCGGGGTGTACTGCGGTGCGGTCTCCGGAGCCTCCATTCCAGCCATCCTTCTCGGGATCCCGGGCAACCCCAACGCCATCGCCACGGTGTACGATGGACAGGCCATGACCCAGAAGGGTATGGCCGGTCAGGCCCTTGGGGGGGCGGTAGTCGCGTCGTTCATCGGGGGAATCGCAAGCCTGCTCCTCCTGGTCTTATTCTCCCCACTGATTGCTCGCTTTACCCTGCTCTTTGGCCCCGCCGAAAAGGCAACCCTAGCCCTGGTAGGCCTTACCATCATCGCCTCTGTTTCCGCTGAAAACCTGGCCAAGGGTGTGCTCACCGGCTCGATGGGTCTGGCCCTGGCATTACTTGGAACCGATCCGTTTACCGTTGCCCTGAGGATTCCCTTTCCCGATCTTCTGGCCAAAACTCCCCTCACGAGCGGGATAAAGCTCATACCGGCCCTGATCGGTCTTTTCGGTATCTCCCAGGCCCTATCCGACCTGGAGCGAATACGAGAAGGCTACCTGTCTCCCCAGCAGATTAGAATCGAGAAGGTATTCCCGCCTCTCAGAAAAATCGCCCGGATGTGGCGGATCATCGTTGAATCCACCGGGATCGGTGCCCTGATCGGGGCAATACCCGGAACCGGAGCCTCTATCGCCGTTTTCTTGAGTTACGAACGGGCAAAGAAGATTACTTCCTCCCGTCGCAGCAAGCTGGAACGGGTTGGCACAGGATGCCTTGAGGGGGTTATGGCTCCGGAGGTCGCCAACAATGCCGTTACTGGCGGCGCATTGATACCGGCGCTCTCCTTAGGCATCCCGGGTGATTCCTCGACTGCCGTACTCCTCGGCGCTCTGCTGATCAAGGGGGTGGTGCCCGGGAATCAGCTCTTCACCCAGGAATTGAGCCTTGTGTATGCCATCTTCTTCTCTCTATTCCTCTCCAATGTATTCATGCTCACCTTTCAGTTGATGGGGGTGAGGATTTTTCCCAAAGTGCTTTCCGTTCCCATGGCCATGCTCATTCCAGTCATTATCGTCCTCTCGTTGATCGGGTCTTATGCAATAGAAGGACAGGCCATACTTTCGGCCATTTTCGACATGGGGGTGGCGCTGTTTCTCGGTATCGTGGGCTATTTCCTCAAGAAGGGCGGGTACCCTATCGCACCTATCGTGCTGGGACTCATTCTAGGGGGCATGCTCGAGGAGAATTTTCGGACGGCGGTAAAACTAGCTGGCGGCGACTACTTCGTCTTTTTCACCAAACCCATCGCGTTGGCTTTTATCATCCTGGCTTTCCTTTCCGTGGGGCTTACATTTCTTCGAACTGGGAGAAACCGATGAGGCTGGTTTTTCTTGGAACTTCTGGAGCCGTTCCAACGGGGAAAAACGGCAATCTCTCTTTTGCCGTGGGAGTTGAGAACACCTCTGTACTCATCGACGCCTCGGGCAACCCGGTACAGAACCTGCTCAGAGCAGGATTCGATCCTTTAGAGCTGGATGCGGTTATTTTAACCCATGCTCATACGGACCACATCTATGGGCTGCCGTCGCTCCTGCATGCCCTCTGGATGGGGAAGAGAGAAAAGCCCCTGCTCATCGTCGCCAACCCCGTTACCGCTGCTTTTGCCAGGGAGTTGAGTAATTTGTTCCGTCTTCTGCAGCGGGAAAACCTTTTTTCGATTACATGGGAGGAGTTGGAAGACGGTCAAGTGTCCCTATCGGAGGCGCTGAAGGTGGGACTGTTTCCGGTGGAACATTCCACACCGACCTCCGGGGTGAAACTCATTACCGGCACTTCTGTCCTCGTATACAGCTGCGACACCTCTCCTTGCAGGAGAGTCATCGAGAAAGCCACCGGAGCACAGGCTCTCATTCATGAGGCCTCGGGGAACCGTGGCCTGGAAAGGAGGTTGAATCCGGCGGGCCATTCCTCGGCCAGACAGGCCGGAGAGGTAGCCGCCCGAGCGGGGGTGAAGACGCTCTTTCTGGCCCATTTCGACTACCGGGTCAGTCTGAAGGAATCAGATCTCGAGGCGGAGGCCTCGGAGTCCTTTTCCGGGGAGGTAATCGTCCCTGAGCTGTTCAAGGAATATGAAATCTAGAAGAGAAGACAGGGCAAAGACAGCCATTGCATTTGATTTTGACGGCACTCTGATCGATACCGGAGAGATCAAAATCGACAATTACCTCCAGGCCTTTGAACGTATCTTTGGGACGGGGAAAGGGGATCGGGAGATCATCAAAGCATCCAGCCGCAGAACATATGGGGCCAATAGATTTGACCAGCTCGCAGATACGCTTGCCTCGCTAGGTCTCGAAGCCACGGATGAGCAAAAGGAGTCCTGGAGCCATCTCTATTCCTCACTGAACAGCAAAGCTCTGGTTGCTGTGCCAGAGTTTCTGTCAGTCCGAGAAGTACTTCTTAAGCTGAAAAATGCGGGCTTCGCTCTGTTTGCCGCCTCGGGGATTCTTGAAGAAGAGTTCATCGGTGAGATGACCCGGAGGAACCTCCTGGATTTATTCAGGGAAGCACGAGGGGGGGATAAGCTGGGTTTCCTCAGATCACTGAAAGAGAGAGGTTTTCGTCCGATTCTCTTCGTTGGAGACACCGAGTTCGACCGCAAAACCGCGGAGGAGGCCGGGGTCAGGTTCTACAAAGTCGAAAAGGACAGTGATATCAGGGCGCTCTTCCGATACGTCATCTCTCTGCTAAAGGAGGAAACCGGTTCCTGAAGGGGAACCGGTATGGTCGGGGGTCAGGCCTTGCTTCTTACCTCCGTGAAGGAGGGGACGTTCTTTTCTATTTGACTATTGCCAAATTGGGGAACGGGTCAAATCTTTTTTGACATATTTAATCCGTAGAATTCATCGAGTCCAAGCAAAGGGTTTTACCGCATACGCACAATACTTCCGAAGACCTCATCAAGCTCAATTGTCCCGTGCGATACCTTTTCTCTTGAGACACAAACGTCCCACCACCTATAGCACCCTCAGGCAAAAGGAAGTCCGTATTCATCTCATCGGCAATCGGATACAAGGTCAAAGCCCGAAAACCCGGGGGAGAATCCAATGCGTGGGTTGACGCTGGACGAAGTTTCCACGATCGTCGATGCGGCTCTAGCGAAGGCCAACGAACTCGGATTACGGCCGGTCACCGTTGCGGTGCTCGATGATGGTGGGCACTTGAAGGTGCTCAATCGTCAGGAGGGCCAAGGGAGCGCGCTTCACCCGCACATCGCCATAGGCAAGGCCTGGGGGGCGGTGGGGATGGGTATTGCGTCCAGAGCGCTGGAGCAACGTGCGCTTGAACGGCGGCATTTCGTCAGTGCCTTGGTCGGGGCACCCGTCGGCCGTTTGGTTCCCGTGGCGGGAGGGGTTCTGATCCGCGAGGCTGAGGGAGTGATCATAGGTTCTGTTGGCATCAGCGGGGATACCTCGCACAACGACGAAGCCTGTGCCGTCGCGGGCATTGAGGGGGCAGGGTTCACTGCCGACACCGGGTAATCGCCCTTCGGGTTGCCAAAAAAAGGGGGGCACTCCTTCACATTTGACAAATGATTCCCCTGTCCCTTTTGAAGAAGAGGGATCAAGTCTTCACTTTTGACATTCGGGATAACGTCGAATCTCTTCCCGGTCCAATTTCCTTCACTCTGTCCATCAAATCCTCAGACATATCCAAAATTCCAGATTGTGAAAATTTTTCACCATACTCGCAAAGTTTATCAGCATATTACCGGATTTAACTGCAACCCATAGTGATTTAATAATGATTTCAATTGATTAGAAATAAAAACCGTTGGCATAAGATATGCTAACATCTTAACAACCCCCTTTTTATTTCTGTGAAGTTTTTCAATCAAAGGGAGATAAGGGCGCGGGCCACTTTTTTCTAACGAGAAGCATAATCTTTGGAAACTAATCAAAATACTATTTGCCATATACGTGTTCCTGTGGAAAAATAGAAAGTATTAATCAAAAGGTTTAACCTTCTATTCATCTTAGCTTTTTAACGAGACGCTGGATAGTAACATGCCGCTTGTGATGGTTACAAAGACAGAAAGGGAAAAGAATTGCTCAGCAGAGTTGGTGAAGTTTCTTGATCGAATTAATATTCGCCCCGACGGCTCTGCAGAGGGAGTACTTGAATTTATCATTGCGGTTGGCGATGATTCAGAACAATCACTCTCAACGATTATCTTTATAATTCCGAATAGATTGAAAGAAGACTCAATTAGAGATGTGACGGATACTTTGGAAGATCCCAATCTGCATTTTAACAAAAGCTACTCATACCCAGTCAGACGAATAGGAAGGGCTGAAGACAAATTGTTTGAAGTTGATGGGATTACTTGTTCTGCAGGGAAAAACGGCACAACAATTCCTAATCCGCTGGATAACGATGACCGCTTGTGCATTTTTTCCATAGATTTTGAACCTGTTCGAAGGGCGGATAAAAGGGTTTTTAGAATCAGTTACGAGATGCCTAAATTTGCTGAATTATTCCCCTCAGTTGGCTTTTTCCAATACATTTTCAACAATGTGCTTTATGAAGTCACGCTCACTCCAAAACTGGAAATCTTTGTTCCCATGGCTATAGGCATAGATCGGAAATTATGTGAGATGATGATATACCTCCCTGAGGGATATCTATTTAGCTATGGAAATCCGGATCCCCAAAAGGTTATCCATGGTTCCAGATGCAGGCTTTTGTCAAATGAATGCTATTCGGATATGAAATCCGGGATATATTATGACTTAGAAGATTTTCCGGTCCTTCCAGGGAGAAGAATTGGACAAATTCTTTTTCCTCACCCTGGCCAAGAGATAGCACTGTACTGCCAGTTTCAAAGACCCACAGTTGCATTGGAAGAGTTTGGGGCCAAGATAGCAGAGATTAATAGTGCCATAGATGAATCTGCGGGCAGAATTAAAAGGTACACCGAAAAAGCAGAGAATAGTTTGAGCAGCCTCTCTCAAACGTTTGAGGAAAGAATCCGAAAGATCATAAGGAAAAGTTGGATAGCATTTGTAATAACTGTTGCAATTAGTCTCTTTGCAGCAGGCCTTGCAATTTTTCACGTTTATTCATTTTCCAAGAACAACGAGAAAAACCGTAAAGATTCTAAGAAAATGGAGACCCCATTAGCAAGGCCGGAGCCAGAGAAAAAAGGTTAGCACAAAAGGGGTCAGGCACTCATAAAATTGGACGGTTCTATTTTCTCGACATGGGAAATACTCAAAATGGTGGGGCCCAACCCTTGACAGTGGAAGAATGATTTCCTTGTTTTCCTTCAAAAGGAAACGGGTTGCCAATGCTGGAAGTGAGCGATATTAAGCATCTCAAGCGTTCCCAAACAAGAAGTGCCAAGATTGGCATGTGGTTTCTACCTGTGGTCGCTTGCGTTCTCATAGTGGGTGGTGTTCTGAACATTCACCTGGGGTCGAAATTTGCAGCAACGCAAGGCGTGGGCCTTGGAGGGCTCTTTCGTCAATGGTTCCAAGGAATTCAGATTGACGGGCAGTATTCAGGTGTTTTTCTCATGGCAGTGACGAGATTCCATATGGGTGTCACTGGTTTCGCATATGGAGTACTTGTAGCAGTGTTTTCCTATTTCTACGGGAAGTCTGTGCAGAGAAATAGGAGAATCCTCAAATTTGTCGAAGATCACTCCTAAAAGCCTGCCTGAGGTTTCATTGGATAACAAGAGTTATGGGATGAGGTCTTGACTTCAAAAGGATAATTTCTCTTTTCCCCTTCTGAGAACAGCGGGGCAGGTCTTTCAATATAACCCTCATTTCTCATCGAAAACATAGCCCCTTGAGGATAAATGGCTTCGAATCGCATACTGGACGTGCTGATTAACCATGTAATCGAGTTCCTCGGCGGTCCGGCTGCGGGCTTCCTTTATCAACAGTGGCCGATTGTAGTGGACTTTTTTTGACAGAGATCCAGCATCAACTCTCTTACCCTCGAGCCGGTATTCGATTTCGATTTGGATCGGGACGTCGACATCGTACGTGATTTCTTTGATGTAAAGGCGAGTTTTGAACTTTTCGATCATCCAAATCATGTTGTCTCAGACCAATGTGACCGAAGCGTGGTCAAGAAAAAGAGCTATGGGTGGAGAGGCCGAGCCTTTGTTAAGAACTTCAAGGGGTCAGACCTTGCAATATACCATTTGATATCAAAAAATCAAAATGGGACGTCGTTGACTAACTTGAATAACCCTCATCCCATCTGATCAAAAGGGTAATTTTACTCCCTCTAATTCCCTTTCCGCTACCCGTCACATCCCGACACGAACTCTCCGTTCCAAACCGCACGGCCGAGGTCAAGTGTTGATCCTTGACCTAAAGCACCAGAAAGAGGTTAGGAATGATCGAAAAAAGCAATAAGGATCAAACCTTGCCTCTTGACCCTTTTGGATTGATAGACATTCTTTTCCGGGAAAAGCATCAAATCCTCAGTCATGATATTGCGTAAGGCTTCTTGCAAAAATCTTACAAATGGCTAGACTGAGGGCAGGGGGCAGGCATCGAGAGATAAACTGAGAAAAGTCCGGAGTGAAGGCCATGAGGGTACTCCTCATCTCTGCTAACACAGAACAGATCAATATACTCCCCTTACCTCTGGGATTGAATTGTGTGGCCGTGGCAACCGGAAGGGCCGGGCATGATGTAGAGTTGGTTGACCTGATGATTGAAAAGGATACCCAATCGGGTATCAAGGAGGCAATTGAAGCATTTCGTCCGGATATTATTGGTATTTCGGTGAGAAACATCGATGACCAGGAAATGGAAAACCCACGATTTCTGTTGGATCAGATCAAAGGAGTAGTAACCGATTGCAGAAATCTTTCAGACGCACCTATCATCGCAGGTGGAGCGGGCTACAGCATCTTCCCGGAAGCTGCCCTGACGTATTTGGGGGCCGATATGGGAATACAGGGGGAGGGAGAAACGGTATTACCTGCGCTGTTAGATCTGATGCAACGGGGAGCCGACCTTTCGGGAACGTCCGGCCTTTATCTGCCGGATAGTGGTCTCCAGAGCAAAAGAAGATTCGTAAGGGACCTGGATACATTGCCTCTTCCGGATGCTCACCTGTGGTATCGTTCACTTCCCAAGGACCAGGAACTCTGGTTACCGTTTCAGACCAGACGGGGATGTCCCATGAACTGCAGTTATTGCTCCACGGCAGCCATCGAAGGCCACAGGCTCAGGAGACGGTCTCCGCAAGTTGCCGTCGAGGGAATCGCTCGCCATGTCGAGGCCGGATTCCAGTGCTTCTATTTTGTCGATAATATCTTCAACATCCCTTCGTCCTATGCGGGCGAACTCTGCCGCGGGCTGATAGCCAATGATTTGAAAATATCGTGGCGGTGTATCATCTACCCTGTGAAAGTCGATGAGGGATTGATTAAGGAGATGGCGATAGCTGGTTGCAAGGAGGTCGCTTTGGGATTCGAAAGTGGTTGCGAACGAATCCTCCGCAGGATGAACAAGAAGTATGACCTCGATGAGGTACGCGAAACTTCTGAGATGCTTGCAGACTATGGAATCCGCCAAATGGGCTTTTTACTGTTGGGAGGTCCAGGTGAAACGAGGGAGTCGGTTGAAAAAAGCATTGCCTTTGCGGATTCCTTACCCTTGGATGGATTAAAGATAACCGCGGGCATTCGTATCTATCCCGATACGCCCTTGGCAAAGATTGCCGTCGCCGAAGGCGTGATTTCCCCGGATGACGATCTTCTTTTTCCGAAATTTTACGTGGCNNGTGAAGGCTTGGATAGCAGAGCGGGCCGATTGGTTGACTTAATCCGGGAAGGGAGGGCAGGTTTCGCTTTTTGCTTTTGAGAAATAGGTCCTCAAACAACGGGGTAAGGCGTTAAAATATAGTGCATTCGACAGGATAAAGACGTTAACCCCCTTGCCAATGAGGTGTTGGTATGAGCTTGGCAAAAACGAACCTGCGATTTCGTTGAAACTATCAGACGGCAATGGGGTCAGGTCCTTTTTTGACACATTTAGTCCACAGCATTGATTAGGAGAGTTCCCAGAGTAAGACATCCATGGTAAAACGAGACGAATTCAACATCGTCATCATTAGTGATTTGCACCTCAGTCAAGGACGCGACCCGCTCACCAAGAAGTTCGATCGCAATGAAGACTTCTTCTTTGATGAGCAGTTCGATCGTTTTCTCTCCCATCTCGAGAATGAAACTGAACACCGAAGCCGGAACTGGAGACTCATCATAGCCGGCGACATGGTCGATTTTCTGCAGATTACCAGAAGACCAAAGGATTCTGAGTTTCGACTTAGAGTGAGCGAAAAGCAGTATGGCCTTGGAACAGCCGCAGACAAGACGGTATGGAAGATGAAGGCCATGATGGATGGCCATTGGGTGTTCTTCACGGCACTGGGAAGGTTTATAAGCTGCGGTCACAAGTGCACTATAATAACCGGCAACCACGACATCGAGTGGACAGTCCCCGATGTGCGTAAGGCTTTCAGGGAGGAGATGAAAAAGTACCTGCCCGGCGGGGTAAATGATGCGGATGGCATCGTTTCTAATCGGATAGAGTTCTGTCCATGGTTTTACTATGAGCCTGGGCTCATCTGGGTTGAGCATGGTAACCAGTATGACGGACTAAACTCGTTTGATTACTTGTTGTTTCCATACCTTCCGGACGGCGATGAGTTGATGCTCCCTGGCGGCTCATTTTTCGTTCGCTATCTTTTCAATAAGGTTGAGCAGACAGACCCCTTCGCAGATAATATAAAGCCAACGTCCGCCTACATCGGGAAATATTGGCACAAACTCCTCTTCTCCTGGGAGGTGATGAAACATGCCCGGTGTGTCTGGAAGATTCTTGAGAAGATACGGACGTTCCGACGTGAGGATCTGGAATACCTGCGGCAGAAAAACGAAGAGAGAATCAAGGCTGAGGCCGAACGCTTTGGAGTCGACGTAAAAAAAATACAGGCCATAAAAAGCCGATGGGTTCCGTGCTTCCTTTACAACAAGGGCGTGTTGCAGAATATATGGAGTTTCGTGAGTTACAAGACTGGGGAAAAACATCGTAGGATGGCCTCCCTGATTGGGGAGCAGCTTGAAGTGCGATATGTCGCATTTGGCCATATTCACAAAGCCGACCTATTCTCTCAATCTTATGATGTAGGAGCGGAATATGCAAATTCCGGCACGTGGACAAAAATCTTCATCAATAACCCTGCCGAAGGTCTCCTGCGAGAGGAACAGGAGTCAGTGTTTGTCCGGATATTGAAGGACGAGGGGAACAAGCTTGAACTTATGAAATGGAGGGATGACATCAGGAAGGGTGAGAGGGTCAAACTCTTTGAACAAAAGGAATAGGGATCAGGCCTCAACAGGGTGTTGCCCAAATCCCCTGCCGTTCTCAAAAGAATTTTTGACCATTCGAGAGTTCGTTCCACTGCAAACCCAAAACTCGATCTTTGACCTCAAACATTGGATTTGCGGCCGTTTCGCTTCAATAAGAATGGTTAGCGAAAATTGTTCAATATTCGTTCCAGGGGGTTTGAGCAACAGTTCTCACCATGTAACTTCCCGGATTAACCCGTAATTTCTTCACCGTCTCATTTCCCTCCACTTGACCAATCCAATCCTCAAGCTCCCCTTTGGGTCCAGACTGTGAAAATTTTTCACCATTTGCGCAAAATTTGCCCAGATTTGATTGGAATTAACAGCATGCAACTTTGATTTTACCCTAATTTCAATTGATTATGTTTAGCGCTCTTTGGCATAGGATATGCAGTCACGGGTACAGAAACTATTCTCCGTCTGTGAAATTTCTTAATTTTAGTCCTCAGTCGTCTGATTTGGTGGAATACATTGGTTGCCACGAGCTTTGTGGTCTCTGTTCGCCTCGATGCTTCGTATATTCCCGAGATATATCAAAAGGTGAGGCCTGCCCCCTGCATCTTGAGATGTAGGAGACTCATGACTCTACTGGACTTGGCCCGAATGCCTGTATCGTCGTTTGAAAGGAGGGAAAAGGAATATGTTGAAGAGAATACTCATTGGTCTTATGGTAGCGGTCTTTCTCCTGATCTTGATACATCTCAGTTGGGGAGGGTGCGGTACCGAGGTGGGTGAACGTCCAACAACGAGCCTCGCATGGAATAAATAGGGGTCCATATTGAAATATACCAATCCGAAAATCTATACGATAATGGGTTAGCGAAAAAAATTCGCATCGTTTCTTGACAGGTAAGAGAAATAGGGATATATTTATGGAGTAGGTCGCAAAGAGTTTTGGTTTGGGACTAGACAGGCCGCGCGGCTCTTGAAGCTTATGCGGCTTTTTTATTGAACCTGACCTAAGCTATTGCATCTTTTCAGTGTGAAAAAGAAAGGGGGTGAAAACCTATGCCAACAGGTCGAGTTAAATGGTTCAATGAGAAAAAGGGGTTTGGATTTATTTCTCAGGATGGTGGCGATGATGTATTCGTGCACTTCTCATCCATCAAGCAAGATGGATTCAAGGTCCTGTATGAAGGGGATGAAGTTGAGTTCGAGATCGCCCAAGGAAACAAGGGGCTGCAAGCAGTTGAAGTGGTAAAGTGCTAATGGTGCGGAAAGCGGATTCTCAGGCCCCGGGAGCATAAAAGAATTTCGGGGCCTCTCCCTGCACTCCAGCTGGCGCTATGGGCAATAAGGCAAACATGATGAGGGCATATAAATGGCCAGAAAAAGGAGAAACTTTCCCCGGAAAAATCACAAGAGGCGGACGTTCAAGAAATCGTTTAAAGTAATCTGCGCCATTTGTGGAAAAGAGGTGGTAACCGAGGTTTCCCCCCCTCCGGAAAAGGAACTTCTTTGCCTGGATTGCTACCAGAAGTAGGGAAAGAATGGATCAGGCCTTGAAACGTCAGATTTTTGGAGTGAAGAGCCTCATGGGAAGACCACTTTGAGGGGCCAGCGAGACTGAGGACGTTGTTGACTCCGTTGAATTAATTCCATGCCTTCTGGTGAAAAGCCTAATGTTACCCCTTCCAATTTCCTCCCCTCTGGGCGTCAAATCCTTCCTAAATTCACCATTGTGAAAATTTTTCAACTCACCCGCAAAATTTGTCAGCATTTTACTGGAATTAACAACAGACAATCCTGATTTTACAATAATTTCATACAATTACAGATATTTACCCTATTGGCATAAGATATGCTAATGAGTATCCTAATGGGCAAATCACAACGGATCAGGCGGTCAAGGCTTGGAATATGCGATTTGCAAAAGAAGCGTTTAGTGGTAAGACCTTTTGAAATTGAGGGACCGATTGAGGCATCGCGGAGATGAGAGAGGAAAACAAGACAAAAAGCCAGCTTATAGACGAACTAGAGCACTTGCGCCGACGCGTTGCGGAATTGGAAGCCGAGCGTAAGCGGTACGGGGAAGGGTGGGACAAAGACCGGGGTCACTCCGCAGAATCGGTGAATGAGCTTATTGCGCTCACTGAGGGACCTCAGGAAGAAATTATCCAGCGCGAGAAGACCGATGAAAAGATTCGTAAATTGGCCCTTGCGGTGGAGCAGAGCCCGACTCCCGTGGTTATCACCGACTCAAACGGAAACATCGAGTACGTCAATCCAAAATTCGCTCAACTCACAGGATATGCCTCCACAGAGGCGATTGGACAGAATCCGAGAATCCTAAAATCGGGGAAACAGCCTCCCGAATTATATGAGGAGCTGTGGCAAATGATCTCCAATGGCAAAGAGTGGCGCGGGGAGTTCCTCAACAAGAAGAAGAATGGAGATTTATACTGGGAGGACGCGTCAATCTCAGCCATAAAAAATGAGGAAGGTGTTATTACTCACTTCGTTGGAGTCAAGGAGGACATCACAGAGCGCAAGAAGGAAGAGGAAACCATGAGGCAGTTGGCTTATCACGACCCGTTGACAGGTCTGCCCAACCGTTTACTCTTCAAGGACCGTCTTACCATTGCACTGGCTCAAGCGAACCGGAACCGCCATAAACTGGCCGTGATGTTGCTCGATCTAGACCACTTCAAGGACATAAATGATACCCTGGGACACAAGGTTGGAGATAAACTGCTGAAAGCTGTCGGCAAGCGACTTATCGGTCTCCTGCGGAAGAATGATACGGTCGCCCGAATGGGGGGGGACGAATTCTTGCTCTTATTGCCCGAAGTTAAAAAGTTAGAAGATGCATCCACCATTGCCCAAAGGGTTATGGGGACGCTGCGAAAGCCATGTGTGGTCAATGGCCATAAACTCCGCATTACGGCAAGCATCGGTGTTGCCCTCTACCCGGATGACGGTCAAGATGATGACAGCCTGATGAACCACGCGGACAATGCCATGTACTGGGCTAAGAAAGAGGGACGGAACACTTGCCGACACTAAACTCCCAACCAAAGGTCAAGGGGTCAAATCTTTTTTGACACATCTCCATACCACGCCCATTTCATCCTTTTCACCAATCTTTCCCGGCTGCCAAAATAATCCACGGATTGGAGAGCAATCATGAAAAAAGCACTCCCTTTCTTACTGCTTCTCTTTCTCGCTTTGGGTACCAGGCAATCCTCTATTGCCGAGCCAATATCGCCCGAGGATGTCCCTGAACCGCTGAAACCCTGGATCGAATGGGTTCTTCATGGGCACGAGGAGGAACGCTGCCCTTCTCTCTACAGTATGGGGAACCAGCGCCGCTGCGGCTGGCCGTCTCAACTGGAGTTGAGGCTAACCGATAAGGGGGGAGCTTTCAGGTTTGACTGGCTCATGACCACTGAAGGCTGGGCCCACCTGCCTGGCAGTGCAAGGCACTGGCCTCAGGAGGTTCGGATCGATGAGCAGGCGGCCCTCGTCGCCCAACGCGATGGAAGGCCAGCCGTCTATCTCACGGCGGGAAGTCATGCGGTGAGCGGTGTGTTTCAGTGGGANNACAAGGGCATCGATTTCCCCCGTCTCGATTCCAAAGGCGCCGTTTTGCTGCGAGAACAGGCCACCGGAGAAAAAGTCCGGGAAGAAGGCAAGAAGGAACGCCTTGGTATGAGGGTCTACCGGTGCGTTGTGGATGAAATCCCACTCACGGTCATTACACGCATCGATCTCAACGTATCCGGAAGACCCCGTGAGGCGCTTCTCGGACGGGCTCTGATCGAAGGTTACATCCCTTTGTCCATCAATAGCCCCATACCAGCACGGCTTGAGCCCGACGGCCGCCTGCGGGTTCAGGTCAAACCAGGTCGTTGGACCATTTTGTTTGAGGCACGACACAAGGAGCCTGTTCAGGAAATATCTCTTGCGCCAACTGAGGAGCCTTGGCCCAAGGAAGAAGTCTGGGTTTTTGATGCACGGAATCACCTCCGCCTCGTCACCATCGAAGATGTGCAACAGATTGATCCACGGCAGACCACCTTACCTGCCGAATGGCAACAATTTCCCGCATTTCGAATCCAGCCGGGCGATACACTGCGAATCATGGAAAAAAGGCGGGGAGACCCAGATCCTGCTCCAGATCAGCTCACCCTTCATCGGAACCTCTGGCTTGATTTCGACGGCGGGGGTTACACCGTACAGGATCGAATTGCTGGGACCATGACACGGGGCTGGCGCTTGGAAATGAATCCTCCTATAAAGCTCGGACGAGTTCTGGTGGATGGGCACCCCCAATTCATCACACGCATCGGCGAATCGGACCGTGCCGGTGTTGAGGTCCGACGCGGCCAGATTCAGCTCCTTGCTGACAGTCGTATTGGCGAAGGGTTGTCGCGTCTTCCGGCAGTCGGGTGGGATCACGATTTTCATCAGGTGCAGGGCACCCTGAATCTCCCACCAGGCTGGCGCCTGCTCGATGCCACGGGTGTTGATCAGATTCCAAACACATGGATGAAACAGTGGACCTTGCTGGATCTGTTTCTTCTTCTCATCATTGCCCTGGCAGTTGCGAAACTCTGGAAGTGGCCGTGGGGTATCGTATCACTCGTCACCCTGGTCGTGATCTATCACGAACCCGGAGCACCCAAGTGGGTGTGGCTCCATGCATTGGCATCCATTGCTTTGCTACGAGTCCTCCCCCTTGGCCGATTAAGAAGTCTCGTGCAGGCTTATCGGATAGTCAGTCTGGTGGCGCTCGTCGCGATTGCTGTGCCGTTTATGGTCATCCAGACTCGGCAAGGCTTGTTCCCGCAGCTCGAAAAACCCCAGCAATTGATGGCTCTAGCACCGGGAGTGGCTCCTGAGGAGGCCGACCTCCAGAGAGAATTGAAGGGTGAAGAAAGGCTTGAAGAGGAATTCGTCGATCGGGCGGTTCCTGAAAAGCCGTCGCGCTACAGAGTCCCGAGCGTGACCCCAAAAGAGAAACGCCCTGTATCCCGTTTGGACCTCTCGCAGATGGCGCAGGTTGATCCAAAAGCGAACATTCAGACTGGACCGGGCCTCCCGGGGTGGCAGTGGCGGTCCATCCCCATTCGCTGGAATGGGCCCGTGGAGCGAACACAGGAAATGCATTTGATATTCATGTCGCCCGGGGTCAACATGGTGCTGACCTTCATCCGGGTAGCCCTCCTGGCCGTGCTGGTTATCCGATTGCTGGACATTCGCTATACCCGCGGGAGTGGAGTCGTCTTCGATTTCTTCAAGACGGCTTCACGGACGGCAGCGGGCATCGCATTCCTATTTTCCTTCCTGACTCTCTCCACCCAGGCGCAAGCGGACATTCCACCCCCAGAACTCTTGGACGAACTCCGAATGCGCCTTCTGGAGAAACCCGAATGCGCACCCAACTGTGCCAGCAGCCCCCGTCTGCGATTGGAGGTTGGGATAAACACCCTGCGTGCTCGGATGGAAGTTCATTCCCAGGCTGATGTCGGGGTCCCTCTGCCTGGAAACGCACAGCAATGGTTACCCAAGACGGTGCTCCTTAACGGCAAACCCGCACGTGGCCTTTTCAGAGGAGCTGCAGGACATCTCTGGATCGCCCTTCCCAAAGGACGTCATCAGATCCTGATGGAAGGTCCCCTACCTAACCGCGACACCATACAGATTCCCCTTCCCCTGAAACCCCATGCCGTGGAGGCATCTGCAGCAGGCTGGGAGGTGGAAGGTCTCCACGAAGATGGAATCGCTGACGACCATCTCCAATTGCGGCGTTTGGACGAAAACAAGGAGAAGAAACCAAAGGCAACCCTTGAACCCGGCACCTTGCCCCCGTTTCTCCGTGTCGAACGGACACTTGTGCTCGGCTTGACTTGGCAGGCCGAAACAAGAGTCCTGCGGGCGAGTCCCAGAGGGGCTGCCGTTGTCCTCGAAATCCCCCTGATCGAGGGTGAGTCCGTCACGAGTGCGGATATTCGGGTCGAACGAAACCGGGTTCTGATCAACATGGCACCTCACCAATCTGAGGCTCGGTGGGTTTCTGTCCTTGAAAAACAGAATCAAATGGTCCTCAGCGCCCCGGACACGACCTCCTGGACAGAGATTTGGCGCATCAATGTGAGCCCTATCTGGCATATGGAGTTGGAGGGTATCCCGGTCATTCACCACCAGGACCAGGCGGGTCAATGGCTTCCGGAGTGGCGCCCTTGGCCAAACGAAACCATCACTCTTCACATCACCCGCCCAGGAGGTATACCCGGGAAGACGCTCACCGTCGACGGTAGTCGCTTACTGATGTCTCCGGGCCTCCGTGCGACCGATGCCACATTGGGTCTCACCATGCGGAGCAGTCGGGGCGGACAACACAGCGTAGCACTGCCCCAAAATGCCCGACTCCAGGTGGTAAAGATCAATGGCAAAAAACAACCAATCCGTCAGGAGGGGCGTCTTGTCACCTTGCCGCTAACGCCGGGAAGGCAGCACATGGAACTCCAGTGGCGACAGCCTCAGGGTATCGCTAGCCAGTTTAAGACGCCGCACGTGGATTTGGGAGCTGAGAGCGTTAACGCCCAGGTTGGGATCAAAATGCCAGGCCGTCGTTGGGTTCTTTTCACGGGTGGGCCGCAACTAGGACCAGCGGTACTCTTCTGGCCTTTTGTAATCGTCATTTTGCTCGTGTCTGCAGGCCTCGGACGCGTGACGGTGACGCCGCTGAAAACCCACCACTGGATCCTCTTGGGTCTCGGACTCACCCAAGTGCGCATCGAGATTGCCCTGCTGATCGTTGCCTGGTTGCTCGTCCTAGGATACCGCAAACGGCTTGGTGTGGACACGAAAAAGGCTGTTTTTAATCTTGTCCAATTGGGACTGGTGATTCTATCCGCCCTTGCCTTGTTCTCCCTCTTCTATGCGATCAGACACGGTCTGCTGGGCCATCCAGAGATGTGGATTATGGGGAATGGCTCAAACAATTATTTGCTCCAGTGGTTTCAGGACCGTTGTGGTGCCGTGATGCCGCAAACCTGGGTATTCTCGGTTCCGATTATTTTCTATCGCGTCGCCATGCTGGCCTGGGCACTGTGGCTGGCATTAGCGCTGCTTCGATGGCTCCGGTGGGGCTGGGGGTGTTTCAGCCACAATGGCTTCTGGCGTCCGATCGCATGGAAGAAGCGCAAGAAGAAGGCTAAAGAGGAAAAAGGGGATTCTCTGGAGCTGGATGCAGAAGAATGAAAAATCAGAATTAAGAGAGGGCAACAGCCCGTTACAATGTCACATTTGATTTGGTATCACACCGCCTCTGAGAATAGTGTTTTGAGGGCTGTCTACCATATAACCCAGAGGGGTAATGGCAGAAGTCCTTTTTTAGACGATGCCGGCAAAGAGACCTTCCTTGCATTGCTCTCCGTAGTGGTATTATGGTTACACATTAAAAGAGATTGCTCAATATCTAGGGGGTCCATTGCGCTACGGTAAGCCGTGCGCTCAGGCAGATAGAAATGCACCCGTAAGAATGTTATAATGCAAGGCCTAGCCCTCTCAACTCTCAAGGTGTATTGTTACATTTCAAGGGGCTGATTTCTGGGTTCGAAAATCAACCGAGGCGGATACCGATATGGTCAAACACTCGAGGACACTATTGCTATCACTTGCGATTGTCATAGGTATTGGGATTACCTTTGCTGTCTGCTGGCACTCGCTCGAAGAAATTCATTACTTGAAGTCCTTTTATCCTGGCCGGTTTACCGTCGAGGAAGCCTTTTATGCAAGTGCAATTGAACTCATTAAGGTAATTATTATTAGCCTCCCCTTTTTTCTCGTTATACTCGTGAGCCTTTGCCTTTTAAGCATCTTCCGAAGCAGAGATTAGCAAGCCTGACGAGAAATTGATGAGCTCTGTAAATCTATTGCCATTGATTTCGCTCTGTCGGGATAGTGGTCCGTCCATAACAGGTTTCCCTGTCAAACAAAAATATCCGTTTCGGTCGAAAGGGTAATTTGCATGGGGAAGATTGATCTATGGTATCCTAACGGAGAAAGGAATTTCTTCTCACGTTCTCCATATCGTTTCAAGGGAATCGAGCGCTGTCGCCTCAATCCGGCCTAAACTGAGAAGAGAAAGGATAGATTTCATGACTAGCCTGTACGAGCTTATTCGGCGCAATCGAAGCTATCGCCGCTTTGAGGAATCCCACCTTATCGGGCGAGAGACACTTGTGGAATTGATAGGACTTGCTCGCTTCACCGCGTCGGCAACAAACCGCCAACCTCTCAAGTACATCCTCTCCGCTGACCCTGAAACTAACGGACGCATCTTCCCCTGCCTGATCTGGGCCGCACACCTCAAGGATTGGGACGGCCCTTCCCCTGGGGAACGCCCGGCCGCTTACATCGTGATCCTCATAGATGAGACTATCACTAAGGACTGGTGGTGCGACGACGGCATTGCGGCCCAGACCATTCTGCTGGGGGCGGCGGAGAAAGGCCTGGGGGGATGCATAATCGGAGGGATACAAAGAGAAAGGTTGCGGCGGGATCTTGCCATCCCCGAACACTTGCGGATCCGGCTCGTTTTGGCCCTGGGCAAGCCTGCTGAAACGGTTGTGCTGGAAGAGCTGGAGCATGGAGGAGACTTCCGCTACTGGCGAGACGAAAAGGGGGTCCATCACGTGCCCAAGCGAACGCTGGAGGAACTGATAGTCGGGTGATGGGTGGGAGCCAGGTGTCACCATCTGGCAAATGAGTAATCAGTGAATATTTTGGATAACGTTATACGTGCAGGTGGAGGAATATGACAAGGAAAAATGTTTCATCAGGCTCTCCAATGGAGAAACCAATTGGCTTTTCAAGAGCTGTAAGAATCGGGAACACCATTTCTGTATCTGGGACAGCAGCAATTTCCCCCGATGGGTCAACTGTGCATCCGGATGACGTTTACGGGCAAACAAAGTACTGTATAGAGATTATGAGGAAGGCTATTGAAGAAGCCGGTGGTACACTCGAAGACGTTATTCGCACTAGGATAATGCTAAAAGACATCTCAAAGTGGAAAGAGGCAGCGAAAGCTCACGGTGAATTCTTCTCTGAAATCAGACCAGCTTGTACCTTTGTTGAAGTCAAGGGGTTCATAAAAGCCGATTGGTTGGTTGAAACAGAAGCTGATTGCATCATCGAAGGTGAATAACATCGCAGCCAAATGGGTTCACCGGTGGAATCTATTGGGCGATTTGGTTTTGGACGAGAAAAGAGGCGGTTGAGAGCCTGCAGTCCCGGGAGAAATGTGGTAGTAAAATGCTCGTTTTGGTAATTGTAGCGGTTCGCATAAGCCTGTTGGCTGGGTTCATCTCCGGAGGCCTGGAAGGACTTGGTAAAATGGAAATGGCCGAAAATCTTGCTGCGTTTGGTGGTTAGCTAGATTTGGTTAGGGGAATCACTATATTGGTCCCGAGCTTTAGAGTGGGGAGGATTTTGCGAGAGCATTTCAATGTGTACTTGAGGAGAGGGATACAATTCTGAGAGGCAATGGACTTTTTCGGGATTTTCTATCTTCAATAGAGGATAAACAGGCTCTGATGCGTCCCCAAAGGCGACAATAGAGGAGAGTTAGACAATGGGTATCGTGGAGAATGTCAGAGAAATCGCGGAGCTCGCCAAGAAATATAATGATGCCGAGCTCAATCAAAAGATCCTTGACCTTGAAGGCCACATTCTCGCCCTGATCACTCAAATACGTTCTTTGGAGAAGGCAAGTCAGGAGTCAGAAAGGACGTTAACACTTATAAAGAAAATGCAGTTCAAGAAACCCTTCTACTTCCAGGAGGATGATCCGATCCCTTTCTGTCCGCATTGCTGGGAAAGAGAGAAAAACCCCATCCATCTTCTTGGGCCTGTGAAAGTAGCGACTGGAATGAGATATGGCTGCCCCAGCTGCAAAGAATACTTCACGGTAGCGGGAGGACGTTCAGGCCCCACTGTATGAAAAGACGTAAGTCATCGGTGGGCTCAGGCTTTCATTTTGGAAAGGATCCACTATTTGAGGTTTTTACCCAGGGCCCATTTGATATGAAGTAATTCCTTAGAATCAATATTAGAAAATAATACTTATATCATTAAAAATAAAGACAATTAAAGTGGTAATAACTTGATAATTTCGGGGGCCTTTATCCAAGAGAATAGGGGCTCCGTTTCAAAACTTGACATCTGGAGCTCCTTTTCATAATGAGCGTCCTCTTTTCTGGGCCGTAAACTTTTCACAGTGAACGGTAATTTTCTTTCTTTATGGGATTATGCAGGGATCTTTTTTGTGCAAAAAATTGCTTGACCTGAGTCTGCCTCAAGGAAAAGAGGGAAGTACCTTCCATGCGTTTGTGTGAGAGTTGATTGAAGCCTTAAGACGAGGAGGAAATCGTGGGCCATATCGCCAGCACGGGCCGCGAGTATCGCCTGTTGCAACAGCGACTGGACCGGAATGTTACCGGTGCGCCCGAGTCACCTGTCTTAATGAAGATCCTGAGAATCCTCTTTTCTCCCGAGGAAGCGGAGTTGGCCAGGCGGATCCCCCGTCAACTCACCCCTTTGGAGGCTTTGTCCCACAGGCTCGCGATTCCTCCGGACGAGTTGCGCGAAAAAATGACCGAGATGGCCCAGCGAGGGGTGTTGATCGATCTCGAGCACAACGGACAGCGATACTTCGCGCTTCCACCGGTTGTGATAGGCTTCTTCGAGTTCACCTTCATGCGTGCGCGAGACGATTTGCCGTTGGGCGAACTAGCGCGCCTGTTCGAGGAATACATGAGAGGGGATGATCGCTTCGCCCGCTCGGTCTTCCGGGGTCAAACGCAAATTGGCCGCTCACTCGTCCGCGAGGAGGCATTTCCAGATGATGACCACACCGAAATCCTCGACTGGGAAAGGGCCAGTTACCTCGTGCGGTCGGCGACGGCAGTGGGCGTTTCTCTCTGTCCCTGCCGCCACAAGGCAACCCACCTGGGTGAAGTCTGCGACCGACCACTAGAGAACTGTCTCTCATTCAACTACGCTGCGGAAGCGATGGTCCGGATTGGCGTCGCCCGACGTATCACAGTCGAGGAGGCGATGCGTATCTTGGAAGAGTCTAAGGAGGCTGGACTCGCCCAGACTGGGGACAACGTCCAGCGTAAGGTAGCTTACATCTGCAACTGCTGCGGCTGCTGCTGCGGGATGGTCCAGGCGATCAAGACTTTCGACATTCGGAACGCGATCGTTACGTCGAACTGGATCAGCGAGGTCGACAGTTCCACGTGTAAGGGGTGCGGAAAGTGCGCCAAGGTATGTCCTGTGGAGGCGATCGAGATCGCTCAGGAAGGTAAAGGGGAGACGAAGCGGAAGTGGGCAGTTTGCGACGAGGACCTCTGTCTGGGGTGTGGCGTCTGTTACTCGGCCTGCACCTTTGGTGGGATCAGCATGAAGCCCCGCGCACAGAGGGTCCTAACCCCGGAGACCATTTTCGATCGGATCGTGTCGATGGCCATCGAGCGGGGCATGCTGGCGAACCTCATCTTTGATGAACCTGAAAGGCTAAGCAATCGGGCACTAGGACGGATTGTCGGCATCCTGGAAAAATCCCCTCCCTTCAAGGCTGCGATGGCGATTGAACCCCTGCGGTCGGCCTTCCTGAGCTCAATGGTCAAGGGGGCAAAGAGGAAGTCGGGAGAACTGGCGGAGGTATTTAGCTGATCACGGCTTCCCGTGAGCTGACAGGCTCGCTTGGCTCCTCATTCCTTCTCAAGGGAAAAGGGGGCCACGCATGAAGGGGCTGTTGCTCAAACCCCCTTTTGGTCGAGCGAAGCTCACCTAGCTACGAAGAGGTTGGATACATACTTAACGCTCTTTTTGGAGCGGCTTCACACGAGCTTAAGGGGGGTAATTATCCAAAAGCGATCGGTTTTTTCAAGGAGGTCCTTGAGTTCCAGCCGCAATCCGACAGGGGGACAAAAGAGCTTTTCGGAGCGCTTATGGGCTCTGGCGGGAAGTTGCTGTCGGAAGGAAACACAGCGGAGGCTATTGGTGCGTTTTCTGAAGCAGTACAGTTATCCCCGCATAATCTCTATGCTTATCTCGGGCTTGCCAGAGCTTTCTTTGAGAGCGGGAATTTTGCACAAGCTTTGCAGATTACAAAAGACGCTATGAAAATCGACCCGACAAACAAAGATTTCCAATTCCTTTTGCGAGGGTTAATGAAACAATAATGGATTAATGAAAAAGTAGATGAGTCGGGGACTTACACTCCCGCAGGGACGCAAGATATTCTCGGAAATTATTCTACCAGGTACTTGAACCCTTCGGTGAATTCATCAGGGGTAAGATTTGCGGTCTTCGCGAGTTTTCTTATGCGCTCTTTGTCCTTGAAGTCTTCCGTTTTCAACCTGATCATGTATTCGAGGGCTACGTCGTATGACTCCGTGTTCGTGTCGACATACCTCACGGTTATCTTGCCCGTGGAAGGGTCTATCATTTCACTGAGGGGGATAGGGGTTAACTTCCCCTCCTGTATATTGATCAAAGCGCCAGACCCTCCTTGTAAGAGGAATTTTACCGCGTTGAAGCCAAGATCCCTTGCTAATTCGCTATCAAAGGGTATGGGAGGTGCACATCTCAATTCGTATCCGATATCTTTTGTCACCGGTGTAGGGATTTCCTGACCTCTCTGCTCGAAACGTCTCTTGACCTCGTCCTTCAAGATCTTGCCGAAGTCAAGTTCTGATAAGCGTATGTGATCGAACTCATCAAGCTCTACATGCCCAAGGGTCTTTAATTCATCCGGGTTGAATCGTTCTGCTAATCCCTCCGCCAGAATTGCCACGCCATCGTCTCTCCCCATGCTCTTGCGCTTGATCATGGCGCCTTCCAGAATATCGCAGAGCTGTTTCAGGGTAACATATTGTCCCTTGAACTCCTCACTGATAATGGTCAGTGTGGCGCCCGATGCCTTCCCTATTCCCAGTGCAAGATGTCCAGCCTTCCTCCCCATAGTTACCACAAAGTACCATCTTCCCGTAGTCTGGGCATCCTCCATGATATTTTGAACAAGGTTCACTCCGATATGTCTCGCCGTCTGATAACCAAAGGTGGAAGCATATCCTGGAAGAGGCAAATCATTGTCGATGGTTTTTGGCACATGGGCCATTCGAATCCGTCCTCGCATTTCCTGCTCAATGACGCTCGCCGTAAACGCAGTATCGTCTCCACCAATCGTAATGAGATAGTCAACCTTGAGCTCTTTTAGAGCCCTGACAACATTTGTGAGTTTCTCTTTGCTCTTACTCGGGTTCTCTCTGGAGGTCCTGATAATAGAGCCGCCTGAAAGATGGATTCTGGATACATCAGGTATCTGGAGTGGTCGAATGTGCGTCATATCCCCGGTCGCCAGCCACTTGAACCCGTCGTAGATACCCATTACTTTCACCCCATTATTTATCGCCTCGATGGTTGCTGCGCTGATCACACCGTTTATCCCGGGTGCAGGCCCACCGCCAGCTACGATGGCTAATACCTTCTGGTTAGCAGGTGACATACTGTTGATCCTCCAATCACAAGAGAATACTCGGCACGGGCCTTCTTATGTCCGCAGTAATCGCGTATCTCTTTACCATTTCAAGGGTATCATGCACATTGAGTTTTTTGAATAGCAGGTCGAACTTTCTTTCGAGTTCTTCACCGATCTTTTCCCTGAGCTCTTCAGGTAGATTCCATATTGTTTCCTTAAACGGTCCTAACGCCTTCTTTCTCGTCTTATATATGAATTGTTCATGGGTTTGACCCGGTTCCCTCTCGTTGGCATGTTTATCTTGGATGTAGGTATACATCTTATCTCTCAGTTGTGTTGGGAAAAACTCGCTATCATATATGATATTTTGAAAGCCTGTTGCCAGGTGTATTTCAGCTGCGTCGTATTGAGGAAACTTATCAAACGCTTCATCCGGAAGAGTAGAAGCGCCGTGTTGAACCGTTCCTGCCAGGGCATACTCCTGTTTTGCCACCTTGGATATTTCGGAGTGCACCGCAAAATCCAACTCTACCTCAGCTATAGACCCATCCGGCAGAGGAACCCCGCCATGGCTGCTTCCAGTCTGAACGCTGATCTTACTGATCCCCTTGATCTGCTCTCCTCGCTTCCCAAGCTCACGTGTATACCCATCCATAAAGGAGCGAAAGTCCTCAACCGTGCTATTCTTGCCGCCGACCTCCCCGATCTCACCACCGACCGAGATGGTTATACCCTCGGGTTCCAGCGTTCTGATGTAAGCGGTAAGGTCAGCCGCGAGCTCAAAGTTAAGCCGCTGCTGTTCATTAACATCTCTTTGAGAGAGATCAACAAGGGTTGATGTGTCGATATCTATATTATAAAACCCAGCCTCAATTGCCTCCCGGATGAGAGCCTTCACCGCGTTAAGTTCAGGAACAGGGTCTTGTTGATACTTTTTTAAGCCAATCTGGAAATGATCTCCCTGAAGGAATACCGGGGCAAGGTAATTTTCCTTTATCGCGGCTCCCAAGATAACAACCGCATATTCGATCGGTCTCTGTTGGGTGTAACCGGTTTCACTCCGGGCTATCTCGAAGATGAATGCACCTATATTCTGCTTGAGGGCCGATCTTATCGTGGCCCTGGCGACATCGTATGTCAGGGTTCTGATATTGATGGCGGGTACGGTGAAACCACTGACTTCTCCTTTCCCCATCAATTCATATAAGCGTTTTATTGATGCAGGTCTAATCCCAAGATGATTGGAAATCTCGTAGATCAACCATCTGGAGGCATCCCTGATATCACCATCCTCGTCAAACACGGCGTTGTAAACGAGCCGGTCGATGACTTCTTCCCTTAATCTGCGGGTATCTAATACTTTTGTTGTGGTATGAGCTCCGAAATCAACTATCCCTTTTAGGGTATCTTTTAACGCTTCTATGTTTCCATATCTCATAGTGAAAGCTCCTTTCCCCCTAAGAACGTGTTAATAGTAGTAGTATACCAAATACGGCGACTTTTTTTGATAAACGAGAATCGGTCTTGGAAGAGAAATCGAGGGAAGTCGAGAGTAAAGGCCATGACATCTCCTCTACCACAAAACAGGTAAAAATACTCTCCCTATCCCTGTGATTGAATTGCGTGTTTATCCATTCAGCTGTGGAAAAAGTAAAGGGTGGAAGCGGGTCAGGCATTGAAAGATTGACTTCTGGAATTTCGATATCAGATTCAGTATATTTTTCTAAAAGCCGTTGAGCACTACAATAGACGCTAAAGCTTTCTCACTATTGGGTTATGCAGGATTTTCCCGAGAAACAATGGTTGGGCAGCCGTCAATTACAGAGGCCTGCTGGGTGAAGGAGATGTGACGAGGTGAAACCAACACCTATCGAACCTGCCCCTGGTCAAGAATCAGTTTGGGATTATCCCCGTCCACCTCGCGTGGAGGATGTCTCCAAGCACATCGAAGTCGTTTTCAATGGTGTTACCATCGCTGATACGTGCGAGGCCAAGCGAGTGCTGGAGACGAGCCATCCGCCGGTCTACTACATTCCCCCGAGAGATATTCGGATGGAGTATCTGGCAGAAATACCGGGAACTTCCCTCTGTGAGTGGAAAGGTCGGGCTCATTACTATACCGTTGTAGTTGGCAATAAGAGAGCTGAGCGGGCGGCTTGGTACTATCCTGACCCTCAGCCAGCGTATGCAGCCATCAAGGACCACATGGCCTTCTATCCCGCACCTATGGACGCCTGCTATATCGATGGAGAGCGGGTGAGGCCACAGCCAGGTGGCTTTTATGGTGGTTGGATAACGAGCGATATTGTGGGGCCGTTCAAAGGTGAACCTGGAACGCTCGGCTGGTGATGGGGAGGTTAGGTGCGGGTAGGTGTTTTTTTGGTCAACACAGCTCTGCTATAACTGTCTAACCACTCGCTCCAGAGGACTCTTAGACAAAATCAGGGCGGCTCAGCTCGATCGTTATCTGGCAGCATAATGTTGCATGGGATTAGTGAGGGGTACTATGGCGTTTGAATATGTGTCTCCTTCATGCGTGGAGTTTCATGCGTTGACCGGGGACCGTTGGTCTGACTTCGAAGAGTTATTTGGGAAAAGAGGGGCCTGCGGTGGCTGCTGGTGTATGTGGTGGAGGGTAACGCGCCGCGAGTTTGAGAAGCAGCAGGGAGAGGGCAATCGGGAGGCTATGAAGGCGATCGTAAATTCGGGAAAGGTTCCTGGAATCTTGGCCTATTCCGGCGACAAGGCAATAGCCTGGTGCTCAGTCGCACCGCGAGAAAACTATTCGTCGCTGAATCGCTCGCCAGTGCTAAAGAGGTTTGACGATGCACCAGTCTGGTCAATCGTTTGCTTCTTTGTNNTGAGAACTCAGGGTGGGAATGTGGTAGAGGCATATCCAACGCAACCGAAGAGCGGTCAACTGTCACCTTTTTCAAGCTATATGGGCGTTCCCTCCATGTTTGAAAAACTGGGTTTTGTCGAGTGTGCGAGGCCTTCGAAGAGCAAAGTCATTTTGCGATACTCCATAGAATGAGCTTTTTTGGTAGAAGCGCAGCGGTGCCAGCTAGCAATTCAATAGGGCGAACTCGAGATTCATGCACAGCCAGATAGTGGTCAGGTCTTTTTTTGCCATCCTCTTTGTTAGAGACATCTTACGATACCGGGGGGCAACTAAGGCAGCGTGCCCACGGTGTCCTCCAGGGCATACTCCCGAATGAGGGTCATGACCTGGTCCCAGGTGGCCTCCTCTATATCCACGCCCTCCGCCCGGCGCTCCAGCCGAGTCCTAATCTCTTTCTCGCCTGGATACAGTATTCCTTGGGAGCCTTCAGCCAGAGGGGTATCCTTCAGGTGCTTGGTCATTCTGGACACGTCGGCCTTCACCGTCTCTAATGGAGCAAATCTCTCGACGTCTATGACTACTATCAATGAGTTGTTGCTGAAGCATTCCGCCGGGCTCCCGGGGAATCCGCCCCGAGAAAGGATTCCTCCAAACAGGTCCGCCATGAAGGCCAGGGTGTATCCCTTGTGCCCCTGCGAACCACCCAGGGGAAGAAGGGCTCCGCCCTCGTAGAAATCGTTAGGATCGTTGCTGGGGCGGCCTATCGAATCCAAAACCCAACCATTCGGGATCCGGTGGCCACTGGCCTTGTAGATGCGGAGCTTTCCCTCGGCGGCCACCGCGGTTGCAATGTCCGACGAGATAGGTCCCTCTAGGTCGCTGGGAAAGGACATGGCGATGGGGTTTGTGCTCAGACGCCTCTCCCTGCCTCCGAAGGGCACTTGGCAGAGCCCGTGGCCGCCGCCACAACAGTAGATGATGGCCGCAAAGCCATCTTCAGCAGCCATTTCCGCGTATGCCCCCAACCGACCGAGGTGTCCAAGGTTTCGGATCGTAACGCAGCTAACTCCTACCTGTTTGGCCTTGTCAATGGCCACCTGGGTGGCGAACTTCGCTGCAACCTGTCCAAAGGTGCGGAGGCCGTCCACCTGGGCGGTGGTAGATGTCTCGGTGACCATCACGGGTTTGGCATCCGGGACAATTGCTCCCTCCTTTATCTGCTGGACGTACTGGATAACCCTGATGAGACCGTGGGAATCGTGGCCCACCAGGTTGTTGTCGGCCAGATGCTGGGCAACCGTCCGGGCATGCTCATCAGGGGCGCCGGCAGCGCGGAGTATGTGTTGAACGATCCTTTCGATTTTCTCCGCTGATATTGTGGGCATCGGACACTCTCCTTTTGGTTTTGTAGAGACTACCACTGGTTGGACTATAATGCCAGTGGCGGGCGAAACTCAAGTAGTTTGATTAAGCCTTACCCACAATGGCGCTCCATGCAATCTATCCTGCGTTGACCGGTTCAATCTCAAAGAAACTCGGTTACTTCAGATGGTGAGATTTTTTCAACCTTTTGACACAATTTATCAGGTTTTCGGCAGCAAGCTATTGAGATTTCAGTTATAATTTCGGTAAATATAAGAACATCAATTGGATGAAATAAAAGGTTGGGTTGAGGTCTCAACGGGCCGTTGCCAAATTCCCTTTCCCACTCTGAAAAGAATTGTTGTCCATTCTAAAGCTCGCTTCACTGGTAGTCTAAAACTCGTCATGTGAACTCAAACATTAGGTTTGCGGTCGTTCCCCTCGCCAAGAATGGTTACCAAGAATTCTTTGATATTCGCTCCAGGGGATTTGCTGTTTGGGCAACAACCCCTCAAATTTTGACGTAGCACATCATGTATGATATACGGCATGTGAAAATTTTATGAACTATTAAGTCAGAAAAACTTCACCAGGGAGGATATCATGGAGCTTCCAGAATACGTAACGGTTGAGGAAGTCAGAAGAGTCTGTAAAGAACTCAATATGAGAGATTGGACCATATTGAAGGAGGCTAAGGTAGCACCGGAAGAGGCCAGAGTAATTCTGGGCGTGGTGAATGTCGAAGGGATGAATATTCCGCTTGAGGACTTTTGTAGGGGGCTCGAGGTGGAACTCGAGCATGGTCTGAGATTTGAGGATGCAAATGTGACTAATAATCATCCTCTTTTAACCGGCAAAATTGTGTTAGCGCACCTCAAGGAATCCCTGGATTATTACAAGCGCCTTGAAGTTGCCGAACTAGAGGGCGATTTGCTGAAGGCGTTTGTTGCTAAAGATCTCGCAAAAGTCAAAAATGTGTATAAAGAGCTTACCGAGGCGAAACGCATCCTTAGCAAAGCGGAATCAGACCAGTTGGCATCGGATTAGCCGGACCATTCCCGCCGAGGATCTTTTCGTTCCCGCGATAGTCGTGAGCGGGGCTTTCGAGTGAGCGGTCGTTGCTTGCCGTGGGTTTCCGAATTGACATTAGTTAGTCAAGATAAGGGCTAGGAAAAGAGGGAAGGGGGATAGGCCTTGATTTTGGGATTTCCATCAAAACCCATGAAGCTGAAAACAGGGTGAAAAAGGGGAGAGATAACCCTTTTTATCAACCTCGAAGGACGGCAAGCTGGTCGGGATCCAGATGTATCTTGACGGTTTCGCCCTCAGCCAGTCTCCTTCTGACATCTCCCTTTGCCCTTATGAGGGAATCCTTGATTTCAAGCTGGTAATCGATCAATTCCCCCACATACGAAGCTCTGACCACCTTTGCATCAAAGACATTGAGGTTTTTCTTTCCGGACGAAGTTTTGGAGGCCGGCATAAAATCAATGTTTTCCGGTCTTATGGCAACATCTGCTTCCTGACCCCTCTCCAATCCACTTCCTTTACCATAAAGGGACAAACCACTCTCTGTAGCCACCACCATGTAGTCACCATAAAAATCCGCCACTTTCCCGTGAATAAAGTTCGTCGTTCCCATGAACCCGGCAACAAATTTATTGGCCGGTCTTGAGTAAATATCCACCGGCTTTCCAAGCTGCATCATCCTACCCTTATCCAGAACGGCAATCCTGTCCGAGATCACCATTGCTTCTGTCTGATCATGGGTAACATAGACGGTTGTTATGCCGTACTGTTTATGAATTTGGGCTATCTCAAATCTCATCTGCTCCCGTAGAAGAGCGTCCAGATTGCTCAAGGGTTCATCGAGAAGCAGAATATCAGGCTCCAATACAAGGGCCCGCGCGAGAGCGACTCTCTGCTGTTGTCCTCCGCTCAACTGTCGCGGATACCTGTCCTCATGGCCTTCCAGTTTCACCATAGCAAGGCTTTCTTCTACCTTTGCCTTGATCTTATCTTTGGGCATTTTTTTGAGCTCGAGGCCGAATGCCAGATTTTGAAATACCGTCATGTGGGGCCAGAGGGCATAATTCTGAAAAACGAGCCCGATCCCCCGCTTCTCAGGAAGTACATCTGTAACTCGTCGGTTCCCTATGAAAACATCACCACTGTCAACAGCAACAAATCCCGAAATAGATCGTAAGACCGTAGTTTTCCCACAACCCGAAGGCCCGAGAAGTGTCAATAGTTCCCCCTCCTTCACTTCAAGGCTCAGGTCATCTACAGCCGCTAACTTACCATATTTCTTTACAATATTTACCAACCGCAGACCGGGCATAGATGAATTAACTCCAATTCACAGGTGTTTATAGCATTTTCGTCAGCCCATTCCTCCCACGTACTCTGCCTTCAACATCTTCTGTATTAACGTCATAAAGAGAATGCTCGGAATGAGCAGAATAATTGCAATAACCGAGGCAAACTGCATGTTATATCCACTGGCAGAGTACAGGGTCATGGGTAGAGTGTTCACAAAGGGGAGTCCTACGAAGAAGGTCCCCGTGAATTCATCAAGAGACGTGATGAACACAAATACGGCACTTGCCAGCAAGCCGGGCGCAGCGAGGGGAAGGGTTATCTTGAAAAAAGCTTTGGTGCTGCTCGCTCCAACACTTCTCGCTGCTTCTTCCAGATGCGGCGGAATCGATTTGAACGTTGCGTTTGTAATCCATACACCGAAGACAAGACCAACAAGAATATGGACAAGTATGACTCCCGTTACCGTACCCGCAAGCCCCCATCTTGTAAAAATATGGAGAAGGTTTACAAAAATTGGCTGTTGTGGAAACGCATTCGGCATGAGAAACAGGAAGAGAACAAGCCCGCTCAGGGGTATCCTGTACTTTGCTAGAGCATACCCTGCCGGGATTGCTATGAGCATTGAAATGACTACCACTATTATAGCGATGAAAATGCTCAAGAAGAAGGCAGGAACAATGCTCACCGCACCGATGGCAAGGCTTTTCTGCAAGCCCAATGCCTGTTTCCAGTACTCAAAGCCCACCTCTTGGGGCAACGAAGCTGGCCAATACCACCTTTCAGCGATCGACCAGATCAGCAGGCTCATCATGGGCCCCAAGAT
>JABAOH010135560.1_pt2 | contig 34582 bp, 36 predicted proteins | sample 7062181 | NCBI WGS metagenome assembly JABAOH01 (sample SAMN14538630, study PRJNA623070) | marine sediment metagenome | biome: marine biome [ENVO:00000428]; feature: marine pelagic biome [ENVO:01000023]; material: deep marine sediment [ENVO:00002113]; isolation source: pool of 5 deep marine... | reverse complement strand
GAGCGCCCAGGCTTTTTGTACACGGCCTGAGCTCCCTGGGTCCATGCACCTCGAATATTGCGGCATAAGGGTCACAGACCTTGAGAGGTCTCTGAGTTTCTACACCGAGCTCCTCGGCTTGAAGGAGGTTAGGAGGGGTCATGGATACCTCGGGGACCCTAAGAGCGTGTGGGTTCTGCTGAGAGACGAGGAGTCAGGACAACAGCTAGAACTCAACTGGTATCCCGTAGGCCATCCATACCACGTTGCCTACACACCGGGAGAGGGGCTGGACCATATCGGATTCATCGTTGAGGACGTGACGAGGACCTATCACGAACTGCTGGGGAATGGGGTGGAGCCCATCATAGGTCCTGATGAGACCGAGGGATGGTTGGCGTACCTTAAGGATCCTGACGGCAACTGGATCGAGATCTACCAGCTGACGGAGCCTAGGCCTGCATCGAACACGCTTAAGTAGGCCTCTGCTTTGGTGAGACCATGGCCCAGATTGTAGAATGCGTCCCCAACTTCAGCGAGGGTCGGAGGAAGGACGTGGTGGAGGCCATCGCCTCGGCTGCCAGAGACGTGGAGGGTGTCAGAATCCTGGACGTTGAGATGGATGCCAGCCATAACAGGGCTGTTCTCTCCCTCATCGGGGAACCGAGGTTGGTTCAGGAGGCCGCCTTTCAGAGCGTTGCCAAGGCCGTGGAACTCATCGACCTCAACGTTCACGAAGGGGAGCACCCGCGCATTGGAGCCGCGGACGTGGTACCGTTCATCCCGATATCGAACATCTCCATGGAGGAGTGCGTCCAGTTGGCCCATGAACTCGGAGAAAGGGTCTGGAAGGCGCTAAAGGTCCCGGTGTACTACTACGCCGAGGCAGCTCTCAAGCCTGAGAGGCAGCTCTTGCCCAAGATCCGGAAGGGAGAGTTCGAGGCCCTCAAGGAGGAGATGGGGGTCAACCCCAAGAGGGACCCGGACGTCGGTCAGGCGAGCGTTCATCCCACGGCTGGCGCCACCGTCGTGGGCGCCCGGGGCCCGCTGATCGCCTACAACGTCAACCTCTGTACCGATGACCTCGACCTCGCCAAGAGCATCGCCAAGAAGATCCGAGCCAGCAGCGGTGGGTTCCCTGCGGTTCAAGCAAGGGGTTTCAACCTCGAAGAGAAGGGTCTCGTCCAGGTGTCAATGAACCTCCTCAACTTCCGCGTGACGTCCATGCCGAAGGTATTCGAGGCGATTCGCGAGGAGGCGAGAACCGCCGACGTCCCCATTGAAAGCAGCGAGGTTGTTGGCCTCGTCCCCCTTGATGCCCTGCTCGACTGTGCGGAGCACTACCTGCAGCTCCAAGAGTTCTATCGAGACCAAATCCTGGAGAGGAGATTGTGGGAGTAGACCTCGGAGCGCCCCTGGAGTCCTTCATCGAGGTTGTCGCGTCCAAGAAGCCGACCCCCGGCGGTGGCAGCGTCGCCGCCTTGGCTGGCGCCCTCGCGGCGGGACTCACCTCCATGGTGTGCCGGCTGACCATCGGCAAGAAGGGATATGAGGAGGTCCAGGATGAGATGGAGGACCACCTGGCGGCGTCGGAGCGACTGAGGAACCGCCTGCAGGGGCTCATCGCCGAAGACGCTGAGGCCTATGATGGGGTGAGCCGGGCCTTCAGGATGGACCGCTCCACGCCAGAGGCAAAGGAGAGTAGGGCAGCGGCGATCCAACAAGCCCTGCGAGAAGCGGCCGAGGTGCCTATGAGGACAGGAGAGGAGGGGCTGGACCTTCTTCAACTCGTCCACGAGATCGCTCGCAAGGGGAACGTGAATGCGCTCTCAGACGCTGGTGTCGCCGCACATCTAGCCCTTGCAGCCGTTCATGGTGCCAGGCTGAACGTCGAGATCAATCTCGCCTCCATAAAGGCGGCAGACTACGTGGAAGGGATGAGGAAGAGGCTGGAAGCCTCGAGAGGGAAGGCGGAGGAGGTCCACTCCCTGGCCGTCGGGGTCATCGATGAGAGGCTTTGAGAGGATCTCAAGTCTAGCCACATCAGTCCACAAACGGACCGGCCCATCGGATCGGCTCGCGATGGGCATGGCCCACTGCAAGCATGAAACGCGTCTCTTCTGTCCCCGAAGACATCGTTACTCTTTCACCTGCACCGAGGACTAGGAGCTGTCCCTCCCGGGCCTCCACGCCGTTGGACCCGAAGGTTCCCCTGCCCTCAAGCACATAGATGAAGCCTTGATGGTCGGCTGGTGTGTCGTGGCTGAAAGTGCCCCCAGCGGGAACGGTTACGTCCAGATAGAGTGCCGGAGTGTGTAGGTGGACGGGCGATTCATCGCCCACAAGAACCCTCACCCTTGTTCCGTCATCCTCCTCCGCTGGTACATCCTCAGGATCCAGGGCCTGATAGTCCGGAGGAATCCTCTTGTCCTTCTGGGCTAGATTAATCCACAACTGTAGGCCACGTGTGGGCTCCTCAGAACCTGACGTGGGCCCCTCCTCATGCCACATGCCCTTACCTGCGGTGATCTTCTGAAGCCCCCCTCCACGAACCACCGATCTGTTCCCGAAATCGTCGGCATGCCCCGCCTCCCCGCTCAATAGGTAGGTGATGATCTCGAAGCCACGGTGAGGATGCTTGGGGAAGGCCTCCCCTTGGAAGGACGGATGAGAGGTATCGAAGTCATCGAGGAGAAGGAAGGGATCGATCTCCTCGTAGGGAATCTCATGAGATGGGAGGGCGCGCCTTACGATTACGCCAGCCCCTTCCATGACTTCGCGCGGTTCTATGACTCGACTTATCGGTCGCTCACGTTTCTCCTGAGCCCTGGGTGCCATAGCCAGACCAGCCTCAGAACTCATTATGCTGGTGACTCTTAAATATCCCGCATTCAACGATGCGAGCATCCCGCCATCGGCAGCTCCCGCATCCCTCCAAACATCGGATACTGAGGCAGGCCGCTCCGGCCAGAAATCATTTATCGCCTCTCGACCTTTCTCATGCGGTGGGTCGATGCCTCGAATAGAAGCTGGAAGAGGACCCAAGCTAAGGTGCAAGGGCTGGCGTCAGGAAGCCCTCCTGAGAATGATGGAGAACAACCTGGAGAACGCTGAGAAGCCCGAGGAACTCATCATATACGGCGGTACGGGAAAGGTCGCTAGGAGCTGGGAGGCCTTCAACAGCATCGCGAGCAACCTCCAGAGCTTGGAAGAGGATCAGACCCTCCTGATCCAGTCTGGGAAGCCCGTGGGAGTGTTCGAAACCCACTCAAAAGCGCCAAGGGTGCTGATGGCCAACGCCAACCTGGTTCCACGGTGGGCCACATGGGATCACTTCTGGCACTTGGATCGCCTCGGTCTCATGATGTTCGGGCAGATGACCGCAGGATCGTGGTCCTACATCGGCACCCAGGGCATCATCCAGGGCACCTTCGAGACCTTCGCCGCATGCGCCAGGACACACTTCGACGGTTCCCTCCGGGGCAGAGTAGTGCTGACCGGCGGCCTCGGAGGCATGGGAGGTGCGCAGCCCCTGGCCGTGACGATGAACGAGGGTATATGCCTCGACGTGGAGGTGGATGAGGACAGGATTCAGAGGCGCCTCAAGGCAGGATACTGCCAGGAGATGACAGATGATCTGAATGAGGCGCTTGAGATCATCAAGAACGCCGTCGATGCGAAGGAGGCTCGGTCTGTAGCCCTCCTGGGCAATTGCGCGGAGGTCCACCCCGAGCTGGTCAGGCGGGGGTTTCATCCTGACGTGGTGACGGATCAGACGTCTGCTCATGACCCCCTTGAGGGGTACGTTCCGGCAGGGCTCGACGTGAAGGAGGCGACGGAGCTGAGGTCTTCCGACCCAGATGAGTACCTCCGGAGGTCGAGAGCCTCCATCGTAGACCACGTGAGGGCCATGCTTGCGATGCAGGACCAAGGATCGATCGTCTTCGAATACGGGAACAACATCCGAGGCCAGGCCAGGGATGCGGGCCTGGAAGAGGCCTTCGGGTTCGAGGGATTCGTCAAGCTGTACATCCGACCGATGTTCTGCGAGGGCCGAGGGCCCTTCCGATGGGTGGCCGTTTCTGGGGAGCCTCAGGACATCTTGGAGACGGATGCAGTGGTCCTCGACCTATTCCCTGAGAACGAGCAGTTGACGCGATGGATCAAGCTGGCCGAGACCCACCTACCTTGGGAGGGACTGCCTGCTAGGGTCTGCTGGCTCGGCCTGGGGGAGCGGGCCCTCTTCGCCGCTCGCATCAACAGGATGGTTGGGGAGGGACAGCTTCTGGCCCCTGTCGTAATCACGAGAGATCACCTGGACAGCGGCTCTGTGGCATCCCCTACCCGGGAGACGGAGGGGATGAAGGACGGTTCCGATGCCGTGGCGGACTGGCCCCTTCTCAACGCGCTGCTGAACACCGCCTCTGGGGCCGACTTGGTGGCTATCCACAGTGGGGGAGGCGTGGGCGTCGGCTACTCCATCCACGCGGGGATGTCCGTCGTGGCCGATGGCACCGAGGATGCTGCGTGGCGCATAGGCAGAGTCTTCAACGCCGACCCTGGTCTCGGAGTCCTGCGCCACGCCGACGCGGGCTATGGCGAGGCCCTCGACTTCGCCCGTATCAAAGGGCTTCGAATTCCCATGGAGGAAGAGGGGAAGTAACGGCCCCCGCCTGAGAGGAGCTATTTATACCGCCGTCGACATACGAGCCTCGGGGAGGATGGCGTTCCTCCATCGGCGCGGAGGAGGACCTCGCTTCCTCCAGGGCCTCGGCAGAGGGGGGATAAGGGTGATAGGCGCCAGAAAGCGGGCCTACGAGTACTTCATGGCCTTCGAGGATGGGTTGAGCGATGGCGAGGTTGCCGATAGGTTCCATGTAACTGTCGAGACCGTGGAGAAATACAGACAGTTGGTGAGGTACTACGATCTGGAGGGTTTGGAGGATATCGTGATCAGGCTGAGGAGGAGACGGGCCCACCTCTCCACCATCTACAAGGCAGTGAGGGGTGACCCTCGGTTCCGTCCCTTCGACGATATGTTCCTGCTGACTGCCATTTGCAGGCGCATAAGGGAGGCAGGAAGGGTTCTGTCCAAGATGGAGGTGAGAGCGGCCCTCAGACGTTCCTTCGACCCAGAGGTACACGACGAAACTCTGAGGCTAATCCTCCCTGATGTCGCTCCAGAGATAAGCGGCTGACTCGGACCCCCCGTATCGACTCGCCGGGGACTACAAGTTCTCTCGGCGGCGGACTACATCGCCGACGTGGTTATGCCTATCTTTCGAGCTACCACGTAGGGGGCGAACGCGGGCTGGGGGACCTCGTACCACCACTTGACCTGATGGACTTCCTTTCCCACTGCGTCGACCTGCTGCCAGAGGTTAAGGAGGTTGTCCGTTAGCCGTATGTCCTTCCAGGCTTCCACGACCTCGCCGTCCTTGATGCGGAAGATCCCGTCTCTGGGAATCGTGCTGAAGTCGCCAGTCACGTAGGACTGATAGCGGGTGTACCAGGTATTCGTCAGCCACAATCCGTCCTTCACTTCGCGGAAGAGTTCATCCTTCGAGAAGTCCCCAGGCCGGCAGAAGAGGGCGTGGGGCAGAGGTTGTATGAGTCCGGCGTTCGCGGTGGTCTCCTGCTCGAAAAGCTTCGAGGTAGAGGTGTTGTGTAGATAGGTCCTCAGCACGCCCTTCTCGATGACTACATTGCGCTTTGTCGGGACTCCCTCATCGTCGAATCGTCGCTTGTTGATGGAATCGGCACTTCCATCGTCCACAATAGTCACCGCTTCGGAGGCGACCTCTTCCCCGATCTTGTCCTTCAAGGGAGAGAGGCCCGCCATCACGTTGAAGGCAGAGCACTTGCTACCTAGCTCATAGATCATGTTTCCGGCGATGAGGGGATCGAAGATGATGTCGTACTCTCCTGATTTCCCTCCTTTGGGCTTCTTCACGAGGGACGCTATTTGCCCCGCCTTTTGACCGGCTCCCTCCGGATCGAATTCGGAGAGCCTGGATGCGCAGGCCACACCATGGCCGCTCGCCTCAGGGTCCACGAAGGCGCGAAGGGAGATGTACGCACTGGCCAGCCGATCATGACCTTCAGCGCCGTTAGACGTGTGTAGAAAGTGCTCGTAGTCACTATTCCAAAAGCTTCCAGCCGTCTCAGAGGCTCCCTCTGCGAGGGCCGCGTTGACTGCGGCCTCGACGTAGTCACCACCTTCATCTAGATCGAGGATTTGACTGTCCACCGACGGTCCGGCGTACCGGAAAGGTCCCTCGGCAATCCCGCCGTACAGGGGGTTCTCTTGAGATCGCCTGGCCAGGGCCACGACTTCATCGACCGACTTCTCCACGTTTTCGAGGTCGTCAATCTGGGTGGCTACCACGCGTTTGTCGACTACGATTCCTACGAAGGCGGCGCGCTGCTGCCACCGATTGCTGATAGCCGGCTGATTCTGGGAGAATCGAATCTGGTAGGAGCGATTGACGTAGACATTCGACACGACATCATCAGCTCCAACCTTGAGGGCCCGGTTGACGATCCTCTCCGAGAGGTCAGCGAAGTCCTCCACTTCCATCACCTCAGGTATACGTCCCTCAGACGAATCGAAGGACCCCCCAGCATCGCATCGAGACTCTGCTCGGGGTCGGATTTGCCACAGTAAACAGCCTCGAACTCTAGGTCCTTGCCAACAGCATCCACCGCCGACCAGAAGGCCGGAGTGGTGAGCTCCACCACGGTCCGGCGAACGGGGTGTCTCACCTCCCCGTCCTCGATCAGGTATGCCTCCCTGCCGACGTACTTCCCGTTGTACCGTTTATCGTCGATGTTCCACTCCATGAAGGACTTCATGTAGACGCCTCTCTTCACATCCTCAAGCATCTCCTCCACGGACCAGTCCTGCGGCTCCACGAAGGTGTTGGCCATGCGGACGATGGCCTCCACGTTGTAGTTCACCGCTCGAGAGGCGCCGTTGCTGCGGGTGGCGAAGGCGGCCGCCGTCTCCCGATTCTGAAGGAGCTCGTGGATGATGCCCTCCTTGTAGAGATATCGCCTCCGGGCCTTCACCCCCTCGTCGTCATATTCGTAGTAGGCGATGGCGTTCGGAACGGTGGGGTCGTCCACCACGTTCACCACTTCGCTCCCCACTCGGGTTCCCAGCGAATCGGGGGTGATAAACGACTTCCCGGCCTGGGAGGCTTCGCGACCGAGGACACGATCGGCCTCCGTCGGGTGGCCACACGACTCGTGGCTTGCGATGCCCGCCACCTGAGGCCCTGCGACGAGGTCTAGCCTCCCCTCGGGGGACTTCTTCCCATTCTCCAAGGCCTCCTGCATGGAGCGGGCTTCCTCCAGAACCTTGTTCAGGGTATCCCACGACTCGTGGGCCTCCCAGCCGCCGCCGTATCCATAGCTGCGGGAGGCCTGCTCGGCGTCGCCGTCGTGAACCACCGTCAGAAAGTAGGATATTCGGGCCCGGGGGGAATAGGATTCGATCCGGGTCCCCTCGCTGTTCACTAAGATCTTGTCTATCGTCTTGCCGGTCCACTGGAAGAACCGGGCCGGGACGTTAATCCCCAAGTCCATGAGCTCCCTATCGACCTGCATGATTGTCTCCAACTTCTCCTCCAACGGGACATCGAAAATGGGCCTCTTTTCAGTCACTGAGAAGCGGGTTTCTACGGCGGGCTCCTCAGTGAAGACAATAGGATCCTTTCGAGCGCCAGCCCGGGCTACTCTGACAGCCTCTCCGACGGCTTCCCGCACGGCCTGCGCGGAGAGGTCATTGGTGGCGGCGAAGCCCAGGCTCCCATGGTGGAGAACGCGGACGCCGATGCCCCGGCTGTCAGCGACACTCACTGCATCCAGGATGCCGTTCTTCAGGAGGAAGTACTCCTGCTTCTGTTCCTCGAGGCGAGCTTCAGCGTAGATCGCGCCCTCCTGTCGGGCGAAATCAACGGCAAGGTCCACAACATCTGTATCGGGCAAACTCCGTCCTCCCTACAATCCAGATTCAGGGCTAACCTCCCTCCTCACTTAAACCCTTATAGGAGTCCAGAGACCCACAAGGGTAATGTGCGGCGGGGCCACTTCCATATGGGGTTGCCCATGGAGTTCGCCGTCCCTGCCCGCCTCGAGTCCGAAGGCCATGTAATGATGGATGATTCCCTCGCTCGGTTTCTCCACGCGTTGGAGGCGGGGGAACCGTTCCGCACAGCCCTCGCCTCCGCATCCGTCTCCGAGAGGACGTTCCGCCAGTGGCGGAGGCGCGTAGAGGAACAAACCGGGTCGGACCCCCTGGCACGGCGGGGAAGACGGCTTCTGCCCACCGAGACCGGGAGGTCCCTCCTGCAAGAATTCGAAAGGAGAAATGCCTTGCTCCAAGTGCACATGGCCTCGGGCCTTCGCGTCCCCCTCCTGGCCGCCGATGGGGTGATCGTCTACCAGGGAAAGCTAGTCGCCGTGAAGCGTCGCTACTATCCCCATCAGGGCCAATTCTGCCTGCCAGGGGGTATCGTGGAGTACGGCGAGACCGTGCAGGAGGCTGTGGTTCGAGAGTCCCGGGAGGAAACGGGACTGGATACGCGTCCCGACTTCCTGGTCGGTGTATATTCAGATCCCCAACGGGACCCGCGAGGGCACATCATCTCGCTGGCCTTCGCCCTGGAGGTGGTGGGGGGAGAGCTGGTGTCCGGGTCGGACGCAGCGGGAGTCAGCCTCCTGGATCTCGATTCCTTGCCCGAGATGGGATTCGACCACAACCGCATCGTAGAGGACTTCAACCGAGGCCGCGGGCGATAGCCGGTTCACTCCGGCGCAGGGGTCTGGCGCGGTGCTGCCAGGTATCCGACGAACGCCAATGCCACCGTGGTGACCCCGAAGGCGAGGATGGCTACGGGTTCGGTTACCAGACTGGGGACCTCCTGGACGTAGGCGATACCGAGGGCACCGAAGCGGACGACGGAGGCGAGGCCTCCGGCCACGAGGCCGGTCCGCCCCCCCATCTTGGCGCCCACGATGATGAGGAAGAGTATTAGCAGTATGAGGGTGGTGTTGGCGACCTCGGGTCTCCCCAGAATGGTCGAGGGGCCCAGGGAGAAGGGCAGGGAGAGGAAGGCAACCACAGCGGAGACCACCGCTACAAGGGTCGTCATGCCGATCCCATAGCCGTAGAGCTGGACGTAGGAGCGAGCCGTGTCTTTCGGGCTCCCCATCTTATCGATGACTGCGTCGACCCCAGCGCCCTCAGCCTCAGATTGGGAGAGGATGTGGGAACGGAGCTCCATGAGAACGTCCCCGCGAAGCTTGGGCGACAGGCCCATGAGATGTCGTGAGACCTGCCCTAGGTAGCGATCCAGGGAGGTCACGGGCTCCTCTCCAAGACTCGCTGACAGCTCCATGTCAACCTGTCCCAGACCTGAGTGGCCTCTTCTAATGCTTTGCGGCCCAAATCCGTGATCTGATAATATTTCCGGGGACCGCCCTCCTCCTCCGTTCGCCAGGTGCCTACCAGGTATCCTTTGGTCTCGAGGCGACGGAGGGCCGGATAGAGGGTGCCTTCCTTCAGGTCGAAGAAGCCGTCGGTCAGCTCGCTGAGTTCACGGATGATCTGGAAGCCGTATTTGGGCTCGCCACGGAGAAGCGCGAGTAGCATGAGTTGCACGGATCCTTTCTTGAGTTCGGCGGTCCATTCTGGTGAGACCTCAGGCATAAACAAAGGAGGAAAACCCCCCGGGCCTATTTGAAGAGATAGGCCCGAGGGGGAGGGGGGAGGTCTACTGGCGGGGCTTCCTTCGGAGGGTTCGGAAGAGGACCAGACCCACGATCACCAGACCCGCTACGGCGGCCTGGACGAAGTAAGGCCCGAGGCCAGGTATGACCTGCGACACGAGTTGGCCACCAGGCACGAACAGACTCGCATCGAGGGCGGGATCATGGTAGATCACAGCCCCCTGGGGGTAGACGAACGCGCCGCGGAAGAGCGCTCCGCCGAAGATGCCTCTCAGACCTCTCTCGGAGAGCGGCATGGCACCATGCAGCTGGAAGTACATCTCCTGCATCTCGCCGTCTACCTCAACGTCGGACACCCAACGGATTCGGCCAATTCGCTCCCACTCATCCTCGAACTCTAGCTTGTCCGCGGTGATGAGGAGGGGCGTGTCTCCGATGGAGTCCTCTCGGTGCTCGCCGCCGTCCTCAAGGGCACGGAGGGCAAACTCCAGCCGCAGGAACTTCTTCACGGGTTCTGGGACGAAGTTGCCCACGAACACGTGCGTCGACATGGCCAAGCGGGAGTCGACGTCGCCCCAGTCCCAGCCTTCGATGTAGTGGTCGTACTTGAAGGTCCCATTCACCGTCATGCCCGTTACGGTCTCAGTCCGCTTCGTGAAGCCGACGACGTGCATGTCCTCGTTGATGACAATCCTGTAGACTGGCACGTCCAGGGTCGTCTCGACTAGTTCGACCCTCATGGTGAAGCTGAACGTGATGTTGTCCAAGCCATCGCCTTCGTCTCCGAAGGGACCGACCATGTGGTACGGAAGGTCTGTAGCAGTGATGCTGAAGTCCACGGTGGTTGCGTCCTCGCCTTCATCAATTGTCAGGCCCCAGAGCTCCCACGACTCCTTCAGCAGGACGACCTTCCTCGGGACGTCGTACGTCTCGAATAGGAAGTCATGCCAATCTGTCGGGAAGCGGAGAACGCCGTCGCCATCGTCCTTGAACTCGACCATGAGTTCAAAGCTCTGGGCCATGATCGTCCTCACGGGAAGGGGCGTGGTCTTATGCACGAGTCCGCCGGATTCGTTGTAGACCTCGGCGGCGCCGAGATACCTGTCGTACTCTGCAACGATCTTGGGGAAGTTCGGGTTGGTCTCGTTTCCATAGAGGACAGCGAAAGTCGTCGATCCGACATCGATGCGTATCCAATCGCCGCCCCCGAATCGCTCCGTAGAGCCGGTCGTCACCTCGACCTGCAGGTCCCTCTCAATGACGATCTCGTCCTCCTGAGCGGCAGAAAGGGCCACGAGGGGAGAGGCCATGAGGAGGAGGGCCAGCAGGACGCTCACGGTTGCCTTCATTCTTGCTCACCTCTTGCGTAGCGACCCTTTTTACATCAGGTCACTATGCACATAGTATCACTATGTCATATAAAACCCTTCCTCCACGAATATCACCCATGACTCTACTCCCAACTCCGAGACCGACTACTGATAATCAAAGCGAGACGCCGATACCGAAGGAAAGATAAGGGAGCAAGGTGGAAGGATCCCAGGGGAAAAAGGGATACCGACAGGAGGACTGGAGAGGCAACCGCTTTAACCCTGGAATCCTCCTTCCTTGCGGGGGATATGTTCTCACTATCGGTAATAAAACTTGCTGTTTCATTATCTGGGAGGAGAATGGTCGTCACTACCGCCATTATCCGAAAAAGGATAAGAGTGTGAGTTAATCGTCCTCCGTGAAGGGTGTACTTGTGCTTCTCGACGCCAACGCCTTGATGATGCCGTTTCAGTTCTCCATCGACCTTGAAGGGGAACTCTCACAGCTGCTAGGTGAATACGAGCTCATGGTTCCTTCCTCCGTCCTGTCCGAGCTGCAGCGCCTGGCAAGGACCGACGGGAAAGCTAGGGCTGCCTTGGAGATGGCGGCTCGCTATGCCACCGTCCAAGTGACGGGAACGGGAGATGAGGCCATCCTGAGGACGGCGAAGGAGCGGGATGCGGCCGTACTGACCAACGATAGGAGGCTGAGGGAGCGTCTGCGGGAGGCCGGGCGTCCAGTCATCTTCCTTCGGGGCAGAAGCAAGCTGGAGGCCGAGGGCATCCCCCTCAGGTAAAGGTTTTACGCCGTCCATCCATAGCGGGACATTGAAGCCCATCCTGCTCGAGACGTTGAAGCAACTGGCCCTCCTGGGGGCAATTCATGAACACGTCCCCATCTCCACATCCAGGCTCGGGAGGCTCATGGGCATCAGCCAGCAATCGGCCTCCGTTCGGGTCCTGCAGCTGTTGGAGGAAGGGCTCATAACTAGGAACCTAGCGGCGCGTCGACAGCAGCTACAGCTCACGGACAAGGCCATGGAGATCCTACGGAGTGAGTACGCAACGTACCAGAAGATCTTCGAGATGGAGGGTTACCTCACCGTGAGAGGAGGGGTGGACCACGGCATGGGCGAGGGCTTCTACTACATGAGCCAAGAAGGCTACAGGGAGCAATTCCGGGACAAGCTGGGTTTCGACCCTTACCCGGGAACCCTGAACCTAAAACTGGAGGGGAGCGAGGCGGCGAAGCAGGAGGTCCTCAATCGGGCCGAGGGCATCCACATAGACGGCTTCACCAGTGGGAACAGGACCTTCGGGGGGGCGAAGTGCTTCTTCGCGTCAATCTCCGATGTGGATTGCGCGGTCATTGTGCCCGTACGCTCCCACTACACCGACGTCTTGGAGGTCATCTCCCGACATCATCTGAGGGACAAGCTGGGACTGAAGGACGGGGAGATGGTGGAGGTCCGAATCAACTTCTAGCCACCGCGACCCAGGCTATGCTAGCTTAATATCGATTCATCCCTATATGGAGACTGGTCGCCCATGCAGGCGGAGACGGAACTCAGTGAGAACGCCCTAACGGTCGCCAGGAGGCGATATCTGAGGAAGGATGCCTCAGGCAGAATAGTGGAGAGCCCGGCGGAGATGTTTCAGAGGGTGGCCCACAACGTTGCCCTCGCCAACGAGTTGTACGACGACGGCAGGACAGTCTCAGGCGAGGAGGAGGAGTTCTTCGGCATGATGGCCAGGCTGGAGTTCCTGCCGAACAGTCCCACCCTCATGAACGCGGGGACGGACATCCAGCAGCTCTCGGCATGCTTCGTCCTCCCCGTGGAGGACTCCATCGACGGGATTTACGACGCCCTGAAGGCCTCGGCCCTTATCCACCAGAGCGGTGGGGGGACGGGCTTCTCCTTCTCCCACCTCCGTCCGAGTGGCGACATCGTCCGATCCACGGGGGGAGTCGCCAGTGGACCTGTTTCCTTCATGAGGGTCTTTGATCACAGCACGGAGGCAATAAAGCAGGGCGGCAGGAGGCGCGGGGCCAACATGGGCATCCTGCGGGTGGACCACCCCGACATCGAGGAATTTGTCACCTGCAAGAAGGCGGAGGGCTCCTTCTCCAACTTCAACATCTCAGTGGCCGTCACCGACCACTTCATGAGGAAGGTCGAATCAGGAGGGAAGTTCGCCATCGTCCACCCGAGGACTGATGAAATTGTGGGCGAAAAGGATGCTCAGAGGGTCTTCAAGCTGATGGCCGAGATGGCCTGGCAGACAGGCGATCCTGGCATTGTGTTCCTCGATCGCATCGAGGAGGACGACCCCACCCCGGACTTGGGACCCATTGAGGCAACCAACCCCTGCGGCGAGCAGCCCCTTCTTCCTTACGAAGCTTGCAACCTGGGCTCCATCAACCTGGCCAAGATGATAAAGGTCTCCAAAGGCCTTGCTGAGGTGGACTGGGGGCGACTGGAGGGGACCGTGAGGAGGGGGGTTCGCTTCCTGGACAACGTCATCGACATGAGCAGGTTCCCCCTCGAAGAAATCACGCAGATGGTCAGGGGCAACCGCAAGATTGGGTTGGGCTTGATGGGGTGGGCCGATGCGCTGATCCAGATGCGCATCCCCTACAACTCCAAGGAGGCACTGGCCCTGGCCGGGCAGGTCATGGCCTTCATCAGGAAGTTTGCCGACGATGAGTCTAGGCAGATAGGCGAGGCTCGGGGCTCCTTTCAGAACATCGGGAGCAGCATCCACGAACCTCCTATGCGAAATGCAACGCGGACCACTATCGCCCCGACAGGTACCATCAGCCTGCTGGCTGGCTGCTCCAGTGGCATCGAGCCCCTCTACGCCATCACCTATGTGAAGCGCGTTTCGGATGGGGAGACACTATTGGCCATCAACCCCTACTTCGTGCGGTACGCTGAGGAGGAGGGTTTCTACTCGGAGGCGTTGATGAAGAAGGTGGCCAAGCGGCACTCCATCAGGGACCTGGAGGAGATCCCGGAAGGCGCCAGGAAGCTCTTCGTCACCTCCCACGACGTCACGCCGGAGTGGCACGTCCGAGTGCAAGCCGCCTTCCAAGAGCACGTGGACAACGCGGTATCCAAGACCATCAACCTGCGGCAAACCGCCACGAAGAGGGAGGTGGAGGAGGCCTTCCTCCTGGCCTGGAAGCTCCGGTGCAAGGGCATCACCGTCTACAGGGAGGGTAGCAAGCGGGAGCAGCCCCTCAGCCTTCCAGAGGCCGGATCCAAGGAGATTTGCCCCGACTGCGGCGCCGTTCTGGGGACAGCGGAAGGCAGCATTCTCTGCGTCCGCTGCGGCTACAGCGACCGAGACTAGGCTAGAGGGTCTTGGTGACGTATTCGAGGATGGACTCGAAGAAGAGCTGGCCGTCGCCTGGAAAACCCTCGCCCTTTCGGGTCCAATCAGGATGCAAGTAGGGGTAGAAAGACCTCTCGGGATGGGGCATGAGACCGATGACGTTGCCTTGAGGGTTACATATGCCCGCGATGTTGTGGAAGCTCCCGTTGGGATTCCACGGATATCCCGCGTACTCCCCGTCCGGGTCCACGTAGCGGAAGAGGACCTGATCGCCATCCTGCAGGGCCTTCAGCATTCTGTCCTCCTGGCCTTGCGGGAAGGTGAACTTGCCCTCGGTATGGGCCGATGGCGCGAGCATCACCTGACCGCTCTCGAAGCGGCTCAGGGGCTGGCAGAGGCCGCCGTTCTCGAACTTCAGGAGGCTGGGTCGGCACTCGTAGTGCGCCGAGTCGTTCGTGGCGAGTACGGCCTGCGGAACTTCGCTGATTCCCCCCATGGCCGGCAGGAACCCCATCTCCACGAGGACCTGGAAGCCGTTGCATATGCCCACTAGCGCCTTACCTTCCTGCACGAAGGCCTTCAGATCAGGCAGCAGACGGCTCTTCACCCTTGCGGCCCAGATAGCACCGCCTCGGACGTAGTCCCCCGATGAGAAGCCTCCAGGGAAGACGAGCACATGATAGTCCTCCAATCTCCTCCTCCTGTCGGGAGGAACGTCCCTCACCAGCTGGTTCAGGTGCACCCGCTCCGGACGCGCCCCTAGCTGCTTGAAGACGTGGTGGGTCTCGTCCTCGCAGTTTGTCCCCTCGATGAGGAGTACGCAGGCCTTCACATCTCCCCTCTTCACGTTCTCCGCCTCCTCACGGCGCTCAGCCGACCACCAACCTCGGCAACGCGGAGGACCATGCATTCCTCATGTCCTCCACGGTCAGGGCAAGGGACCTCTTCCCGACCTCAAGCTTGAGATCCGACCCTCCAACCACACCCACGCGCGTCAGGGGAAGGCCCTCCAGGATCTCCTTCAAGCGGCCCTCCTTGTCTCGTTCGACCTCCAACAACCATCGGGTGTTGGACTCCGCGAACAGGAAGACGTCCGGCCTGAGGACTCCTGGGTCGATTCGCCCCGTGATGCCGACATCGCCTCCCATGCACATCTCCGCCAGGGCGACGCCCAAACCTCCATGGGAGAGGTCGTGACAGGATCTGATGAGGCCCGCCTCCACGCACCTCAGGAGGCCGTCAACGGAGGCCTGTAGGAGGGTTATGTCCACATCTGGGACCTGGCCGCCCTCGCCTCCTCCAATCCGATAGTACTCGCTGCCGCCCATCTCCACCTTCGTCCTTCCCAGGAGGTGCAGGTTTGAACCCTCGGCCTTCAGGTCAGCGGTGACGCAGCGACGGATGTCGGGGACAATCCCTGTTCCGAGGATGACCGGCGTGGGCGGTACAGGAGAGAGGGGGGTCTCGTTGTAGAAGCTCACATTGCCGGAAGGGATGGGCAGCTTCATGGCAGCGGCTACGTGTCCAATCCCCCGGACGGCTTCCCGAAAGAAGCCGAGCCGGTCTGGCTTCTCCGGGTTCCCGAAGCTGAGGCAGTCGCTCAGCGCGTGAGGCCGTGCTCCGACGGCCGCTAGGTTCCTGCACACCTCATCCACCGCGGAGGCACCGCCTCGAAACGGGTGAAGGCGAGTGTATTGCGGAGTTGAGGCCGAGGCGATGGCAAGGCCCCTCCAGGAGTCCACCAAAGGCTTCAAAACCGCCGCGTCCCCGTGGGACTGCTTCCCCAGGACCCCCTGCATGGGCTTCACCACTGTGGAGGCCTTGACCTCGTGATCGTACTGTCGAATGACAAGCTCCTTACTGGCGATGTTGGGGCTGGAGAGGAGATTCAGGACGACCTTCTCGTACTCCGCTGGCTCCCTGGGCATGACCTCCTCACGACCCTCTAGACCCAGCTCCGTGAGGAAAGGTCGGCAGTACTCCGGGCCTCGGGTATAGAACTCTAGATCCATCTCCAAGACCTTCTGGCCTTCGTAGAAGACTCGAGCCACCTTCTCCTCGATGACGTGGCCGATGGGGGTCGCCGGCACGTCGTATAGATCGAAAATGGCCAACACATCATCCACCTTGTCCGGCGGGACGGCCAGCATCATCCTCTCCTGGGACTCACTAACCCATATTTCCCACGGAGTGAGCTCCTGTTCCTTCAGGGGGACATCCTCGAGATACACCTCCGCCCCGTACCCGCCAGCCAGGGCCATCTCACCGACGACGCAGCTCAGACCGCCGCCGCCCAGGTCCTTCATCCCATCTAGGAGGCCCCGCTCCGCCGCCTCGAGGCAGGCGTGCATCAAGGGCTCCTTCATGATGGGGTCCCCCAGCTGCACGGCGCCCGCCCTCCACTCCTCCCACATCTCATCAGTCATCTCCAAGGAGGCGAAGGTGACCCCGTGGATGCCGTCTCGGCCAGTCTTGCCCCCGACCAGGACAAAAATATCCTGTGGACCGCCGACGGCATTCCTATGGATCTGGTCCTTTGGGGCGATGCCGACGCACCCGACATTGACGATGATGTTGCCCACGTACCCGTCGTCGAAGAAGACGGAGCCGGCCACGGTGGGCACGCCGACCCGGTTCCCGTAGTCCCGGATGCCAGCCACGACGCCCTGGAACAGGTAGCGGGGGTGCTTCACTCCCCTGGGCAGCTTCTCGTATGGGTAATCTGGGCGGGCGAAGTGGAGGGGATCCACCAGCGCGACGGGCTTCGCACCCATACAGAGCACGTCTCGAAGGATGCCCCCAATGCCCGTGGCAGCGCCACCGTAGGGCTCCACGGCACTGGGATGGTTGTGACTCTCGATCCGGAGGGCGAGGGCGTGATCCTCGTCAAACTCCACCACCCCCGCGTCACCCTTCAGGAGGACCTGTGGGGCCTCTATGCCGAAGATGAACTCCCGCAGGAAGAACTTGGAGGACTTGTAGCAGCAGTGTTCCGACCATGCTTGACCCAGTGACTGTAGCTCCACATCTGTGGGCCTTCGCCCTGCTGCGAGGAAGTAGGCCTGGATGCGCTGCATCTCCTCCAGGTTGAGAGCCAGCCCCCACTCTTTGCTGACTTGGAGCAGCTCCTCATCCGAGGCTTCCAAAAGGTCGACCGTGTAGAGGGGAAAGGGGACGTCTTCCCTCCGGTACATCCCGCCCAAGTCTACGCCTCGGTTCAATAATAGGGCTCCCTAATTAACCTTAGGCGGACATTGCTCGCACACTCCTGTTCTGCGGTCTCATCGGTAGGCCTAGTGGGTGTCTTGTTGGGAGTCCCTGGGTGACTGTCTAACGATTCCTTCGTTGACGCTGATGGCGAAGAACTACCGGCATTCCATCTCGTGAGTCTCATCCGCTAGATGGGCGAAGCCCCTCAAATCCAGAACTCGTTGCCGTCGAGGTCTTTCAGGATCGCGTACGTGCCAAACCACTCCGTCGTGAGGTCCTTCGCGAATTCGACCCCGTTCTCCTTCAGCTCCTGATACGTGCGGTTCTGATCGTCGCAACGGAAGGCAATTCCCGTGTTGCCCCCCGGCTCATCGTCCTCCCACTCCCTGCACCGTTCGCAGAGGTGCAACATAAACGGGGATCCAGGAGGCTTCGCAGTCACCCAATGGCCCTGCACGTCGACCTCGAACCCGAGCTTCTTACGGTACCACTCCGCGGCCTTCTTGGCATCTTTCACCAACACCGCTACGGAGACGATTTCCTGTATCATGTTTCAACCTCCTCGTACAGCGCTGGCCATCGAGGTTGCTCATCTTAAGCATGTGCACGTTCCTTGGAGAGTGCAAGAGTCCACAGCCCTTCGACACCCAACTGGGTATCCGCGGCCTGTCCCGCTATCAGCTCAAGGGGCTTGCACGCAATCCGAGACGCTATGCGGCGTGAGACTGGAGAAACTGGATGGAGTAATCGTGAATCACCGGATTTGCCAGCAAGCGCTCACACATCTCTTTCAACATCCTCTCCGCTTCCGCTTCCCCCTCCACGTCGAGTTCTAGCTCAAAGACCTTGACAGACCTCACCGAGGTGACCTTGTCAAATCCAAGAAGGTTGAGAGCCTTGAGAGTGTTATCCCCCTCGGGATCGGCCACGCCTAATTTCAGAAGAACCTCCACCCTAGCGGTCAGCATGGATACCTCCACATATCCCGGGTATTTATGGGGTTTCCCAGACACCCGATGCGCTGGCCGCGAGGACGACCTCGCCGGCGGAGGGATTCGTCACCTGGAGACCATCTGCTTCCTGAAGAGGTACGACTGGAAGACAAGGTCCGAGGCCGCTTCCACATCTTCCCATCGAGACAATCGGAACTTCGACCGAAACCAGCCCCAGCCTTGGGTTGGGGGCGAGGAGCTGGCCAGGCTGCTACTGCCATCCAGCGCCTCGGTAGGCGGGAGGATGAAGGCTTCCACATCCCTCCGATGGGGCCTCAGCTCGGCGAAGACCCTCTGCAGGTGCTGGCTTCTGAAGGAGATCCACCCCCGCATAACCCGTACCTGAAGCTCATCACCAAAGCGTGCCAAGCGTCTGGCGACCTCAGCCTGGAGGCCTTGAAGGAGTTCTCGGCCCATGCCCGGCCCGTGCCCAAGGGGACTTCTACGACTCATGCAGACTGCCCTCCTTCCGCAGAATGAAGAGATACTTGAAACCCCGAAGTAGGAAGTTCCCCTTCCGCGCCTTGTGCTCCCACATGGGATTCAGTGAGTGGTCGTTACGCCTCGCCACCGCCACGATATCCACCGGCTGGAAGAGCTCCCTGAGCAGCTGGAAGAAGCGGAAGCCGACGGGGCTGAACCCTGAGCGCCGGTTCTCATCACTAATGAGCCAGGCGCAGATTCCGCTCCTACGAAGGATTCGGCGGACCTCCTGTCCGACCCTCCTCAGCTCACGATAGAAGCATTCAGAACTGCTGGGTATGGTGCCAAGACACCGAGGGTCGCCGGAGTAACGTAGGTTGTCGCCATAGGGGGGATCCACGAAGACTAGGTCCGCAAAGCCAGCGGGCAGGGGAAGCTCCCTGGCATCGGCGCAATGAATCTCCCTGCGGCGGGGATGGAGATCAAAACCGATGGCCCTCCGCCCCAGGAAGCGGGCCACGTCCAGAGTCGTCCCGCTCCCCGCCATGGGGTCCACAACCCAGTCACCGCAGCGGGTATAGCGGACAACCAGATTCCAGACCAGATGGGATGGTGTCACTCCCCTGAAGGAAGCATCTCCGAAGGTCTGGCCTGGAGAGCTCTGCCAGGGGAAGTCCCACAGCGTCGTCTTCTCCAGTCCGAGGCGGTCTGGTAGCTCCGCGATCGGGGACACCCTGTCCGGCATGCATCCCTCCGTTCCCCGGTTGGGCTTCGCCCGATATAAAGCGGGAGGAGGGAGGTGGCCGAAAGTAAGCCGGATTGACCCTCTCCAGGTCCTCAGACAATGCCCAATTCCTTTCCCGCCTTCTCGAATGCGCTCAAAGCAGTGTCCAGGTCCGCACGCGTCAGGGCCGCATTCATAATGGTCCTGATCCTCGCCTTGTCCCTGGCCACCATGGGATACACTATAGGCAAGGCGAAGATTCCCAACTCGAAGAGGCGCTCGCTGAGCTTCTTGGCGACGCTGCTCTCCCCCACGATGACCGGGGTGATGGGGGTCTCACTGATCCCCGTGTCGAAGCCCATGGACTTCATCTGCTTCTTGAAGTAGTTCGTGTTGTCCCAGAGCTGCTCCACCCACTGGGGCTCCGTCTCCAACACGTCGATGGCGGCGATGCAGGCCGCCGTAACTGCTGGTGTGTGGGAGGCCGAGAGAAGCCAGGATCTCGACTTGTTGAGGGCGAAGAGCCTGAGGTCCTCGCTCCCCGCCACGTACCCGCCCATAACACCGAAGGCCTTGGAGAAGGTGCCCATCTCCACGTCCACCTGACCCTCCACGTGGAAGTGGGAAGCGATGCCGCGGCCGCCCTCGCCCAAGACGCCCTCCCCGTGGGCGTCGTCGACGTAAGTCATGGCCCCGTATTCGTGTGCCAGCCTCACGATCCCGTCAACTGGTGCGATATCACCGTCCATGCTGAAGACGCCGTCGGTGACGATAAGGGTCCGCCGGTAGCCGTTCCCCTGGGCCTCCTTCAGGACCCGCTCCAGGTCCGCCATGTCGAGGTGCCCGTATATCATCCTGTCCGCTTTCGTCAGCCGGACGCCGTCGATGATGCTCCCGTGGTTGAGCTCGTCGCTGATGACCACGTCTCCCTTCTCCACCAGCTGGGGTAAAAGCCCCTCGTTGGCGGCGAAGCCAGCCGAGTAGACGAGGGCCGCCTCGCAGCCCTTGAAGCCGGCGATCCTCCGCTCCAGCGCCTCATGGATGTCCAAGTTGCCCGCGATGGGCCTTACGGAGCCGGAGCCCGCCCCGTACTTGTCGATTGCCTCCTTGGCCGCCTCCTTCACCTTGGGGTGGTTCGTCAGGTTCAGATAGTTGTTCGAGCAGAGCACGATGACCTCCCTGCCATTCACCACGCTCCGGGGCGCCGAAGAGCTCTCCAAGACCAGGAGCTTCCAGTCCAGGTTGTTCTCCACAAGCCTCTCGTACTCCTCCCGAAGGAAGGCCGTCGGTTCTCCCATTGCAGACCTCCTACTCCATGTACACTACTACCTTACCGCTATTGCCCGACGCCATGACCTCCATGGCTTCCAAGAACTCCTGGAAGGGAAAGCGGTGCGTGATGACGGGTTTCAGGTTGAACTTGCCCGATGTCAGGAGACCAGCCATCCTGTACCAGTCCTCGTACATGTGCCTACCGTGGATACCGTGGAGGCTTATTCCCTTGGTCACGATGTCGGAGGAGACGTCCACGGTGAAGGGGGAGGGGTAGATTCCAAGGACGTGCATTCCACCGCCCGGCCTCAGGATCTTCAGCCCTAGGTTGAAGGCTTCCTGGTTGCCGGACATCTCCAACACGTGGTCCACCATGCGCCCGTCGGTCTCGTTCGCGATCATCGTCTCTAGCTCGTCGGAGGACCGCAGGACAAGGTCCGCTCCCAGTTCCTTGGCTAGGCTCATTCTGTACTCGTTCACATGGCCTATGGCGAAGATCTTGCGGGCTGCCACCGCTCTGCAGAGGGCCACGCTCATCAGGCCGGTGGGTCCCAGACCGAAGATGGCGACGTAATTGCCAGGAACGTCGGCGGAGAACACCGTCTGGACCGAGTTTCCAAAGGGGTCCTGGATGCTGGCAATCTCCAGCGGCAAGTCCGGCGGGTTGACTATGATGTTCTCCTCTGGAACGGCGACGTACTCCGCAAAGGCGCCGTCCCTATCGACGCCTATGATCCTCACGTTGGGACAGATGTGCGACTGGCCCGTCCTGCACTGATAGCACACACCGCAGGCGATGTGGCCCTCGGCGGAGACGTAGTCGCCCACCTGAACGTGAGAGGTGTTGGGTCCCAACTCCACGACATCCCCCGCAAACTCGTGACCCTGGATGAGGGGAGGCTTGATGCGGGCCTGGGCCCACTCGTCCCAATTGTAGATGTGCACGTCAGTGCCGCATATGGAGGCTACGCGAACGCGAATCAGGACCTCCCCCTGCCCGGGCTTCGGCTTGGGGACCTTCATCAGCTTAGTACTACCAGGGGCGGGATCCGTCTTCACGGACGCTAACATATCTTCTGCCATGAGACTCCTCGGGGGAAGGAGAAGGATGACCCTATAACTAGGTTGTCTAATTGTGATAAAGACTACTGCATCTCAAGTTCCTGGACGGGGTGGAGCTTCATGGTCCTGTAGCCAACTATGACCATGAGGTGGCCCTTCTCAGCGAAGTAGCGATCGAGCTTCCGCTCACCCGTATCCACCCTTAGATGGGGGGTCGCTCGCAGCTTCGACGGCGTGGCGACGATCAGGATGTTCTGGGGACCGATGGCTTCCATGACCTCTGGGCTCAGCTGCAGGTTGCCCCGTCCCAGGATAAAGCCCTGGGCGCCTATTGGGCTGAGGACGAGCTTCGCCCGTCTGCCATCCTCCAGGAGCCTCAGGAGGCCGTCCTCGTTCAGATCCATGCCCACGAGCTTCCCTGATAGGACAGCGTCGACCCCAAGGAGTGTGGTCTCGAATCCCAGGTTCTTACAGATGCCGTGGGTCGTCCCCCCGGGGCCGAAGATGAAGAGGGTTTCAGGCTCCTCCTCCATCAGCTCCCCGATGTAGTCCGCCATCTCCTCCCGAAGGGCCTCGTCCGCCACGGCCTCCACCATCAGCTTGCCGGTCTGCACCAGATTGGGCTCCTGAGGCGTCCTCGCCAGGCCGTACAGCTTCATGGTCCACTCGCCCCTTCGATACCGCTCCTCATCCAGGTCCATGACCTCGGCTTCTCCGAGGGGCAGCTCTCCCGAGAGGAAGCGAGCAAGGCTAGCCGCCGCGGCTTCTGGGCTTACGCCGAAGACGGCGGAGTGCATCTTGACGCCAGAGGGGATGCCCAGGATCGGCAGACGGACGTCGACCGCATCGAGGATGTCCCGGGCCGTTCCATCTCCGCCGCAGAAGAACAGAATCTCGGCCTCAGCTTCTGCCATGATCCTACACGCCTCCACTGTATCTCTAGCGGTCGTCTCACGCGGGGGTCTGTAAACAACCTCCCAGGGATCCGACTCGAAGCCTGCGGCCTGCAGTTCCGCCTCGCCCATCGGGGGACCACAGGTCAGCCAGTGAACCTCATGCGAGACTTCCCACTTGCTAAGGGATCGGAGGGCCTGGGCTGCCCGCCTCGGCGCAACCGGCTGGGCGCCCATCGCCACCGCTTCCTCCAGAACGTCGTCGGTTCCCTTGAGGCCGACCCTGCCTCCCATCCCCGCTATCGGGTTTATCAGGAAGCCGACCCTCTTCACCAAGTTTGGATGAAGGACTCATTATTTGAAGCTGGCCTCAAGTACAGAGACCCTGCCCGCAGGGCGAAGCGTTTATGAGTCGCCGCCACCAAATCAATTCGTCGATGCAGGTCGAGGCCTTGGAACTCTGTGACCGATGCGAATATCCCATGCTGGAGATCCATTACCGGCTGAGATGCCTCAAATGCGGCTTTGAGAGGGACTGCAGCGATCCATGAAGGTGTGCTAGGCGACCTCCTTAACCGTGTGCTCAGGATCTAGAATGCCCTCATCTGTCACCAGCTCCGCTCCGAAGTTCTTCGAGAAGCTTCGAACCAGGTCAGGCTTCACCTCCTCCAGCGTAACTTCCGTCCCTAATAACTCCTCCATGGAGGTGATGAGGCTACCATCGATGCCGCACGGTTGAATCCGCTTGAAGGGAGTGAGATCAGGGTTTACGTTGAGGGCAAATCCGTGAAATGCAATGTAGTGCTTTATAGCAATCCCGATGGAGGCCAGCTTCCTCGGTCCTACCCAGAGCCCTGCGTGCGGCCCCCTCTCACCCCTGATCCCATGCTCGGCCACGGTCTGGATCAGGACCGCCTCAAGGTCTGAGACGTACTTCCTCACGTCCAGCTTGCCCCTTTCGAGGGCTAGGATCGGGTAGCCGACGAGCTGGCCCGGACCGTGATAGGTCGCGTCGCCTCCCCTCTCCACCTCATAAACAGGCAGGCCGAGGCCCGTCAAGCCCGTGGCGGTGCCTCTACGCCCTACAGTGTAGACCGGTGGGTGCTCTGCGATCAAGAGGACGTCGGGCGTTGCACCCTTCTGACGCTCGCCAACGAGGTGTCTCTGGAGGTGCCACGCCTCCTGGTAGTCCACCAGGCCGAGATCCATCAACACGCAACTTCGGCTCATCTCTTCGGCACGTGAATCGCTCTGCCCAGAGCCTGTTCGGCCGCCTCCATGAGGGTCTCAGGCAGGGTGGGATGGGGATGGACCGTCAGGCCGATGTCATCCACAACCGCCCCCATCTCAATGGCCAGGGCAGCCTCGCTGATGAGGTCCGAGGCATCGGGCCCCACTATGTGGACTCCGAGGACTTCCCGGGAGGAACGGTCAGCGATCACCTTCACGAAACCCTCCGCCTCGCCCTGGGTCAGTGCCCTCCCAGATGCCCGAAAGGGGAACTTGCCCACCATGACGTCGTGCCCTTCATTCTCCGCCTCCTTCTCCGATAGGCCGACCGTGGCAATCTCCGGGTCGGTAAAGATGGCTGCCGGCATGGCCCTGTAGTCCGCCTCGCTCGGGAGGCCTGCGATGGCTTCAGCGGCCACGATTCCCTCCTTGGATGCCTTGTGGGCCAGGTAGGGCATGCCAATGAGGTCGCCGATGGCGTATATCCCGGCGATATTGGTCCTCATCGACCTGTCCACCTTGACGAAGCCCCCCGAGTCCATCTTTACCCCAACCTTGTCGAGGGCAAGGCCTCTCGTGCGGGGTCGACGGCCCACAGATATCAACAGCAAGTCGCTCCGGATCTTCATGCGTTTCTTCGGCGTCTGCACTTCCAGAACCACGCCGCCCTTCACCTTCTCGAGACCTAGGGCCTTTGTCCGCACGTGGAAATCCACCCCGAGGCGCCTCAAGGACTTCTCCAAGACCCGGATGAGGTCCATGGGCATGCCTGGAATCAACTGCTCAAGGAGTTCTACCACCACGACCTTCGTCCCTAGTTTGGCATACATTGTGCCAATCTCGAGGCCCGTGATGCCTCCACCGATGACCGTCAAACTCCTCGGAACCCTAGAGAGCTCCAGGGCGTGCTTGGGGAAGACGATCCGCTCACCGTCCACCTCAAAGCCCTTCAGCGGCATGGGTTCCGAGCCCGTGGCGATAATCACGTTTTCAGCCTCAACCTTCGCCTTCCCTTCCTTCGATGAGACCACCAGCTGGTGAGGTGATGTGAAGGTGGCTTCGCCGTACATCACCTCGACGCCTGCAGCCTTGCAGAGGCCGGCGATCCCCCTTCCAAGCCGGTCCACCACTCTCTGCTTCCAGGATTGGAGCCTCTCGGCATCGACCCTCAGGCCCTCGACCCGGACCCCCATCCTCTCCGCATTCCGAACACTGTGCACCAGGTTTCCAACGGAGATGAGGGCCTTGGAAGGAATGCATCCGTAGTTGAGACACTCTCCGCCGAGCTTGTCCCTCTCCACCAAGACCGTATCGACACCTAGCTGACCCAGGCGGATGGCGGCGACGTAGCCCCCCGGCCCGGCCCCAATCACGGCGGCCTTCACCTTCTTCGTCACTTCTCCGACTCCAGAACACGCAGCAGCAAAAGGCCTGGGTCCTCCAGGTAGCGAACGAGGGTCTGGGTGAAGGCGGCGCCTACATGGCCGTCAACGATTCGGTGGTCGAAAGAGAGGCTCAAGTTCATCACATCCCGGGCGACGACTTTGTCCTTCCTGACCACGGGTCGCTTGGCTATCTTGTGGATGCCCAGGATGGCCACCTCGGGGGGGTTGATGATGGGGGTCGCCAGCACGCCACCGTGGAGCCCGAGGCTCGTGACGGTGAAGGTGGAGTCCTGGACCTCGGGCAGGGTCAACTTCCCTGCCCTGGCTTTCTCGGACAGCTCCTCGATTTCCTCGGCGAGCTCAAGGACCGTCTTCTGGTCCACTTGCTTCACGACGGGCACCATGAGCCCCTGGTCAGTGGCAGTTGCTACCCCGACGTTGTAGTACCTCTTGAGGAGGACCTCGTTCTTCTCCCAGTCCACGGCGGCGTTGAGCCACGGGTGCTCTTTCAATGCAGCCACCAGGGCCTTGAGTATGAAGGGCAGGTAGGTCAGCTTCACGCCCTTCTCCTCCGACCAGGTCATCGCCCTCTCCCTGAGGGCCACCAGCTCTGTGACGTCGACCTCCTCAACGTAGGTGAAGTGGGCAGCGGTGGCTTTCGAGCGGTGCATCCTTTCCGATATTGTTCGCCGGATGCCGTGTATGGGCACCCTCTCGATGAGCTCCTCCTTCGGAGGCACCGCCTCCTCCTTGGGGACGGCCTCCTCTGGAGCAACCTCTGGAATAGCCTCCGGCGTAACCTCCGCCTCCTGGGCAAACTTCTCGACATCCCTTGCCGTTATCCTTCCCCTCGACCCCGTCCCCGTCACCTGAGCCAGATCCACGTCCAGCTCCCTGGCGCGGCGTCTGACGGCGGGAGTGGTAAGGATCTTGCCAGCGGGAGCCTCAGCCTTCTCGGGAGCCTTCTCCTCTGCTGGGGCCTCAGCGGGAACCTCCTCGGCGGGCTCCTCCTCTTCCTTCGGCGCGGCGGCCTCCGTCTCCGCCTCCGGAACCGCTTCCCCCTCTTCCCCGACGACAACGATGGCCTCTCCGACGTTCACCATCTGCCCCTCCTCGGCCAGGATCTTCAGGACGGTGCCAGTGAAGGGACTGGGTATCTCCACGTTCACCTTCTCCGTCATCACCTCCACCAAGGGATCGTTTTCCGCTATCTTCTGACCTTCTTTCACGAACCATTTGACGATCTCGCCCTCCGTCAGGCCCTCTCCGATGTCTGGCAGCATGAACTCCTTAGTCACTACTCATCCCCCTAGAAACCGTAGGCCCTCTCCACCGCGTCTAGGACGCGCTCCGCGTCGGGCATGTACAGGTCCTCCAACGCGTAGGGGAAAGGCGTGTCCAGGCCGGCGACACGAAGGATCGGGGCCTCCAGATGCTCGATAGCCTTCTCGGCAATAAGAGCCGCTATCTCGGCGCCGTAGCCGCACGTCTTGGCGGCCTCGTGCACTATCACCGCCCGGCCCGTCTTGCGGACGGAGGCCAGGACAGCTTCAACGTCGAGGGGCACCAGGGTGCGAAGGTCCACCACGTCGGTCTCGATCCCCACCTCCTCCGCCTTTTCAGCGGCTTCCAGACAGACGGGAATCATCGCCCCGTATGCGAATATGGAGACATCCTCACCCTCACGCAGCACCTTCGCCTCGCCCAGCGGAACCGTATACTCCTTCTTAGGAACCTCTCCCCGAACGGCGAAGTAGGACTTCTTAGGCTCCATGAAAAGCACGGGGTCCTCATCCCGGATGGACGAGAGGAGGAGGCCCTTGGTATCGTAGGGATCAGAGGGGATCACGACCTTAAGGCCCGGCGTGTGGGCGAAGTAGGCTTCGGTGCTCTGAGAGTGGTAGTGGCCACCCTTTATGCCTCCGCCGTAGGGGGTCCTGATGGTGATCGGACACGGATATTCCCCGCCGGAACGGTACCTGAACTTAGCCGCCTCGCTGACGATCTGGTCGAAGGCAGGGTAGATGAAGTCCAAGAACTGAATCTCGGGGACTGGCCGGAGACCGTAGAGGGCCATGCCTATGGCTGATCCAATAATTCCCGACTCGGCCAGAGGCGTGTCAATGACCCGATCCGCCCCGAACGCATCATATAGGCCCTCAGTGCACCTGAAGACGCCTCCGTTCTTGCCCACATCCTCACCGAGGATCACTACCCTCTCGTCCCTCTCCATCTCCTCCTTCAAGGCGCTGTTGATCGCCTGAACGATGTTCATGGTGGACATCTCAGGACCTCCCTAGGAGCTGTAACAGCTCTTCCTTCTGCTCGGCGATGTTCCACGGAATGCCGTCGTACACATCATCGAAAAGGGTCTCGGGGCCGGGCGGACTCGCCGCCTCCGCCTCTTTCACCGCGACGGCCACCAGGTCCTCCGTCTTCTGGCGGACATCTGCCTCCAGCTCCTCGTTCCAGATTCCCTTGGACTTGAGGTATAGTTGGAAGCGGAGGATGGGGTCCTTTGCCCTCCACTCCTCCACCTCGGCCTCGGTTCTGTACCTCTTGGGATCGTCGGAGGTCGAGTGCGGACCCATGCGGTAGGTCACGGCCTCGATGAGGGTGGGACCCTTCCCCTCCCTGGCCGCCTCCACCGCATCCTTGCAGGCCGAGTACACCGACAGCACATCGTTCCCATCCACCCGCATCCCGCCGAAGCCGTAGGCCTGGGCCTTGATGGCGATGTTCTCCGAGCCTGTCTGCCTCTCGAAGGGGACGGAGATAGCCCACTGGTTGTTCTTGCACAGGAAGACGATGGGAACCTCGAAGACCCCTGCGAAGTTCATGGCCACGTGGAAATCGCCTTGTGAGGTGGCTCCATCCCCGAAGTACACGAGGACCGCGATGTCGTCGCCCCGCATCTTCGCGGCCCAGGCAACTCCCACGGCCACGGGCAGCTGGGTGCCCACGGGGCTGGAGGGCGTAAGGATGTTGACCGCCCTGTTGCCGAAGTGGTTGGGCATCTGCCGGCCCTTCAGAATGTCCTTCTGGTTGCCGTAGAGCTGGGCGACGAGCTTCCTAAGGGGGAATCCCCTGAGGAGAGCGGCCCCTTGCTCCCTGTATGCCGGGACCATCCAGTCCTCAGGCTTGAGGACGAAGCTGCTGCCAACTTGCACTGCCTCTTCACCGTGGCTGGGGACGAAGAAGCCTATCCTCCCCTGCCTCTGGAGGGCCACGGCCCTGGTGTCCAGGACACGAGTTAAGACCATATGCGAGTAAAGCTTCAGAAGGTCCTTCTTCGAGAGCTTGGGCTCCAGCTTCTCGTCGTAGCTTCCCTCGGGACCGACTATCTGAAACAGTTCACCCATCCATCTACCTCCTTATGACGGCCTCCACCGAATTCTGCCCATGCATTACTCTCTCCATGAAGTACTCCCCTGCCCTGTAGGAGCTTCTCACCAGGGGGCCGGCGGCCACGTAGAGGAAGCCCATGTCCTGACCTCGACTCCTAAAGTAATCGAACTCCTCTGGAGGGACGTAGCGGGAAACCTCGATGTGCCTGCTGCTGGGCCTCAGATACTGTCCCAGCGTGAGGATGTCGACGCCGGCCCTTCTCAAGTCCCGCATGGCCTGGAGGACCTCCTCCCTTCGCTCGCCGAGACCCACCATAAGGGACGACTTTGTAAAGATGTCGGCCCTGATCTCCTTGGCCTTCCTCAGCACCATGAGGGTCTGGCCATAGCCAGACCTGCGATCCCTGACCACATGGGTGAGCCTCTCCACGGTCTCCAGATTCTGGCCGAAGACTTCCAGGTCGGCGTTGACGACAGCCTTGATGGCCTGCACATCCCCCTGGAAATCTGGGACGAGGGCCTCCACGATGATCTCGGGGTCGCGCTCCTTGATGGCCGTTATGGTGGTGGCGAAGTGAGACGCACCTCCGTCGGGAAGATCGTCCCTGTCCACTGAGGTGAGGACGACGTACTTCAGATTGAGTCGACTCACAGCCTCGGCGACCTTCACGGGCTCAAAGGGGTCCACCTGACCCATGGGGCTCCCGGTCTTGACGGCACAGAAGCGGCATCCCCGCGTGCAGACATCGCCAAGTAGCATTATTGTAGCCGTTCCCCCTCCCCAGCACTCGCCGATGTTGGGGCATCTAGCCTCCTCACAAACCGTGTGGAGCTCGAAACCGTGCAGCAGGTCTCTGATGTCAAAATACGACTCTCCCCCCGAGAGGGGTACCCTCAGCCATTCGGGTTTCCTCTGGGAGAGCATGTGGATTTGGATATGTACCCCCCTTTAAAGAGGTTGTTCCATGGTTTTCCCTGAGGAACTGGCTTACGCTTCAGAGATGAGAATGGTCACCAATGCCTTGATGGAGACTAGCCGAACTTGAACTGGACGCCCTTGCTGCCTCGAGGGTAGTCCCAGCGAATCGCCTTGTTTCCCAGGTCATGGCATACGATGAAACAGCCTCCCAGCTCGATGCAACCCTCCGTGTTGTACACCATGGCCCCGTCTACCCAGCGGTAGACCTTACTGGGACAGACGTAGAGGCAGGGCTTCAGCTCACACTCCAGGCAGAGCTCGGTCTCCACGGTGATGAAGGGCTCCTCATCAAACTCGAAACTGTCAAGCCCGACCCTGTCGTCCACATCCAGTGCCCTTTCGGCCGTGGACTTCGCCTCTTCCGCCATGAACGCCGTTGGTAGGATAGGAGCGATTAAAAAAGTTTGAGCCTATACCATTCACAGTTGTATGTTCTCCCACAGGTCCAGGAAGTCCTCTATCAGGTCCCGGGGTGGCCTGTACCTCAGGAGGAATTGAACGAGGGCCTGCGGATCTGCCACTCGATAGACCTTCCTCCTCCCTGAGGTCCTGGACTCCACGAGCCGAAGCTGGGTGAGCTTCTTCATCTGATAGCTGAGGGTGGACGCGGCGATCCCCGCCTGCCTGTGCAGATCCTCGCTCGTCATCTCTCCTCGCTCGATCAGAAGCAGGGCCAGGTGAAGGGGCATCCTTTGCCTCAGCAGTCCGAGGGCCCTCTTCTCGGATGCTCCTATCCTCTCCCTGAAGAACCCCTCGTCCCACTGCCGCGGATAGTAGCGGAGGTACCCTTCCTGCATCAAGGAGGTGATCGCCTCGTTTCGCTCTAGGAAATCCAGGTGGTATTTCAGGGCCCTGACGTCCATTCCAAGTTGCCTCTCTAGCTCCCGAAGGTGAAGGCCTGGATATTCCTGTAGGAACTCGAATATCCTCCGACGGCTGTCAAGCTCCAGCAGCTCCTTCAAGGCTATCTCCTTCGGAAGAGAGCCAGATAGAAGCTCAACAGGATGGCGCTGTCTAGGGCTGCGGAATAGAGGAGAATGTTTGCCAGCAACGACGTGAAGACAAGATAGGACAGGAAGAGATTCTTCAGGAAAAAGAAGCCGAAGGCCACGGAGATAAGGAGGACGCGGCCCTCCCTGGCCCTCCTATAGGACAGCGCGGAGATTACGACTAGTACGAGGGAGAGAACCGTGGCCAGGGCCAGGGCACCACTCTGAAGCTGAGCTGGCGAGATTAGGTCGGTGAGGGCTACCATGTCCACCCCAACAGAACCTCTGGATAATAGGCTTTCTTGAGGTCGGAGAGTCCACCCTACTGGTATCTTCGCCGTCTTACGAGGAGAGTTGCGATCACGAATAGAGCCGCAACGCCCAGCATCACGGCATAGGCCAAGTCACTGAACCGCGGGACCGGCTCCTGGTCGCCATCCGTTGGCGGAGGTGGCGGTGGGGGCGACGGCGGTACGGCGGCCACCCCAACGACCGGGTCGTGAACGATCCTGTTCCCTCTAGGATAGGATAGGAAGATGGTCCTCTCAACCTCTAGCTCCACTTCAGGCAGGCCTTCCAGCTCCGTCGTGGCACTCAGAATCTTGGATGTCACCCGAGCCTCTCCACCGTCCACCGTAGCATTCTTCGCCCAACGGAAGAAGGTGGAGTATCGCTCTCCTATTGCCTCCAGTTCGGCCTGCGTCCCGGTGAAGTTCACCTGGGGTTCCACCTCCGTCTTCAACTCCACGATCAGGGCCAGGCTACTCTCCAAGGTTTCGAAGGGGAAGAAGGAGATGTCTATGTCGAACTTCACCTCCGTGGGCCTCACCAGGCTGTCTCCAACCCTCGTCTCGTTCTCGAACACCCAGAAGGTGAACTCGAGGGACAGATCGGTAGGAGGCAGCGTGTATCTAATGGTGATTACGTATCCCTCCTCGAAGGGCTGGACCGCAGGGGGAGTGAAGAGCATCTCATCGATTGGGAACTCCTGCACCCCAAGGAGCCGCAGGTCGGCGGTCCCGACTCCCTCCTCCTCCACGTATTCCAGCAGGGCCTCCAGGGTCAGCTGCAATTCCACCTCCACTGTCTCGTTCCCCGGAGGCGTGAAGTCGAGCCTCAGCTCCCCGACATCGGCCGTGAAGCGAACTCTGATCCTGTCCCCAGCGGGTCCGAAGGACCTTATCTCGAACTCGCCGTCGCTGGGATCGACTGTGACCTCCCGGGGCATGCTCTCGAACTCATCCTCATCGCTGAGGGCCTTACCCTCGAGAGACTCCTGAGCGGAGATCGAAGCTCCTATGGTGGAGACGAGCAGAGTTAGGCCCAGGAGGGCCACAGTGAGACCTTTCATGAAATCAACCCTTTATGACCACTCAATCCTCTTAAGCATTTTTCAACAAGATTAGGATGGAAGAAGCCTGAAACGGGGCCTCGAATAACCCGGGCAGATCTCTTTTCATCCCGACAGCAGTAGATGAGCCTCATGAGCATTCACCAGACCATAGCCATACCAATCGTCGTGAGGCGTCTGCTGTCCCTCAAGCCGGATGCTTGTCGCCATGAGGGTCGCCTTCATCTCCAGAACGGCGGAGCTGTCCGCCTTCCTGTATTCTGGATGTGCTTCCAGCAGGAGCGCTAGCAGGCCTGAGAAGAGAGCGGCCGAAGCTGAGGTCCCAGTTATCACCGTGTAGGAAGAGCCCCTGGCCGTCGTAGTAAGGCCGACACCGGGCATCACAAATTCCGGCTTCCTATTCGGATCGGCCCTGGACGGCAGTAATTCGGGGCTGTTGTTGCCTTTGGAACTGAAGGCAGCCACCTCCATGTGGCGATTGATAGACCCGACGGCAATCACGCAGGGCTCATTGGCTGGCGTCCCCACATCCCCGTCGTCTTCGCGACCATCATTCCCAGCGGAGGACACCACGAAGATGCCCCTCTTGGTTGCCTCTTCAGCCGCCTTGGCAGCAGCATTGGTTGTAAAGGGCGTCCTCTGTGCTCCCAAGGATAGGGAGATTATGTCGGCACCGTCCCGCAAGTCGCCATCTCCGTTGGGGTCTATGCAGAACCTGATGGCATCCGAGATCGTGTCCGAGCTGCCGGTTCCATTAGACCGCAGGGCCTTTGCCACTATGAGGGAGGCTCGTGGAGCTATTCCCTTCGACCTACCATCGGCGAATATGAGACCGGCCATGGCGGTACCGTGCCCCCCATCGTCGTAGGGCGTGGCCTCCCTCCGGATGAAGTCCCTCCAAGCCACGACCCGAACCCTTGCGAGGTCAGGATGTATCAGATCTATCCCCGTGTCCACGAGACAGATAGTTACGCCTTCTCCCTGATATCCGGAGGCTCTCAGCCTCTCGGCCTGGGTAATCTCGGAAACCCAGACGTAGTCTTGGTCAAGGGGCAGCCCTTTAAGCGGCGAGCTGATGAGACCCAGGGACGCCATGGCGGCAAGGAGGGAGCCCGTCACCAACAAGGCTGCAATCACTATGGCCACTCTTTTGGCCCTGGCCCTGCGGACCCTGCCCACGATACCGCTGGCAGCCTCTCTGTCGTCGCTCATCTAAGGGGCCCCCTGTTGGGTGCGAAGGAGGTCAGCGGGAAGTTGTTCATGGGCGGGAATGGCGCCCTGTGGGGACCATCGACAGCCGGGGAAACGCTCCATCCTAGACGGTCCATTTCCATAGCCCTCAGGACCCTCACTTCCGGCGGTTCCGCAACGACATCCATGGCTTCCACAGCCCTCAGTCGAGGCAGCAGGCCGCAGCCGTTGGCCTTCTGGATATCGAGGCCTGGCCGCCTGTTTACCTCCAAGACCAGAGGCCCCCTGTGAGCGTCCAGGACAACGTCCACTCCCGCATAACCGAGGCCCGAGACCTTCTGAGCCTCGCAGGCGATCCCCAACACCTCGTCCCAGAAGGGTACCTGAAAGCCCGACAGCTTCGTCCCTGTATCGGGATGCCGGTCGACGAGCTCCCCCTTCCAAGTGGCGAACTTTATGACCCCAGTGCTCATCTCGACCCCTGCTCCTACCGCTCCCAGGTGCAGGTTGGCCTTCCCCGCTGATTGCCTCGTGGGGAGCCGGAGCATCGCCATGACCGGATAACCCCGGAAGCAAAGGACGCGTATGTCTGGCACACCTCCGGGAGCAATGGGGCTTAACGCCGGATGGGTCTCCACCAGGGCCTCCAACAGCGCCTCATCGGGCCTCCCGTCGTTGTAGTCTCCATCCAGAATACTGGCGAGGTGCTGCATGAGGTCCTCGGCCCTCAGAAGGCCTTCGCTCGTGCTGTAGAGCCCCCGCCATCGTCCGTGGACCACTATAATGCCCTCCCCGCCATAACCGTCGGCGGGTTTTATGGCGAACTTCAGGAGCTTCAGGAAGGCGTCCAGAGCCTGTCCCATGTCCTCCTTCCTGGATACGAGGACATAGTTGTCCGGAACAGGGATTCCCTCAGACAGCAGGAGGGCCTTGGCCCTGGCCTTGTTCAGGCTTCCCATCACCTCGGGGGGGTTGTACCGCTCCACGAACTCCCTGTTCCTCGTGTTGATGGTGAGGATGGTGGCGGACATGCCGCCGTTGAGGACGACCTCTTCGAGCCTCTTCAGAGGACCGAAGCGGAGCTTCTCGGATACACGCATCCGCACCCGGGTACCCAGGTACCAGTGGAGGAGGACGAGGAGAGGCCACGTCAGGGGTTCCCTCATCACCA
>JABAOH010001383.1_pt2 | contig 34586 bp, 33 predicted proteins | sample 7062181 | NCBI WGS metagenome assembly JABAOH01 (sample SAMN14538630, study PRJNA623070) | marine sediment metagenome | biome: marine biome [ENVO:00000428]; feature: marine pelagic biome [ENVO:01000023]; material: deep marine sediment [ENVO:00002113]; isolation source: pool of 5 deep marine... | reverse complement strand
CGGCAGTCTCCGGCAGTAACTCAGAGTGCCCGTAGAGGCCGGGGGTTCCCGCCCCAAGAAACCGTCCCAGTGCAGCGGTCGCTCTCTGGAGAGTGCAGCGGCTCTGACACGAGACCGGAGTCGTCAGGTCAGCCTGAGGCCGTTGCGCTTGGCAGCACGTTGCGCGTACTCTGCTGATAGACTCGGCATGCAGGGTGCCCTGTGTCGCAAGACGTGCTCGTCCTTCTAGGTACTGCAGCTGCTGTTGCCGCTGCACACACGCTCCTTGGACCGGACCACTACCTGCCGTTTGTGGCGCTATCCAAGGCGCGGCACTGGTCGCTCCGCAGGACCCTCTGGATCACAGCTCTCTGCGGACTGGGTCATGTAGGGAGCTCGGTCGCCCTGGGACTGGTGGGCATTGCCGCGGGGATCACGCTAAGGCATCTAGAGCTAATTGAATCTCAGCGCGGAGTGATCGCGGCGTGGCTGCTGATGGCTTTCGGCACCGCCTATGGTACCTGGGGGGTCATCAAGGCGTCGCGGGCAAAGCGCCATGCGCATGCCCATGTCCACTCGAACGGCATCGTGCACGTCCATGTCCATGCGCACCACACTGACCATGTGCATCCGCATGATGTCAATGGCCGAAGCGTCACGCCGTGGGTGCTGTTCACGATCTTCGTTTTTGGCCCGTGTGAGCCGCTGATACCGCTTCTGATGTACCCCGCCGTGGCGCTGAGCCCCTGGGTGGTCGTCGTGGTGGTTGCAGTATTTGGACTGGTGACCATTGCAACAATGACTGGTGTCGTGTTCCTGTCGTCTCTTGGTCTGGGCTTCATCTCGCCAGAGCGTCTTGGGCGGTTCGGTCACTCACTGGCCGGGGCGACGATCTTCCTCTGCGGGATGGGGATCCGTCTAGGACTCTGACGAATGTCCAGCAACACCATTTGACAGGAGAGAAGGCGCCCTGCTGGCGGGCAAGCCGCGCTCAGCGCTGCTATACGCACCAGATGGCCTCTGGAGCTACGATCTGCCGAGCGCCGCATGAGTCTTGCGCGAGTGGCCAGGGACGGAATTGAACCGCCGACACGCGGATTTTCAGTCCGCTGCTCTACCAACTGAGCTACCTGGCCCAGCAGCGGGAAAAATATACTGCTACCGGGTGAGCGACAGCCCCTTGCCGCCCAGCCGCCACCCAACCCCAGCGGCAGCTGTGGCAGCAGGTAATCCTCCAGGTCTCTGCCGTGCCTGCCGCTCCTGCCGCTCCCTAAAGCCCTATGCCACCCTCCCCTGCCCCTCCTCCTCCCTCCCCCGACCCATACCGCTCCAACTCTGGCGCGTCCGGATACCGCTGCCGCACCAACTCGATCACCGCCCGGGCTTTCGCCGGATCCTTCTTGACCGTGCGGTAGATCTCCTCAAGCCGGATCGCCGAGATGATATCCACGTGCTGGGACCCGCCGCGCCTTAGGTGACTCTCCAGCAGCCGAATCGTGTCGTCGAGACTGAGTCGCCTCTGCGTCCGGGGAGCACCGATCCCGCCACCCATGAGGCTCTGGGTGATCCAATCTCCGATGGGGAGAAACACGTGCTCCAGCAGGAGATCCCACACGAACCAGACTGTCCCGAACACGGCGGCCGCCACGTACAAGCCGGGTGCGTCCCGCACGGCGACCGCGGCAACCAGGAAGGCGATCGTCGCCGTGCCGAAAACGAGTCGGACGACACGTCCGACGCTGACGGGCGGTGGTACCGGCCTCACATGGACCCCACTGACTGCGACACAGGTGGATTACGACGACCGAGCAATGGTTATGGGTGCCGCTGCCACCCCGCAAGTACGCACGCCACGCCTGCAGCACTCGCGTTCCGTTCGTGAACACGAGTAAGATTCTAGTGATGACTGAAACGGTGCTCGATGGCACCAGGGCGTCATCACGCGCCCCCAACGGGGACGCGTAGCAGGCGGTTACCTTTAGCGGCTCCTGGGAGACGCGATGGCCTCGAAACCGGGACATCAGCTCGTCAGATACCTGTTTCTCAAGCTCCGGCCGGAATGGCGGCAGCTGGACCTGGCGGAGCAGGAGGCGCACAAGGAAGAATTCGGCCTCACCCTCAAGTCGTTCCACGGCAAGTTGCTGCTCCGCACGTACAGCCTGGCCGGCACCCGGGGCGACTGCGACATGATGCTGTGGCAGGTGGCCGAGGACCTGGAGACGCTCCAGGCGGTGGAAACGGTGGTGTTCTCGACCAGCCTCGGCGGGTACCTGGAGACTCCTTACAGCTACATCGGCATGATGAAGCAGTCCGCGTACGAGTTCCCTAAGGTTCGCGGCCAGGAGGGCCAGACCACCATCGCACCGTCGGACTCCCGCTACCTGTTCGTGTACCCGTTCGTGAAGAAGCGTGACTGGTACGCGCTGCCCTTAGAGCAGCGCCAGGCGGCGATGAACGACCACGTCCGCATCGGTCGCAGATACCCGTCGGTCCGCATCAACACCGTCCACTCATTCGGGTTGGATGACCAGGAGTTCATGGTGGCGTTCGAGGCCGACGACCCGGGTGACTTCGTGGACTTGGTAATGGAGCTGAGGGAGAGTGAAGCGTCGGCGTACACCGAGCGGGACGTACCGGTGTTCACCTGCATCCAGATGTCCATCTGGGAGATGCTCGACACGTTGGGTGGCGCGTCGCTTGCCGAGCGCGCCGAGGCGGTGGAACCCGACGCCGACGGGTTCGTCCCGGTCGCCGAACTCGATGAGCTGCCGTCGGGCACCAGTAGGCGGGTGTACCTCGGAACCGAGGCGGTCGCCGTGTTCAATATCGACGGCAAGTACTTCGCCGTGAGCGACCGCTGCACCCACGGGCGGGGATCCCTGAGCGAGGGCAAGGTGGACCGGAAGCGGTGCATCCTCGAGTGCCCATGGCATGGCGGTTGGTTCGATCTCGCCACCGGCATTCCCGCCGGGGGCCCACCGGTGGTCCCGATCCGAACCTTCCGGATCAAGGTGGAAGGACAGCGCATTCTTGTCGGGTAACATCCCGCGCCGGGCCTCCCGCCGAGAATCCGGCAGCAGCACGCCCGTCTGGTTCATGCTCCAGGCGGGCCGCTATCTGCCAGAGTACCGAGAGATCCGGAACACAAGGTGACGCCCTATTCGAGCGACGGCTCTGGCCAACTGCGTCCAGGCACGTCTCTCGTCACCAGTCACCGGGCTGGCTCGACAGCGAGTTGGCCGGCACCTGGAAACGCAAGATCGCAAGCGCAACGCAGTTGGCACGGTTGTGCTCGCCGTGCCGCCAGGCTGCCGGTGCTGCGCTACTCCCTCCCGTGGCTGGTGAGTTCGGCCGGACACCCAGCTCGGTCGAAGCAATGTCCAGTGTCACAAACACCCTTGCGTACCTGCGTTCCAAGATGGCACACCCCTGTATGCCAGCGGCCTCGCGGTGACCGGCAGGCTCCGAGAGGAGGGGGGACTCAGGACGCGCGGCTTTGACTCTTCCAAGTTCGGAGGCGGGGTACCCAAAGGAGTGGGTGCAGCCTGGCTCTCAACTCGGGGCGCACAGCGGCCCAGCGGCTCCTCGCATCACCGTGAATCCCCCTTCCGTGGGCACCGTACCGGTGCGAACATTGGTGCGTCGTGGCGTTGGGTACTGCTGCTGCACCGGATGACGAGGCGGGAATGAAAGAATACCAGGCAGTGATAGTCCGATTGCAGGAGAGGTCTCGGGAGGACGAAGAGACCCTCACGGACCTGCTGAACGAGCGTTCCCGGATGGGCTGGGACTACCACTCCTCGCAGCAGCTCGGCAGCGGCAAGGTGCTGATGGTGTTCTGCCGGCAGGCCTGACGACCGCCCAACCCTACCTTTCGACCTCGGGCGCCAGCACTCTGACGCCCGAGCGCCACACCTACCGCCTCGCAACCTTTGGGGGGGCGCGACCTTCGGCGCTTTCCACCGATCTATCACTGGAGGGACGACTCGATGCCCGACGTTTCCACGGCCCGCCTCAGATCCCGACGCGCGTACGACGGGCGGCTGGTGAAGGTCGATGTCGACACCATCCGTACCTCGAAAGGGGAGTTCGACCTGGAAATCGTGCGGCACCCCGGGGCGGCAGCAGTGGTGCCGTTCCTTTCGGAGCCAGACAGCGACGATCCCGTGATCCTGCTCTTGAGGCAGTACCGCTACGCTACAGGGGGGACGATCTGGGAAGTTCCGGCGGGGGTGCTCGAGCCCGGGGAGCTGCCCGAGGCGTGCGCCCGGCGAGAACTGTTCGAAGAAACAGGAGCGGAGGCCGCCAACATCGAGCACCTCACCACGGTCTTCACGACCCCGGGGTTTACCGACGAGCGGATCCATCTCTTCCTGGCTACCGGGATCACCGTCGGGGAACCCGCGCATGAGGGTGACGAGTTCATCAAAGTAGAAGCGCGTCCTCTGAGAAGTGTCCTGGAGATGATTCGGGACGGCGAGATCGTCGATGCGAAGTCGATCGTGGCGCTGCTGTATGTCGCCGGGTATCGGCTCAACCTGTAGGGGACTCCATGAGTGTGGGACAGTGTCTCCCGCTGAGGACAGACGGCCAGCGAGTCCAAGATCTGGGGACCGGCCGTGAATGCATCATAAGGTATTGCCGTACAACCAGTTACGGCAGTAAGCGGAGCGGAGAGCTGCGGAGGGGTACGATTTGTGCAATAATGGAAAGCGGAAGGAGGATGCGCTAGCGAACCGTTTTCGTCCGAATGAGGGCGAGTGCGTCGCTTTGGCGTGCCGCCCGGGAGCTATCAAAATGAGCGCCACCACCAAAACCCACCCCCGGGTGCGGGTCGCGTCTGTCCCGGCGCCGGAGCGCCCCGAGCTACAGGAGCTCGGCGACTCCCGCGTGGTGCAGGCGTATCTGGCCGGCATGAGGCGGGCCTTCGACGAGCTGGTCGACCGATACCAGAAGCGGTTGCTCAACTTCATCTACCGGACGATCGGCGATCGGGAGCGTGCGGAGGATCTCGTGCAAGAGGTCTTCATCCGCGTGCACCGCCACCTCCACAGGTTCGACCAGAGTAAGAAGTTCTCGACCTGGATCTATACCATCGCGTCGAACCTGGCGAAGAACGAGCTGCGCAACCGCAGTCGCAGCCCGCTGGTCCTGTTCCAGACGATCAAGAAGAACTGGGAGGCAGACCACCGGCCACTCCAGTTCGAGGACCGGCACCATCGACCGGAAGACCTGTACCGCAAGCGTCATCTGCGCGATCTGGTGGAGTGGGCAGTAGCACAGCTGCCAGAGCATCATCGAGTCGTGTTCGTGCTGCGGGAGCTGGAAGGGAAGACCTACGAGGAGATCGCGGAGATCACCGACTGCAACCTGGGCACGGTCAAGAGCCGCCTGAACCGGGCACGGAACCGGTTCGCCCAGATCATCGGGCCGCTGCTGGACTAACCCCTCAGCATCCACACCACCTCGGGAAGCGGGAAGGGGAGAGCGACCCCCCTTCCCGCTCCTCGCTCCCCGCTCCTCAGGGGAACATCTCACGCTGCCGGCGGTAACATCGCATGGTTGCTCCAAGACTCCCATGCGTTGCTCCGAATTCCTCGAACGCTACTCGGACTACCGCGATCGGTTGATTAGCGATCCTCACCTGCGGCGGAGGTTGAGCCAGCACCTGTCGGGCTGCTCCCGCTGCATGCGCTACCACGCGCGAGTGTCCCGTGGCGTCACCGCCTTCAAGTCGCTGAGCGACCTGGAGCCGTCGCCGGTGTTCCGCCGCGAGTTGGCACGGCGGCTAGCGACACCCACTCTGGTGGTCGATGAGCCGGTGGTGCCGGCGTCGGCGAGTATCATGGTCACGCTGATGCTGCTGGCGGCGGCGGCACTTTTCATATGGGAAGCCTTCACTCGTCTGTCCACCGACCAAGCCGATGCGTCTGCCACACCCAGCCGCCCTCTCCCCGTTGCCGTAGCGAATCCCAGCGTGCCTTTCGTGAGCTTTGCCGATCTCACCGTCCCGGCATTCGGCGGGCAGTTGCATACGCCGGGCGCTGAGGAGGAGCCGTTCGGTACCTACACGATCGCCGCGCCCTAACCACCGGACAGCCTTTCTAAGCCACCTCCGCCTCGATAACTTGGGCCATGTATGGCGGCGTCTCTCTCGTTCGACTCCGCGTATAAGCAGATCCGACGCGGGGACCTCGCCCCTGTCTACTACTTGACCGGCGACGAGGATGTGCTCAAAGACGAACTCGTCGCGTTGCTCGCCGACCGTGTGGTCGAGCCCACCAGCCGAGACTTCAACTTCGACGTCCGCTCGGCGAGCGATCTCGACGGGGAGAGCCTCCACGCGCTAATCGAAACCCCGCCGCTGCTCGTTGACCGACGGCTCGTGGTCATCAAGAGCCTCGAGCAGTGGCGCAAGAATGCCAAAGTCTGGCAGGTGCTCGAGCGCTACGTCAGCAACCCATCGCCCACCACGGTGCTGGTCCTCATCCGTGGTGCCGGCGAGAAGCCCGACCCGAAACTGACCCGCGACACGCTGCACGTCACCGTGGATCGACTGAATCCCCAGCGAATTGGCCGGTGGGTGAAGCTGCGCGCCGAGCGGGCCGGCCTTGCCGTCACGCCCGAGGCCATCGACCATCTTGTGGAGGCATCGGCTGGGGACCTGTCGCACCTGGCCAGGGAGATCGAGAAGCTGGCAGCTGCGGCCCCCGACGACGGTCCCTTGGGACTGCAAGACGTTGCGCAGTTGGTCGGCATCCGCCGTGGAGAGACACCCCACGACTGGATTGCCGCGGTGCTCGCCCAGGACTCATCCCGGGCGGCTGAGATGCTCGGGCACGTCCTCGACGGCTCCGGCATTACGGGCGTGCGGCTGGTGGGCATGCTGGGTACTGCTCTAGTGGGCGTCCGGCTCGCCCGGGCCCTGCTCGACGAGGACCTCCCACCTGGCCGCACCGTGCGCAGGACCTTCGAGCACATCCGGCGAGCCCGACCTCCGGGGCTCCGCAGCTGGCGGACGGAGGCAGAGGGGTGGACGGCAGCCGCGCGGAACTGGACTGCGGCGGAGCTCGACGCGGCCATACGGGCCACGTTTGAGGCCGACTTGGCACTCAAGTCCACGACCATTAGTGATGAGGCAGGGATCCTTACAGACCTGGTGTTCAAGATGGGCGCACGAAGGGCGGCCGCATGAGGCCACTGTCGCTCCTTGCCATCCTGGCTTGCCTGGCCGCGCCGGCGGCTGCGCAGCAGGACACGACGCTGAGCGTGGCGGTCCGGTTGGCCACCGAAGGGCAGGGAGACTCCGCCCGAGCGCTGGTACGCCAGCGGCTGGCGTCGCTGTCTCCCACTGACTCACTCTATCCTGAAATCCTCTACGCCGCGGGGGTCGTGGCGGCGGATGTGGACAGCGCGATAACCTACTTCCGCCGTGTCGGCATCGAGCACGCCCGTTCGGCATGGGCTGATCACGCACTACTGCGACTTGCTCAGCTGGCATTTGCATCTGGCGACTACGCTTCGGCGCATCGCTCCGCAAATCGCATTCTGACGGACTACCCCCTCACCGAGGTCCTGGCCGAAGCCAGCTTCTGGGCCGGCCGCGCACAGCTGGAGCTGGGGCAGGCACAAGACGGGTGTCGCCTGCTCACCCAGGCCGAGGCAGCGGCCGGGACGGACGTGGAGCTTGCCAACCGGGCGCAGTACCACCTGCAACGCTGCGCAGGCGTGTTCGCCCTGAGGGACTCGGTGCCCGGCGACACCGTCGCGGCGGCGGAACGGGACACGCAACCGGAAACACCAACCGTGTTCGCGGCGCAGCTGGCGGCGGTGCAGAGCGCCGCAGCCGCCGACGAACTCATGCGCGCGCTCCATGCGGCGGGCTACCAGCCCCACGTCGTGCGGGAAGATGGGTACCTGAAGATCCGGGTTGGCCGCTTCGCGGATCGGCCAACTGCCCAGCGACTCGTTGCGGAACTGAGACGGAGATTCGGGGGCAGCCCCTTCGTGGTGGAGGAGCGGTGAGCCGGCGTCGGGGATCGCAGGCCGCGGCTGAAACTCCCCTGATGCAACAGTACCGTCAAATCAAAGCACGCCACACCGACGCGATCCTGTTTTTCCGCATGGGCGACTTCTACGAGATGTTCAACGAGGACGCGAAGCTGGCGGCGCGGGAACTCGGGCTCACCCTCACGAGCCGCAACAGCGGGGGCGCAGCGAACGTCCCGCTGGCAGGCGTTCCGGTCAAGGCTGCCGGCGAATACCTGCGGCGACTGGTGGAGCGGGGATATCGGGTGGCCATCTGCGAGCAGGTGGAGGATCCCAAGCAGGCCAAGGGCGTGGTGCGCCGCGAGGTCGTCGAGACCGTGAGCCCCGGGGCCATCGTCGCTCAGGAATGGCTCGACGGGGCCCGCAACAACTTCATGGTCGCCATCCTTCCGGGGGACCCCACGGGGTTGGCCGCGCTGGATCTCTCCACCGGGGAGTTCGTTCTCGAAACCGTCGACGCCATGGACCTCCCTGCCGCGCTGGCGCGGTACGATCCCCGGGAGATAGTGGTGCCGCAGGACGAAGACGTGCCGCTTGCGACGTCGGACATCATGGCTACCAGCCGCGAGCCATGGGAGTTCGACCCGGAGGGGGCCGCCGAGGACCTTGCTCACCGTTTCGGACTGCACCAGCTCGACGGTCTCGGGATCACCCGGGCCGACCGACCGGCACTGGGTGCGGCAGGCGCGCTGCTTCGCTACGCCAGCGACCTCCAGCCCGGCGGGATGCCGCAGCTCGCCCATCCTACCGTGCGGCGGGCGGGCGCCACCATGCCCCTGGACGAAATGACTCGTCGCAATCTCGAGCTGGTGGAGCCGCTGCGAGCGGGCGACCGCAGTGTGACCCTGCTCGAAGTCCTCGATCGCACGGTGACCCCGATGGGAGGCCGGCTCCTCCGACAGTGGTTGCTGGCTCCCCTCCGCACCGCAGAGCCGATCCGCGCCCGACACGACGCAGTCGAGGTTCTGGTCCAGGACGGGCGCGGCCGTGAGCGGCTGCGTGACGCGTTGGATGGCGTTCGTGACATCGAGCGGCTGGCGGGCCGAGCGGCGGCGCATCGAGCGACACCCCGGGACCTGGGCGCGCTACGGGACTCCCTCGGACGTCTACCCGATCTCAAGAGCGCCCTGGATGGGTTGGCCGCCCGGGAGGCCAGCGGCGAACTCGAGCGGTTCGCCGACTGCTTCGACCTCCTCACGGATCTCACCGAGCAGCTATCTCGCATGCTGGTGGATCGCCCGCCGGCCACCCTGGGAGACGCGGATACGATCCGCCCTGGAGCCGATCCCAACCTCGACGAGGCCCGCGACCTGCGGGACGGCGGGAAGCGCTACATCGCCGCGCTCCAGGCGCGGGAGCGGGATCGCACCGGCATTCCCTCGCTCAAGGTGGGGTACAACAAAGTCTTCGGCTACTACATCGAGATCACGAAGACGCACAAGCACGCCGCACCGAGCGATTACGAACGCCGGCAGACCCTGACCAACGCCGAACGGTACGCCACCCCGGAACTGAAAGACTACGAGGCGCGGGTCCTCGGCGCGGAGGAGCGCACACTCCAGCGTGAACGGGAGCTGGTGTCCGACCTATGCGACGCTGCCAACCAAAGGCTGCCCCGGCTGCAGGCGGCGGCCCGCACCGTGGCACGGCTCGACGTGTTCGCCGCGCTGGCCGAAACGGCGGTGCGCGAGCGCTACGTGCGGCCGACAATGGGCGAGGAGTACGAGCTGAGCCTCCGGGGGTCGCGGCATCCCATCGTCGAGCGAATGCTCCCGCCGGGCAAGTTCATCCCCAACGACATCCGCCTCGATGAGGCCGCCAGAGTGATGCTGCTCACGGGGCCCAACATGGCAGGCAAGTCCACCGTGCTGCGGCAGACGGGCCTAGCCGTCATCCTGGCGCAGATGGGGTCGTTCGTGCCGGCGGACTCCGCGTCCATCGGCGTGGTCGATCGAGTGTTTACCCGGGTAGGTGCGAGCGACAGCTTGGGACGCGGGCAGTCGACATTCATGGTCGAGATGAGCGAGACGAGCGCCATTCTCCACGGTGCGACCGCCCGCAGTCTCATCCTGCTCGATGAGATCGGGCGCGGGACCGCGACCTACGATGGCGTGGCGATTGCGTGGGCGGTGACCGAACATCTCCACGAACGGGTTGGCTGCAAGACGATCTTCGCCACCCACTACCACGAGCTCACGCAGCTCACCGAGGAGCTCGCGCACGCTCGGAACTACAACGTGGCCGTCCGTGAATCCGGTGACGACGTCGTGTTCCTGCACCGGCTGGAGCCCGGCGGTTCGGATCGGTCCTACGGTATCCACGTTGGGCGTCTCGCGGGGTTACCCCGGACCGTAGTGCAACGCGCGTGGGAGATTCTGGCGCTCTTGGAGTCGGGCCACCATGTGGCGGGCGCGGTGCCGCCGCCGCTGCCAGACGCGCAGCAGCTCACCCTGTTTGCGCCGGGCGAGCACCCGATTCTCAAGGAGCTCCTGGCCCTGGACCCCGACGCGATGACACCGCTCGAGGCGCTCTCTCGGCTTGCCGAGCTGAAGCGCCGCGCCGAGGATCAGTGAGGCGAGGTCCCTGGAGCGGCATCATGTTGCTGGCGCTGGCGTGCGGCACCGAGCAATCCGGGTCCACACCCGATGCGTCGAGGCAGCCCACCCAGGGCTTTGAGCCGCCGGTGGCCGTCAACGCGGAATCGCCCATCGCGTACCCACCCGAGTTGTACGAGGAAGGGGTGGAGGGAACAGTCGTCCTTCGCCTGTTCGTTGATGAGACAGGAGCGGTCGTGCCTGAATCCACCCGCATCGCTGAAGGCAGTGGGTATCTGGAGTTGGACTCTGCCGCTCTCGCGGGAGTAGCAGCGATGCACTTCGCGCCGGCGTGGCGGGACGGGGCACCCGTCGCCACCTTGTTCCTCCAGCCGGTGCATTTCCGCCATCCGGACAGCCTGCCGTCGGGAGGCTGATCGTGACCGAGCGCAATCGACGTCCCTATAACGACGTTCTTGAGACGATTGGCTGGACACCCCTCATCCGTCTCAACCGGGTTACGGCCGGGATCCGGACGCCAGTCTACGGCAAGGCCGAGTTCTTCAATCCCGGCGGTTCGGTCAAGGACCGCATCGGCATCGCCATCATCGAGGACGCCGAGCGCCGCGGCGAGCTCAAGCCGGGCGGCGTCATCGTGGAAGGCACGTCCGGCAACACGGGTGTGGCGTTGGCGCTGGCAGCCGCGCTCAAGGGCTACCGGTGCATCTTCACCATGCCCGACAAGATGTCGCAGGAGAAGGTGCGGCTCCTGAAGGCTTTCGGCGCGGAGGTGATCATCACGCCCACCGCTGTGCCACCCGACCATCCGGACAACTACGTGATGAAGGCCAAGGCCATCGTGCGGGATACGCCGCACGCGGTTCTGGCCAACCAGTTCTACAACCAGGTGAATCCCGAGGCACACTACAACACCACGGGCCCCGAGCTGTGGACCCAGACTGAGGGGAAGATCACGCACCTGGTCGGAGGCGCCGGGACCGGGGGCACCGTGAGCGGCGCGGGACGGTTTCTCAAGGAACAGAACCCCAACGTCCGCGTCATCGTGGGCGAACCCCAAGGCTCCGTCTATGCCGAGTATGCTCGGACGAAGACACTCGCCGAGGGACACCCCTACAAGGTCGAAGGCATCGGCGGAGACAAGATCCCTTCGGCCCTGCATTACGAATACATCGACGAATTCCGCACCATCAGCGACAAGGACGCTTTCCAGATGGCGCGGCGCATTACCCGTGAGGAAGGGCTCTTCGTCGGCGGCTCGACGGGTCTGATCGTGGCCGCCGCCCTCCAAGTAGCGCGGGAAATAGACGACCCCAAAGCCTGTGTCGTCGCCATTCTGTGCGACACCGGTGAGCGGTACCTCTCGAAGCTGTTCAACGACGAATGGATGCGGGAAAACCAGATGATCGAGGCGGAGCGGGTGACGGCCTCCGGCCTCCTCGCCTGCAAGACGGACACTGCACCCGAGCTGGTCACGGTGGCTCCGTCCCAGACCGTGCGGCAGGCCCTCAACCTGATGGAAACCTACGACATCTCCCAGTTGCCCATCGTGGAAGGCGGACAATGCGTGGGTTCGCTGAACGAGGGAACCCTCATGGCGCAGGCAATCGCCCATCCCGCCGTGCTGGACCAGCCCGTGCGGGAGATCATGGAAGCACCGTATCCGGTGGTGGATGGGGAGCTGGCCCTGGAACGCTTCTCAGAGCTGCTGTCCCGCGAGACACCGGCCGTGCTGGTGCGTCATAACGGTGAACTCGCCGGGATCGTTACGCGCTACGACGTGCTGCACTACATGGCGGGAATTCGATGAGCAACTAGCAATTAGCAGTCTGCCACTAGCAGTTCGTTGGGCCCAGTGTCTTGCACGAATTGCGAATTGCAGACTGCTAACCGCTCCTTGCAGACTCCAGCTTATTTGAGATGCCCTACTACCTCCTTTCCGCCGAGACTACGTTCTCCGCCGCGCATGTCCTGCCCGGCGTGGAGCGGTGTGATCGGCTGCACGGCCACAACTGGCGCGTGCGGCTCACCGTCAGGGTAGAGGAGGCACGGCTCACCGAGGGTGGCATGGGTGTCGATTTTCGTGTAATCGAGGATGTGACGAGGACAGCCGTGGCAGACTTCGACCACGGCTACCTCAACGAGCTCGAGCCGTTTCGAGAACAGCCGCCCACGGCGGAGCGCATCGCACAGGTGGTCAGTGTCCGTGCCGCTGACCGGCTCGCCGAAGCGGCCCCGCGTGTGAGAGTGGAACAGGTGGAGGTGTGGGAGGTGCCCCACTACCGCGTGGTGTATAGGCCAGGATGATGCGAGTCACGGTTCTCACCGGCGGATCCACTCCCGAGCGGGACGTCGCCCTCGCGGGCGCGGCTCAGGTCGTGGCCGCGCTGCGCGCCCGAGAGCACGACGTGACCGTAGTGGACACGGTGGATGGCACGCTCTCGCCGCAGCAGGAAACGGAGCGGCTGGTCTCCGCAGTCGGCAAGGCGCCCCCCAAGCACGAGGAGCTCGCCCTGTTAGCCGAGCGGGAACGGAGCCTCGATCTGCGGAGCGTGCCAGCATTGCGCGACACCGACGTGATCTTCCCGGTGCTGCACGGACGGCAGGGAGAAGGTGGCGAGATCCAGACGCTGCTAGAGAGTGCTGGGCTGCCGTATGCCGGAAGCGGGCCGCTGGGGAGCGCACTCGCCATGGACAAGGACGTGGCGAAGCGACTCTTCCGCGACGCCAAGATCCCCACACCGCCCTGGTGCGTCTGGCCCGCTGCGCCCGACGACATCAGCGCTGTGGGATTCCCGCTCGTGGTCAAGCCCTCCAAGGTCGGCTCTACCGTGGGACTGACGATCGTCCGACAGCCGGACCAGCTAGGGGCGGCAGTGCAGGAGGCGCTAGCATTCGACGACGAGGTGATCCTCGAGATGTACGCCACGGGCCGCGAGTTCACGGTCGGAGTGCTCGGCGACAAGGCCCTCGCCGTCGGCGAGATCATCCCGAGCCACGAGGTGTTCGACTACGAGTGCAAGTACACCCCTGGCATGACGCAAGAAATCTTTCCCGCGGACATACCGGCGACGCTGGAGGCCGAGCTCCAGAATCTCGCCCTCAGGGCGCACCGCGCCCTCAAACTGCGAGACTTCTCCCGAGCCGACTTTCGGCAGGACGCCGAGGGGACTCCCCACTGCCTGGAAGTCAACACCCTGCCCGGGCTTACGGCGACGAGCCTGCTGCCACAGTCGGCGGCCGCTGTCGGGATTCCCTTTGACGAGCTGTGCGACCAAATTTGCCGGCTAGTCCTCCAGCGACCGCGCGCGCGGAACAAAGTCCGCACATCGGGGATGTAGATTTAGGATATGCGCACGCACTCACCGTTCTCGCTCACCCCGTGGGTCCGCGGGCTGATCGTCGCGAACGCCGTGGTCTACCTCCTCACGATCACGGTGTTCACGGGTCCGTGGTTCTACGAGCTGTTCGCGTTCAATCCTGCGCGAGCGGGAACCCAGTTGTGGGGGTTCGTGAGCTACATGTTCGTGCATGGGGGGTTTCTCCACCTCGCGTTCAACATGCTCATGCTGTTCTTCTTCGGCCCTGCGGTCGAAGACCGGATGGGTGCGACTGCCTTCGGGCTCTACTACTTCATCTGCGGGTTGGGTGGTGCGGCATTCTCCTTTGCCGTGGGACTGTTCACTCCCGTCATGCCGTTCGTCGGGGCATCTGCGGCCGTATTCGGCGTGTCCCTCGCCTTCGCCATGCACTGGCCCGACGCGCCGATCTACGTCTTTCCGCTACCGGTACCGATCAAGGCGAAGTGGCTGGTGGTGTTCCTCGCCACCATCAACTTGGCCTCGGCCATCCTGGGCTCCGACGACGGGGTGGCACACCTGGCACATCTGGGTGGTTTCCTCTTCGGCTTCATCTACCTGGTGAGCGAGGGGGCGGTTGCACGCCGGGCGGGGGAGGCCCTCAGACGTCCACGGCCAGAGTCCGCGATCCCCAAGGCGCGGCGACGCGAGGCGCAGAACGCGGAACCCCCGGTGGCGACCCCGCCGCAGGAGCCCTCGATCTACGACGAAGTAGACCGCGTGCTCGACAAGATCTCGGCGACGGGGCTCGACAGCCTCACGCCCGACGAGCGACGGCTGCTGGACGACGTCAGTCGACAGCTGCGCGAACACTAGCCAGACGCTGCCCATGGCGATCCGCATCTCAGTGCGCCAGGGAGATATCACGACCTACGAAGGCGACGCCATCACCAATGCCGCCAACAACTATTTGCAGCTTGGAGCCGGGGTGGCGGGGGCGATACGACGCGCCGGCGGGCCAACCATTCAGGAGGAGTGTGACCGGCACGGCCCGATCCGCGTCGGGGAGGCCGCGATCACCAGCGCAGGCAACATGGCGGTTCGCTGGGTGATTCACGCCGCCGCGATGGGTGACGAGCCGGTCTCGGAGCGGTCGATCCGCGAGAGCACGCTCGCGAGCCTCCAGTTGGCGGCCGAGAACGGCGTGAAGCGCATCGCCTTTCCGGTGCTGGGCAGCGGCGTCGGCGGCTTCGGTTTCGAGAGGGCCGCCACGCTGATGCGTGATGCGATCCGTGAGTCACCCGATGCGGAACAGATGGAAGAGATCGTTTTCTTTGGATTTCTGCCCGAGCATGCAGCTACGTTGGAACGGCTGATGGGATAGCAACTCCCCTCCTCCTGCTGGCGCTCACTGCCGGCGCGCCCCAAGACACGATGCCCGTCTACGCCCGCGCGGAGTCGCTGCTGAGCGCGGGTCGCCTCAAGGAAGCGCGCGCGCTGCTGGAATCGGCATTGCGGGCCCAGCGCGACGACCCCCGCGCACTCACCCTGCTAGGGCGCGTGCACCTGGCGTGGCCCGTCATCGGCCGGCTCAAGGCATGGCGGCTCTTCGAGCAGGCGGCCAGGCTCGACCCGAGCACCCCCGAGCCACGCTACTGGCAGGCCCAGGTGGGCTTGCATCTGGGCGGCGCCGACGGCGAGCGCATGATTCGGGACGCGCTGTATCACAGCTGGGAGCTGGATCCCGCCTACCGCGACACCTGGGATATCTGGCAGCAGATCTACCGCAACAAGGGCCACATTCGTCGAGCTGTCTCGATACTGTCGCGGCATGCCGGCAACGCCAAAGCCGATCTTCGCCGAGCGCACCTCCTCATTGAACTAGGGGAGAACGATGCGGCAGAAGCGATTCTCGCGGACCTCATCGCCGCCGGGCGCGACGATGCGTCGGTGTGGGCCCTCCGGGCGCAGGGAGCGCTCGAGGCCGGCGACACGGCAGTCGGGCTAGCCCACTACGAGCGTGCGCTGGCGCGGTCCGGCGACGACCCGTTGCGCTTGCTTTGGAAACAAGTCGAACCCATCGCCTCGCCGGAAGAGGACAGCGTCTACGCCGCAACCCCGTCGTCAGAGCGCGAGGGTTTCTTCCAGGCATTCTGGGCGCGCCGCGAGCCCGACCTGACCACCGCGCCCAACGAGCGGATTGTGGAGCATTTCACGCGGCTGCGGCGCGCGCGGCACTTGTACCGGTTGCTCCACCCCCAGTCGATTTTCCATCGATCGCCGGAGCGGCGCACACTCGTTGCAGTGATGGCGCCGAGAGTCCTGAAGGCGGTGAGGGAATTCAGCCATCCGCTGGCGGGTCCGGTGCCCGGCCGCTCTAGGTTCGAGGACGAGATCCAGGCAGCCGGGCTGGGAGTGGACGTACGGGATGTCCCCGAACCTGACTCGCTCACGCGGTACCGCCGCCTCGGCTTCGACGGTCGCGGGCTGCTGTACCTGAGATTCGGCGAGCCCAGACACCGACTCGTCGATATCGGCAACGTCGAAGTGTGGGAGTACGTCGTGCATGGCCAGCCCGTGGCCATCACGCTCGCACGGGCGTCCATCGCCGCGCGGTTCGGGGAGACGGGAGCTCTCTCCGGCGGCGACGTCGTCATCTTCCCCACCAGCAAGGTTGAGCTGCACAACAGCGCCGTCATGCTCGAGCGTGACGAGACGTCGATCGAGGCCGAGCTCGAGGTGCGGGCATGGGTCGCAGCCTTTCGGGGTGAGCGCCCAGGTGAACACCTAGTTTACATGCGCGCCACCCCCGATAGCGGCGTTGCAGCAGCCTGGGACGCGAGCTGGACCGAGCTGGCACGTGATCGGGGTACGGGCCCTCATATCTTCCGCCTCGCAGCAGGCGAGTATCACCTTGGCCTGGACGTCCGCTCCGGCGACCGCCTCGGCCGCTTGCGGGGTGAGTACTCGGTGCCGTCGCTGTGGACCAGCCAACTGGCGGTTTCCAGCATTCTCGCCGGTGTGACTGCCGACACGGCATTCGGCCGGGATGACATCGCGGCCGCAATGCCGGGAGACCTTCGCCTGCCAGCAGGATCCCCGTTGGCTCTCTACGCCGAGATCTACGACCTCCCGGCGAACGCGGACGGCATGGCGACGTACGAGGTCCGCTACGCATTCGAGCCCGTTGGCCGCGGTCGTGCCGTGGCGTTGTCGTTCGTGCGCCAGGTCCGAGCGGCACCGAGCGTTGCGGAGCGGATCGTTGTTCAGCCCGGTGACGTGCCGCCCGGACGCTATCGAATCGTCGTGACGGTCCGCGACCGCATCATAGGGCGGGAGGTGCAGTCCACGCTGCTCAATTTCGAACTGCGTTGAGCGAGGGACTTGTCAGCATGCGGGAGGCCTCCCAGATTGGGCACGCCTCCATGCTCATCAACCTCGTTCCGGAATTTCTCGCCGCGCTCAAGGCACCGGACCCATTGGAGGCGTATCGCCGCTACCTCGAAGACCATCGACCCGCCCTCTCCGCATACTGGCACAACTACATCCTCGACCTGGACGGTCCGCACGCGGAGCCGGTAATGGAGCGCGCCCTCGCTGCGGACCGCCGCGACCTGCATGCTTTGCTACAAGCTCACGACCTTGCGACGATGGCCGAAGACACTATCCGGCGGTGCGAGGATACGTTCGAAATCGACCGGCAGTTCGACGTTTACCTCATGGTCGGTGTGGGCGGCGCAAATGCCGGCGAGCTCGTGGTGGGCGGGCGCGGCATCGCATTCATCTGCCTCGAGCACTTCACCGGACGGCCCAACCACGAGTCACTGGGCTTGGGTCTCCAACCGGAGTTGATCCCGCTGTGGATCGCGCATGAAGTGGCCCACACCGTTCGATATACCTCCCCCCGCAGCGAGAGCGAGCTCGCCCGGATCGTGGAGGAGATGAACGGATCGTACGACTATTGGGAAGCCGGTAGTCGGGCGACGCTCGGGGAACTGATGGTCAACGAGGGTCTGGCCGTGGCGGCGTCGCGCAAGGTGGCACTCGGCTTCGAGTTGTGGGACTACCTCGGGTACGCGCGGCAACAGTATCGCCGGTTGCGACAGCTCGAGGCGTTCCTCGTGCGCGCTCTTGAGGACGACCTTGGCAAGCGCGGCCTAGGCTATCGGCTGCGATACCTGTCGGGGGGCGTGCCGGCCGCCCAGCGGCTCGTGGAGGGCCGCGTGATACCCGAGCGTTCCGGCTATTATCTTGGTTACAGGATGGTGGAAGCCGCTGTGGCTGAGCGGGGGATCGCTCAGGCCCTGCGAATCAACACCGATGAGTGCCTCAGAATTGACCGCCAGTCGAGGGGGGTGCAGACCGCGTGAAGAAGACCCCGTCAAAGCGATCCGCAAAAGCCGCCGGAAAAGCGCAGACGACGCCCGTGCCAGAGCGCCGCAAGAGACGCGCGCTGCGGGAGGTGCTCGACGAACTCGTAGAGTACGTGCGCGAACTGTCGCGCACCGTACCGAACATGAGACCGTCCGAAATGGAGTACGCGCAGGAGCGCTTGGAGTGGTTGGCAGACGAGGTGTGGCGGCTCGTGCTCGAGGGCGGAGGTGACTTGAACGGCGGGATAGCGAGAGGCAGCGGCGGGAGAGACAGCCGGTCCGGCATCCCCGGCACCTGATTATCGGCGACTACTTCCCCACGCAGAAGGTGGCGAACACCCGATCCAACAGATCGTCCGTGGTCACCACCCCGATGAGGTCTTCCAACGCTGTCACGGCGGCCCGCAGGTGAGTGGCCGCTATGACAACTTCAACCCCCGACCCCCGCACTCTCTCGAACTCCGTCACCTCTTGAAACGCACGCTCTAGTGCCAGCCGGTGCCGCTCCCGTGTCAGCAGCGGCCCCACATCGCCTCGCCCCGCCAGCTTGGTGAACCCGTGCTCAGCGAGCCGCTCCCGCAACGCGACTAGCCCTTCCCCCGTCTCCACCGACACCAGGACATCACCCTCAGCCGACCTGGCTCCCCCCGAAACCCCTTTCAACAGGTCCGCCTTCGTCCTCACCATCAGCACCGGTGCCGAGACTTCGGCGAGAAACACCTGCTCCTCACCCGTCAGTGCGCGCTCCGCTTCGGCGCAGAAGACCACGACATCCGCGGCGTCGAGATACCTGCGGCTCACTTCGACGCCGATCCGTTCCACGACGTCCTCACTGCGGCGCAGACCTGCCGTGTCGATGAGCCGGAATGGAAACCCCTTGCAGGTGACGGGCGCCTCAATGGCATCACGGGTGGTGCCGGGGATGTGAGTCACGATCGCCCGCTCGTTACCGAGCAGGGCGTTGAACAGCGAGGATTTGCCGGCGTTCGGCCTTCCAGCGATGACCGCAAGGGCCCCTTCCCGGAGCCGCTCGCCTTCAGCGGCAGTCCCGCGCAAGTCCTCCAGTGAAGCACGCAGCGCGGCGATCGCCCCTTCGATGCGCGCCGGCGGCACCGGCCCGCTGTCCTCCTCCGGGAAGTCGATCTCGTAACAGACCAAAGCCTCCAGCTCCAGGATCTGATCCCGGAGCTGCCCAATCCGGCCCGAGAGTCCACGGTCGAGTTGACCAAGCGCCGCCTGGCGTTGCGCCGGTGCCGTGGCGTCGATGAGATCACCCACCGCTTCTGCCTGAAGCAAGTCCAGCTTGCCGTTGGCAAGGGCGCGACGAGTGAACTCTCCCGGCTCAGCCACCCGTGCACCTGCGGCCAGCAGCGCACCCAGGACCTCTGCCGGCACCAGCAGCCCGCCGTGCGTCGATATCTCCACCATGTCTTCGCCGGTGTAGGACGACGGCGCCCGGTAGGCCACGTACAGTACTTCGTCCAGCAGCTCGCCCCGGGCGGCATGGATGGCCTTGGAGAGACGGGCCGTGCGCCACGGCTCCCGGCGAAACGCCGGCAACACGGCCGCCGCCACGTCATGTGCGGCTCGGCCGGAGACCCTGATCAGCGCAATACCGGAACGGCCCGGTGGGGTGGCGAGGGCGGCAATGACGTCGGAGAGCATGGCACCGGGCCTAGTCCCTACTTCCCGACCCGCTTCATGCGCTCTTTGGCGATCAGCCACTGCTGCGGGATGCTCGCGATGTTGCTCACGGCGTAGTAGAGGTTGAGGCCTGCCGATAGCCTGAGAAAGATGAAAGTCAGAAACGCGGGCATGACGTACAACATCATCTTCGCCTGTGGGTTCGGCGGCACACCGCGCTGCCCAAGCTTCGTGACCGCAAACATCGAGAGACCCATGAGGATCGGGATGATGAAGTAGGGGTCCGCCCGGGACAGGTCAGGCAACCACAGGAACGGCACACCGCGGAACTCGATCGTCTCCCGGAACACAAAGAACAACGCAAACAGCACCGGCATCGGAATCAGCATCGGCACGCACCCGCCCAGAGGGTTCACGCCATGTTGCCGGTACAGCTTCATGACCTCCTGCTGCATCCGCTGCGGGTCCTGCTTGTAGCGCTCCTGAACGGCCTTGAGTTCCGGCTGGATCGCCTGCATCGCCACGCTGGAACGCATGGCTTTCTGGTTGAGGGGCCACAGCAGCACGCGCACGGCGAGACCGAAGAGAATCAGCACCCATCCGTATTCCAGACTCAGCGTCTGGTGCATCCACAGCAAGACGATGACGATGAGATTGGCGAACGGGCGGATGATGGGCCGGAAGATCCAGCCGTAGGGGTTGATGTCCTCGAGGTCGTGCCCGATGCGCTTCAGGCGCTGGAACTCCTGGGGGCCGAGGTAGGTCGAGAAGCTGAACTCACCGCCGGGCACCGGCAACGAGGCCACTACGTCTGCACGCACGGCGTGCCGGCCGACACGCTCTCTGCCCGTGGCCACGGCACCGCCGAACCGAGCCTGATTCTCGCCAATCGCCAGCACCGCTGCGACGAAGTATTTCGACTTGACGGCCACCCACTCGAACGGCCCAGCCAGGTCCCGCCGTTCTCCCGGATCGAGCGAGCGAAACGTCACGCTTTCGGTCTTGCCAGCCTTGGTGACCACCGAGTACGACCGGAAATCCAACGCGCTGTCCGCTTCCACCAGGGCCAGTCGCGGCCCGAGGCTCACCAACATGAGCCCACTCGTCTCGAGACCCTCGATGCGCCCCACCACATCGAACACGTAGCTGTCCGGACGGAACGTATAGACCAGCCGCACAGTGATGGGGCCTCGCTGCGCCACCCACTCCAGGACGGCACCATCCGGGGTCACCGTGAGCTCCGTATCGGACGGCTCGAAGGACCAGTCCGCCAGCGGCACCGTGTCGTTGCCGACGACTAGGTGGTACGCCAGGAACTGGGACTCGTTGGGGATGATGTGCGCCCAGCCGGTGTCCCCCGGGGCAAAGGTGCGGTACTCCTTCAGCACGCCACGCACCAGGCGGGCACCTCGGGTTGAGAACGCGAGTCGATACAGGCGGGTGTCGACCGTGATCTCACGGTGGACCGTAGTGTCGGCTGGTGTGACGGCCGTGGGGAGGGGAGGCACCACCGTGGGGACTGGCGGTGAGACCCTTGCCGTCTCCGCCGGCTGGGGCTCCCGAGTCACCAGCGACTCGGCTGGGACACCTGATGGCTGTTGCGGACGCCTAGGCGGTGACAGGATCGCCGGCAAANNCGACGGTCCATCAGCTACGTGTCACGGGACGGGATCAAAGCCACCCGGGTGAAACGGGTGGCAGCGTAGGATGCGCCTCGCCCCAAGCCAGCAGCCCCGCAGCACCCCATAGCGCCGCACGGCTTCCAGCGCGTACGTCGAGCACGTGGGAGCGAAGCGACAGGGAGAGGGCAGCGGTGAGGCCGCCACCTGGTAGACGCGGATAAGGGTCGTGACCGCATACCGCGGCCAGCGCATCACGTTGAAAGCGAACGCACCCATTGCTCGATGTCCGAGGCGAGCCCCCGACGGTCTGATTGATAGGCGGCGGCGCGCGGGCGAATCACCAGATCAAGGGGCGGGAGGGTCGGCAAGACGCTGCGCCGGGCAATCTCCCGGAGCTGGCGGCGCAAACGATTGCGGTGCACCACGGAACGGCCGTACCGCGGCACGACAAGACCGAGCCGCGGGTGACCCACCTCGTTGGCACGCCAGGAGATGTCCAGCCTGGGGGTGCGGCGGTGACGTCCCGTACGCAACACCGCCGTCATATCTGATCTGCGCGTCAGGCGCCACCTCCGAGGCAGGCCCTCGGGCTTCAACGCCCTCCGTGCTTCGAAGGCACCGCAGCAGCGAGACGCTTCCGTCCCTTCTTACGCCTCCGGCTCAGCACCGCGCGACCCCAACGGGTACGCATCCGTGCTCGAAAGCCATGCTTGTTCTTCCGTCGTCGGTTGCGCGGTTGATACGTGCGTTTCATTGCCGCTAAAAGCCCCTACAATGGCGGCCCGAAAGCTAGCGGTGCAACGCGGACGGGGTCAAGGTTGACTTTTCCACAACCGAGTAATACCATCGTGTGCCCTATCGAACCCCCCACCATCGTCCGCAACCGTAGATGGAGCTGTCAGCTCAGCAAGCGTGGACCCGTCTATTGGACGCGGCGCGCAGCAAGCTTCCAGACCCGACCGTACGGACCTGGCTTGATCCGGTAGAGCCGATCGCCTTGGAGGGAAGCCGCCTCATCCTGGGTGCGCCGGACCAGTTCGCCGTGGAATGGAATGAATCCAAACACGCGTCCTTGCTCACGCGGCTCGCCGATGAGCAGCTCGGCTCGCCACTGGAGGTTGTCTTCCAGGTACAGGAAGAGAGGACGAAGCGGCCACAGATGGACTTCTTCGTGGCGCCTACGGTGGGCGAGAGCCTCCCCCGAAGGCGGGCCACGCGGCCGCTGAACGAACGCTACTCATTCAAGACTTTCGTTGTCGGAAAATCCAACGAGCTCGCCAGCGCCGCGGCCCATGCCGTGGCGGAAGCTCCCGGCAAGACCTACAACCCGCTGTTTATCTACGGTGCGACGGGTCTCGGGAAGACGCACCTCATGCAGGCAATCGCCCACGCGGTGCTGGAGCGCATTCCCGAAATCCGCGCCGTCTACATGGGTGCCGAGCAGTTCATCAACGACGTCATCGAGAGCATCCACAGCCGCACGATGGTGGAGTTCCGGAAACAATACCGCACCGCGGTGGACATCTTCCTGGTCGACGACGTGCACTTCCTGGAAGGGAAGGAGATGACCCAGGAAGAGTTCTTCCACACCTTCAACGCACTGCATGAGGCAGGGAAGCAGATCGTCCTCACCTCGGACCGCCCCCCCAAAGACATACCGGGGCTCGAGTCACGCCTGGTGAGCCGCTTCGAGTGGGGCATGGTGGCAGACATCGGCCAGCCGGATCTCGAGCACCGCATCGCCATCCTGCGCAAGAAAGCCGAGCAGGATCACCTGGAGCTCACCATCCCGGACGATGTGCTGCGGTTCATTGCCGAGCATGTGCGCAGCTCGGTGCGGGAACTCGAGGGATGCATCATCAAGCTCCTGCTGTACGCGTCCCTCAAGCACCGGGAAGTCACCATCGACCTCGCGCGGGAGGCCCTGGCTGATAAGATCAGGCAGGACCTGGGCGCGACCGCAGGGATGCTGGCGCCGCTCCCGAGCGTGGACCGGGTTCAAGAGGTGGTGGCGCGCCGCTGGGGCGTCACACCTGAGGGGCTGCGCTCGAAGGCCCGGACCAAGACGCTCACCGTACCCCGGCAAGTGGCGATGTTCCTGGCGCGGGAACTCCTCGGCATGCAGCTCGTGGAGATTGGCCAGGCCTTTGGCGGTCGCGACCACTCCACCGTCATCCACAGCCTCGACAAAGTGCAGCGGGACATGGCGGCCGACCGCAAGTTCCGCGACCGCGTGGAGCACGCGCGCCGCGAACTAGCGGTGGTCACGTAGATACGCTGTGGAGGGACCTGTGGATGGCAGGGAGTTGGCGGGGAAAGGCAAACGGCCATTCACGTGCGATCCACACCTGACCACAGCAACCCACATCGTGCCTGGGTCGGAAACGGACCCGCAGGAAAGCTTTGCGAGATCCTTCAAGGTTTCCAGGTACCCTACTAGCACTACTAGTTAGTAATCAGTAATGTACCAGTAGTCTTAGTTTCCACCCGGACAGGGAACAGTAATGAAGTTCACAATCACGCGGGAGCGTCTACAGGAAGGTCTTGTGGCGGTCGCGGCGTGTGTGCCGACCAAGACCACCCTTCCCGTGCTATCCAATATCCTGCTGGAAGCGACTGCCGAGGGAGTGCGTCTCTCGGGCACGGACCTGGACATCGCCGTGAGCACTGTGGTGCCGGCAGAGGTGGACAGCGAGGGGGCCGTCACGGTACCGGCCAAGAAACTGGTGGAGATCGTTCGGGAGCTGCCGAGCGCCGCGATCCGGGTGACTAGCGCAGGTGAGCAGCGGGTGCATCTTGAGTGCGGGCGGTCCCGGTTCAAGCTGCTCGGCATTCCGCGAGAGGAGTTCCCCAGCTTCCCGCCGGTGAGCTTCGCGGACAGCTGGACCCTCACGTCCAGTGACCTTCAGAAGCTGATCAACCACGTTAGCTTCGCAGCCTCGACTGAAGAGAGCCGCCCGATTCTCAACGGCGTACTGTGGGAACTGCGGGAGGATCGCATGCGCATGGTGGCCACGAACGGCCACCGCCTGGCGAGGATGGACGTGCCGGTCTCTGGGGGCGACGCCACTGCGGACCTCATCGTGCCGCCGAAAGCGCTCGATCAGGTGCGTCGCCTGTTCGGCCCTTCCGACGAGCTCGAGGTGGCGAAGAGTGACAACCACCTGGGATTCCGCACTGGCTCCACCCTCGTCTTTACGCGGTTGATCGAAGGGCCGTACCCCAACTACGACCAGGTGATTCCCCGGGATAACGATAGAGCCTGCACCGTAGAGAAAGACGCGGTGGCGGCGGCGCTGCGTCGCGTCGGGGTAGTGGCCAGCGACCAGACGCACCGCGTCCGTCTCGAGTTCAGTGGCGGCACCCTGAGACTCAGTGTCAGTACGCCAGACCTCGGAGAGGCCCAGGATGAGGTCGCTGTAGCCTACGAGGGCGAAACCCTCGCGATCGGGTTCAACGCGAACTACCTGCTGGAGATCCTCAAGTACATGCCCACCGATGAGGTGCGGCTCACCTTCAAGGCGCCCGAACGGGCCGCCACGGTGGAGCCCGTCGGGTGGGATGATCCCGCTTCGTACCTCTGTTTGGTGATGCCGTTGCGCTTGGTCGATTGACCAGCGTGCCTAGCGGAGCACACCAGTCGGGCGGCGGGAGGCGACGCCAGTCAGACTGAAGCGACTCAAGTGCGCTGAGGATGTCGTCGTCGGTATCCCCGTAACGAGTAGGATGCCGCGGTCGCTCCTGCCCACGCTGATACCCACTGTCCAGCCGTCGATCTTGAGATTGCTACCGAAGTCCAGCGCGGTGACCAGGGCGAGGGGCACGCGGCTGCCGGTGGAGACTTGCGCGCCGGCACGGTAGGTCGCGTCGTATCCTGATGCGGTGAGACGCTCAGCGAAGTGGGCCTCGGCCGCGAGTTCCACCCGGTTCGCCACTGGGAGCCACCCGAGCCCGACCGCGCCCACCAGTGGTGCCACGGAGTCCCTCAGCGTGGGGCGACCGATGTTGCGCAGGGTTGCGGCAACGCTCAGCGACCGTGCCAAGCGGTAGGTGACCCCTAAGTCTCCGCCCTGGTCCGTCACGCCGCCGCGGTATAGGGTGAAGGCCCCGCCAATGGCCCCCCCGCGGAACGGTAGGCTGGCCCCGAGGCGAAACGCCTCCGCTGCGCCCTCGGGTAGACGATCCCGCTGATAGCCCAGGGAGATGCCGCGGGAGTTGAGTGCCAGCGTCCATTGCCCGAGGCGAAGGTCCCCGTCAACCGGTCGGTCCAGGGCGAACTCAGCCATGACCGAGGCCTCCCTCACGACGCCCAGTCCCGCCGGATTGAGCCATGTCGCCCGGGTGCCGCTCACGAGGGCGATGAAGAGATAGTCGCCGGACCGCGGACGAACCGCCTGTCCGGCGACCGGGTGAGCGTACAGTGCTGCCGCCGTAAGCGCGACGGCCAGGGTACGGGTCAAACTAGCGAACGACGGTGAGCGTATCGAACTTGATCCGTGTGATGGGGATCGACATGCCCATAGCCGCCACTAGAGCCGTGGAGTTGGAGGTGTCGGCCGCAGTCCCGCCGAGGTACCGGCCATCTTCGGCGAGATACCGGTGTTCATGCCTGATCCCCGTGCCCTCGATGGTGATGTCCATGCCCCCCTGGGTTCCACCGCCTGACAGCGTGTAGTCGGCCACCGACGCCACGTGGAGGGCTCGCCCTTCGGTATGCTCGATCCAGCCGACTGCTTCGTGCCGATTGACGGTTTTGACCTGGATCTCGAGCAGGCCAGCGCGGGTCGTGGACTCCAGCGAATCGGTCCAGCTCTGTCCTGCGGCAACGCCCTCTGGCGGAATCCGCGGGAAGAAATACCGGAATCCGGTGGCGAGCTGCTGCACCAGTGAAATGGTGGTGTCGCCTCCCTCGAAGGCCATGATTTCACCCTCGGGCGAGAGGAAGCCAGTGAACGTCGTGCCAGCCGCCTCTTGCGCGTCGGTCGCCGAGAACCCGGCGCCGGCTCCGGACACGTAGGCGTAGGGCACCGAGTCCAGAGTCATGGTCAGTCGTGCGGCCTCTCCGCTCTGGACGGCCGTCGTAGTCAGGTAGTAGCGCAGGCTGAACTCGGAAGCGGTCCGCTGGCCGCTGATCTCCTGTTCCGACCGGCCGTGGGAACTACCCTGATAGGTGACTGCAAACTGGCTGTAGGAGAAACGCTCAGGTTCCGCGGTGGGCGGTGGTGTAGCCCCACCACCTGTACCCGCTGTCCCACATGCAGCGAGCAGCGCGGCAGCAGCCGCCACCAGAGGGACGCTGGGGCGGCGAGCACCTCCGTGTCCGGGTGTGAAAGCGCTCATTCCTTTGCCTCTTGTCTTGTCAAGAGTTCTTCTTTTGTGCGTCCAAACACGGCGACCATCTCGCCAGCGTGTGCCGCAACCTGCAGCAGTTTCCAGCCCTTCCGACGCATATCAGCCCGCCAACCGATCAGCCGCTGCCACCGTTCGGCGGTGGTGCGAAAGACCCGGAGCTCAGCAACCTCCTCCCAGTCGAGGGGGTAGGGGCGCTCTGCTAGATCTCCCGAGTCTGCTTTGGCCACAGGTAATAGGGGTTAGTTGTCAGGCTGCGGAATGATATGCCAGGCTGGTGATGGGGGCCAGGGGTGGTGGAGCCGTAAGCCGAGTTCTGTTCGGCGCGCGGCGCCGGACGGTCATCAATCTGGGATGACGGTCACCCGCCATCTCGTGCGGCCTACCCGCGGCTTAGGCGGCCCGGGCCGGGCCTCGCCGCCTATTTGGCCTTGCTCCGACTGGGGGTTGCCGTGCCGCGACTGTCACCAGTCGCGCGGTGGGCTCTTACCCCACCGTTTCACCCTTACCTGCCCTGCGGCAGGCGGTCTGTTCTCTGTGGCCCTTTCCGTCGCCTTCCGGCGCCCAGGCGTTACCTGGCAGTCTGCCCTATGGAGCTCGGACTTTCCTCGACCCGCCAAACGGCGGGCCGCGACCGTCGCACTCCACCACCCCACACAAAGATAGCGCTCCAATTCGCTGCACCATAGGTCACCGGCGGTTGTGACTGGGCGCAGCGCCGTTGAGAACGAGTTGAGCACGGCGCGCGATCCTCTGGTGACCGCTAGCGGAGGGATGGATGGAAGCGATGCCGGGCCGCGCACTGGTTGCGACGGTCATTGAGCCGAAAGAGCGACCCCGGTTTGACACGGCAGCGGGCGGCCGGTTCGCCGCGTACCACGCCAGCACACTGGGGGACGCCATCCGAGTGGTGAGGGAACGGCCGGTGAACGCCGTGCTCCTGTCCCCCCGATGCATCGCATCGGATCAACTGGCCGGTGTTGCCACCCTGGTGAGCGGATTCCCAACGGTCCCCACCGTGGCAGTAGTGTCGCGCCACGACGCCACGTCGAGCCGGCGGCTGCTGCAGCTGGGCGCCTACGGTGTGAGAAAGATGGTAGACCTCAGTGATCGGGGAGGGTGGCAAGCACTCCGGGCCATCGTGGCTCACCCCGCTACCCCCACCACGGCAAGGATGCTTGCAGCGATCCTTCCCGCCCTGGGTGAGTGCACGCACGATTGCCGACGCTTCTTCGGATTGCTGGTGCGGCTTGCTCCTAGCGTCAGCACGGTGCGCACCCTGGCGCGCACCGTGGGTGCGGGCGCCAGCACGTTCATGTCTCGATTTTTCCGCGCCAGGGTCCCATCACCCAAGCGCTACCTCGTGGCCACCCGCCTGGTGCACGCCGCAGGCCTGCTCGATGCCCGCGGTCTGTCTATCGCAGACGTCGCCTACCGCCTGGAATACTCGTCCCCCCAAAGCTTTGGCAGGCACCTCCGGACCGTGCTCGGGATGACCGCCGGCGAGTTCCGACGGCGCTATCCCTTCAGCGTAGCGCTGGATGAGTTCATTTCGCGCCTGATCGTTCCTTTCCAGCCCAGATTCCGCACCTTTCGTCCCCTTGAGCAAGGGGTGGGCGCACTCGGACAGTCGTGGTGACGGATGACGCCGGATGGGACCTTCAGGCGCGAGGTCCCTCGTCCCCGCAGGGCTGGTTCACTGCCGGCGCGGAACCGGTGCTGGAGAATCGGGCCACGCTGGCCCGCAGGCGCCCGGCGAGTTCCGTGAGCTGCCGGCCGAGTTGATTGAGGTTGTCCATTGCCGAGATCTGGGCCGCCACGCTGCGAGCGGCGCCGTCAGCTCCGGCGCTAGATGTAACACTTAGCTCCGCCAACCGAGACATCTGCTCGGCGAGCACGCCCATGCGCTCAGCCTGGGCCCGGGAGACCTCGCTAGTGGTCGTGACGAGTTCCGCCGCCTGGACCGCCCCCGCGTGAATGTCCTCGAGGGCGCTTCGCGCTTCCGCAGCTACTGCCCCCACATCGCGCACCCGCTCTGACCCAGCCGCCATCGCACTGCCGACGGCATCAATCCGGCTTCGGACTTCGGTGATCACGTCGGCCATGTCGCGGGCAGCACGCGCCCCTTCACCCGCCAGGGCACGCACCTCCTCAGACACGGCGGCGAATCCTTCGCCGTGCTCTTCGGCTCGGGCTGCCTCGACGGCAGCGTTGAGCGCCAGGAGGCGGGTCCGCCGAGCGATCTTCGCGACGGTCTGTGCAAATACCGCAACCCGTTCCGAGAGCCCGCTCAACTCCTCGATGATGGCCGCAGTGGTCCGCACATCATCGCCGATCGCCGTGAGCGTCTCACTGGCGTGCACGACCCGAGCCCGCCCCCGATCTGCCGCCTCAACCAGTCGCCGCACATCGGTCTCCTGGATCTCCGCCCGGGCCCGCAGGCCGTCCGCTTCCTGGGCGGCGGTCACTCCCTCCTCACGGCCGGTGTCAGCAATGTCGCGTTGCTCGCTGAGCCCGCGGGCAAGCTCTGCGGCTGTTGCCGCCACCCCCTGGCTCGACGTGAGCCCCTCGCCAGCACAGTCCGCTAGGACCCTCGCGCAAGCCGCTACCTCGTCGGCCTCACGCCGGACCTCGGAAATGGCTACCGCCGTCTGCTCCAGCAGCCGGTTGAGGGACTTCTCCAGGTATCCGAGTTCATCGGCGTGGTCGGCGTGCGCCCGGACCCACAGGTCACCCTGCTCTGCCTGCCCCACAACAGCTCGGGTCGCCCGAAGGCGTCGCGCCAGGGTCGCGGGTACGTGTCTCACGGCAACGGCGACGGCGGCGAAGACCGCAGCCTCGACGTACACCCCGGAGGGAAGGTCGAGAATGCCTCGCTGCCCGTCAGCGAACACCCATCCATGGATGCCCGCTGCGGCCAGATACGTGAGTGCCCCAAGGAGTATCAGGAGGGCCGCGACTCGTTGGCTCTGGTCGAGGCTGTACGGCAGGACAGCGAGGTAAAAGCCGGCGATGAGGCCGCCCGGACCGTAGAGTGCGACCAGTGAGGCCACCAGCGCCATGTCGAACAGCGCCATCCCGTAGATGTACCAGCGGCGGTACCACCCCCGGCTCAACAGCGTCCCGAGGGCCAGGTTGATGGCTAGGGCCCCCGCCAGCACCGCCACGATGGTGGGAACCGAGGCCGGGACGTGTCCCGACACTCGACCGAAGGCCAGCAGCGCCCCGCCGGCAGCGATGATCCCCCACCGGCGACCGAGGCTGTGCCGCAGACTTTCGAGATTCTCGAGGTGCTGCTCTACAATGCCTTCGTCCTCGCTCCTCCCGCGCGTCTGCTCCCCCAGGGAGGCCGGGTGCTTCTCCACGCGGCCGCTGGCCGCGCTGCCGCCGCCTGCCTCACCGAGTGGCATCGGGGAGCTGCGGGGGGAGCCCGAGATCCCGGAGCGATAGGAGTGCCTGCAGGGAGTACCCTGCGGCTTCGATGGCCTCGCGCCCCCCCTCCTCGCGGTCGACAATCGCCAGGACGCCCAACACGTGGCTCTTGGCGCGGGTCACAGCCTTGATGGCCTTCAATGCCGATGCACCCGTTGTCACGACGTCTTCAACCACCACGACCGACGCTCCCTCTCGCAAGCAGCCCTCGATCGGCTGACCGGTTCCGTGCCCTTTCGGCTCTTTGCGCACTGTGAACGCGTCCAGTTCCGGCGGGGCGCGCCGGCTTGCCAGCGCGATGGCATGAGCAACGGGGTCGGCGCCCAGGGTCAGCCCCCCGACGTAGGCTGGCCACCACCCGGCCGCCCGAATGGCACGGAGCCCCAAGTCGCCTATCAACTCCAGGCCCTGAGCGGACATAGTCGCCCGCCTCGCGTCGATGTAGTACGAGGAGCGGCGACCGGAGGCGAGCTTGAACGAGCCGATTTGTACGGATCGAGTCTTGATGAGTTCAGCGAGTTCGGCGGAAGGGCCCTCGCGACTGGTGCTCATGGAGCCAAGCTCTAGGCCTTATCGGAGTAGTAGTTGCTACAACTACTAATTTCCGGATCCACGTCGACCACCGAGGATGGATTTCAGTTTGTTGACCAAGCCGCCACCCTCGTCGGCACTTCTGGGTACGCTGCCCCCGCCGGTGACCGCCTGTTGCAGCTGCTCGGCGAACTGCACCACGCTGCCCTGGCGGTCGCCCGGGTTCCGTGACAACGCCCGCATCACCACGTGTTCGACAGCAACCGGGAAGGCCAGCCCCTTGACTGCCTGGTTCAACGGCGTGGGTGGCTGAGTGAGCAGCTGCTGGAACAGCTCCCGCGGGGACTTGCCGGTGTAGGGATGGCGCCCCGTCAACAGGTAGTAGGTGATGGTGGCCATGCTGTAGGTATCGGCAGCTTCATTCACCAACTCGCCCGACAGCGCTTCCGGGGCGACGTAATTCAAGGTGCCCACGAAGAACCCGGTCCTGGTGAGCCGCTCTGCGGCATCGAGCTGTGAGTCACGTGCGATACCGAAGTCCAGCAGCTTCGCGCTTCGGCTGGCTGGGTTGTAGGCAATGTTCTCGGGCTTGAGATCGCGGTGGATGATTCCGACGCTGTGGGCCGCTTGGATGCCCGCCGCCAGCTGCGTAACTATGTGCGCGGTGAGTTCGGGAGCCAGGCGCCCGGAGCGGTGTACGAATGCGGAGAGGGCCTCACCGTCGGCCCACTCCAGGGCGAGGTAGTGAAGCCCGTCTTCCTCGCCGTAGTCGTAGGTGCGCACAACGGCAGGATGCTGCACGCGGGAGTGGTAGCCTGCCTCTCGCAGGAACCGCTTGACGGCCGTCGCATCCGTGCGCATGCGTTCCCGTAGGACTTTCAGGGCACAGCGACCGCGCTCGGGATGTTCAGCCCGGTAGACCGTTGCGGTGCCACCCTCGCCAACGCGTTCCAGGAGTCGGTAGCCGGCGATGGCGCGACCGGCGAGATTTTCTCGGGGCATCGGTGTGGGGCGAATGTAATCTTGGTCATTGAAGCCGGGCAAGTGAGAAAGGAAGATTGGGATACCATGCGTCGTCTTCGGATCCGCTACTGGCCGCTGGCGGCAGCAGCCATGAGCAGCGGACTCCTGGCCTGCGGGCCGTGGCAGCGGGTTGGCACCGAACCCGTTGCGGATCCAAATGTCTTTGTGCCGCGCCTGTTCGACGCTCCTGGCATCTATGAAGGGATGGGGCTGTTTGCAGCACGGGATCCGTTGCCGTTCGTCGCCGGGATGCGGTTCCTCGCCGGTGCCGATCCCGACTCGACACTGGCGGTATTCGGTCTGTCGTTGGCGAACAAGTCGCTGTCGTTCCGGCGAGCCGGACCGGTATTCGAAGCTCGCTACCGCGTCGAGCTCTCGTTCCGCCGGGAGGGGCGGGTGATACGGCAGGCTTCCGCCGACGAAACGGTCCGGGTGGCAAGCTTCATGGAAACCCAGCGGTCCGATGAGAGCGTCATTTTCCAGCAGTTGGTGGCCCTACCGCCAGGACCAGTGCTCGCCGTCATCTCACTAAGGGACCGCTTCGGTACCGGCTTCAGCCGCGCCGACGGTACCGTGGTCGTGCCGCGCTTCGGCCTGGGGCCGGCGCTGTCGGGCTTGGTGCCCGTGTTCTACGGGGGAGCAAGGGCGGCTCGCGCTGAGGTCCCCGATATCGTGGTTAACCCCCGGGCCACTGCGGCGTACGGCTCCGATACCCTGACGTTCTACTTAGAGGGTTACGGAATCACGGATGGCCAGCTGGTCACCCTGCGCGCGCTGGCTCGGGAGGAGGCGGATCAGGAGGTCTGGCGTGATACGGTGACGCTTGCTGCCACTGCCACGTTGGGAGCGGTCGTGGTGAGAGTGGAGCCGGAGCAGGTTCCGGTCGGGGAGCTTCGGTTTGAAGCATTCTTCCCCGGCGGCGCAGACACGGCAAGGACGGCGGCCCTGGTCAGCTTCTCGGATCAGTGGGTGGTGGCAAACTTCGACGAGACCTTGTTCCTGCTCCGCTATTTCGGGCAGGAAGCGGCCCTCCAGCGAATGCAGGATGCCCCAGTTGAGCAGCGTCCCGAGCTGTGGAGGGCCTTCTGGCAAGCCACCGATCCCAATCCCCACACGCCGGAGCACGAGGCCCTGGACCAGTACTTCCGTCGGCTGCAGGAGGCAAACGAGCGGTTCCGGGAAGCGTCCGAGGCGGGGTGGCTCACCGACCGAGGTGAGGTGTTCATCACGTTGGGCGAGCCAGACGAGATCTTCGACTCGAGTTCGGATCTCCAGGGCCGCGGCGTGCGTTTCATTCGATGGACGTACATTGGCGAGCGCCTGACGCTCGACTTCGTGGACGAGACCGGGTTCGGTCGCTTTCGCCTGACCTCGGCGTCGCGCAGCGACTATTTGCAGGTGCTGAACCGCATACGCCGGAGCAGTTAGATCCTGAGAATCTCGTTCGTCGCCCAGCTTCTGCCGCTGGCGCTGGCCGTCTCGGTCAGCGCGGGACCGCAGGGCAGCTCTCCGGAGGGCACCCCTGGAGCCTGGCACACGGTGGAGCGTCTCCGGACCGCGGTGGGGAATGGCTCGGCGGCACCCGGCGACCTCCTTGACATGGCCCGGGCCGAACTCGCTGTCGGGCGCGCGCACAGGGCGCGCACCATTCTCGCTGAATTCCGCTCTGCAACACCCATCAACCCTGCACTTCTTCCCCTGCTCGGCGCAGTCGAGTATGCGTCCGGTAACTTCGCCGCCGCCGGCAGCATGTTCGTGGAGGCAGGCCGGTTCGCTTCGGGAACCCGGAAGGGAATCCTCGCCGCACGAGCGGGTGTGGCGTTCGAGCTGGCCGGGCTGACCGATTCGGCGGCGGCGCAATACCGGCTAGCTGGCTCGGAGTTGCGGGCGATCGCCGGGTGGCTTGCGGTGCGCCAGGCTCGGGTCACTCCCCTGTCGGTGCCGGCGCTGGAGCTGCTTAGGCAGGCGCCGCCGGAGGCAGCACGGCTGGTTTCCCTTGCCCGTGCGGAGATCCTGCTGGCTGCTGGCGACACCGGCCGGGCCGTCCGCGCACTGATCAGGGGCGGTGCACCTGCATGGGCGGCGCGCCTAGCCCTCGCGATGGGCGATAGCAGTGAAGCCCGGCGCGCTGCGTACGACGCCCTCCGATCCGCTGACACCGCTGCATTCCGGGTGGGCTTGGTGCTGGCGACCACGGCGCTAGTCCCTCGGTCCAGGGAGGAATTGGTGGCGGCGGCCCGAGCGCACCGACGGGCCGGGGAGCATCAACAGAGTGTTGATCGGTTGCGCCAGGCCGTGGAGATGGGTGGAGCCTCGGCTGAGGTGTTCCTGCTGCTGGGCGACCTGGAGGCCCAGGCAGGAAGCCATATGGGCGCGATCGCGGCATACGAGGAGGCGGCGCTGTTGGGAGGCACGTACGGCGCGTTGGCCGAGTACAAGCGTGCCCAGTCGCTGCTGCGCCTCCGCCGCTCGGCTGAGGGCTACAGCAGCCTTGCCGAGTTTGCCCGTCGGCATCCACAACATCGCCTCGCGCCGGTCGCCCTGTACCTAGTGGCAGAGAGGTGCCGCAGCACGCGACGCCTAGGCGAGGCTGACAGTTTGTATCGGGAGGTGACGCAGCGCTGGCCCGGCGATCGGTATGCCGGCCGTGCCCGCCTTCGACTCGCGTCTTTGGCACTCGCCCGGCGTGACACCAGTGCGGCCATCCGGTGGTATCGCTCGGAGTTGCTGGTG
>JABAOH010002815.1_pt3 | contig 34598 bp, 21 predicted proteins | sample 7062181 | NCBI WGS metagenome assembly JABAOH01 (sample SAMN14538630, study PRJNA623070) | marine sediment metagenome | biome: marine biome [ENVO:00000428]; feature: marine pelagic biome [ENVO:01000023]; material: deep marine sediment [ENVO:00002113]; isolation source: pool of 5 deep marine... | reverse complement strand
GCAAGCTTTATTTTCTCTTATTCAAAATTTCTTCCTTCTTTTGTAGGGTGGTGAACTATTACGAAAATTTTAAAGCAAAAATGAAAGACCTGACAGCGATGAATCAGCATTTTCAAATCAAAGGTGCATACCAAAACCATGATGGGACATGGTTTGGCGCACCAGTGTGGGATCTCGGAATCGTCTTGCGAGAAATCAATTCTGAATGGCTGGGTTGTCAATATGACATCCTGAACGCGACAATAGAGGGAAATAAATCCTGGCCGCTGGGTTTGGAATTCATCGCGCCATATATTCATACTATAGACATTAAAGATGCTATTTGCAGAAAAGTGGATGGCACATGGAAAGTGAAGTACCTACCAATTGGTGAAGGGAATATCCATTTCAAAGAATTTTTTGAGCACTTGAACAAATTTAATATTAAAGCATCTTTTTCTATGCACTTCCAATATGATCTGGGTGGAGCAGAAGTTGGAGCACATCAGTTGACAATTCCTACAGACCAAGTAATTGCAGCAATGAGGAAGGATTTGAATACATTAAGGGATTCCTTTCAACACCGATTATAAAATGAATTGACGTCAATAGCCTTCAAACAAAAATTTTTTTATCCATCTTGGCTCTTATAAAAATTTACCGTTCAATACCTTATTTTACCGCTAAGTACTTATAATTTGATTGTTTGAATATTAATGTTTATACTCTCTTATTCAATTAACTCCCTAAAATTTTGATGCATCACAAACGATAGGATTTGTGAAATCCGGAGATTCAAATGAAGCCTGTTATTCTGGTAGACTATTTAGTTATAATTGTTTATATGGCACTATCACTCGGCGTCGGTTTCTATTTCATGAAATTCAATAAAGGCGCTTCTGATTTTTTCAAAGGCGGAAATAAGATTCCTTGGCTGGTTTCCGGCTTGAGTGCGTTTATGACAGGCTTTAGCGCGTGGACTTTTACTGCAGCTTCAGGTATCGCTTATGACCATGGAATTATAATTATACTTTTGTATGTTGGCAATGCTTTAACGTTTCTATTTGGTTATTGGTTGTTTGCTGCCCGTTGGAGAAGGGCACGAATCTCGTCGCCCATGGAATACCTGTCAGAAAGATTTGACCAGGCGACGCGACAGACATTTTCCTGGTCAACCGTCTTTTTTGATCTGTTCATGGTAGCCGTGTGGCTGTTCGCGTTGGGAGAATTTATGTCGGCTGCCTGTCAGATACCGATTGAATGGGTCATCATTGCTGCCTCGGCGATCATATTAATTTATTGTCTGTTGGGCGGATTATGGGCGGTTGTGATTACAGATTTTCTGCAGGGGATCATTTTGTTGCCGTTTACAATTATCCTGGCATTTGCAGCCATTTACAAATTGGGAGGGATATCGCAGTTTGTAACATCACTACCTTCAGAGATGCTCCAGGTTGGACATTCTGAATACTCAAGCTGGCTGTTCCTGGTATCATGGACCGTGATGGTAATTTTCGGATATAACACCCGGGCGCATGCGCAGCGATATTATAGTGTGGATACCGAGAAATCAGCAAAAAAAATATCATTACTCAATTTTGTATTATTTTTATTAGGCGCGTTTATTTGGTTTATTCCACCATTGGCGACAAGAATTTTATATCCCGACATCGCGGAATTGTGGCCGCATTCATCCAATCCGCAGGAAGGTGCTTATGCAATCATCAGTCTGACTTTGTTGCCGCACGGTCTCATCGGTGTGATGTTAGCTGCGATCTTCAGCGCCTGCATGTCCAACGTCTCCAGTTTTTATAACCTCTTTTCTGCGATTATAACGACAGATATTATTCCCAAATTTTACAGGGGAACGCCCGACAATAGAAAAATGCTTTTTTTCGGCAGATTAACGACGCTGGCAATTGGTATTATCGTTCCGTTGATTGCGCTGGTGATGGTCGTGAGTGGGAAAAGCGCTTTCAAATTATTGAATACCTTTAATTCTATTATCAGCATTGCATATGGACCGCCCGCCCTAATCGGGTTCATTTATAAAAAGTCTCCACACTGGTCAGGATTAATGTATTTTGTTGTTGCACTGATTTTAGGCAGTGTAGGCTGGTTTTTTCTCGGTTGGGGCATACCAGAAAATGTCATTTATGTGATTCCACTCAGTGTTTTTATCATATTTGGCAGCAGCTTCGTTGCAAAAAATTTTATAAAAGAAAGTGAAGATTATCAAAGAAAGCGTGAACACTTTTTTGAAAAATTGAATACACCTGTTGATCTCAATAAAGAAGTCGGCGCTACAGGAGATATTGAATTTGTGGTTTTTCGTTTCCTGGCAAAAGTAACTTCATTCATCGCGTTATTAAGTTTGTTGTTTTTATTTTTGAATCCTGGTGCTGACGACATCATTACAATCGTTTTGTATTCCGGAATTACATTGGCGTTGGCAGCGGTGTTTTTTGTTTTGAGTAGAAGAAAAAGAGTGAATTAGTTTAATTTGAATAGATGATGAAACAAGCCGATATCAATAAAAAAATTCTTAACACAGCGGTAATCGGACTGGGGCGCGCCGGCTGGCAAATGCATATTCCAGATATTATCCGTCATGATGGCTTTGATCTTATTGCAGTGGTTGATCTGCTCCAGGAACGCTTGGATGAGGCCCGAAACGAATTTGGTGTAAAGGGATATCTCAATTGCGAAATGTTATTCAAAAATGAGAAACCGGATTTAGTCGTCATCGCTTCTCCCACGCATTTTCACGCAGATCAGGCAATTGCTGCTTTTGAACAAGGCGCAGATGTCCTTTGTGATAAACCAATGGCGCCATCACTGGCGGAAGCGGATCGCATGATTCAGGCGATGAAGAAACATAATCGAAAGCTCATGGTCTATCAACCGCATCGAGCATACGTCGACACTGTTGCACTTCGCAGTATACTAAACAGTGATCTCATCGGCTCTGTTTTTATGATCAAACGAGCCTGGACACGCTATCGCATTCGTGTTGACTGGCAGGCTTTTAGAAAATACGGCGGTGGGGAATTAATCAATTCCGGTACTCATTTCATTGATCAGCTTTTATATCTTTCCAAATCGCCTTTGAAAAAACTGACCTGTTCACTTCGGAAAATTATCAGCCAGGGGGATGCAGAAGACGTTGTTAAAATTGTGATGGAAACAGAAAACAGAATGATTCTCGATCTTGACATAAACTTTGCTACCGTTATACCCATCACTCCGTTTCAGGTTTTTGGTGAAAGGGGAACCATTATCTGGGATGAAGACCAGCAAGCCTGGCAGGTTAGATTTTATCGTAAGGAAGAATTTTCAGGGATTGAACTTCAAAACACGCTTGCTGCAAAGGACAGATCTTATTGCGATGATCAAGATATTCCCTGGCAGGAAAAGACTTTTCCTGTTTCGGATTTTCAGCCAATCGATTATTATGATAAATGTTATGAATATTTTGCCCTTGATAAAGAGCCGTTTGTACCGGTTACAGAATCACGAGAAATTATGAGAATAATTGAGGCATGTCAAAAGGATGCAGCGATTTGACAAATTAGGCACTGGTAAGTTTTAATTCGACATAAAAAGGTTAAATTCTTGCATAATGAGGAAAATATTCTCGGCTTTGTTAACAGTTAAAATTAAAAATAAAGATCGAGATCAAGAAAAAAAACTAATTTTTCTTATTCTTGATCTCGACCTTGACCTTGACCTTTTCCTGTGGTAAGATTTATCGCTAATTTACCTATCATTTCAGTATTAAGAATTCTGACTTGCCCAATATAATGAAAGATAGATAATGAACATTGAAAATAAAATAACAGAAGCCTTTGAAAAAGAATTTAATAGTTTACCAGAAATTATTGCCAGTGCTCCAGGCAGGATAAATTTGACAGGTGAACACACAGATTATAATGACGGTTTTGTTTTTCCCATGGCAATTGAAAAACGGATTTGGGTGGCTGGTCGAAAGCGCAAAAACAATACGATTAACCTGATTTCCCTGAACGATATTCCGTCAATCACAGTGGAAATTAAAAATATTAAACGTCAGGAGCACTGGAGTGATTATCCGGTGGGAGTATTTAATGAATTGCTGAATTCCGGTCATTCATTAACCGGATTTGATGCAATCGTTTATGGCGATATCCCATTGGGATCAGGATTAAGCAGCTCTGCAGCGCTGTTGGTTTCTTCATTATATTTGTACATGGGACTTTTTAATATTTCTATTGAACCAGTTGAAAGAGCGGTGCTAACATTACGCGCTGAGACAAATTTTGTCGGTCTCGAATGTGGTATCATGGATCAATATATTTCAGTTTTGGGAAAGAACGATCATGCTCTTTTTATTGACTGTCGTAGCCTGGAATCAGAAATTGTTCCCCTGCATTTTGGCGATTGTGTAATCGCTATTATTGATACTAAAAAACCGCGGGATTTGGTTGAGTCAAAATACAATGAACGTTGCGCTGAGTGTAAAAAAGGTGTCAATATTCTCCAACAAGCGGGAGAAAAAAATATTGTAGCATTGCGAGACGTCACCCTTGATTTGTTAAATAAAAATCAAGAAAAAATGCCTGATAATATATTTCGTCGCTGCCAGCATGTTGTTACTGAGAATGAAAGAACGATTCGATCTGCTGATATATTGAAACAGGGTGATTTGAAAGGATTCGGAAAATTGATGAATGATTCTCATGAAAGTCTACGTTGGGATTATGAAGTCAGTTGTGAAGAATTAGACGTGATAGTTGATATTGCCCGTACTATCGATGGCGTTCTGGGAGCACGTTTAACAGGCGCCGGATTTGGAGGTTGTGCAATTGTTCTTGTTAACAGCAGTGCCCTGGACGTATTAGAAAAGCGTGTTACAGGTGTATTTCAACAGAGATTTGATTATGCCCCTGATATTTTTGTTTCAAAGGCTGCAGCCTGTGCTAAGTTTAGGAAATTATAAATAAATGGCTTAAGTTCATACATCGCAAATGGCTAACAAAATAAAAAGGATTTTTGGACAGTTCTGATAAATTTAATAATTTATTTTGATCAACTTGAACTCACCCCCGGGCCCCTCTCTTGAAAAAAGAGGGGGAGTAACATATTAAATTATAAATTGTTATAACCACATAATTGGGTAAAGCCCCTTCTCTTTTTAAGAGAAGGGGTTTGGGGGATGAGTTCAATATAGCAAATACTGAAAGTTTCAGTTTTTTCATTGGGTAAGAATCTTAAAATCAATAATTTTCTTGCAACCATCAAAAAATTTAAATATTAAGCAGTGCCTAATTTATAATGAGTTACGAGGTCTGACGTTGACAATCTTAAGGAGGAAAATATTATGCGTAGATTAGTATTATCTTTATTCGTATTTCTATTCTGTGTTAAATGTCAAAATACTATTCAATCTCAAAGGCTGTATGATATTTCTGAAATACCAATTGTAGATATGCATACACATCTGACGGGAAAGGATGATTTTAAGCATTGTGTCAAAACGATGGTTGAGTGGGGAGGCACTCTCAGCGTTTCGGTTAACAGTAATGAGAGTGAATTGAAACAATTCATTGAAGATTCGTTGGATGGTAGAATTCTTTTGTGTCAAAGGGGTAAACAGTTCACACCGGAAGAAATTGTGGAGTTTAAAAACCAGAATTACTCGGGTATAAAAACACATTTAAGGTATCACACCTTGCCATCACAATTGTCGCACCAACAGATAGACAAAATGGGTGAAGTTGGACTTCCCTACATCGCAATGCATGTGGCAGATCCGCCGGAGGATATCTGGCATGTACCCGATAAGTTCATGGTTCATCAACAGGATGCCGAACGAGTAGTCCGGCAACACCCGAATACGACTTTCATTTTAGCGCATGGATTTTATTTAACAAACCGGGATGCGGACATTGATACACTCCGCAAGTTTTTTGATAGAAATCCCAATCTTTATGTTGATATCTGCTGCTCAAAATGGTGGGATGAACCGGAACCCAGTTACAAGAAACTGAGAAGACTATTAATCGAATACAAAGACCGTTTTTTGTTTGGTACGGACTTTAATAATCGACGCACATCAGCTGGATTTATAAAACTTCGCGAGCGACTCGAAACGGATAAACCATTGACTTTCGGTAATAATGGCGGTCCGGGTCCTGGACTTGCATTACCTTTGGATGTACTCAATCGAATTTATTATTGGAATGCTGCCAAACTTATTCCGGGCGTGAAAGAGGCACTGATAAAACTGGGCTTTTTAATCAGTGATAATCCACCAAAGGCATCACCAATAGAACCTGACTTGAATTATGATCCACTACAGGTTACAGTCATATCCCATCCGGATATTGCAAGTCTGTCTGATAATTTCGGAATTACGATTGATTTATCCGCCTATGATCGTGTTGTCGACGGTTTTTTGGAGATCCGTACCTGGAAAAAGAAATTGGTTCAAATAGTCTACAAAGGTAAGTTTGATGGAAAAATGGTTATTGATTGGGATTTAAAAGATGCCCAGGGCATTAAAGTATCCCCAGGAGTGTATAGGGCCTGGTTGATTCTGGAAGGTAACAAGTGCGATGAAACTGTTTTTGAACTGAAGTAAAAACTGGAATTCAATTATGAAAAAAATCAAACATAACTTTCATATTTTCATTTTTTTATTATCTATAACCCCATACAGTATTTTCGCTGATAAATCTGGGAACGGCAGTTTTTCATTTAAGGTGTTACCCACAACAAATCGGTTTGAAATTTCAACAAAAAAAATCAAATTGACAAGCGATCTGGTCTTCCCTGAGATTTCCAACACAGAAATAAGCACAGGTAGCTGGCAGCATGTTTCCCGATCTACCGTGAATAAAAGGTTGGCTGGAATAAACGGCAAATGTATTAAAGATATTTTTCAGAATGATGTCTTAAGATTAACCAGAGAGTTTTGGCATTCAATAAACAAGGATGCAATTGCAATCCGACAGAAAGTTACAAATCTTTTTCAAAATCCAGTTCGGCTAAAGTCTCTTTTTCCTTTAAAACTAAATGGTTCAAAAAGTTTGGTTTTTCAAGAGGAAAATAATGCAGCTAACTGGAATGTATTGATTCAAAAACGATTGAAAAATGGAAGACCAAGCTCGATTATCCCGTCTGATAATGAAGTAATCGAATTTGATCCTTTTGTTGTCTTCCATGCGAACAAGGAAAATACCCCTGATTTGCTCATTGGATATTTGAGTCAGATGGGACATTTGGCACATTTTGATTTACAGTTCAATAAGACGGCAAACGGTGTTGATTTTTCTTCCCTGATCGCTGAATGCGAATTTGATGGTGTTTTGCTTCCAACTGGAGGCGAACGCACCAGCCAGTGGATCTATTTGAAAATTGGTTTTAATCCCAATAAATTAATTGCTGAATTTGTAGATAAGGTGGGTGTTTATCATGGTGTAAAGAGACCCAGTGAACCAGCTCCCTCTGTTTTTTGCACCTGGTATTTTCATGGACGAAATTATAATGAATATTTTTTTATGGACGACATCAAGTCTTTAAAAGAAAATTATATGCCGTTTAATGTTTTCCTGATTGATGATTGCTGGGCAAATGGAAACTGGGGCTACTGGACAACTGGAGACGCATTCCCCAGCGGGATGAAACACATCACTGAAATAATGAAGGAGTCAGGATACCGACCCGGCATTTGGACTGCGCCATACTCGGTTAACATGGAATCTGATTTGGCAAAAGAACATCCTGAGTGGTTACTGCGAACAGACGAAGATTCTTTGGCGGTATTTGGTTACTCAGTCAAGGCGTGGATACTTGATCCCACCTATCCCGGCGTTGTCGACCATCTGGAAAATGTCTACCGCCGGTTAACCAATGATTATGGCTTTTCGTATTTCAAGTTCGATTTTATGCGTTCTGTTTTTGTATACGACAATGTGAAATTTTATGATCCTCACAAAACAAGGCTCGAGGCTTATCGCATGGGTTTTGAAGCTATTTGCAGAGGAGTCGGACCGGATTCATATATTTCTGTTTGCGGTGGGCATTTTGGCGGTTCACTTGGTATTGCCAATTCTCAACGAAGCGGTAGTGATGTTGTCTCTATCTGGGAACCTAAACAGATAGCAGCTTTCCGGCAGAACATTTTAAGAACTTGGATGAGCAGACTATGGCACGTTGATCCGGACGCATTGATGATTCGCAAACGTGAACAACCTTATCATGATCCCGAAAACAGGCACAGCAAGCTTGCCCTGGGAAAATTGACTGATGAGGAAGCCTTGACTTTTACACTAAACCAATATGTTGGTGGCGGCATGGTCTGTTTTTCCGAATACATGCAGGAACTCCAGTCCGAACGCAGGAAGCTGTACCGACATATCATTCCATCGATAAATACGCCTTCGGTTCCATTGGATATTTATAATACTTTCTGTCCATCTATGATGCTTACTAAAGTAAAACCAAAGTGTAAAAATCTTGAACCATGGAATACAATCGCGTATTCTAATTGGGAAGAAGATGATAAAAAAATACAAATCACACTTTCCGATGATGTTACCGAATCGCTGAAATCAGAAAAATTTGTTGTGTCAGAATTTTTCAGCCAAAAAGTATTGGGTTTATTTTCTGAAAATGAAAAGATCGATTTAGGAATAATTCCTCCACACTACAGTTGTTTGTTAAGGATTGCCCCGTGGGATGGGAAAAATCCTGTTTTAGCGGGAACCGATTTACATTTTTCAGGCGGTGGTGTTGAGATCGAAGAATGGGATTGTTCCCATAATTCCGTAAACGGCAAGATTAAAACGGAGTGGGATTATCCGGTAATGGTAAGTGTGGCTTTTCCTGCTGATAATTCACCAGGTTATGTAGTGAAAATTACCAGACTACCGCCTGGGCAGCGGTTATTCTATATTAAAAATTGATTTTAATTGTGAAAATTATGAGAGGTAATGATGAATTCAATACGAATTTTTTTTATGATAATAAGTTTCTTTCTAACCTTATTGGCGAAGTCCGGTGAACAGGAAGCTAATCGTAACACTGATTGGATGATTCGTAAAGTGCTGGAAAATCAGGTAATATGTTTCGCACTTTACACAGTCCATAATAACATACTGAAACTGACAGCTCAGCTTTATGAATTGGACGAAAACGCGGATCGGACGGTCCGCTTGGAAATTAAAACAAATGGTAAATGGACAGAAATTGCAAGCACAAAAGTAATTGAGCGCGGCTGGACAGCACCGTTTCGCATTACGGATTGGGATTCATCACATGATTATAAATATCGTGTTGCTCATGGCGATAGTGCGTTTTTTACCGGAACCATCCGCCGTGATCCTGTAGAAAAGGAAGAAATTGTCGTAGCTGCTTTTACTGGCAACTCCAAGTGGGACAGAGGCCCCCGTGAAGATATCATCTCGAATATCAAAGTCCAAAATCCGGATTTGTTATTTTTTTCCGGTGACCAGGTGTATGATCACACAACCCATTTTGAATCGTGGCTATTGTTTGGTCGCCAATTTCGTGAAATCATCAAGGATCGACCAACGATATGCATTCCCGATGACCATGATGTCGGTCTTCCTAATTTGTTTGGGGATGGTGGACGAGTCCATTCACCATATGGTTATAAAGATCCTGAATATGTAAAAGAAGTTGAACGAGCCCAGACGAGCCACCTCCCGGATTCGTATGATCCGAGGCCGATTGAACGCGGAATCGGGACTTATTATACAGCACTTAATTGGGGAAGAATCAGTTTTGCTATTATCGAGGATCGTAAATTTAAGTCTCATCCTGATATATTAGACCAGGAGCGCCTTGCAGAAAAGGGAGTAGTATTTTCAAGAATAGACCATATTCAGAAATTGCCCAATCCTGAATTAATTGACGTGCCGGGCGCAACATTACTTGGTAAGAGACAATTAAATTTTCTTCGGGAATGGGGAAAAAACTGGGAAGACGCCGATATGAAAGCTGTCTTATCGCAAACAATATTTGCCGGTGGTGCTCACATTCATAAAGGAACCAGACTAAAAGCTGACCTGGACTCAAACGGTTGGCCACAAACAGGACGTAACAAAGCATTAACCGAAATGCGGAAATGTTTTGCATTCCATATCGCGGGTGACCAGCATCTGGCAACAGTAATTCATCATGGCCTCGACGAATGGAAGGATGCAGGTTGGTCTTTTTGTGTTCCGTCAATCGTAAATTTGTATCCACGCACGTGGTTCCCGCTTGAACGAGGAATAGATCATGTAGCTGGTCCGCTCAGGCACACTGGTAACTACCTGGATGGCTTTGGCAACCATATCTCAATGTATGCCTATGTTAATCCAACACCGGAGAACATGTATCCTCCTGCTGATAATGGAGCATCCGGCTACGGGCTGGTTAGATTTAATAAATCTTCTCGCACGATTACTGTTGAGTGCTGGCCCCGTTATGTTGATGTTTCAAAACCGGATGCTCAACAGTACGCTGGATTTCCAATAAAAATCAACCAGCAGGATAACTACGGAAGGGAAGCCGTGGCATATCTCCCTGTTATTGAAGTCATTGGATGGCAGAATCCTGTAATTCAAATTATTGATGAATCAAATAACGAGATCGTTTATACCATCCGCATAAATGGCTCGTCCTTTCGTCCCAAGGTATTTGCGGATGGAAGCTATACGATCAAAATTGGTGAGAAAGAAAATATAAAAACTTTTCGTCATATTAAGTCGCTTAGATTTAATCAGACTGAAAAAATTGTTATTCCTTTTAATCATTGAAACTGAAACTACCATCAAAAGGAATGTATTATCAATGACAGTGTATCAAACAACGTTGTGATTAAATCCTGACGTTCTGTGTGTCTAAGCCTTTTGTTAACTGATGCTGTCAGACTATTAATCAAAGAAAAATAATATGCATAAATATTTTAAAAATATATTTTATTTAACGATAATACTAATCACTTGTTCAAGACAGGAAGATTATTCTGAAATCACAATAGACTTGTCTGAAACGATAGCAGTTGATACTGTCAGCGTATATTTAGATAGAGTTTGGAGAAATCTTCAAGAGCCTGTTTTTCAATTCTCAAAATATGAAAAAAAATCATCCTTTTTTCTGAAACCTGATAAATACATATTAATCATACATTCAGATCAATTTGATAGAACAGAAAAATGCTTCCTGATTCCTGATAACAATATGAATATAAAAATTAATATTGATTCTTTATCAAGTGAACAACTACCACTGGTTCATATTGAAGGCTTTAACTTAAATGATGAATATATTTTCATAAAATCAAAATTAGAATCAATAGAGCGAAAAATTCATTCATTAGAATCATCTATAGCTAAAAAAGAAAATTATGAAAATATTTTTTATTCAATAGTAAATGAGCTTGATGAACTTTACAATAATTGTTCACCTTTTTTTAAACAAGCAATATTGGATAAAAAATTAGGAAGACTCATTCTTTGTAATCCAATTTATAATCAATTTAATGAAATGAAAAATGATAAAACATTGGACAGCATGGATGTAGTGCAATTTTTAAAGAGTGAACCATTTAAGCATTTCTTTAATACACATATTGAATTATTAAAAAAATTAGATACACATTCAATTTTATTAAACGGTGAATTTTTTATAACAATAAAAATCCTGGAAAAAATATTAGAAGAAATACCCTTGGAAATAAAGAAAACAATTATTCCCGATAATTTTTTAAATGACTTTCTAAATAATTTTATCAAAGTATCATCTAATGAATATTGTAAACAAAGATTATTGCATCAAGGCTGTGCTCTTTACAGTCATGACGGAGAAATAGAAATAACAAAAACTTATTGTGAATGGATAAAAAAAGACTATCCTGATTATTTATGGGTGAAAAATGGGTATATAGATGTATGTTTAAATGGATTAACCATTACCGCAGGGATAGAAGCTCCTCAGTTTGAATTAGAATCCCTTTCGGGTGAAAAGATAAGTTTATCAACTTATCAAGGTGATTATAAATTCATAATTTTCTTTCATCCTAATTGTCATGTATGTAGACAGAATATGGTATATTACAATAATCTTCATGAAAGTATGATAGATTCAAACTTACATGTTATTGGGATTGCAGTTCCTAATATTGAAAGGTTAAAGCTTTTCAAAAATAACTACAAAGTAAAATTTCCTATTTTGCGGGATCCTAATAGAGAGATATTTCGACAATATGGTATTAGTGCTATTCCTTCGAATTTTTTGATTTCTCCATCTGGTAAAATCCTTTCAAAAAATTTAAAAAGTGAGAACCTGAAATTATTAATAGAAAAAGAAATGATAAAAATGTAAGTGGCATATTGTCAACATATTAAGTATAACAATTAAAATGCATTTGACGAAACGACCTTTGCGGTTTTTAAAGATTTGGAACACTAATTAAGTTATTTGATAGATTTAAGTTCAGTGCTTTTCACAATTGCACAAGTAGTTTTGGATTTTAGAACTTTAAAATTTATGGGATAATCATGAAAATAATTTTACCAATATTATTTATTCTCAGCATTTTTTCCTGTAGTGAAAGAAACGAAAATCAATATGTTTCTGATGATATTATTTATGGAACTAAAGGGAAAAATTCTAAAAACTATTATGTCAAGATTATACCACCAAAATCAATAAATGGTATTTTAGTATTACTTCATAACTTTGGAAGTAGTCCAGAAAAATTTTTATATGAAATGCAACTTGACAATATGTCCCTCCAAAAAAATATATTGATTATTGCACCCAGTCCAAAAGGGTGGAATTCTCATTATTTAGATTCAGCATCATTAGACACATTAGATAATATGATTTATGAAACCTCCAAGCATCATAATCTACAAAATGAAAAATTTGTAATAGGTGGATTTTCTGTTGGTGGAACAGGAGCATTAAAATATGCGGAATATGTTGTAGATGGGAATTCAAAGCATAACCTCAATTTAGTTGGTGCTTTTATTGTTGATGCTCCTTTAGATTTAGAGCGATTATGGTATTCTTTTCATCGAACAGTAAAACGGAATCCAGAATCAAAAGAAGCAAGTCACTTTATTAAAGAGATGACAAAACATTTAAATGGTTCTCCTGAGAAAAATATTAAAAATTATCTAAAATCATCCCCTTTTATTGCATCTGATTCAACGGGTGGGAGAATTAAACTTTTAAAAACAATACCTATCCGTTTTTATACGGAACCTGACATACAATGGTGGAAAGAGAATCGGGATTCTCCGGATGAAAGAGACCATAACTATTATGATATACGATTGATGGTAAAAAGATTAGAGAATTTAGGGAATAAAGAAATAGAACTAATAGAAACCAAAGATAAAGGATATCGAAAAGACGGACAGCGTCATCCTCATTCTTGGTCTATAGTGAATGAGCAAGAGCTTCTTGAGTGGATTCTCGAGAAAATCAAATATTAATAAAACCAAAAAGATAATCATAATAAGTATGTAATGTTGTAACAATCTAAATACACTTGACGCAAAAGGCTTTGCGGTTTTTCAATACTTGATATATTATTTAAGTTATTTGATAGATTTAGGTTCAGAGCTTTTCACGATTGTACAAGTGATTTTGGATTTTACCGTCTTAAAGGCAAATAGTGAGTATTAGAAATATTTTTAATGTGTAATTGAACATGCAAATATTTGAAGGTTTAAACGATGAAGACGCTAAAATTAATCTTGTTAGCTATATTTGTGGTAATCCATCTCAATAGCTCTTTCGATAATTATAGTAAATCTACTACTGATATCGAAGGCTTGTGGATAAGCACCGAGGAAACATCTGCCAAGTTCTCATCGGGTACACAAAAGATAGTGTTAAAAATTAGTAGAAATCATAAAGGAGAATTGACAGTTCGCGGTGTTTTCTTATGGAACGGAGATTACCAATCAGAATGGAAGTTGGTTGATATACAATACGATACAATTGCTCAGCGGATTACAATACTTGACGCTGACGAGAATACTTTAAAATGTTTTGTGGATAGAACAAACAATATGATCACAGGAGAGGTACATTTAAAAAATAATACTAAAAACCCTCTAAATTTCTTGCGTGCAGACAAAAATCTTGATAACAGGTTGTTTCACCCGCGAATTCCGGATAGAAGCGGTCAAATCATTTATAGATATAATAAGCCTGAACAAATTGATGATGGCTTGACAACAGAATCTATCTATAGTAATTCTACTGATTCTTCGTCAATTTCAAATCTGATGAAAGAAGTCATCGATCAGAAATATGGCAGCATAAAATCACTTTTAATACTCAAAAATAACAAATTAGTAGTAGAAGAATATTTTTATGGCTATAACCGAAATGATCTGCAACAAATTCGTTCATGCACAAAAAGCGTTACTTCATTACTGCTCGGAATCGCATTAGATCGTCATAAAGATGTGAAAACCGACCAATCCATATTTACTTTTTTCCCTGAATATAATTCACTGAAAACTGAGGGGAGAGAGAAAATCAAATTAAAACATGTTTTAACAATGATGGCAGGATTTCAATGGGATGATATTCCCAACGAGATGTGGGTAGTTGATGATTGTTTTCAATATATATTTAGCAGGTCGCTTGAAACCAAACCTGGCGAAAAATTTATATATAACAGTGGTTGTTCAATTCTTCTTGGCGGTGTAATAAATTTTCTTGAAACAAAAAACACTCAAGTTTTTGCTGATAACTTTCTTTTTACGCCACTGGGAATCACAGAATATATTTGGGAAACTCATAAAGATGGTACGCTACAATGTGGTAGTGGACTCAGTTTACGTCCCAGAGACATGGCTAAAATCGGATTATTGGTTCTTAACGATGGCGTATGGCAGAATAAACAGGTTGTTTCAAAAGAATGGATTCGCGAATCTACCAGGCCACATGTCAAGGAGAGTAAATACTTTGACTATGGTTACCAATGGTGGTATCGTTCCAGGAATAATCTGCAATGGTGGAAAAAACCAAAATCCGTATCACCTAAAGAACATGATCTAATCACTGCGCTTGGCGCTGGCGGTCAGTTTATTATGATTATCAGGGATTTAAACCTGGTAATAGTTACTACTGCATCGGACTATGGTAATGGTAGGGAACTAAGTAAAGTTCCTATGGTAATTGAAGAAATCGTTCCTCTTTTTACGAATTCCAGGCTATAAAGGAAGAAAGAAAATTCTTGAATTTAAGGTATAACAATGAAATTAGCACCGAAAAAAAAGCAATATTTAGAATCAGTTTTAACGATGTGTCTCTAATGATATATTTAAATCTAAAGTTTATCATGTTCCAGCGCTTTCGCGGGATTTATAGATTATTCGTTTTGATTAAAGGCAATCGAAGGTGACAATTTATAACTGAACCTATTACTACTTAGTCAGATTAAGATAGAATCCAAGTAACAGAGAAGAAAACTTGAAAGGCGCTGTCATTCCGGCAATCTATTAGCCGGAATCTCCTTTGTTTCCAGTGAGATTCCCGCTAAAAACATGTGGGAATGACAGGAGATCCTGAATCTGACTAAGTAGTACTATATTGAAGGAGAAATCACATGAGTTTAATTAAAAGATGTATTTTGACTGTTTTACTGTTGTTAACAAAGAGTCTTCTCTTTGCTGAAAATTATTATGTGTCACCAAATGGCAATAATAGTAATACCGGCACGATGCAAAATCCATTTGCCACAATTCAGAAAGCGCATGATGTGGCTCAACCTGGAGACACAATTTACGTTCGCGAAGGGACTTATTCACCTTCGGCCCAAACGAAATTTAGTAAGGATGGAACTGCTAATTCGTATATTGTGCTGCGCAGTTATCCGGGCGAAATACCGTTAATCGACGGGGAGAATATTCCGGATGGGAACATTAACCACGGATCAACAACTACCTGGTCGTTTAGTGGTGCAAAATACTGGAAGATAATCGGTCCTATTACCTTAACCAATGGCCGTGGCGCTGGAATTTACATTGGTGGTAGTCAATTTCTTGAGTTTGATCAAGTGGAAAGCTGTTATAATGGAAAACGGGCATCCCGGGCAGCTCATGGTTTCATGATATGGACAGGCAGCGATATCCTGTTTAAAAACTGCGATGCGCACCATAATGCAAATCATCTATGGAAGAGTACTGAAACACCCGAGCTTAATCAGTATCAGCATGGAGACGGCTGGCGGATTTTTGCTGGTACTCGAAATATAAAATTTCTTGGCTGTCGGAGTTGGCGTAACCTGGATGATAACTATGATTTTTATGGGGCTGATAATCCTATCGAACTCGTTGACTGCTGGGCAGCTTATGCCGGGATTGATGACTCATTGGGATCCATAACCGGAATACCAAATATGGCTGTACCGTTTGTTGAAGGTCGAGGTTCGTTATGGGGCAATGGAATTAAGTTAGGATACAATGAAGACAATGTAACCCATCAAGTCATCCGATGTTTAACATGGAAGAATAATGCGGCTGGTTTCCATACAAATCAAGGACCTTCACGGATCGTTAATACGGCATCTTATGGGAATAGGGCATTTGGTTTTGATTATGAAGACGGGAATAAACATGAAATACTAAATTGTTGGGAATTCGATAATAATTATAATAATCCTGATAATCCCGGAGTAACGCCGGACCTGAGCCTTTGCAATCATAATTCATGGGATAATACAATCGATATTGTAGTATCTATTGGAGATTTTATCACAGTGGATGATGCAGGTATGTTAGGCCAGCGCCTGACTGATGGCAGCCTTCCAGCTACGTCTTTTTTAAGGTTGGTTTCGGGTAGCGATCTTATTGATGCAGGTATGGATGTTGAGCTTCCGTTTTTGGGGGTGGCGCCGGATATTGGTGCATTTGAATTCGATAATGAGACAACATATTTGGCAGAAGAAAATCGCCCTGTATTGCCAGAAAAATTTAATTTGACCAATTACCCTAATCCGTTTAATCCCATCACTGTTGTCCAATTCAACCTTCCGCGTGCAGGTAACGTCGAGGTTGTTGTGTATGATATCACCGGAAGGAAAGTGATTCAACTGGACAGCGGATATCGCACAGCAGGTACGCATACCCTATCATGGAATGCAACAGATGACAACGGGCTACAGGTCTCCAGTGGTGTGTATTTGCTGAGTGTTCAGACCGGGAAACATGTTGAAACGATTAAGATGACCTATATGCGATAGTAAAATGTAACCAGTAGAACGACTATTATTTGGAAACAATAAAGAGTTATGATAAACACAAAACACAATCGGCGTTGCTTCATCAAAAAAGCTGGCATGGCATTGTCAGCTGCAGGATTCTACAGCCATACAGTGTTCAGATCAATGACAAAGGTGCATGCTGGAATTCCTGACAAGCCGAATTTTATTATTATTTTCACGGACGATCAGGGTTATAATGATGTGGGATGTTTTGGCGCAAAAACAATTAAGACGCCCCGCCTGGACCAGATGGCAAGTGAAGGTTTGAAATTAACCAGTTTTTATTCGCAGCCAGTTTGCGGCCCGGCCAGGGCGGCGTTGATGACAGGGTGTTATCCGCCGCGAGTAAACCGAGGTGGTTGGAATGTTTCGTCTGAGGAAATTACCATTGCGGAAGTTCTAAAATACGCAGGCTACAGTACAGGATGCATTGGGAAATGGGATATCTCGGGACGTAAATTCAAACCAGGAATGGTACCAAATGACCAGGGATTTGATTATTATTTCGGTACGCTGGGGGCTAATGATCGAGGCAGCGTAACTTTATGGCGTAACAAAGAGCAGTTAAGAAAAACAGATGACATGGCTTCTCTAACCGGAATGTATACGGACGAAGCAATCAGGTTTATTGAACAAAGTAAGAATAAACCGTTTTTTCTTTACGTTGCTCATACAATGCCGCATGTGAAAATAGACGCTTCAGAGAAATTTCGCGGACAATCAAGCGGAGGGCTTTACGGGGATGTGATTGAAGAAATCGACTGGAATGTTGGACGTATCATCGATATGCTAAGGGCACAACAACTGGACAAAAACACAATCGTTCTTTTTACCAGTGACAATGGTCCCTGGCTTTCGAAAGGAAACATGGGCGGTTCGGCATTACCGCTTCGCAATGGCAAAGGATCATCATGGGAAGGTGGATTCCGTGTGCCATGCATTATGTGGGGGCCGGGATGGATTCCGGCCGGAATAGAGAGTAATGAATTGATGGCGACACTTGATATTATGCCGACTTTCGCAGAGCTGGCCAGGGTGAAAGTACCGACAGATCGGGTCATCGATGGATGCGATCAAAGTGACTTCATTACTGGGAAAACAAGTAAAAGCACAAGAGATATTTTCTATTATTACATCAGAAATAATCTTCATGCGGTGCGTCAGGGCAAATGGAAACTGGCGCTTCCGAGCCGAAAAGAATTCTTTAGGTATGCTAAAGATAAGCTGCAAGTCATTACGCCTGAACTGTATGATTTGGAAAGTAATATTTCTGAAAAACAAAATGTGGCGCATAAACATCCGGATATTGTTAATCAATTACTTAAGCTCGCGGAAAACGCACGCCAGGATATTGGTGATGTTGGTAGACGCGGGAAAAATACAAGAAAGGGTCTGAACAATGAGTAGACGAAATTTCTTAAAACAAGGTGGAGCACTTGCTCCTGCAACATTAACCAGCGAATTAATAACAAAATATGTAGTAGAAAATGCTAAAAAAATTGGTAGTAAGATGTGCTTTATATTTAGAGTTACCTTTTTAATAATTGCATTTATCTTAAATCCAGAGCTAACAAATAGTCAAACCACATCCCAAACAATTAAATGGGATTGTTCAGCTGTCATATATATTGACCATGAAACTGTGTATGCGGAAAACAGATACGGAAATATTATAAAGCAGGGAAAGACTGGCAAAGCTGACGCTGATGTGATACAATCAGCGATAGAATTAGCCAGTCCTACAGGAGAAATAAAAATTTGCAGGGGAAAGTACATCCTTGACAACTCAATTCTGATATGTCATAATATAAAACTTGTTGGTGAAGGACGTGGGACGGTTATCGTTCCGCCTATAAATGATTATGCCTTTAAAGTTGAGAAAAGAGAAAAAGAAATAATTCCGCGTCCCTATCATGCTCGAGAAGATCACCCATTGTATGCGGTGGTTATCCGTGATTTGACTATTGATGGGGAGAGGCAGGATTTAAAACATAGCGGGAAAGGAATATTCCTCAAAGTTTTTTGGAGTTCCATTTTTGAGAATCTCTGGATACAAAATACGGGTAATGCATTGACTCTTCAGAGTGTTAAGGAGAGTGATTTTAGCAACATATATCTTATCAATAATGGTGATGAAAAGAATCGGGAGCCCAGTCTGCTTATCAGGGGAGGGAACAATTTACATGTTAGCGGTCTCTATGTTATTTATCAAAATTATATTGGATTGGAAATGTTGAGAGGTAAACTGGTCTTTATTACCCAATCCATGTTTCATGGTTGGTTACCGCGTCACGGAGGACCTGCTAAATTTCCGCTAATCCAAATAAAAGATTTGAATAATGACAGAAATAATGAAGGACGCTACAAATCAGATTTTGTTATCGAAAATAGTAGAATCACTGTCAGCGGAGAAGGTACCAGCGCTGTGAATATCATCAACAGTCCTGTGACAATTAGACAATGTGTGGCTACCTCTGGATTTGCAAATACGGTGATAAGCGCGACTAAGAATGCGCGTGTTCATATATCGGATAACTCTTTCTACAGTTTAAAGACTCTGCCAATGGGTACTTATGCTCTGTATGCCGAAGACGCTGAGGTTATCTTTAAGAACAATGTGGTTAGCTGCCAAAACCTTCAGCTATGCTTAAAAGCTGCTCGAAACAGTATTATTGCAGATAATCGTTTTGATGCAATTTCGGAATTACCTAATATTATTATTGGGGAAACTGAAGATAAGGCATCACGAAGTATCCAGGTCAAAGGTAATATTTTCAGAAAAGAGGAACTTGAAGATGCTGTCGTAGTAAGCGCGAATTCAAAAAAGAATATATCGATATATAATAATCAGCTATGGAGCGAGTAATAAGAAGTATGTTAATGTGATATAAAATAAAATGCTAATTCAAATAAAGTTTATCTTATTTGAAAACAATCTTTGGAGTAAGTAGTAATGATTGACAAAATAATATTACCAAATTTTAAGATAAAAAATTCCTTTGTTTTTATAGCAATTTTGCTGATCGCTTTAATGAACATATCTGCAATCCATGCAACCATATACTACGTTGCACCTGATGGAAATGATTTAAACAGCGGAACCTCTCTTACATTCCCGTGGAAAACCCTTGATAAAGCGAATTTTGTACTACAGCCTGGTGATACGGTTTTAATCAGGGGTGGGATTTATACAGGACAGCAAATAGCTCCTGCACGAAGCGGAAACGAAACTAATAGGATTGTTTATAAAAATTACAACGACGAAAAAGTAAGAATCGAAAACAGCCAACTGGGTGTAATTTTGAGTTCCAGATCCTATATAACTGTGCACGGTATTGAAATATTCTATTGTAAAAAATACATGAAAATGGATAATGCGCACTACAATCATGTTCAATATTGCGTATTCGATTCAGCGAAAAATAATACGAGCTTTACTGGCATCGCTGTTGGTGGTCCAAATGCTTCTTATAATTGGATACATCACTGCAGTATTTCCAGGTATGGGGGCGACACAAATGAAAATGGTGACATGTTGTCTCTTGAAGGTAAAGTTCCTAATCCCGGATATGTGCATCACAACCTGATTGAAAATAATCATATTTTTCAGGGTCGGCACAATCTGATCGCTACCTCTGGTCAATATAACATCATTCGTAACAATTATTTCCACAGTGAAGAATGGGATGAAGGAGGATTGTATGGAGGCCGTCTTGCCGAAATTAAAGGAACCAGGGAAACCTCAAATTGGAATTTACTTGAGGGTAACCGGTTTGCTTTTAGTGGAACTGGAGATGCCCGTGCAAGTTCCCCTGGAATTAAACTTGTTTCTCCGGACAATATTTTTCGCTTTAATTTTGTTTATGCCTGCAAAGGTCCGGGCATTCAGGTTGTCACTCATGTCAGCGATGGACCGTATGGAAGTGATAATAATTATATTTTTCATAATGTGATTTTCCATAATGGGCTGGATCCCGATGGGCCTTACGGCCTTTGGTTTCGAAACGGCAGTGTAAATACCACCGTGGTTAAAAATAACATTTTTTATGATAATCCCACGCATATTGGATCACCAGGTTCGAACATTTTTGAAAACAATTGGCTGGTAGGTGATCCACACTTTGTAGATGCAGAAGTTCATTTGTTGGAGTCTGCCAATGCTGACTATCCCGATTTCAATCTTCAGGAAGCCAGTGGTTGCATTGATGCAGGTGCATTTCTAACAAGAACAATTAATGCAGGAAGCGGAACTGCGATAGCGGTTGAAAATGCTCATTATTTTATAGATGGTTGGGGGATTGTCGATGGAGATTTCATTCAGCTTGAAGGACAAAATGAAGCTGTTCAAATTACAAACATCGATTACGAAAACAATATTATTACTGTTGATGAAGTAATCGAATGGAATACAGGAGTAGGAGTAACTTTTCCTTTTAATTGTAAATCACCTGATATTGGTGCTCTGGAATCGATTTATGAAAATGAAAAAAAAAGTTTTCCCTAATCGTTAACATTCTCGGAAATGGAGCTGTCACACGCTCACCGGACAATACAGCTTATTCACCTGGAACAGTTGTAACACTAACGGCAGAAGCTGACTCAGGAGAACAGTTTATCGAATGGGGCGGTGCTCTGACAGGGACTGATAATCCCCAACAAATTACCTTTGATACAGACAAAAGTGTAAACGCCATTTTCTCTTCATTCACTTCTCGCATCACGGAAGACTTCGTTATCGAAGCAATCGAACCACAATCAGGGCAATTTGAAGTAACCTGGAATGTTTACGTAACAGCAGACAAAGTTGACGGCGTGATCGGTTTTTCCCATGGGATCCCCGACAATTATAATGATTTAAGCTACAAAATCCTGTTTAATAATAATGGCAAAATTACAGTGAGCAATGGTACGGCATACACTTCGGACTATGATGTTGGTTACTTAGCAAATCAGCATTTTACTTTTAGAATGTATGTCGATTTAGACGCCCAAACTTACAGTGTTTGGATCACACCTGAAGGCCAGAATGAAATTTTGTTAGCGGACACATATCAATTTCATCCTGCCCCGGACGTAATCGATTCCATTAAGTACCGATCGGTAAAAATGTCCTTCGATCCTCAATGGGGCGGCGCCGAGGGTATGATTGAAATTTCGGCTTTTAATATATTAGCTGCCATTGATAGCGAATCTAATAAACCACAACATCCGTTCCGTTATTCTTTTGTCAGTTTTCCAAATCCATTCAATCCGAATGCAACGATATGTTACAGCCTGCACAAATCTGGGAATGTTGATTTGACCGTTTTTGACATTACTGGCCGTAAGGTTGCTGATTTGTTTCACGGTTTTCAAGAAGCGGGTGATTATACTGTAACATGGTATGCTACAGAAGTAAATAGTCGCCAGATCGCGAGTGGTATTTATTTTTGTATGTTAAAACACAAGCAGTATAAATTAATTAAAAAGATGACATTGGTGAGATAAACAAGAGTAGTTAAAAATATCAATGCAGATAAAAAAGTTAAGGATTTAAAACAGGATGTCAAATCCATATATAGAGAGGTAGCAAATGATAATAATTAAATTAATTCCAAAAAGACCATTTTTTAAAATGCTTCTCATTTTAGTGGTTGTATCAGGTGCCAGTATGATTGTATCGATGGCACATCCAAAAGCTGAAGATGAAAATCCAAATCGGTCTCCACGAGAGGTGATTGTGTTGAGTGCAACGATGCAGAAAATTACTGCTAAGGATAATAAAATTGAAAAGCTGATTGGACGTCTTGATGCTGCTATGTCCTATCATCCGGATATTATCTGTCTTCCCGAAGTTTTTGCTAATGATCTTAGTAGCCCGGAGGAAGTGCCGGGACCTATTACGAACAGATTTACTTCATATGCTAAAGAAAATAATTGCTATATCATTTGTACACTTATCAGAAAAGAAGGTCAGAAAAATTTTAACACTGCAGTGCTTATTAACCGTCAAGGAGAAATTATTGGCATGTACGATAAAATACATCCGACTAAAGGAGAGTGTGATCAAGGCTGTTTTCCAAGCCTGAAAAAAGATCCGCCGATATTTGAAACTGATTTAGGTAAAATCGGAATCCTTATATGTTTTGATATTAATTGGTATGAAGAATGGAAAAAACTAAAAGAGAAAGGAGCTGAAATTGTTTTTTGGCCCTCGGTCTATGTGGGTGGCAGAATGCTTTCATCTTATGCAAGGCTATTAAATTATTACGTTGTTGGTTGTTCAAAAACTGGTCCGTCTATCATATATGATACAGCGGGTGATATGATTGCGACAAGCGGTAAATATGAAAAATGGGCTTTAGCTCGATTAAACCTGGAAAAGATTCATTGTGAAATTGACTTTCATGTGAAAAAAGTAAAGCAGATTAGAAAAAAATACGGACGAAAAGTTAAAGTGAAGTATTATCATAATGAAGATTGGGTAACCATAGAAAGTAAATCTCCGGATTTAACTATTAAAAAACTTGTTAATGAGTTTGCTTTAGTTAGCCGGTGGGATTATATAAAAAGAGCTGAACAGTATCAGAGTAAATTCTGAATTAAACTGTTTTGTACAATTTAATGGATGCGGAATTTGACTAACTGAAAGGGTGAAATAATGATTAAGTTTATCGTGGTGATATTACTTTTGATTACATTAAATAGTTTTGGTCAATCGGATTGGGAAACCATTGGACAAGGTGGCGGTGGTAATATCGTCGATGTTGTATGCCATCCTGAAGATCCAAATATAGTTTGGGTAGTTACTGATCTGACAGGTATATTCAGGTCTACTGACGGGGGTGTGACTTATGATCGGATGTCTGGATCCATTGAAAGAGATGAACAGTTATTTGAATGGATAAGAGGCATTGACCACGAACTGGTATATGATCCTTCAGATCCTAATATTATGTATTGGGCGATGGATGGCGGTATCTATACAGAGCCCGGTCTTTATAAATCGATAGATGGTGGAAACAGCTGGTTCAAGATTCCGGGATCGCCGGATTTGTCTCCTGCTGCGATTGTGGTTGATTATAATGGTATCATTTATGGAATCAAGCATAGAAAGCTATATGTTTCATCCGATAAAGGATCCACATGGATTGAAAAACCAAATGTGCCTACCTATTATTGTGGTGACGATTATTATTGGCGACGATTTTTCCGAATTTTCATCTATTCGACTAGGGACAATAAGATTTTTATTGGAGACAGACGTGATGGCACAGGCGTATTTTATACAGAAGATATGGGGGAATCTTGGAAACAAACACTACATGGGAGTGAAATTATGGACTTGGCCACGTCCCCTGAAACACCAGGACTGGTGATGGCATTGGAACAGGATGGACGTATATTTCGATCAACCGATGGCGGCAGACGTTTTGAAAAGGTCGAAAAAATATCTCATTCCTATTACAGGTGGAGAAAATGGCCGGCGTGTTATGGTGGAATTGCAATTAACAAAGATGATCATGTGATTGCCATCGGTCGGCATGAGCTTGCGGTAAGTATTGATGCTGGTAAGACATTCTTGAAAATCAAGGAAGATCAATGTTATTGGGATCCCGGTGATTATATTTTCCCCGAAAGGCAGACGAATAACAACCTTTTTAAATGCAATAAATTGGCCGCTTCTCCTAAATCACAAAAGTGGTTTTATGTCGACGGTCACATGAACAAAATGAGTTCTGATAACGGAAAATCATGGATGGGATATTCCAAAGGCATCGATATTCTATGCGTGTATTGCCCACCTGTCATTGATGTGAACAATCCCAATATCATCCATGTTGGTGCTGGTGATAACGGACATTATTATTCCACGGATTCGGGAAAGAGCTGGAAAACATCAGAATCAACCATGAGTAACGTGGACGGACTTTCACAAGATCCGAACAATCCATCGGTTTTTTACAAATTTTATGGTGCGAAGCGTGACCGGGGCGGGGTATATAAATCAACAGATGGCGGGGTTAACTGGGTAAAGTTAACCAATATTCCATTACCATTACTAAAGGGCTGGACAATGGAAAGTCCTCAGTTTTACAGCGGATATATAGGTAGAATGCAAGTAGATCCTACGAATTCTGAACGAATTTTTATTTGTCATCGTGGATCTACGGGACTATACATGTCTGAAGATGGAGGGCACCATTTTAAGTGTATACTCGAACTGGTACGTCCATGGGAATTGCAAGTTACAAAGAATGGAACCATTTTCGTTAATACTTGGGATTCTCATGGCCTTTATAGAAGTATGGATCATGGGAATACTTTTGAAGTTATCCACGAGGGAAAGGTCCATGATTTTGTGGTGCACCCTAACGACGAAAATATCATTTATGCTAATGCCGGATCATTTACTCATGCTTGGGCAACGGCCAGAGTTGTACCATTTTATGAAAGAAGCCGAAAACATATGGATGAAGGTAAAGGAAAACTCTACAAAACAATAGATGGAGGTAAGAACTGGGCCATACTTGGCGAATATGATGGTTTTGCTCTCTACATTGAACCTAATTATCCCAATATAATGCTTATGTCAACACGGGATGGTGGGCAAGGTATATTGCGAAGTACTGATAGTGGGAAAAACTGGCATTCTATTCATAAATCCCATGATAACTATCATCCGCGAGGATTTGTATATGGTGGTATACCAGGTCGCGTCTACACATGGAATCATAACCTTGCGCGGATTGATAATATTCATATCGAAAATTTGGAAGATGAATAATGTGATTAGACTATTTTGGTGGAGTATTAAAAAATGGTTGGAGGATGGTGATGCTAAAAATTGCGGTTATTGGAGCTGGTGATCATAGTGTAAGATATCATTTACCAGCATTGCGCGAATATGTAAAGCGAAATCCTGGAAATGTTGAGTTGACAGGGTTGTGTGATTTGCGCCACGAACATGGAAAGGCGATGTGTAGGAGATTTGGATTTAAGAATTATTACGACAATATTGACAACATGATGACTTTGGAAAAACCTGATGGTATTGTTGCCATAACCCCTATGCATATCACAAAAGATGTGGTTAAACAACTACTCCATTGTAGAGCCTATGTGTTGATGGAAAAACCTTTGGGAACTACACTTGATGAAGCTCGTGAAATCTGCATGACCGTGGAACAATCTAAATCTCGGGTAATGGTTAGTGTTAACCGTCGATTCAATCCGATGATTGGTACTAGTATAAATTATCTTGGTGATCGTCCGTTGGAATTTATTCGGGCAACTATGCTAAGGCACAAACGGATTGAACCGAAATTCTTTTTCGAGACTGCAATGCATTCCGTCGATGTGTTAAGGCATTATGCCGGGGATGTCAAAAGTTATTCTGTGATGGCTCGCAAAGTAAGGATGGTTAATTGGTATACTGTGCATTTCGTTTTCCAAAGAGGTGTAACGGGGATTCTTGAAGTCATCCCCAACTGTGGTTGTAGAGCTGAGTCTTATGAGCTTTTCGGAGCAGATTATCGCATTCTCGCTGAGGTAACAGAGGATGAGATGCAAAAAGTTACACTTTGGGAGTGCGGTCAGATTACACAATCACAGGAGTTACTAACCGATCCTCAGTTTGTGTGCAACGGAACTTATCAAGAAACCGAGGAGTTTATTTCATCAATTTTACAGAACCGTCATCCAAAACCTACTCCTCACGATGTCCTGCAATCGGTTGAATTGTGCAGTCAGATTCAGCAAGAGGTTGAACTATAAGGCAAGATGAACTGGTTGTTTTTGGTATCACAGGCGATCGACTTGCTGAGTTATTCAAAGGCGTTGATGCGGCTGAGGAACACACCATAACATGGATAACGACAGCTCAGAGTGAATTCCAAATCGTAAGTGGTGTCTATTGCCTGCGTACAAAAGCATATGACTGGCACAAAATAATTCTGTTGACGTTGCTCAAGTAATTCTTGAAAAGTTTACCAAGAACCTTATATTTTATGGACGGGATAAAATAAGTTACACATATTTAATCTGTAACATATTGATTTGAAACAAATTTTAAAATTGAAATGGGAAAATTGTTTGGCTCCAATCTCATGAGTGCGTGTCAATGTATTAAAAATTAGAATTGTCGGTCCATATTTCGTTGCCATGTTACATGCTGACTCAAATAAAAAAAATAAACGATAGGAAAAGCGTTATGTCTGTATTTAGCAGGAGAGAATTTAATAAAAGTCTGGTAAGAGGCGTAGGTGCGGCTGTTTTGGCAGCAACTGGAGCTTTAACAAATCATAGAGAAGTTCAGGGCAAAACTCCCTCCAACAAACCTAATATTGTCTTTATTTGTTCGGATCAACACAGCTACAAATACACCGGTTATATGGGACATCCAATTGTTAAAACACCGAATCTGGACAAAATAGCACGATCAGGTGCTGTTTTTACTAACGCCTATTGTGGGAATCCGGTATGCGTGCCTGGACGCACGAGTTTGATGACCGGAATGTATGCATCAGATTGTAATTCGTACTGTAATTCAACAGTCTGGGATGGAAGTTATCCGTTATGGACAAAACGGTTAAAAGATGCCGGCTACTATTGCTGGGCTACCGGAAAATTGGATTTGAATGATAGCTTCGATACTGGAATGGTTGAAATCAATACTCGTCATGGTCATCAATATAATCCAGATATCACATCGCTATTTCGAAGACCGGTTGGCTATCGAATGAAGGAGCGGGACAACGTTAACGGGGGATCAAGGATAGAGCGAAATAATGATTTTAAAACCTTACAAACCGCTTTGAATTTTCTAAAAGATGAATCGTCTGATATGGATAAGCCTTGGGCAATGTACGTTGGATTTCTTCAGCCTCACCCTGAATTTATTGCCTTGAAAAAATATTTTGATTTGTATTATCCGAACCGGATGGATATACCTAATTTAACTCCAGGACATCTGGAAGACTTGCATCTGGTTTACCAGGAGCTACGCCATTTTAAACGGATTGCCACTCCAATTCCAGAAGATCGAATCCGTCGTGCCAGAGCAGCATACTATGGGATGATCACTGAATTGGATGAATACATCGGTTCAATATGGGATACATTAGAGCAAACTGGTCAATTGGAAAATACAATTTTTATTTATACATCAGACCATGGAGAGTCATTGGGTGAACATGGTTTGTGGTATAAAAACAATCTTTATGATGTTGCTGCTCGGATTCCGCTTATCATATCCGGGCCAGGCATTCCAATGAACGTTCAAGTGAGCACGCCAGTCGGACATGTGGATTTAGCAGCTACACTTTTGGAATGGGCTGGAATTAATCCTCCAAGGGATTTGCGTGGTCACTCACTCGCTCCGTTGATGAATGGACAACAAGGTGATCATCCGGGATTTGTTTTTTGTGAAACTCACTCCGAAGGTAACGCTACAGGTTCATTCATGATTCGAAAAGGTGATTGGAAGTATATCCATTTTACATGGTATGATGATTTATTGTTTAATTTGAAGGACGATCCAAACGAGTTTACCAATCGAATCAATGATCCGACAACTAATGAGATTCAAGCTGAATTGCAAACGATTTTAAACAGGTTAATAGACACAGAGAAGGTAACAATTCGCGCATTCAGAAGGCAGGATGCTATGCTGAAGGATTTTGCCAACCATTTGCCTGAAGGTGAACTCTTTGAAAAATTTGTAAGTCGCCTCGGACCTGGTCAAGCCAGATCAATGGTAAAAATGGTGAAAGATCGTTTTGGTTTTAAATGAATTGATTAACGTAATCATGCGAATTCAAATATGAATAAGGAAGATTATTTTGCCAAACATACGAGTTTATACCAGTCTAATTTTGATAATTTTAGTCACAGCTAGTTTGGCTGGCGACTATACCTTTAAAGTCAAAGGTGAGAAAACTTACCTCAATGATCAGGAAATACTTGTTAGAGGCCTTCGACTTTCCAATGCTCTCATCTCGGATAAGACTACAGATAATCTTATTGCGCAGTTGACTATTTACAAGAGTTATGGCATTAATTGTATCAGCGTATATTTTATGGGTTCTCGTTTTGGAGATATCAGGGGATATAAACAAGATGCTTCAATTGATCCTGTTTATGCCAAAAGGATGGCCAGAATAATTGAAAAAGCTGATGAACAAGGCATGATCGTACTCGTGGGTTGCTTATATTGGGGAAATTCAAAAACGAAATGGGAAAGCTGGAAACAAAATGATGCCAATTTAGCGATTGCCAATACAGTGGCGTGGTTAAAACAAAATGATTATAAAAATGTGTTTGTCGATGTTGATAATGAAGGCATGGCCCGTCGACACAAAGGATTTAATGTTAGTGAAATGATTAGAATGGGCAAAAAGGTAAATGCAAATTGCTTGATCGCTTCCAATTTTCGTGGCAAAGTGCCGAAGGAAGCGGACTTGACGATTCACTTCAGCCCCAAAGTTGCAGGTAAACCCTATATTGAAACAGAAGGTACGCCGACGAATGCGCCGGGTAAATATTGGGGTAAGTATAGTAAAAAGGACGGCTACTACAACTATATAAAAATTGGTCATTATAATTATCCGATGATAAGAAATCAAATTAAAATTACAAAAGAACATTTGGACAAAGGGTACGGATATATGCTCGCATCAACCTGGTTGCAATGTGTTGCTCCCTTTGGACCAAATAATCAGCCAGGTGGATATGGATGCCCCGACGATCCTGGTATTTTATGGTGGCTCGAGTTTATTCGTGACAATTATGGGGAATATATACCTCCTTCAGCAGGATTAGAATCTAAAGAGAGTACTAAGATTAAGAAAGCACTTAACAAATAAAAGTAAGGCATGGTGTTGCATAATGTTGAGGAATTATATTTATAATTTGATACTTTGTCTGATCCTTTTAGTCGCATGTATGGATAATAAAAAGGCTTTACGTGTTGAAAAATGGGATCGGTTCGAAGAGTCCATAGTAAATGATAAAAAGTATAATAATCCATATACCGATGTGGATTTAATTACCAGCTTTACCCGTCCAGATGGAACCACAATCAAATTTTGGGGATTTTATGACGGCGCAGCAACGTGGAAATTTCGTTTTATGCCCGACCAGCTGGGAACATGGTCATACGAGGCAAAGTTTTCGGACAGTACGGCGAGTAAGTGTGGTACTTTCAAATGTGTTCCATCCGATATCCCCGGCATGATTTCTAAATATGAGCCTAATCCAATCTGGTTCGGATATAAAAATGGTAATGCGGCTGTCATTCGCAGCTTTCATGTCGGTGATTGTTTTTTTTCTGCCAATTTAACGATTGCTGAAAGAAAAAAATTTCTTGACTGGGCACAACAACAAGGATACAATATGTTATCTGTAGCCAGCCATTACCTGAATCGCTCAGTTGAGGGAAGAGGGCTGGGATGGGATACCCCGGATTTATACCCACTCAATGCGGCTGAATATAATAGACTTGAGCGTATTATAGACGAACTCGCAAAGAGAAAAATTATAATTTATCCCTTTGCAGGTTTTTTTGGTCAAAGCTCGAATTTCCCCCTTGATCATGGTGAACAAGAAATATACATTAAATATACGCTTGCTCGCTTGGGACCTTATTGGAATATTGTGTTTAATGTCGCCGGCCCTGAACCGATTTTAAAACCTGATAAATTTCATAATGCCATGACAATGGATGATATAAATCGAATAGGCAGTCTCATTAAAGAATATGATGTTTTTGATCATTTGCTATCTATTCATAATAAAACCGGTCATGATCCTTTCAAAAATGAAGACTGGCTTTCCTATGGAACAATACAAGGTTGGAAAAATCGCGACTGGAGCTTTATCTATAAAGGAATGATAAAAAATCACCATCAGGATAAACCTTTATACGCTCAGGAAGTTTTTTGGCCGGGCAATATATATCATGGTGAAATTATCGAAAGTGATATCCGCAAAAAAGGATTTGTTCTATTTATGGCTGCTGCAGCTATTAATTATGCCGACATGCATGGAAACTCTTCATCCGGATTTAGCGGTACATTAGATTTTTCATTGAAAGTACAATCAAAACATGATATCATAAAAAAAGTGTGGGACTTTTTTGAAACTATCGAATTCTACAAAATGAAGCCGTGTTCTGATTTGGTAAACAATGGATTCTGCCTTGCAAAACCTGGGGAAGAGTATTTGATTTTGATTTTTTATGTATTGTTTTTGATAAGCATCTAGTTAATTGATTTTGTTTAGTTAGAATTATTATTGCCAAATCGAAGTGTAAATTTAATCTACCAAACGTCCAGAGTAATAACTAAAATTGAATAGTTACAATTCAATCTAGAAATTGATCTTTTATTGGGAATCCCCACTTTTAATGTAGGAAAAATCACGCTGATGAATTTTGCTAAATTGATAAAATAGAACAAGTTGTGGGATTATATAAAAAAATATCAATTATGGGAGAATTTTAGATAAATGAATAATCCAAAAAAAATTATTGATGTGGATAATCTGGAGGAACTGCTGTCCAGACCTACACTGGAAGTTGTTGAAATAATCTCGCAACTTGATGGCGATTTTATGGTAATGGGGATTGGAGGTAAAATAGGCCCTTCATTATCAAGAATGATAAAACATGCTTGTGGGCAATCTGGTATTCACAAAAGAATTATTGGTGTGGATCGGTTCGATTCATCAGAACAGAAGAAAAAAATTGAAGATGAAGGATTTGAAATAATTAAAGGTGATCTGTTAGATTACGATTTTATAAGAAGTTTGCCTCAAGTTAAGAATGTTCTGTTTTTAACCGGAATGAAGTTTGGTTCTGAAGATAATCTTTCGTTAACCTGGGCAGTCAACTCTTATGTACCAGCTATGGTTGTTGAGCATTTCAAATCATCAAGAATAGTTGCGTTTTCAACCGGCTGTGTTTACAAACTGGTTTCAGTGGATTCAGAAGGATCTTTAGAAACTGATATTCCGGCTCCTATTGGTGAATATGCGCAATCCTGCCTGGGACGGGAAAGAATGTTTGAATTCGGTAGCATCAAAAATAAAACACCTGTTACGCTTATCCGGCTAAATTATGCTGTGGAAATGCGTTATGGTGTATTGGTTGATATTGCACTTAAAGTAAAAAACAAGCAACCGATTGATTTAACAATGGGATATTTTAATGTGATTTGGCAGGGAGATGCAAACGGTATGGTGTTACGTTCTTTTGGATTATGCGACTCCCCAGCAAAGATTTTAAATATTACAGGTCCTGAAATATTGTCGGTTCGACAAGTGACTGAAAAATTCGGAGAGTTGTTCGGTGAAGATGTTCATTTCGTCGGAAAAGAAGCCGAAACAGCATTGTTAAGTAATGCAAGTTATTCACATAAATTATTCGGCAAACCCAAAGTATCACCAGAACAGATGATTTTCTGGATTGCAGAATGGATTGCTGAAGAAAAACGTCTGCTAAATAAACCAACTCATTTCCAGGTGAGAGACGGAAAATATTAATATGATCTATGATGGATGAATTTTGATTTTTGTGTTTGAATTTCTTGATGCTTTCAGAAAGATAGAAACGGTTGATTGGAGTAAAATCACAGTTTTCCATCTTGATGAATATTTAAACTTTGCAACTTTTAAAGATGTCCTGTTAAAGCATTGAGTTTATCCATTCCGGCAATTATTAGCAGTAAAATAATCAGTTGCATTGGACCGGATGAACTAAAAGCAAAAGCTGTTGATAACTCATTTTGTTATCCGGTTAACATGGCTTGTACCGCTTTAATTTTTCGATTACGTACGGATACAACTTTATTCATGGATTAGCATTAAGCATCAAAATTGAATGGTAAATAATATGATATTTCCTAAATTAGAAAAGAAAATATATGCCTCTTTAAAACGGGGGTGCGTAATTCCAGCCTTGCCATTGGCGCTAAATAAAAATCGACGCCTTAATGAAAAGCGACAGCGTGGACTAATAAGATATTACCTGCACGCCGGAGCAGGCGGAGTTGCTGTTGCAGTGCATACAACTCAATTTGAAATTCGTTTGCCCAAATATAATTTATTCCAGCCGGTTCTTGAAATTGCTAAAGAAGAAATGGATGATTTTTCAGCAAAAATGGAAAAACCAGTTGTAAAAATTGCCGGGATTATTGGAAAAACAGAACAGGCAATGAAGGAAGCCCAGCTTGCGGTTGAATTGGGATATCATGCAGCGCTATTAAGTTTGGCAGCGTTTAAAAATGAATCAAATGCGGCAATAATTGAGCATTGCCGGGCCATGGCAGAGATAATTCCTTTGGTAGGATTTTATTTGCAACCGGCAGTTGGTGGACGTACCATCGATATCAATTTCTGGCGAGAGTTTGCAAAAATTGAAAATGTCGTTGCCGTTAAAATGGCACCGTTCAATCGCTACCAAACTTTTGATGTGGTTCGTGGTATTGTAGAATCTGGGAGAGCTGATGACATTGCATTGTATACTGGTAATGATGACAATATTCTGGTTGATTTGTTAACAGAATATGTTATTCAAGTAAACACAAAAAAAATCAAAAAACGTATTGTTGGAGGACTTTTGGGGCATTGGGCTGTTTGGACTCGATCTGCGGTTAAGCTGCTTGGCAAAATCCATAGCCAATACGAGACGCTGGATTTATCAGAGATGCTCACATTGGCTGCTCAAATAACGGATTCAAATGCTGCTTTTTTTGATGCTGCGAACAACTTTTCCGGCTGTATATCTGGCATTCATGAAGTACTGCGCCGGCAGGGATTACTTGAAGGAATTTGGACACTAAATGAAAATGAAGGATTGTCACCAGGACAAAAAGAAGAAATTGATCGGATTTACGCTACTTACCCCCATTTGAATGATGATGATTTTGTGAAAGAAAATTTGGATATGTGGCTAAGATGATTAAGATGTTTTAAGCGATGTTTAAGTGAATGGGAGAACAGGAGAGTGGGGGATTCACAAGATGTTAAAGTGTGTTTATTCTCCTTTGCACCTTCCTCCTGTCTCCTTTTTTTTACTGATCGATTCGGAATATTACACGTAATTTTAGGATGAAAATCATTGAGTTTCATATATGAATAAAATCGAAGTTCGAATAAGATCAATGTATCGTAGCGACATCCCTAGTGCCATGCAGTTAAAAAAAGCTGAAGGCTGGAATCAAACTGAAAAAGACTGGGAGATATTACTAAATAACAAATCAAACGTTAATCTTGTTGCCGAATATAAGAACGGGCTTATTGGGACAGTTACGGCGATTAATTATGTGAACGACGTCGCCTGGATCGGAATGATGAT
>JABAOH010030013.1_pt4 | contig 34681 bp, 31 predicted proteins | sample 7062181 | NCBI WGS metagenome assembly JABAOH01 (sample SAMN14538630, study PRJNA623070) | marine sediment metagenome | biome: marine biome [ENVO:00000428]; feature: marine pelagic biome [ENVO:01000023]; material: deep marine sediment [ENVO:00002113]; isolation source: pool of 5 deep marine... | reverse complement strand
AAGAACTTTCCGTTGGCTTCGATCGATGGAGATGCGCAAGATGCAATCCGGCTCATCAGATAGGGGTGTGACTTTATAGAAAACACGAATGATCCAGTCGATGGCCTGGATCGCATGTCGGCCGACTCCTGCAAGGGGGTCTATCGCAGGGCTCAAGATCTACCCCAAATGAGTAGCATAAGGCCAAGAAATACAGTCCCGACGCCCAGCCATTGGATTCTCGTGAAAGGTTCGTGGAAGATTGCGTACGCGCTGAAAGCCTCGGCCGAGAGGAAGGCGAGCCCGATCCCAACCGCACTGGCAAGCTGGACTGACGAGAATCGCACCAGTCCGGCGAAGGTTAGCTGTGTGCCTAAACCGAAGACACTTCCGATGATTTGCCAGAGCAGGAAACCTCGGGGGTTTCGCTGCGCCCAGAGGTAGCGAAGCCGGTTGTCGCCCCGACGTTCATCACTTGATTGATCAACGCAAGTCCAAACGTGATTAGCAAGCCACGCGCTCCGTTGGTGGAGATCGGAGGAGCAGCGGGAACGGATTTATGGATTGGTCGAAAGCGGTGCATCGGATGGTTCCTCCTCACGCATAGGGTTCGTTGATTTTTATGAGAACCGTTGGTTCACAAGTGTGGATACATAGGGCATCTGCTTGTTTCGGACAATTAAGCCACAAATAGCGCAGCCGTTGGATTGCTTCTGACCCACATTCGGTCAGGGCAGCTTGTTTCCCCGGAGTCATCTACGTTGATATGAAGCTGTCGTTGGAGCCTTGTGGTTTTGCTCATTATACGTCGACTCGTCTTAACCCTGTCGAATCATGCACTCCTCACGCTGATGGTACGCTGTTTCGTTTGTCCAAATCAAACCTGCTCCAAGTATGATTTGTCCTTCCCAAGCTGAGTGTGGTGAGATTTTGTATGGTCGAAAGTCATCCCTTTGGTGTGAAAAAGTGCAGTGGATCAATCGGCTGAGGTATATATTATATATAGTGAATATTGAATATAGTGTGAGGGAAAGTGCGATGGATGGACACAAGCAAAGCTCGAAGATAGCGAAAGCGCTAGCCCACCCTATCCGACTGCAGATACTGGAAGTCTTGGATCGGGAGGGCGAATCCTGTGTGTGCCATCTCGAGCATCGCTTGGGGCAGCGGCAAGCATATATCTCCCAGCAGCTGGCTCGCCTTCGAGATGCTGGTTTGGTGACAGACAGGCGGGTGGGTCTGAACGTCTTTTACGACTTAATCGACGCCTCTATCGGCCGGCTATTGCCGGTAATCCGAGAGACAGCCTTTGCGCTTGCCCGAAAGGAGAGACAATCGCTAGTTTTCCAACCGGTCACGGGCGATTCATCAAAGTCCTGTTGTTGCCCTCGATGTCTCGAGAAGATAAATGCCCTTGCGGGCTAGTGAATATATCGTTTTCAATACTGATAAGGATATGATCGATGCCCGAAATGCTTGAAACCACCGTGGATAAATTCACTTTCAAGGTCACTTCCGATCGCTACTACAACCAAGAAGGGGTGTGGGCTTTGCCGGTAGAGAATCGCATCCGTATAGGTCTGTCCGATTTCTTACAACAGCGCAGCGGCGACGTAGCATTTGCGGAGGTGAAACCTGAGAGCACGCATCTCGTGGTCGGTGAAGAAGTGGCCGTCATTGAAACAATAAAGGTGGATATCAGCCTTTCTTCACCTCTTAGCGGTAAAGTGGTGGCGGTTAATCCGATGTTGATGACTTCTCCTGAGGTCATTAATTTGGACCCCTACGGGGAAGGTTGGGTTGCCGTGATTGAAGCTGCGGATTGGGAATCCGACCGAGTTGATTTGCTCGACCCGCAAGCCTATTTTGACTTGATGTTGGGTCAGATCGAAGAGGAAGGGAAGAGTTAGTGAGCGATCGCGAAAAAGTTGTGATCTTACCGTGCAGTGGTATTGGCAAGACCTACGGCACAGTGAGCCGGGAGGCGGCGTACGAAGTGGTTGAAGATGTTCGTCCTGATAAGGCGTTGCTCGTGCCCCTTTCCCTGTTGGTGTTGGGCGATGAGCAGGCGCGCGCTGCTATAGCCAGATTTCCAGCAGTGACAATCGACGGTTGTAAGCTGGGCTGCGCTACGAAGATGGTGCAGGAATGTGGAGGTATGGTTGCGAAAGAGTTTTCCGTATTAGATGTCTTCCGTCGCTATCGCCTGTTCAAGCCGCGAGGTATCACGAAGCTCAATGAGGGTGGGCAGAAGCTTGCCCACGCACTGGCTGAAGAGATTGTGGTCGTTGTGGATGACTTGCTTGATGAGACACAGGGAGTGGGCGATGCTTGAAATGCCTCAAGAGAAAGTTGGTATTGTCGCCTGCTCCGGGGAAGAATTGCCGGAAGGTACGGTCACTCGTCTGGCGGCGCTTCGAGTACTGCAAGAGTTGCGCCCAAAGGACACGGTCACAATCTGCCTGCCACTTTTCCTCGCAGGGGGTGAGGGAGATCGTGCCTTCGCTCGGCTTTTTCCCACCATCGCCATTGACGGTTGCGAGAAACGTTGCGCAGCCCGCGGGACGGAGATGTATTCCGGGGAACCCGCGGCAAGCGTAGTGGTCACCGAGTTGATCGCCAAGTATGCGCTTGAGCGACCAGAAGGCCTGCGTCAATTGAACAATGCTGGTCTTCAGGCGGTTGATGTAACAGCCAATGAGGTAGCGAGTTTGGTCGATCAAAGTTTGAAGAGGGAATTCAGCCATGCTGCAAGTGCGCCGTTAGAGCAAAGGCCGGCCTTGTCGAGCATTGAGGATGTGGTTGAAGCGGCCTGCTCCTGCGTTTCGGAAATCCCTACACAAGAGATCCTTGTTGATGGTCAGATCGTCGAGCTGGTGGCCTTACCCTTGATCTTTGAGCAATTTCGGGAAACTGGCAAGGCTGCTTCAGAACAGACAGCGTCCGAAATACTGGAAGTGGTCAAGGTTTACAACCCGATACTCGAGGGAGAAGAACGAGTCTATGTTGATGCTCTGCAGCGAGCGTATGCGGCTTTCTATAGCGATGAGGAGTCGGATAAATGAGCCGCACGGCCGTGTATCATACAACCGTTGTGTGGAAGGGTGAGCACTGGGGTCATATCGTCATGGGTAATGGTCCCAAGATGGACTTCTCCGCCCCACCTGATGCGTATGGTCATCCGAACGTGCTCACACCTGAGGACGCCTTTGTGGCGGCGGTGAACACCTGCATCATGATGATGTTCCTCTGGGCGGCTGAACGCTTCAGGCTCGATCTGCAATCATATGATTGCCGTTGCGAGGGCACAAAAAGCATCAAACTGGATCGGACGGAGATTTTTTCTGAGCTGCGTCTTTGGCCAATAATCCGTGTAAAGGCCGATGGCGAAAATCCGTCCCTCGTCGAATCTCGTGTGCAGCGTGCCCTCGAGTCAGCGCAGAAGTACAGCTTGGTCGCAAACTCGGTGAAACCTGAGATCATCCTCGATCCAAGGATCGAGGTGATTCCATGAAACAACCCAATATCACATAGGAGGGCATCATGCTTGAAATCAAGATTTTGGGTCCTGGATGCGCGAACTGCGTAAAGGTCGATGAGATTGCACACAGCGCAGTAATTAATCTAGGTGTTGAGGCCCAGATTATCAAGGTCACGGATTCTTCTGCAATTAGAAGTTACCAACTCCTGGCCACTCCGGGGCTGGTGGTCAACGAAAAGGTAGTTTGTGCCGGGAGGATACCAAGCGAGGGCGAAGTGATGAACTGGCTCGCTAGCGCGTCGGAGTCGGCTTGACATGCTTGTAGAAAACAAGCTGTCCTCCACTCAGACAGGTGTAGCCAGCGTCGTCGGCAGGCTTTCTCTCCTCGACCGCTTTCTCACCCTGTGGATTTTCCTGGCTATGGCTGTGGGGGTAGGTATGGGATACTTCTTCCCTGCAGTGACAAGCTGGATCGCGAGTCTTCAAGTTGGGACAACTTCCGTGCCCATCGCGATTGGTTTAATCCTGATGATGTATCCACCTCTGGCGAAAGTACGCTATGAAGAAGTCGGGCGTATCTTCATCAAGCGTAAGCTGCTGTCTTTCTCTCTCATCCAAAATTGGATCGTAGGACCGTTACTAATGTTTGTGCTTGCGATCCTTTTCCTGCGTGCCTATCCCGAGTACATGGTGGGGATCATCCTGGTGGGTCTGGCTCGGTGTATTGCCATGGTTATCGTATGGAACGAACTGGCCGACGGTGACAGGGAATTGGCCGTTGGCCTGGTGGGTTTCAACGCAGTGTTCCAGGTGCTCTTCTATGCTGTGTATATATGGTTCTTCATCACATTCTTGTTGAACCGGCTTGGATTGGTTGAAAATCTGGACGTGCAGATTTCCATGGCCGAAGCAGCTAAGACAGTCTTCTTCTACTTAGGTATCCCGTTCTTAGCTGGGATCATCACACGCTTCACGCTTTTGAGGCGGAAGGGAATTGAATGGTATGAAGGGACCTTTGCTCCGAAAATCGGACCTGTGACCCTGTTGGCCTTGTTGTTCACCATTGTTGTGATGTTTTCACTTAAAGGTGAGTACATTGTGCAATTACCCCTGAACGTGGCAAGGCTAGCCTTCCCTCTGCTGATCTATTTCCTTGTGATGTGGTCAGCGACCTTTATCATTGCTCGCTGGATGGGGGCATCGTATCCTGAAACAACGGCGGTTGCCTTTACTGCTGCGAGCAACGATTTTGAACTGGCTATCGCAGTGGCTGTGGCCATCTTCGGTATCAACTCCGATCAGGCGTTTGCTACGGTCATTGGCCCTTTGCTCGAGGTTCCGACGCTCATCATCCTGGTCAACGTGGCACTATGGATGAGAAAACGTTTTTATCTAGAAAAACGCGTAGCGGTTGTTGATTGAATGGGAGAAGATATAGATTTGCTTGAGATAATTTGCTGTAGGCTGCTCGGGATGTGGAACTGAGCGTTGAACCAACCGCCCGGCCAGACTCGGTGAAGGCACCTTCCAACGTGCATGAGGCAAGAGCCCATGGGCTTTATCCATGGGCGTTTAACTTCATGTCATCGTCAAGGGACTGATGCACACTACGAGAGTAGCGTCGTACCTATATTCGATCGCAGGCTGTTCATGGGAACCGCGAGAGTACCGTCGCCGGCGTGGGGATTGAGACCCGATCGCCGAAGGTCAGATCTGCCGGGGCTTTGCTCGCATCTTTCGGTGCGCTTTGGAAGATTGCGATCGGTGTACCTTCGAATGTGTATTTCATTTGAAGATAGGCCTGGCCTAACAAGTAGCCCTCGCGGTCTACCGCGCAGGAGGTTACCGTCCCGATCACCCGTCCGCGCCGGTCGACGACAGGATCGCCAGTGTGCGCCATGCGGACACCCTTATCGTTGAAGCGGAAGCGCACAACCTCGGCTTCCCGGGCGGCTTCTTGAGCGAGGAAGGCAGCGCGGCCGATAAACCATGGTTTGTAGGTCTTCACATAGGTAGCGAAGCCGGAGTCGCCGACACCCAAGGCCAGTTCGCCGGCCAATTCGTGTCCATGTAGTGGTAAACCGGCTTCGGTGCGAAGCGAGTCGCGTGCCCCTAGTCCGGCAGGTTTAAGACCAAAGGGTTCTCCCGCTTCCAACAACGCTTTCCATAGCGCAGAGCTTTTGTCTGGGTGGATGAATAACTCGAAGGCCACGCGCTCACCGGTATAGCCAGTGCGGCTGACAACCAGATCGAAGCCCCCGAAGACCCCCTGCATCAGACCGGCCCACGGAAGAGCCTTCAAGCGGACGGCTGTTCTCTCGTCACAGCCGAGTGCCAGCAGCGTGTCGAGACTCCTGGGGCCTTGCAGGGCGATGTCGTTGAGCATCTCATCTCCCTCTTTGGGGTCTCGCAAGTTGCGCAGTCGGCAGCCGCGACCGAAAGTCAACGCCCATGGTCTCTCGTTGTCGACGCGCACGCGGCCGTCGTGCACGGCGTTCAACCAAGCCCAGTCTATTTCGTCATTGGCGGCGTTGACCACCAGGAGGAATTTTTCTTCGCCTCGTCGATAAACGAGTAGATCGTCGATAACGTTAGCGTCGGGATCAAGGAAGTGGGTATAAAGAGAGGTGCCGACTTTCAACCGGTGCACGTCGTTGCCGCAGATATCGTTTGGACAGACGTGGTTTAAAAAGACGGCAGCATCTGGTCCTTCAATTTGGAATACACCCATGTGTGAAACATCAAACAGGCCGACCGCCTGGCGCACTGCCAGATGCTCATCGTGAACCGATGTGTACCACACAGGCATATCCCACCCTGCGAAGGGAACCATCTTGGCGCCCATTGCGCGATGGGTTTCGTTAAGTGGCGTGCGCTTCACTTCTCGTTCTGCTGGTTCTTGCCACGTGAAAGGAGGGAGCGCGTTTCCCGATCCATTCGAGATGCCGATGTAGTAGGGCTTGGTCTGGCTGATCGGATCGCTGTCGAGGGGAGACATTGGCTGGGCGGATGATTCTTGTACCCACACGGGACCGATAGGCTTTCTGATAATCTCATCATCGATGCGCACGTAGCCATCGGAGAGTGCGCGCAGCCATGCCGCTGATAACGCTGCCTTCTCTTTGGGGATGCTGAGCTGATACTCGGTCGTCGCATTACAAGTCAACGTTCCGTCAATCTCTCCGTGCGGTGTGATCAAGCGCGTCGCCTGGCTCTCGCCGGGATGCAGTTCCTCAATATCGCTTGTGACCGCGAAGTTTAGGAAGGGGCGTACTCGCTCACCGCCGATGTCGAAAGCCGTCCATTGTTCATCGCCTGTCGAAGGGTCAGATATGCTGTAGAAGTGGGGGTAGCCTGAGAAGCCCGGATCGATGTCCAGTCCGACACGCTCGCAGAGACCAGTCACACGAAGCTTGGCGTCCTCCAACACTTCAAAATCGACCTTACCGCGTATGTTGCTTTCTTCTAAGCACTCCAGGCGAATGGGTTGTGTGGCGAGCAGGATATCGGCGATGATGTCAGCGAGTTCAGTGGTCTCCTTTTTCTTGAACCCGAGTTGACTTATCCAGGGGGTACCCAATCGGATACCTGAGGCATCATAAGCCTCCACGTCACCGGGAAGGGTATTACGGTTGACGACGATCCCCGCCAGGTCGAGGATGCGTGCGGCTTGATCGCCTGAAAGCGGCGCACCATCTGGACCCACAATTGACTTACAATCTAAGCACATCAGGTGGGTGTTTGTTCCTCCATAGGCGACGCGCAGACCGCGGGCTTCCAACTGGCTGGCAAGGGTCACACAATTCTTGACAACCTGATGTTGTAGTTCATGGAAATCCTTCCGCTGTGCGATTTTGAACGTCAAGCAAAGGGCGGCGAACACGTTGACGTGAGGTCCACCTTGCTCTCCAGGGAAGACAGCCTGGTCGATTTCGAAAGCCAGGTCGGGATCTGTGGTCAGGATGACTGCGCCACGCGGCCCGTAAAGGGACTTGTGTGTCGTGGTGGTTACGACGTGAGCGATGCCGATGGGTGAGGGATAAGCGCCTGCGACCACAAGACCGGCGACGTGGGCAATGTCGGCGAGCAAGTAGGCTCCCACAAGATCGGCGATCGAACGAAATGCTCTCCAATCCACGGCCCAAGGGTAGGAGGAATATCCTCCAATGATCATCTTGGGTTTGTGTTCAATAGCCAGCGCTTTTACATCCTCATAGTCGATTTGCTCGGTCTCAGGATTGACGGTGTAGGACACGATGTTGAAGAATTTTCCGGAGCGGTTGGCGGGTGAACCGTGGGAGAGATGGCCTCCATGAAGGAGATCCATGCTCAAGACGGTGTCCCCGGGTTCCAGTAGCGCATGGAATACCGCATTGTTTGCCGGTGAGCCTGAGAGAGCCTGCACGTTCACGTAGATGTCGTCGGCTGTGACACCATTTGTGGCGAAGGCCTGCGCGCAGCGACGACGCGCTAGGGCCTCCACGGTATCTGCATATTCCACCCCTTTGTAGTAGCGAGGATCGGAATAACGACGGTAAAACGCCAAACGCGTCTTGTAGTCTAGGATCTCGGCCTCGCTCATGTTGCGAGTGTCTTCGTTGGGGTAGCCTTCTGCGTAAATGTTCTGGAAAGTCGATCCCAAAGCCTCTCTCACGGCGACAGGACAAGCACTCTCGCTGGGTATGAGGATGATTCTTCTCACTTGTCTTTCAGATTCGAGTTGAATGAGCTTGCTTACGTCGGGATCAAGTTCTCCGATGGGAGTCTTGAAGTAGGAATGGGACATTGGATTGACTCCTTTACCTCATGCGGGGAGAGGATTCCGATGCGTTACGAAATCTAAGTATTCTGGCGAAGAAACCGCTGAAAGTTCGAATGGATACTCGTCGTCCAATGCTTTAGTATATAATGATTATAAGTCGAGACCATCATTCATACGATTGGAAGATCAAGAAATGATTGCCCGGCTTACAAGTCTCCCCGATCTTTATCTCAATTCAGACCGTTTTTTAAAATACAAAGGATAGGCCAATGACGAAAAAACACAATTTCTATCCGGGCCCGTCGATCATGCCTCAATTTACGGTGGACAAAACCATTGAGGCCTTAAAAGAGGTCCGCGGGACGGGGCTCTCCATCATGGAGATATCACACAGGAGCCAAGAGTTCAAGGACATCATGGCAGAAGCCCAAGCGCTGGTGAAGGAATTGCTAGAAGTTCCCGAGGGATATGCCGTGTTGTACCTGGGGGGTGGTGCTAGCACACAGTTCTTTATGGTTCCTTACAACCTATTGAACAAGAAAGCTGCTTATCTGAACACCGGATCTTGGGCCACGAAGGCCATCAAGGAGGCAAAAATCTTTGGGGAAGTTGACGAAGTCGCCTCCTCTGCTGATAAAGATTTCAGTTACATTCCCAAGGATTATAAGGTACCTGAGGATGCAGATTATTTCCATATTACGACCAACAACACGATCAAAGGGACGGAGATCTTAGAGGATCCGGACGTCGGCGTCCCACTTGTGGCGGACATGTCGTCCGATATCTTCAGTCGTAGAATGGATGTGTCCAAGTATGGGATCATCTACGGCGGCAACCAAAAGAACTTGGGACCCGCGGGAGCCACCTTCGTGATCGTCAAAGAGGATATATTAGGAAAGGTGGACCGCGAAATACCCACGATGGTCGACTATCGAACGCACATTTCGAAAGATTCTGCGTTCAACACCCCTCCGGTCATGCCCATTTTCAGTGCGCTTCAAACTTTGGAGTGGTTTAAGAGCATCGGAGGCGTCGCCGAGCTTGAGAAAAGAAACATCGATAAAACTTCGTTGCTCTACGGCGAAATCGATCGTAACAAGCTGTTCGTAGGCACGGTCGCTGAAGAAGACCGTTCGCGCATGAACGCCTGTTTCATCATGGCGGACGAATATAAGGATCTGGAAGGTGATTTTCTGGAGTTTGCGTCAGAACGTGGTATGGTGGGAATTAAGGGTCATCGTTCGGTCGGCGGGTTTAGAGCCTCCCTGTATAACGCATTGCCCATCGAAAGTGTGCAAGCATTGGTAGATTGCATGCAGGAGTTCGAGGCGAAACACTAGTTACAAACGCAAGCCAGGGAGCACGCTCCCTGGCTTCAACTTTCTCATAGCGCATGAAGAGGAAATTACGATGACAAAGCTACTTGTTGCAACTGTTAAACCGTTCATTCCCACAGCTGTTGAAGGCATAAAGAAGATCGCTAGCGACGCTGGTTACGAATTCGTCCTGTTGGAAAAGTATCCCGATCAATCCGACCTGGTTTCTGCCGTTACAGATGCCAATGCCCTGATTGTCAGGAGCGATAAAGTCACCCGTGAGGTGATCGAAGCGGCGAAGGACCTCAAGGTGGTCGCTCGGGCTGGAGCTGGGTATGACAACATCGATCTTGAAGCTGCCACGGAAAAGGGTGTTGTCGTCATGAACACGCCCGGACAGAATTCGAACGCCGTGGCAGAATTGGCCGTCGGAATGATGATCTATTTCGCGCGGAAATTCTACGCCGGTGTGGCCGGGGCGGAGTTGAAAGGGAAGAACCTGGGCATTCATGGCTACGGCAACGTGGGGAAGCGAATAGCGAGCATCGCCAAAGGTTTGGGGATGCAGGTGTATGTTTTTCGCCCCACACATCCGGAGGAGGTTGGTGAGAAAGACGGTATCGTTTTTCTCGGATCGGCAGACGAACTCTACAGCACCTGTCATTACGTATCCGTGAACATCCCTGCGAACGAGCAGACGAAAGAGTCGATCAATTATCAACTTCTATCGAAGATGCCTGTACCGGCGGTTTTGGTCAACCCGGCGCGGACAGAGATCATTCACGAAGGCGACTTGTTGCGGATGTTTGAAGAACGGGAGGATTTCGGCTACATCTCTGACGTTGCACCCGCATGCAAAGATGAGCTTGGCGAAAAATATTCTGGCCGTTTCTTCTTCACACCGAAGAAGATGGGCGCTCAGACAGCGGAGGCGAATATCAACGCCGGAATCGCAGCGGCAACACAGATCGTAGATTACCTGGAGAATGGAGTCAACACCTTTCAGGTGAATTAAAAGACTGCGGTTCTGAACTAGATCGTTCGTCCGGGGAAATCCATAGTCACTAAATAGGAGCCTGATGTATGGCGGTATTGAAACCATTTAAAGGGTTGCGTCCCCCGAAAGAACTGGCGCATGAAATCGCTTGTCGTCCGTACGATGTGTTGAACTCCGAAGAAGCCCGGGATGAAGCCACAGAAATTTCTTTGTTGCACATCACGAAACCAGAAATCGACTTCGAGCCGGGCGTGGATGTACATTCACAGCAAGTGTACGATAAGGCCAAGAGTAATTTTGCGGAGTTCAAAAAGAAAGATCTATTAGTCCAAGACAAGGACGAACACTTGTATATCTACGCACAGACGATGATGGGACGTACTCAATATGGTCTGGTTGGCTGTGCAAGTGTGGATGACTATATGAGCGGCGTGGTCAAGAAACACGAGCTTACGCGCCCCGACAAAGAAGAAGACAGGATGAAGCATGTTCGCGTGACCAACGCAAACATGGAGCCGGTATTCTATGCCTATCCGGCGGTTCCAGCAATCGACGCAATCGTCGAGGGCATCGTGAATGATCAACCCGCGGAGTATGACTTTACGACCGAAGACGGCATCGGGCATCACTTTTGGGTGATATGGGACAGAGAGAAGATCGATGCGTTGGTCGACCTGTTCGGCCAAATCCCAGCAACCTATATTGCCGACGGTCACCATCGCACGGCGGCGGCAGCCTTAGTGGGACATGAAAAGAAATTGAACAATCCTGATCACAAGGGGGACGAAGAATATAACTATTTCTTAGCGGTTCATTTCCCGGATAACCAATTGCGCATTCTGGATTACAACCGTGTGGTGAAGGATTTGAACTCCCTTCGTTCTGAGGAGTTTCTCGATTCTCTCAAGGGAGCATTTTCCATCGAGGAGATGGGAAGCGAGGCGTACAAACCAGTCTCTCTTCACACCTTCGGCATGTATTTAGAGGGGAAATGGTATAAGCTCGTCGCCCATGAAGACACCTATGATGAGAGTGATCCCATCGGGGTATTGGATGTGACCATACTCTCGAACCAGGTGTTGGATCCCATTCTCGATATCAAAGATCTCAGGACGTCGAAGCGCATCGATTTTGTCGGCGGAATGCGCGGTCTGGGTGAATTAGAGAGAAGGGTGGATAGCGGCGAGATGGCGGTAGCTTTTGCGCTCTATCCAGTATCGATGAAACAGTTATTAGATATCGCCGATAGCGGGAATATCATGCCGCCGAAAACAACATGGTTTGAACCCAAACTGCGTAGCGGTTTGGTCGTCCACGGACTTGAGTAGGTATCCCTACGCCGCCCCCGCTTGTCATCGCGAGCCCCGTCAGGGGCGAAGCGATCCCCACGCCGCGAGTTGGAGATTGCCACGGCACTGCGTGCCTCGCAATGACAGAACGCAGTCGGGGCGACCGGCCGGTCGCCCTGACATATTTCTTCGTGAGGTTGTTGAGACGCCCCGCCGGGGCGTCTCTACATTAATCATGGAGGCGATTTTCAAGGACACGTTATTAGCAGGCACTTTCGTGTGCCGTGCGATCGACGGTTTAGCTCATAGTTTCGGAAACCTCGGTAATACCGTCGCCGCGGTGGGGATAAATATTCGATCGCCTGGTTGGAGATCCGGTGGAGATTCACCGTCGGCTTTCATTGGCGTCCCTTGAAAGAGGAAGATGGGCGTGTCTACTTCCGTATATTTTTTATAGACATGGGCCTGCCCGGTAAGCAAATTGTGTCGGTCTGCCGCACAGCTAGTCACAAACCCTATCGTGAGTCCACGCTTGTCGAGCACGGGATCGCCATAATGTGCCATGCGTACACCTTTCTCAATACATCTGAAGCGTACAACCTCGCTGTTGCGTTGTTCCTCGCGCGCTAGAAAGCTGTCTCGGCCGATGAACCATGGTTTGTAGGTTTTCACGTAATTACGAAAACCGGCGTCGCCGACACCCAGGTTCAACTCTCCAGCCATCTCTTGCCCGTACAACGGAAGGCCAGCTTCGATGCGTAAAGAGTCTCGCGCTCCCAGGCCGATGGGCTGGAGGCCCATAGGGCCTCCTATGTCGAGGAGCGCTTTCCACAACACGACCGACTGGTACGGATGCACGAACAATTCAAACGCCATAGGTTCGCCCGTGTAGCCGGTTCTGGATACGATCAGGTCGATACCGCCAAGAGTGACCTCACACAGCTCTGCCCGCTTAAGTTTGCGTATACGTTTGCATGTTGCCTCGTCGCATTGCAGTGAGAGCAGAATGTCTTGTGACAAGGGACCTTGTAAGGCGATGTCCACCAACATATCTTTTCCGGCGGAAGGATCATGTAGATTGCGAAGGACGACATCGCGTCCGAAAGCGTGTACCCAAGGCCGATTGTTGTCCACGAGCACCGACCCCTCGCGCACGGCGTTCAGCCAAGCCCAGTCTTTCGCTTCGTTCGCGGCGTTCACAACAAGGAGATATTGCTCTGAAGCACGCCGGTATACTAACAGGTCGTCGATCACGTTGGCGTCTGGATCTAAGAAGTGTGTGTATGCCGATTCACCGACGTTGAGATAGCTTATGTCGTTGCCGCATACGCTATCCAGAAACGGTGCCGCGGAGGGACCTTCGGCTTGGAAAATTCCCATGTGCGAGACATCAAATACACCGGAGGCATTACGCACCGCTTGATGTTCCTCTCCTACCGATGAATACCAGACGGGCATGTACCAGCCAGCGAAGGGACCCATTTTTGCCCCCAGTTCTTGATGTATTGCATGTAAGGTCGTGTGTTTCAACTCACCGTTTTCTTCGGGTTCTTCCCAGGTGAATTTAGGTAGCGCCTCCCCGGTTTCCTTCCCAATCCCTCTGTAGTACGGCTTCTTGCGACCGATCTTTTCACCTTTCATGGCTCGCGCTGGTGCGTCGGCTGATTCCTTCACCCATACGGGACCGGGGGATTTGGCCAGTAAATCGTCGTCGTTGATGCTGACGTATCCGTCGGATAGGGCGCGCAACCAGGCAGCCGCGAGACCTGCCTCACTCGCAGGTAGGCTCAGTTGAAACTCGTAAGCCGATTTACAGGTGAGCGTGCCATCGATGTCGCCTTGTGGTGTGCTCAATCTAGTCGCTTGGCTCTGGGATGGTTGCAGATCCTCGATATCGCTGCTCAAGGCGACGTTCAGCAGTTGCCGAACGTGTTCTCCACCAACATCGAACGCGACTCGCTTGCCTGCCCTTGAAGGCTTGTCGTCTATGTAATAGAAGTGTGGATAGTTGTGCTCAGTCGGTTCAAAATCTATGCCTGCCCCCTCTGCCAACCTGCGCACTCGCAGCTTCGCATCTTCGAGCACAGCAAAGTCGACTTTGGCACGTCGGTTGCGATGTTTGCGGGATTTCAATCTGTACGGGGTCGCTGCCAAGAGTACATCGGCGATGATATCGGCTACTTCAATCGTCTCCTTCTCTTTGAATCCACGTTGTGTGACCCACGAAGTTCCAATACGAATGCCGGAAGGGTCGTATGCAGAACGGTCACCAGGAATGGTATTTCGATTCACCACGATACCGGCGATATCCAGTATGCGAGCTGCCATATCGCCAGAAAGGTGAGTTCCGTCGGAACCGACCACATGTCGGCAGTCCAGATTCATAAGATGGGTGTCGGTCCCACCGAAGGCGATTGGGAAGCCGCGCTGCTCGAGACGATTGGTCAATGTAGCACAATTCTTGACCACTTGATGCTGCAGAATGCTGAATCTTCTGGTCTGCGCTAACTTGAACGTGAGCGCCAGCGCGGCGATCACGTTGATATGTGGCCCGCCTTGTTCTCCTGGGAAAACAGCCTGATCGACCTTGCGGGCCATTTCATGGTCTTCCGTGATGATCACAGCACCTCGAGGTCCGTTCAGGGTTTTATGGGTAGTTGTGGTTATGACATGTGCGTGTCCGACCGGAGAGGGATACGCGCCCGCAATAACCAACCCGGCCACGTGTGCAATATCAGCCAGTAGACAGGCACCCACCTCGTCTGCGATGGCGCGAAATCTAGCCCAATCTACAGCCCAGGGATAGGACGAGTAACCGGCGATGATCATCTTAGGCTTGTTCTCGAGCGCCAATTCGCGCACAGCTTGGTAGTTTATCCGTTGGGTCTCAGGATCGACTGTGTAATGAACGATGTTGTAGATCTTTCCCGAGCGGTTGGCCGGGGATCCGTGCGTGAGGTGTCCGCCGTGGAGCAGGTCCATGCCCATCACCGTCTGGCCGGGTTCAACAAGGGCGTGGTAAACGGCGTTGTTAGCAGGGGAACCCGAAAGCGGTTGGACGTTCACGTACAAGTCATCTGCCGTCAACCCATTGGTTGCAAAGGCTTCTGCGCAGCGACGGCGTGCTAGCGCCTCAATTGCGTCGGCGTACTCGACGCCTTTGTAATAGCGAGGGTTGGAATACCGTCGGTAGTGAGCCAGACGTGTGTCGTAGTCCAGGATTTCGTCTTCGCTCAGCCAGCGGGTGATCTCGTCCGGATATCCTTCCGCATACAGATTTTGGAACGCTGAATCCAAGGCATCTCGCACTGCAAGCGGGGAAGTGCTTTCGCTAGCGATGAGGATCAATCTTCGATATTGTCGCTCTGATTCAAGTTGCGTTAGCTCATAAACCTCTGGATCAAGTTCAGCCAACGTGCCGCGAAAGAGAGAATCGGGCATCGAAACCTCCGTTCCATGTCAGCTTGATGGAATGCTTCTAGATAAAATAAGGACGCGTGCCATGGCGGTCGGCGCCCTCAGTCGTGTACTTGATCGAATTTCCACTGTCAGGCAGTGTTCAACATGTGTATCGAATAATTTTTCCTGAGGAGCTCAAGACAGGTTCCTCGACCTAGTGAGTTTTCGCTCGGCGCCACACAACTCAACGAGGATGGCCTCTTCGGAGTCAGGCGAAGTCGGAACTCTTCCCTGTCTGGCAAGTTTGTTGCTGTAATTCTATGGAGGCGGCCAGAAGGAGTCAAGCGGTTCCTTGCGTTTTGGTGATTTCGGGCTAGAATTTAGAGGACAATCGAATCGTTGAACGGTTTGGGTGCCCTTCCCCCGGATGGGAGGGCGTAAAGGCGAAGCTGGTGGCACCTAACTAAGCAGGTGAAGTCCAGCGCTGTCCCGCAACTGTAATCCGTGTGAACGGAAAGCCAGGTCGACCGCCCGAACAACGTTTACCAGATCCTTCGCGGAAAGGAGGTGAGCCCATCAAGAGCGACGAGCAGCCCCTGTCCGTGAGACAGGGTTTTTCTTTGGCGACGTGTCTCTACATTGGATGAAGTTTGAGGCACCGCATTGCTCGCCAAGATGCGACTCCTTCATAGTAAGATCGCGAATGGCGAATGAAGGGAACCCTCGCTTCCGTTGTCGCCAAGGGAACGATGAACTCATTTCGAACGATCGTCTTGGACCACAGGAGAGACAATGAACAGCTCACGAAAGTTCAAAACCGTTTTGGCACTCTTCCTACTTCTTCCTGTCGCCACACTTGCGTCATGCTCCTCTACGCCCACTTTACAGGTTGGGCGGGAGGCGGTTACGCTCACAGATGGCATGGGACGTGAAGTCCGCTTCGATGAACCTGCCCGCCGGATCGTTTCGATCGCACCTTCCAGCACAGAAATCTTGTTTGCCATTGGAGCTGGTGATCTGGTTGTGGGAAGAGACGACATCTCCGACTTCCCGCCTGAGGTCTCCGAGGTGACAAGCATCGGTAGTACCTACGGGGATTTGAACACGGAGGCCATCGTGGCGCTCGAGCCAGATCTCGTCGTAGCAGCGATGATCAACAGCCCAGAGCACGTCCAGGCTATCGAGAATCTAGGGATAATGGTTTTCGTTCTGCCCAATCCGGATGATTTCTCGGACTTGTACCAGATTCTTGAGACAGCGGGCAAGATCACTGCTCGCGAGGAACAAGCCGCGACGTTGGCACAGGAACTGCAGGACAGGGTAGAAGTTGTACTTAATAAACTCATTGATGTAGAACCAGTGAAGGTTTATTATGAGGTCGATGGCATGGATCCGACGGCACCATGGACGATCGGATCTGGTACTTTTCAGGACGTGTTGATCACGATGGCCGGAGGGGAGAACATCATCGCTGACCTGGAGTCCTATGTGCAGCTCAACTTGGAGGAATTGATTGCTCGGGATCCGGAGGTGATGATTTTCAGCCAGTCACCATGGGTTGAGACGACGCCGGAATCGGTTGTCGAGCGCGCCGGTTGGAGCGAGATTACGGCAGTCGCCCGAGGCGAGATCCATGGCATCGAAGCAAATTGGCTCGATCGTCCCGGACCACGCCTGGTGGATGCCCTCGAAGCCATGGCCGTGATTCTTCATCCGGAGCGATTTGAGTAAGTGAACAAGCGCTCAGCACAATCCTCGCCAGTTTCGTCCTTTCCTTACGCAGGAGCGATGAGGTCCAGCATCGCACCTTATGTGTGGGTACTTGGCGCGCTGGGAGCGATGCTATTGCTCAACGCCGCGATTGGACCCGTCGCGGTTCCCCCCGGGACTGTGGTCAGAATGCTGGTCACACGCCTCTTGCGAATCCAAGTCGAAGCGGATTGGCCGAGCGTCTTCGAGACAATCCTGTTCCAAATCCGGCTCCCCCAGGCAATTCTCGTGGGGTTAACAGGGATGGCTCTGGGAGGAAGCGGCGCAGTCTATCAGGGTATCTTTCGCAATCCGCTTGCGGATCCGTACATCATCGGCGTCGCCTCAGGTGCGGGCTTGGGTGCGGTCCTGGCCATGGCGGTTCAATGGCCGGTCACGCTATTAGGCATGGCGGTTGTGCCAGCGGCGGCTTTTGTTGGGGCCGTGCTGACCGTGAGCGTGGTCTATGGACTAGCCCGCGTGGGTCGTACCACGCCCATCACGACCCTGATCCTTGCTGGTGTGGCAGTGAGTGCCTTCACTTCGGCGTTGACGAGCTTGCTTATGCTGCTCAGCACGGAGCAGCTGCACCGGGCCGTTGCCTGGCTGTTGGGTGGATTTGCGTTGGGAGGGTGGGAGCCGGTTGTTGCCTCGCTGCCCTATTTCAGCTTGGGCTTGTTCGTGCTGGTCCTCCTCGCCCGTCCTTTGAATGTAATGCAATTTGGCGATGAACAAGCTGCGCAGCTCGGTCTGAACGTCGAGCGTTATAAATTTATCGTCGTCGCTGCAGCGTCGCTCGTTGCGGCGACGGCGGTATCTTTCTCCGGGGTCATCGGCTTCGTGGGTCTGGTGGTTCCACATCTCACGCGGCTCCTTTGGGGACCCGATTACCGTCGCCTGATCCCGCTGGCGACAGTGACAGGAGGTGCGGTGCTTCTGGCGGCTGATGTGGTGGCGAGAACGATCCTGGCACCCAGAGATCTGCCAGTGGGCATTGTCACGGCCGTCTTGGGCGCACCCTTTTTCCTCTACCTGCTGCGTAGGGCCAAACAAGCGAGATATTGGTGATGACGACGTTACGTTTCGATGACGCCACCATCGGATATGATGCGCGAGTGGTCTTACGGGAGGTCTCACTCGGCGTGACCTCCGGTGAGATCCTGGGTGTCGTCGGTCCCAATGGCGTGGGAAAGTCGACCCTGGTCAAAGCGGCTAGCGGGGTGTTGTTTCCGATCGAGGGGCAGGTCTTGATCGACAAACAGAGTCTGAGTGAGCTGTCGGCCGCGGAACGAGCCCGCTCCCTGGCGGTTGTGCCTCAGGCGGCGCACCTGCCAGGGGCTTATTGCGCATTGGATGTCGTCCTTATGGGACGTACACCCTTCTTGAGCTGGCTTGGGCGAGAGGGGAAGACGGATTACGAGATCGCCTTTAAAGCAATGCGGCGCACGGGCATTTCTCATCTGGCGGGTCGCCCAGTGGGGGAACTCTCGGGAGGTGAGCAGCAAAGGGTGCTGATCGCTCAGGCGCTAGCGCAGACACCGAGTGTCCTGCTGCTGGACGAGCCCACTGCACATCTCGATCTCAAACATCAGGACGAGGTCCTCCAACTGATACGTTCTCTGGCTACAGAAGGTGACCTCGCTGTGCTACTCACACTGCATGATTTGAACCTGGTGGCTCGATTCACCGACCGCGTTGCTTTGCTCTCCGATGGCCGGGTGCGTAAAGAAGGACTTCCGAGCGAAGTGCTCACTGCGGATGAGTTGGCAGCGGTATACGGGATCACGATCCAGGTTACCGATCATCCCATCCACGGTACACCCCTGGTGTTGTCGTAAGAGCATCTGTTACCACAATCCCCCTCTTCTTATTGTTCGAATTTCCATTTACCGAAATCGCCTGCAAAGTCGGAGGCTACTTTCGAGATAATGCCATCCGTGGTAGATTGTGCGATCAGAGTTTCTCGTCCCCCTCCCTGATGGATCCGGATGGGTATGATTCTTGCTCCGGAATGGGGAGCCCGTAGTGCGCAGATCATGGACATGGTAGAGACAAGGTGGAGTAAGAAGAGTGTGGGAGTCGTTTAGTTTAGAGCCAATTGGATCTTCGAGATGACGATCAATGCGAAGACGAATAACAGAGGAAGAATACCGATATTCACCACGCGTGCCAGGCGGCTGGCGATGAGTCCTTCTTTTGACTCCGCAAGTTCTTTCGTCACCAGGAGCCCAATGAGCAATAGAACACCGGCCAGCGCCAGCGCTGGACCATTGGCTTGCATAGCAATGGTCGTTACCGTTGTCGTTACTGTTGATACCATGACGGCCGATCCGAAACCAACATCATAAATATATGTTCAGGTCTTTAATTATGCAACGCAAATCGTCTCATTCAAAACTTACAAACACCTTACAGTCAGTGGGTCTTAGGGTGGGATGAGAAACAACAAGGTCGATGTGATTGTCGTTGGCGCCGGACCGGCGGGGAGTATGTCCGCGGGAGTGCTGGCGCGTGCAGGGGTGAAGGTACTGTTGCTCGAAGAGCATAAGGAGGTCGGCTCTCCATGTCACTGTGCCGGGTTGGTTTCACCACGCACGTTGACTCTTGCGGACGTTGTCGGGCAGGAATTGGCCTTACGGTCTTTTTCGCGAGCCCGTGTTTGGGGTCCTCGGGGAAGCGTTGCCTGGTTGGAATCGGATCGCATACAAGCAGTGGCGATCGACCGGGCGGCGCTCGATCGCATGCTTGCGCTACGGGCGGAGGAAAGTGGAGCACATTTGTGGCTCGGTGTGCGGGCGGAGTCATTTGAGCGTGTTCGTGGTGGGTTGCAAATTACGGCGGTCAACGGTAAGGGACGGGAGAAATTGCGTACGTCGCTCGTCATTGGCGCAGATGGCGTTCATTCGAAAGTGGCGCGCTGGTTCGACGGACGCGATCAGGGAGAGCTTCTCCCCGCCATGAAATTAGACGTTTGTTTTGATGATGCCAGCACGAACGAGATCGAGATTTTCGTCGGCAATACGATCGCACCGGGTTGGTTTGGCTGGGTGATCCCTTTGGGGAATGGACAGGCACGTCTCGGTCTCGGTGCCCGGGGTGGTGGTCTGCGTAGACGATTTCGCACTTTCCTCGAGTTGGTCCGGGATCGTTTCGGGCGCTTCGAAATGCTCGAGCAGCGCGGTTGGCTGATTCCGGTCCGACCCTCGAAACACATCGCCTTTGACCATGCTCTGTTGGTGGGGGACGCCGCTCGGCAGGCCAAGCCGTCGTCGGGCGGTGGGATTTACATGGGTATGCGGGCGGGGGTGTTGGCGGCCGAGGCAGCCTTGGAAGCGCTCGAGGTGGGCAATGTTGGCTACCAAACCCTTCACCGCTACGAGCAAGCCTGGCTTCAGGAGGAGGGCGAGGAGCTGAGATACAACCACTGGCTGCGCTCCATCTACAATCGTATGAACGATGCAGAGATCGACCACCTTGTGGCGCTTTGCGACCGACCATGGGCGCGCACGCTGATCCGTCGTTTGGGAGACGTCGATTTTGCATCGCGGCTGTTCAAGCCCTTGCATAAGGCGCTGGAGACGATCGCGCCGCGTTTGCTGACAAAGCTGAGCGATCGTCTACATAGTGAAGGCAGTGCCTCGATGGAGGACGAGTTTTCCACGTTACAGTTGGATCCGCAGTCGATATTCAAAGGGCGACTGATGTGAGCGAGGTGAGACCAGTTCGATGGTATGACACTGTAGCATCGACCACTGCCATGAAGTCCCTCCTCGCCCGCCTCAAAGACCGGATGTTGCTCAACGCCGGTTATTTGTTCGCGATTTCGGTCGTCGGGGCCGTGGCCGGCTTCTTCTTCTGGACCCTGGCTGCGCGTATGTACGACACGCAGCAGGTTGGGCTGGCTTCTTCCGTGATCTCCATCGTGCAATTGCTGGCCAGCGTCGCCACTCTGGGTTTGGGTGTCGGCCTGGTGCGCTTCCTTCCCACGAGCGATGCTCCCGATCGAGTGTTGAACGTGGCTTTTTCACTGACGACGTTGGTGGCTCTGCTGAGCGGTAGTGTCTTTTTATTCGGCATCAACAGTTGGTCACCGACCCTTCAAGTGCTCGTGACGAAGCCCGGTTACACTGTGGGGTTCCTGGCATTCCTGATCGTGGCGGGAGTCGGTACGCCAATTCAGATGGCTTACCTGGCTCGTCGTGACGCGAAATATGCCTTCTGGCAGGTTCTCTTCTTGAACGGCATCCGTCTCACGTTGGTCGTAGCGTTGGTGGGATTCGGCGCGGTGGGGATTGTAGCGGCGCTGGCGATCGGGATGGCGTTCGCGGATGGACTGGGTTTGCTGATCTTTTTACCGCGCCTGGAGCGGGGCTATCGACTACGCCTGGACTGGTCGAAGCAGTTGTTGCGACAATTTATGCCTTATTCGGTCGGCAATTACACTGCCGACCTGCTCTACCGGTTACCTTTCTTGCTGGTGACGCCATTGACCTTGGAATTGCTTGGATCGGAGGCGAGCGCACATGTATACATCGCCTGGATGATCGGATCGCTCATCGCTAGCCCTGCCGTGGCATTGTCGCAATCTGCGTTCGCGGAAGGCTCCAACGCACCATCAAATTTACGCTCCATCCTTTCGCGAGCAGGGGGCTATGCAATGGGGGTCACGATCCCGTTGGCATTGGTTGCTGGTGTGGGGGCATCTTTGATTTTAAGAATCTTCGGACCGAGCTATTCAAATGAATCGGCGACTTTGCTGCGTTGGTTGGCCCTGGCGGCGCCATTGATGGCCCTTGTCAACCTATATTTCTCGGCGCTTCGTGTGCAGAGGCGAGTGGGTGAAATGGTGCTTCTCGCAGGACTGGTTGCCGGCGTTACCCTGGCCTACCCCTTTCTCGTTGCAGACACCCTGCAATTGAGTACGATGGGGATCGGTTGGTTCATCGCGCAAATTCTTGTAGCCGTCATCGCCTTCGGAAATGGTTTGTTCACGAAGATGCGGAGCAAGGGTGTTCACGAAGATAGTGCGCCGGCGTGGATCGAATCACGGATCAAGGACACTTCTGAGATCGTCGTGGCGATCCCATGTTACAACGAAGCTCCGTTCATCATGGACGTCGTCGAGAAGTCTCTGCGTTATGCTGACCAGGTCGTGGTGGTGGATGACGGTTCGACGGACGGGACAGCGGAAGTGGCGGAGGGTGCCGGGGCATTGGTGATTCGTCATCCGACAAATCTCGGCCCGGGTGCGGCCGCGCGCACATGTCTTGAAGTCGGACGGAGATCCAACGCCAGGGTGTTGGTGACCCTGGATGGGGACGGTCAGCATAATCCGGAGGAGATTCCCGATGTGGTTGAACCCATCTTGCGCGGTGAGGCAGACTTGGTTATCGGATCACGCTTTTTAGGTAAAGAAAATAACGTTGCGCGGTATCGCAAGTTTGGAATTGACGTCATCACGTATTTATATAACTTCGGTTCCCGGGTCAAGATCACCGATGGGCAGAGTTGTTTTCGAGCTTATGGGCGGCGGGCTTTGGAGAGCCTGCGTATAACCGAAGTTGGTTTTGGCTTCAGCGTGGAAACCTTGATACAGGCACGACGCATAGGTTTACGCATTCGGGAGGTTTCGATCTCTTGTGTCTACCATGAGGAAAGTCACTCGGCGAATCCTGTTGTGCACGGCGTGGGTGTGGCGCTGATGGTATTGAAGCATCGAGCTTTAGTAGGGTTGAATGCGATCCGTTGAAATGTCTTCAAGTGTGAGCGAGGCGAAGGTCGATCCCGGCTTCCAAGACAGTGACTCTCTCGTCGCGCAGACGTCTGTCATCATTGTCAACTTCAATGGTGGAGAGGATCTTATTACCTGCATTGCGAGTATCCGGAAGACCGAGCCGAAGGTGGAGGTCGTGCTTGTGGATAATGCCTCGCAGGATGGATCCTTCCAGCGCGCCTCGGCTCGTTTCCCCGGGATTGTTGGCGTGCAGAGCGGTGTTAATCTGGGATTCGGTGTGGGTAACAACCTGGGTGTGCAGCACGCTAGTCGCGAATTGCTCGTGTTTCTCAACCCCGATACGATAGCACAAGAGGGCTGGTTGGAAGCGATGGTGAGGCCGCTGGTGGAGGACGAAACCGTCGGTATGGTAACCCCCAAGGTATTGTTGAAGTCCGACTCGAGGCGGATCAATGTAGCTGGTTTGAATGTCCACCTTAGCGGCATCAGTACCTGCCGCGGCATGGGCGTGGCCGTGCAGGCTTTTGACGAGGTAGAAGAGGTGGCGTCTATCTCAGGGGTAGCTTTCGCTGTACGAAGGGAAGTATTTGATGTTCTGGGCGGATTCGATCCGGAGTTCTTCCTGTATATGGAGGATGTTGATCTCTCGTTACGCTGCTGGCTGTCGGGCTACCGTTGCCTGTACGTGCCGCACCCCTCCGCACTCCACGAGTACACCTTCCGGTTGGACCCCGAGAAGACCTTTCATATCGAAAAGGGGCGTTACCAAATTCTTCTGAAGTGCTTTACCGGTTGGACGCTGCTTGCGCTGCTGCCCACGCTGTTACTCGTAGAGATAATTACCTGGGGTTGGGTCGTGCTGCTGCGACCGCGGGCGGTGCTGCAGAAGCTCAAAGCCTATCTTTGGGTAATCAAGCACAGGATTGACGCCTACGCAAACAGGGACGTGGGATTGCAACCGGACAGGGCGGCATCGTCGATACTGCTCGACCGTTTGGGCGCCTCGCTGGATTTCAAGCAGCTTGCGGGACCGAGTTTGGCCCGGGCAGCCGCGTTTGTCTTCAACCCATTGCTGAAAGCCGCCGCAGTGTTCGCAAGAAGATTGGGTCGATGAATCAGTATTGCTCCTTGTTAGTTCGGTCTTTTTTGGGGAGGACTACTTGAAAATCGCGCACGTAACGGCAACCTTTCCTCCTTATTATGCAGGTACAGGATTAGTTGCGTATCACCAATCACGTGAACTTGCAGCTCGTGGGCACGAGGTTACCGTTTTTACATCAATTTTCTCCGCCAAAAGATCTGAGCCCGATCCTCCAGGTGTCATCGTGCGAAGATTGCGCCCGCTCATTCGTATCGGTAATGCCCCTTTTTTGCCCTCGCTATTAGGTCTTCGAGATTTCGATTTAATCCATCTGCATCATCCATTTATATTTGGTTCTGAAATGATTTATGCAACCTCGAGGTTACGAAATATCCCGTACGTACTTACACATCACAATGATCTTATCGGTGATGGATTAAGGACGTATCTTTTTGATGTATATTCAGCAATCTTCACCCCGCTTGTTTTTCATAGGGCGAGCAAATTTGCTGCAGTTTCCTTGGAGCATGCTAGACATAGCCGGCTGAATGATCTTTTCCAAAGCAGGTGGAATGACGTGATTGAAGTCTCGAATGGCGTTGACATTAGCTTATTTTGCCCAGAAGACAATGGCAGGAGCTTGCGCTCAAAGTTTGGAATTCCTGATGATGATCCAATTATTCTTTTTGTGGGGGTTCTTGATCGAGCACACCACTACAAAGGGCTAGATAAATTACTCGAGGCGTTCAGCCAATTGAATAGACCCAATAGTCATCTAATAGTTGTGGGCGATGGAGACCTTAAAGTTGATTTTCAAAGAAGAGTTCAGGACATGAGAATCGAAGACCGGACCTACTTTGCTGGATTGATTCCGAATCAAGAGCTTCCAGAATTCTACAGGGGTGCCGATGTGCTTGTGCAACCCTCATTAGTACCCGAATCGTTTGGGTTGTGTCTTGTCGAAAGCCTGGCTTGCGGGAAGCCAGTGATTGCCAGTGATTGGCCTGGAGTTCGGGCAGTTGTGAGCGATAAAGTTGATGGAATGCTTATTCGACCAGGAGACATCGGTGACTTGGTAAACAAAATACAGATGATTATCGATGATCCAGGCCTCAAGCAATATATGGGTCAGCAAGGGAGGCTTAAGGTTGAAGAGAAGTTTTCTTGGCCTAAAGTTGTTGATAGATTAGAAGCGATATATTTATACGTCGTTTAGTGGTTATCCTTGAAAATTTGCGTCCGTGAACAATACGAAGGTATAAGAGGACGATTCGAAATTTAGCCATACCTGAAAATTGTATCTGAGCGCTGCACCGAAAATCTAGAAGTATTACGTAGATGCTTCTTGGTATTAACAACGAGGTCAATTATTAATAGAGTTGATCAGGAGATTTAGGTATTAGCGATTGAATTGAAGAGGTCTAGTGAATCAGCGGTGAGTATTAAGAAGATGAGGATATGTCTTGTAGGTGATTATTCACCACAGTTAAATGAGGGCTACAAAAATATCGCACATTCCCTGTCATATGGCCTGGAAATCTACCATAAGGTGTTTCGACTGCACGTTGGGAAATTATTTAACATAAAAACCTGGGTTTCCCTCAAAGCATTCAGTCCTCAAGTAATTCACATCTTGTCTCAGCCGACAATTATGAGTCTATTATTACTCTTTTCCATTTCCTTTATCAATAGAAGGAATTACAAATTAATATCAGCGCTTAGGTTTGAGAGATTGAAATCAAACGATTTGTACGAAACGCTTTTCGGATTCGTGATTCGTATCGTACAACCTGACCTTGTTCTAGTTCAAAGTTCAGCCGCTGGTGTGCTTTTTAGCAATCAATGGAATTGCAATACCAATCAGCTCCCCAATGGAGTCGACCTCCAGAAGTTCTATCCGGTCACTGAAGAACAGAAACTCAGACTAAGAGGGAAGTATTGTCTTGATCCACAATCGCCAACGATCTTGCATGTTGGTCATCCAATACCGGAGAGAAATTTATCTTCATTGGAGCCTCTGATTGAGCATGGCTTCCAAGTAATAATGGTTGCAAGCAAGTACCTGCAGCCAACTGACGAATTTATTGAGGAACTTCGGGACAGAGGATTTGTCGTAATCGATACGTATTTACCGAATGTCGAAGAACTCTATCAGTTAGCAGACTGCTACATTTTCCCTGTGAATTCTGGCAATAGTATAAGCATGCCACTCTCTATTCTCGAGGCACTTGCATGTGATCTTCCAGTTGTATCGACAAGGTTTGATGCTATCCATGAAAGATTTGGTGAGGGAACTGGCATTTATTATATTGATTCAGAAATGGAGATTATAGATCAAGTAGAGAATGCTATTAAGGAAAGCTTATCGACTAGATCTTTGGTGGAAGGGCTTTCTTGGGAAGCTCTTGCAACGACCCTGAGTGAATTCTATCAAGAACTGGCCAACAAATGACTTATATCGCTGTCACAGGGGTAGACGGAACGGGCAAGACAACACTTGCCAAGGATCTTTGCTCTTATTTATCTGATCACGGGTACCCAGCAAGCTACGTATATGGACGGATTATCCCAGTCACTTCACGTTTCGTAATGTGGCTCGGAAGATCAATATTCCTGAGGAAGAGCTATCAATTGAATGACTATCTGGCTTATAGAAGGAAAACCAAAGAAACGCTTCTGAATCCACTTCTTGTTTTTCCATACTTGGTATCGATTTCGCTTGATTACTTCATTGAAATTTGGCTGAAATTATTGCCAAATATATTCTCCAGCAGGATCATAATCCTTGATAGGTATGTCTATGACACAATTGTTAGCGACATGGCTGCACATATTCAGATGGATGATGCTCGATTCAGCAAAATAGTTGACCTTTGGTTCAATTTCGTTCCGCGACCTGACAGAACCTACCTCATATGCGCACCTGAAGTCGTATCATTCTCAAGAAAAACTGATATCCCTCACATTGAATATCTAAGGGAACGAAATCATTGGTACAGACTCCTTGAAGACCGAGAAGAGGTTAGAGCGTTGGACGGCATGAAATCAATTGAGACAAACATCCACATTGTCATTGAGGATCTTTTGGAGATTGGACTTATCGAAGGGTAATACGTAGTGAAATTGCTTGTCCTTGGGATTGATGCGCTGGATAGGATTCTCCTTGGGCAATTCATTGATGAAATGCCTAATTTCGCCGGGTTGATTGATCAAGGTATTCTTCTTCCAGTAGTTTCAACCTTTCCACCAGATTCAGACACCGCTTGGGCAACCATATACACTGGAATGAACCCAGCGGAACATGGCATCGTACGATTTATCGACCCACTCGAAAAATCATACAAGATCCAGTATGAGCGGGTTGATAACACGGTGCTTCAAGGGAATACAATTTTCGATGTGCTGAACAAGAATGAAATCCGCGCACACGCGATTTTCCCTCACTTATGTTATCCGGTTTGGGATACAGGAGGCATTCTTGTCAGCAGAGCGACTGATATGTTGGATGTCCAAGCAAATCCTCCGGAAGTTTTAGACATGTATCCGAACGCGTCAATAATAGCGGGCGTTCGTGGTTTTCCTGATCGATCCCGAGGAGGGATGAAATCATTCATCGAGCGACACAAAAGGCAGGCTTTCGCAGATGCTGAATTCGCGATAAACGTCATGCAGAATTTTGAGTGGGATCTTGTGTTTGTTTATTGGTCCACACTGGATGCAATCAGCCACTTCTTTTGGAGTCATCACGACAAGGATGATCCACTATATGATCCTGGTAATGAGTTCGAAGATACCATCAGATCCGCGTATGGGTGGTTTGATATTCTTCTTGGCCGTTTCCTGGAAGAGGTTGACGATCACACTTCGATTATTGTGATGAGTGACCATGGTCATGGTGGTCGCCCAGCAACGTTAGTGAATGTTAACGAGATGCTTCGCAAGATCGGACTATTGATTGCCCATAATCCAGACGAGAGCTTACAGGTTTCGTTTGTTGAATTTATAAAAAGAACTGGTATGAAGGCTGTCAGTGCGTTTGGGCTGGCTAAGCTGGCGGGGAAGGTCCTGCGGGTTGCTCCTGGAATCATGAAATTCTATACTCGTCCCCAAATCATTGACTGGAACAACACTGTTGCATATGTCTCAGACATGTCCGGCATAAAGGCATACACTTATGGTGGTGTATGTATCAATAGAGGAACCTTATCAGGCATCGAATACGAAAGAATTCGGGATCGAATAATCGATTATTTACCATCGGTGTGTAAACACCCTGAAGACGGCACTCGTTTGATAAAGCTGATTGCCCGACGAGAAGATGTTTACAGGGGTGTCAATATTGGAGAATACCCTGACATCGTTCTTGAATTCGAATATGGGTACGGATTAGGCTGGGAGGTGTTTAGTCCATTATTTGTGAATGCGATCTCGCATAAAATCGTGCCTGGTAGTCACCGCGGGGACACAGGCGTCTTTATATCTCAAGACAGCAAATGGGCTGAAGGGAAAGAAGTGAATTTATTAAGCCTTAAAAGCCTTGTCCTTCATCATTTTGGGATAGCCGCATAGCGATCCTCCCATAATAAGAAAGGGTCGTTCATGAATACTATGGCAGAACTCTGTTGTTGACATCTTCAGTGCAGATTTCGGGAGTCCAAAGAATAGTTAAATGACCATCCTTGGAAATAAAGATCTCCGTAAAGGTGCTGTACCTTTCTTCCTTACAATCGTAGTATCTTTTCTTTTTGGGTTATTTCTAAGCCAAAGACGTGTAATCGATCCTTTCCTTTACTATGATCTCGCGTTCGTTAAATCTTTCCTTGGCGAAAGCCTTCCAACCATTCCTTCTACCGGACCATTAAGCTCGCTATCACTAGCCCCAGGGCGAATATATCTCCTCTTAGCTCTCTCAAGTAGTCTCGGGATGGATTCTGAGGTCTTGGGGTTTTTACCGATTGGATCGTTATTAATCGCTGCTTCATTTTTTATTCTGATGAATGAGATAACTGGTGCTCCTTGGGTATCTGCTCTCGCGACAATGTACTTATGTCTAAATCTCTCACATGCCACTGCAATTTATAGTGTTTTTGCTTACGCTTTTGCCCTTCCTATATTCTTTGCTTTCGTGTTATACGCGGACAAATATTCAAAGAGCCGTTCTGTCAAATCCTTTCTTATTCTGTTTTTATTGTTTGTAGCGTTGAATACTATCCACTATACAGTTGCGAGCTGGGCGATTTTCTTTCTGTCTGGTCTTTTCATGATAAGGTATCTTCAAAATTTTCGATTAAACAAGGCCGTATCGGGTTCCATACAAGGACTTCTACTTTCGTCACTTATCCTCATCATCGTATTTCTTGGATTCAATCAGGCTCTCTATAATGCCTATATCCCGCATATAAATCCACAAACGCTCCAAAGCGCTTATGAAAGGTTCTTGTCCTACATCACCCTCAGTCCAAACCTTAATACTTCACCTTACGCGTACATAAGGCCTTCATCGATAAACCTGATTAGTACATCCACCCTTCTAATTATCGTAGTTACTGCGATAGCTGGTTTTCTTTTTGAATGTTATCGGATTCTTATACAGAGAAAGGGTTGGGATATTCTCGATGATGAGGTGATCTTGCTAATGACATTTATCCTTGTTGGTGTTGCGGATGTTGTCATTTACAGTTTTCGTGGAAGCATAAGCACAAAATCAATATCGATCCTCTTCCCTATATCGGCCTTCATATTTCTAAAACGCTTAGGCAAGAGCTGGGTTATGCTCATGTTCTCTTTTTGTCTCTTGATCTCTTCTATTACCAAAATATTTATCTTTGAGAATGAGAGCTATGTGATTCGAGGGAATGGAACAAGAATAGAGGACGTTCAAAAAAGTATGAACTGGCTGAAGGAGTATGAATCTGACGAACGATTTAATATCCTTGCTGATCTTAATTTGTATGGGAAATATTTACTTCTTTCAGGGAAAAATGAAACACCACTTCTTGAAGCATTATCGCAAGAGAATTATGGTGCTTTAATTGGTAGCAAGGTTCAAGTTGATGCACCGATTTCAGCAGATCTAGTCGCGATTGATCTAAATTCACATCAGCCAGCTCTCGGTTTTGTGTGGTCTGGTTTCAAACCTATCGTAGAATTCACTGAGAGAATTCGCTCAAATCCGAAGAATTCAATACTCTATGATGACGGGGACATCCTGATTGGGGGTTACTCATCATTAGGCGATTGAAGATCCGAGGTCGGGCTCGATTTATATTCTTCTTCATGCTTTTCCTTCTCGCTTTGCAAACGTATCTTGTATTCGCGGGTGTCGAATCGGGTGTGAGAGCAGGAGTAGGGGTGATAATCTATGCTTTTATGCCTGGATATTTAATCCTTTCAATACTATCCAATGACCAATCTGCGACGATGCGCAGCCTTGAGCTTGTTTCACTTTCTATACCTATCAGCATTGCGGTATCAACTATTATCTCTTTGATATCTAGTACGTTGTTGTATGGGTTTAATTCAATTCCACAAATCCTTATACTTGGGTTATTTAACGGGACCCTAATGGTTGTGGCCATTATCAAGTCTCAAGGCACGTTAGAATCGACAGCAATCCTGGCCTCGATCCTTATGACGCTTGTTGTCCTCGGTGTCGTTTTCGTTCATTCATCCATGTCTTCTGAGGGGAAGCAAGACCACATAAGTATGTATGTTTTGCCTAAAGACGGTAACGGGACAGGGAATGGAATTATTGTGTCCACTGATGAAGTCTTTGAAGTAGATATCGGAGTTGAGCACGCGATTGGAGAGTCCGGGGATTTTGTCGTCAGGTCCAATGTTTTTCCAGACAGGAAGTTGGGGATAGGGAGTGGAGCACGATCAATTTTCTCATATGAGGTTAGCTTACCTTCTCCTGGGCTTTATGTGCTTGAATGGTATCTCATGGATGGCGAGAGTCGCATTCGCTCTGTTAACCTATGGCTAAGCGTTGGTGAGGGACGATAGAAGCTCAAAAGGATAGGTTGCTAAGCTCACTCAAAGTTTGAACCAGGATACATCCCTACATATAGGAGTAGGCGGAGGTTATCTTGGAATGAGCACATACAGCCGAAGGGATTTGTTTTAGGGCTTGTATGCTTACTTTTGGGCAACTTGCTCTTGGGCAGAAATCCTCATCATGCGCATAGTTATCGCAATAACAAGTTGATAAACCAAGCACAACACAACTTCAAGAAAGGAATTTAAGCAGATCCTTCTATTTTGACTCAATCCATGGAAAGGATGAAGATCTCGGCACAAATTCAAGGGCACCTTGGAGGACCCTGGTCTCAATGAGATCATGTTGAGCCCAGGAGATAGAGTATTCTTGAAATCAAGGTCAGAGTGGAACTCTGAAACGCTACTTCTTAGAGCAGGTGTAAGCTATGAATCGTAAGGAGAAAGCCCTCGACTGATAAATAATGGAAACAACAAGGCAGATCGCATTGTTGGAGAAGAAATCAATTCGCTCCATGTCAGCAATATTGAATTGTCGAATGGTCTTGATAGATGTGCTCTATTCACTGATTGCTCAAATGTGGTGATTAAAGATTGTGTCATGCGTAGTGCTGGGAACGATTGCTGTATCTTTCTAAATGGATGTAGGGGTGCGGAAATTCTCGGGGGAGAGTATTTCGCTCCATACCAGCGGCAAAGGAGTACGTTAGTAAGCTGCATTTTAATCGCCGATGGGGGTGAAGGGTTCCTCATCGATAGTGCGCAAATCCATGGAAGTCCATCCGCGGGCATAACAATTCACAATCACGGTTCAACAGATCCTTATGGGAAAACAGATATCCAGACCGGAATTGTGATCAAGGATGTGAGTTCCTATAACAATGGGCTAGCGGGTATGAATATTATGGCGCAGGATAAATCTGCGCCTACTAAGATACGTATTCATAATTCTTAACTTAATTCAAACCTTGCTGGACTCAGGATTCATAGAACAGACAACAGTGCAGGCTAGCCAAATGGAGAGATCGTAATAGATCCATGCAAGATACTGGACAACTATTCATTCGGAGTGTATCTACAAGGTGATGGGAAAGAACTTTCTCGCAGTCTTTTAGCTGGTAATACCCAGCAGAACTTCAGCGCTGGTGCCGTAGACGTCAAATTGACCTATACACCTTTTTCACTGCTCCAAGCGAACCAATTTGGGCACTATTTGTATCTGGGAATCGAACAGACAATATCATCAAGAACTCTGTGTGTTGGTACTCAATCCGGCTAAATAATTTGGAACGGATGAAGGGGTTACCAAGAATCTGATAATTAACTACAACGTCTACTACTTTCCGGACCATTCATCACAACGAAGATGGATGTGGGATCGTATTGCATTTAGTTTTGATAAGTGCAGGGGGATAACAGGGCAAGATGCCCATTCATTTATTGTGTTTGAAGCAGTATTCGTGGATCCAATCAACGGTGATGCCACTATATTGGAGAACGCGTCTGTTAAAGATAAGGCTATTGATACAGGTCGCGAATAACTAGGGACCGCTCCTGATATAAGTCACTCCGATGAATAGTAATCAAAACAAATTTTGACGAAACCCCAATAGAGCTTCCTTATCCTCAGACCAGGAATTGTCAATCTAATTAATATTCCCTCGATTGTGGGGGAATGGTTTATCTTTTGTCTATTAGCTTCATTCTTGAAGTTTGAGAGGTGAATAAATATCAGAGGCGACCTGCACAGGGTGGGGCCTCACGCTTCCAATCTCTACACTGAGGTGTTCTGGCGTCCGGCAATCGATACATGCAGGCGAGATGAAATTCGGGTACACATGACCGAGCGCTTCCCTCACTCCATAGGACCGCTACCGGATCGCTCATCGTGTCTAGAGCGGATCAGGTACTGTTCGTTGCCCAGATCGCGCATCGCCTGTTGCCAAAAGGGGGCTCCATCCTGTAGGATTGCTCCTGCTCATGGCGAACAAAAAAGTCCGGTCTCGATTCAAGCCCTCACACGCGGCCGCGGCGGCGTACCTTCTCATCATCTCTCTTGCGGAATCCCTCACTGTGTTCGCCGACGCGCGCTACGGGTTTTGGGTCCACTTGATCGTCTTTACGGCGATGGTCTTCCTGGGCATGATGGACCGCAGCCGACCGCAGTCCCGGTTATGGCTCACCTTGGCCTTGGCCCCGCTGATCCGCATGGTCAGCCTGGCCACACCGCTGGCCGGTTTTCGCCTCTTGTACTGGTACCTGCTGACCGGCGTGCCGATCTTCTTCGCCGCTTTTGCCGTTGTGCGCTATCTACGGCTTCCGCGCCAACGCTTAGCACTGCAAATGCAATTATCGCCCGGCCAGCTCCTCGTCGGTGCCTCGGGACTTGCGCTGGGCTACGTCGAATACCTCATCCTGCGCCCGCAGCCGCTCATCCCCGAATGGAACGCCGTTTACGCGATAGAGGCGTTGCTCATCCTGACCGTCTTCACCGGGTTGGTTGAGGAGATCGTCTTCCGCGGGTTGATGCAGCACACCGCGGAATGGGTGCTTGGAAAAACCGGCGTCGTGTACATCGCCCTCATTTTCTCTGTACTTCACTTGGGGTATCGATCGATCGCGGATATGCTCTTCGTCTTTGCAGTGGCCCTGTATTTTGGATTCTATGTGCGACGGACTCGGTCCATTCTGGGTGTCACCCTGGCACATGGCTTGACGAATGTGGCGTTGTTTTTGATATTCCCCTTCCTGCTCGGTCCCACACCTGCCGCCGGGGAAGATGTCTATAGGGGTGTGCTCTCGCCTCCTCTCCCAACCCCAACTGTCACGCCGACGCCTTTCCGTCCCTATACACCTACCCCGTTCCTACCCGACCAACCCACGCCCATCGAATCCGTCACGCCCTCCCCTGAGACGAGCCTGCAGTTTGACACACAAGCGGTCGGTTTCTTAAAAAGTAATACGATTAGGACACCTGCGTTGGCCACTCGGACGTTGTACCTGAGGGTGTCTGATGTTCAATGTGGAGTTGATAACCCAGGGTACGCAGGGTGGTCGGGGCGATCATTATTGGTGCGTCATAGCGGTCCCCAGTTAATCTTTGTAAAGCGTACCCCTGTACGTCCCCGTAGCGACTGGCGCTTTAATTAAATATATGCGAATTTAATAGGTAGGCTCACCTTGATAGGGCCATGTGAGCTGTCTGTGAAGGACAATACGATATCGTATTGAACCTAGCATGACCGTCTTTCGCCCCTAATTGTGGAGGCGACCTATGGATCGCAAGACTAGATTTCTACTCGTTGTTCTGGCAGGTTTGATCTTGGCCATCTGCCTGGTGGGAGCTTACGCGGTGTGGAGAACGATGCAGACACCGCTTGGTCCACCGCTGGCGGTGTCCACGACACGCGAAGCGCCCGAGTCGACAGTGGTTATTTCCGCGGATACTGTGTGCGGTCAGAGCGAGCCGATGCTGGTCCTCGTACTTCTGACGCAACGAGAGCACCTTGAGCCCTCACGTCAGGCGCTCGCCTTGCGGCTCGTGAAAGTCGATTTCGTCAATCGTACGGTAGCGTCGGTCTATTTTCCGAAGGAGCTCAGGGTAACAATTGATTCGCTGGGAGATGTTGGTTTTAGAGACATTCGCCTGGACGAAGTGTACCGCCTCGGTATGGAACTCCAAAATGATGATCTATTGCTGGCTACCAGCCTCGTTGCGCAGGCGCTATCCGATACATTCGGCGTACAACCCGACCACTACTTCACGCTCGACCTCACTCGCCTGGCGGAGATGATCGACGCCGTCGGTGGGGTCGATGTGCAAATATTGTCCGAGTACGATGCCACGGCAATTGGGCTGCCCCACTTCCAGGTGGGTGAAATGCACATGCCGGGTGAG
>JABAOH010006033.1_pt1 | contig 34687 bp, 35 predicted proteins | sample 7062181 | NCBI WGS metagenome assembly JABAOH01 (sample SAMN14538630, study PRJNA623070) | marine sediment metagenome | biome: marine biome [ENVO:00000428]; feature: marine pelagic biome [ENVO:01000023]; material: deep marine sediment [ENVO:00002113]; isolation source: pool of 5 deep marine... | reverse complement strand
CGATATGTAATTCGCAATCATAACCGCACAAGAAATGTGTGGACTTATAGGCTCACTTCCTTCCTAAAAGTCACACCTTTAAGAACTGATTTTGGAGTGAAGATTATTAATGTAATAGATAAATTGAAGAACTCTATTTCATCTATCTTATGAGTATCTCAAATTGAAAGTCTGTTATGCATAGGAATATCAAACTGTAAAGTTTTACATAATTCAATATTGGTATTTTTTACAAAATAAGTACTCTTTCAGATATCAGGGAAACACATTTTAAATAAAATTAACGGGTTACATTCTGTCATGAAATTTGAAAATTTTGTAGAGCTACAGTTTATCTTTTTGCCTGTAAATTATTTGCTCGTTCATTGGAAGAATCTCTAAAAGGTGATTTTATTTTTAGTGAAAGACTTCTAAACAGTTCAATTTCTTGGCAAAAAGAGGAATTCTAATTATATTTTTGTGGGAAGATAGCCGAGTACTGCAGGAAGAAAACTCCGGTGTAATCGATTTTTTTGATTAACACATAAGACATGTATAAGAAGAGTATTGATTTTGATTGGATTAAATAAATTTTATTTTTATAATAAGAGGGAGGGGAGATACGAATTATATTAACATTTTCCTGTTTGATAAAATTTAAATAATCCTGAAGATCGATTGCTTTTCATCCGATGACCGTCATATTTTTATAGATTGGATCATTGGAATTAGGTTATAAATTTGCAGAACTAGCCCTCATCTTTTAAAAAAATTTAATTAAGGAGGAATGCTATGATGCGAAAGACATTACTAGGATCATTCTGTCTGTCTTTTATGCTGGTTATCTTTTTTTCTCTTGCTGTTGAGGCAGGTCTCGGTGTTTTTGTTGACAGTGGGCAGAATCTTGTAATTGGAAACTCTGACAGCAGGGACGCAGTACTTGGTGATCTGGATGGAGACGGTGACCTCGATGCTGTTGTCTCTACCATCTACGAATCTGTCCTTGTATGGTTCAATGACGGTAGTGGTACGTTTACAGACAGCGGGCAGCGCCTAGGAAGTGCGTACAGTGAGGGTGTTAAACTTGGAGACCTTGATGACGATGGAGATCTCGATTTATTTGTGGCAAATTATTATTCTCCTGAGGCGAACAAGGTATATCTCAATGACGGGACCGGCACTCTCACAGACAGCGGTCAGAACCTTGGAAACTCCCGAAGTTATGACGTAGCCCTTGGTGACCTTGACGGAGACGGAGACCTCGATGCTTTTATTGCGAATATGCTGCCTGCCGGGAATAAGGTTTGGTTCAATGATGGAAATGGCAATTTCTCAGACAGTGGCCAGGCCCTTGGCAGCTTGTACAGCTACGGCATAAGCCTCGGTGACCTGGACGGCGACAATGATCTCGATGCCGTTGTGGCGAATGTAAATGCACCTAGCAAAGTGTGGATGAATGACGGATCAGGAAATTTCACGGACAGCGGACAGAACCTGGGTGTAACGAACCAGTGTATGGATGTCGGGCTCGGAGACCTGGACGGTGATGGCGACATAGATGCCTTCCTTTCTGAGGGTTACGAAAACACGGTCTGGATGAACGACGGATCAGGAAATTTTACGGACAGCGGCCAATACTTGGGAGACTGGTGGAGTTATAGTGTTGCCCTTGGCGATCTCGATAGTGACGGAGACATTGATGCCTATGTAGGTAATGAGGAGGATACCGAAATTGTAGATAAAGTATGGCTGAATGATGGGTCCGGGAATTTTACGGACAGCGGACAGAACCTGGGGACCGCTTCTGGTTTTGCTGTTGCCCTTGGTGATGTAAACGGTGACGGAGATCTTGACGCCTTTGTCTCAAATTACAGCGCCCCGGACAAAATCTGGCTGAATGTCGGCAGGCTTACACTGTCTCCTGGTACCGGCAGATACGTGAGCACGCAGTCTTTTGATTTTACTATTATTTTTGAAGACCCAGATGCCACAGTTATAGGTGGGAGCGCAGTTTTAGACGGACAGAATATAACTGGCAGTCTTGTCAATTGTCTGGTTGCCGGGACACTTATAAAGGGAGGTCAGTCATTCAGATGTCCAAGTATTACAGGGGGATCTCTGGGCGCCGGCTCACATGTTTTGGAAATAAACATTAATATGAGCAGCGGTGAAAGTTCAACAGAAACTGTGACGTGGGAGGTTTTAGGAAATACAGAACCGTAATGTTATTTAAATAGAGAAGAATACTCAAAGGGCCTGGAATAATCAGGCCCTTTTTTATTATTACTTTCAAACGTTAATCTTTAGTTGTTTCATTCTATTGAAACTATTGCTTTGCAGGTGTAACAAACAAAAAAGTCCCAGGATCCCCCAGGGGCTTCATTCCAGGTTATACCTTAACTCCTATCAAATTCAGCGTCTATGAGCTTACTGATCTTGCTCATTCATTCCTCAGCCTCAGTGGTAGGCTACTTAGAATAGTTTTACTGACCATTTACTGACTGTCTTAAAGGATTTTTAAATCTGTCATTAAGCATTTCATAACGTGAAGCATGAGAAACATCTATGCCTGATTGCTCAACTATATCTGTCTTTGTCGTTTCTCCATTATGGTGTTCAGCATAATTTCAGGCTTAACCATTTACCCCAGGATCAAAAAACATGACCCTACCTATACATTTGTATACCCTATTTAAGCAAGTTACTGACGGTTTACTGACGGTTTTTTGGGGTATATTGAACTCCTAAGACCTTGATATTAAACAAAAAACATGGCGGAGAGAGTGGGATTTGAACCCACGGTGCGGGGATTAGCCGCACACACGATTTCCAGTCGTGCCCCTTCAGCCTCTCGGGCATCTCTCCTTTATCAGGCCTTTAACAGGCAGAAATTCTTTAGATATATTGAAGATTATTTGAAATATTAACTGATGAAACTGCTTTAAATCAACTTGAGTAGGGACACTTCCCTTATTTAAAGATAACCATTAAACAGAGGTACAAAAAAGTGTCAGGATAAATTCTTGAAATATGGGAAGTGTCCCTATTTTTAGGTGAGTTTTCTCCTCAACAACTCATTGACAATCTGTGGATTTGCCTTTCCTTTAGTCATTTTCATTACCTGCCCTACAAAGAAACCTAAAAGCTTCTCCTCACCAGCTCTGAATCTCTCAACCTCTTTTGGATTCTTTGCGATAACATCGTCTATTTCTCTTTCTATTGCAAACTCGTCGCTGATCTGGACAAGACCCTTTTCTTTAACTATTTCATTTGCATCCTTCCCGGTCTTATACATTTCCTCGAAGACCTTCTTTGCAATCTTTCCGCTGATAGTTCCCTCATCTATAAGCTCAAGCATGCCGACAAGTTGTTCAGGTTTCAATAAGCACTCTTCAATAGATTTATTCTCCTCATTTAACAACCGCATCAATTCAACCATTATCCAGTTCGAAACAGTCTTCGGCTGGCCACCCGCATTTACAGCCTTTTCGAACCACTCCGCTACCGGTCTTTCTGACGTGAGAAGGTCTGCATCTTGTTCCGGAATTCCAAGCTTTAAAGTAAAACGCTCTCTTTTTACATCAGGAAGCTCTGGCAGATATGAGTTTATTTCCTCTATCCATGACTTATCGACTGTAATCGGGACAAGATCAGGTTCGGGGAAATACCTGTAGTCATGAGCCTCCTCCTTGGTACGCATTGATTCAGTAATACCTTTATTCGCATCCCAAAGTCTCGTCTCCTGCACAATGTTTTCTCCTCCTTCCAATACCCTTATCTGCCGTTTTATCTCGTAATCCAGGGCCTTTTCAACAAATCTGAAGGAGTTGATATTCTTTACTTCAGTACGTGTGCCGAATTTTTCCTGACCTGCCGGCCTCAAAGACACATTCGCATCACACCTCAGAGACCCCTGTTCCATATTTCCATCACAGACTCCAAGGTACCGGAGTATAGTCCTGAGTTTCTTCATATACTCTGAAGCCTCTTTTGGACCCCTTATATCAGGGTCTGAAACTATCTCCATCAACGGTACACCGGTCCGGTTCAGATCTACAAAACTGTAATTCCCGGCTCCCTCATGGATGTTTTTTCCCGCATCCTCTTCCATGTGAATTCTTGTAATACCTATTCTTTTGACTTCATTATCCACAACAATTTCTATATATCCATGTTCACATATAGGGAGCTCGTACTGGCTTATCTGGTAACCCTTTGGCAGATCAGGATAAAAATAGTTCTTCCTTGCAAAACGGCTGTATGATGATATGCTGCAGTTCATTGCAAGCCCTGTCATTATTATAAACTCGAGTGCTTTTTTATTCAGTACTGGAAGCACTCCAGGCATCCCAATACATATTGGGCATGTCTGGGTGTTAGGCTCTGAACCAAACTTTGTCGAACAGCCACAGAATATTTTTGTTTCAGTCAGCATCTGTGCATGTACTTCAAGGCCTATTACTGCTTCATATTTCATAAATCCGGCTTCCTTTTATGCCATTCTGTCGACTGCTCATATGCGTAGGCAGCCTTCAATATTGTCTCTTCATCAAAATGCTTTCCTATCAGCTGTAAACCTATTGGCAGGTTGTTTGATGTAAATCCGCAGGGTATAGAGATGCCCGGCACACCTGCAAGATTCAATGAAAGTGTAAAAATATCTGTTAGGTACATCTGCAGGGGGTCATCGGCCTTTTCGCCGATCTTGAATGCCGGTGTTGGTGAAGTAGGTGTTAATATCAGATCAACTGTTTTAAATACATCATCAAAATCCTTTTTTATGAGTGTCCTTACCTGCTGTGCCTTTTTATAGTATGCATCATAGTAACCTGATGAGAGGGCATAAGTCCCGAGTATTATCCTGCGTTTAACCTCCGGTCCGAATCCTTGTGACCTTGAGTTCAGATACATATCCATCAGGTCTTTACCTTCTGCCCGAAAACCGTATTTAACACCGTCGTATCTTGCAAGGTTCGAACTCGCCTCAGAAGGAGCAATGATATAATAAGTCGAAACAGCATATTCAGTATGAGGTAATGACACATCAACAGGCAATGCACCCAGTGATTCAAACTGCCTTATAGCCTCCTTTACAGAACTGTCAACTTCCGGATCAATCCCCTCTATAAAATACTCTTTAGGTATACCAATCTTCAGACCTTTTATATCCCCCCCTATGGCCGAACTAAAATCAGGGAAATCAACGGGTGCCGAAGTTGAGTCAAAAGAATCCCTTCCAGAGATTATATTCAACAGCAACGCCGAGTCCTCAACGTTCTTTGTCAAAGGCCCTATCTGCTCAAGAGATGACGCAAAGGCAATAAGTCCGTATCTTGAAACCCTTCCATATGTAGGCTTGAGACCGACCACACCGCATAGTGCTGCCGGCAACCTTATCGAGCCGCCTGTATCAGAACCCAGTGCTGCGATACATTCGTCAGCAGCAACGGCTGCTCCAGACCCACCGCTTGAACCTCCAGGAATCCTCTCAATATCCCACGGATTACTTGTCTTGAAGAATCCCGAATTTTCTGTTGAAGAGCCCATTGCAAACTCGTCCATATTAGTCTTGCCTAATAGAACATATCCTTTTCCCAATAATCTTGATGTAACAGTGCTCTCATAAGGAGGGATAAAATTGCCAAGAATCTTTGATGAACATGTGGTCAAAATTCCCTTGGTGCACATATTATCCTTAATAGCCATTGGGATGCCGGAGAGGGTTTTTTTGTCACCTGCCTCAATATCTCTGTCAGCATTTTCAGCCATTTTCTCAGCATGTTCCCTTGTTAAAGTCATATATGCCTTTATCTTGTCTTCAACCTGAGCGATTCTCTCATAAACCGAGGTAACGATATCTCTGGCAGAGACCTCATTTCTTTCGAGCATTCTACTCAACTCAGAAATACCAAGCCTGAAAAGCTCCAAGAATTCCTCCAGGTAAACCCCGTTGGAAGAAAATAAAAACAATTTCTAACGGGGTAAAATAAATTCTAATAAGTTTATTACTTAGCATTTAAAGTTTGCTTTCATTTCTTCTTTTTAAAGTCGACCTTTATGACCTTTTCACCTTTATCTTTTTTTGAAGTTTTAACAGAACCAGTCTTTGAACTTGGAGCTTCTTTTTCTCTCGGTGATACCAGAAACTGTGCATTAAGTTCAGGTGAAAATATAGATAATATCTCATTAAATGGAATAAAGCATTTTTCAGGGCTCGTGCCGAATACAAGTACAGCCGATATCCCAGTATCGTTATATTCAAAATTCATCTGCCTGTTCAGTACAATAATAATCCCCTTCTCCTTTTCTTCAGGCAAAAATCCCCTGTTGCCAATGATAACATCTTCGGAATATCTGATATGTATAAAAACCCTGTTCGAGAGATCAAGCATATCTAAGAAGATCTGTTTTTTAAGGTCATTTAAATTCGAAACCATAGGCGAAAGCTCATTGTTGTTCGTCAGCTTTTTCTCTCTCTATAAATTTCCTTAACACCTCTTCTGCTATCTCTTTATCCTCTTCTTTAACCATCACTTTTATCTCGCCAATTTTTCCGATGTTAACAGGGTAGGGGGTAATTTTAAAAGATTGCAGCACTACATCGATACCCCCGCTTTCAAGCACGTCTTTTATCATCTCAGCCTCGAGTGAATCGTATGTTATAAGCAAATCCAACCATTTAGCCGGCATACAATAAAGCATAAAACTATAAGAATAACTATGTCAAAACTTTTCTTGAAATATAAGGCTTCTAAAACAACGATATAAGCTGAAGTTAAATACGGCAAGAACGCAGACTGCATTTAAAACTGATTATTGATGATATCGGATTTGGAACTTAAACCATAAAAAATGTAATATAATAATTAGTTATGCAAAAAAAACCAAAACCTTTTGTTGAAATTTATGCAGACGGTGCCTGCAGTGGGAATCCTGGCATTGGCGGATATGGAGCCATATTAAGGTCAGGCAAAAGGGACAAGGAACTGTCGGGCTACGAAAAAATCACGACTAACAACAGAATGGAATTATTAGGGGTAATCCTGGCTCTCGAAGCACTCAAAATGCCCAGCAGAGTCAGAATTACAACAGACTCAAATTATGTTGTGAAAGGAATGACTGAATGGATAGAAGGATGGATAAAGAAAAACTGGCGCACCTCTCAGGAAAAAAAAGTACTCAACAGAGATCTATGGGAAAGGCTTCTTAAAGCTTCTAAGCCGCATAAGATAGAATGGGTCTGGATAAAAGGTCATAATAGACATATAGAAAATGAAAGATGTGACAGGCTAGCAAGAGATGCTATTAAAAAGTGTAAAGCCCGTCAGATTAACCCAGGCGAAGGCGGATAACAAATCTACCGACTCAAGGGATAATAATTAATTGAAAACTAAAATACCTGAACTGCTGGCACCTGCTGGCGATTTCGAAAAACTTAAGACAGCGATTCACTATGGGGCCGATGCTGTCTATCTCGGTGATTCAAGATTCAGCCTGAGGGGTAAAGCCGGAAATTTCAGCAATGACGAATTACAGGAAGCCGTCCATTATGCTCACGAAAATGGAGTAAAGGTTTACGTTACTGTTAACATATTCCCCTTTAATAGAGACATACCAGAAATCGAAAAGCATATTAAGCTGCTTAAGGATGCCATGCCAGATGCGGTTATATTGACTGACCCCGGTTTGTTTAAAATGTTCAGAAAAAAAGCACCCGAAATAAACCTCCATATAAGCACCCAGTCTAATATTACCAATTTTGAATCTGCACGGTTCTGGGAAAATCTTGGAGCCAAGAGGCTTGTCCTTTCGAGAGAGCTTTCAATCGATGAAATAAGGGAGATACGCCAGAAAACAACCATCGAACTCGAGGTGTTTGTTCATGGCTCTATATGCATATCCTATTCAGGAAGGTGCTATATAAGCAGCTTCCTTGCATCGAGGAGTGCTAACAAGGGGGAATGCACCAACTCCTGCAGATGGAACTATACACTTATGGAAGAAAAGAGAAAGGGTGAGTATTTCCCGGTATTTGAAGACGACAGGGGTACTTATGTTATGAGTTCAAAAGACCTCTGCATGATTGAATACCTGCCCCTGCTTGCTGAAGCCGGGATTGACAGCTTCAAGATCGAGGGCAGGATGAAGGGTATAAACTATATAGCAGGTGCAGTAAAAACTTACAGGGAGGCTATTGATTCGATTAAGGATGGAACGACATACAATATTAAAACGAGGTGGTTAAGGGAGCTTTCAATGTTCAGCAGCAGAGGATATACAACGGGCATGTTCTTCGGAAAACACCCTGATAATGATTACAATTTTGACGAAGAGAGTTACAGAATGAATCATGAACTGGTCGGTGTCATACTTGAGATAAAAGGCGATACAGCTAAAGTCGGCCTGAGGAACAGGCTCGATGCAGGTGACTATGTTGAATACCTCACACCATGCATTGAGGAAAAGCAATTTAAGATAGAGTCCATGAAGGATGAGGAAGGAACAGGCATAACATCTGCAAGAAATGAAGACATAATCTTCATCCAGATCCCTAAGGAGGTCAGGAAGAATGACTTGATAAGAAGGAGAAAGAACTTCAGCGGTTCAGAACAAAAAGATATCAGGAGTGCTAATGACAGGTTATGCTGAATTAGTTCTTCCTTTTCAATCCTCAGCCTTATTTCAGGCAACATGATTATTGTGATTCTGAGAAAAGGTTCTTAATCCTTATAATATATAAAAAATTTTATTGATCATATATAATGATATCTCGGAGTAATAAATTACTGGACTCAAAGCCCGTATTAAAATATAATGCATTAGATACATTTAATTAAACTATGAGATAGAAAATGAAAAAAAGGATACTGGTAATAGATGATGATCAGGCTGTATGTGATCTTATTACACAGACACTTGAGGCAAAAGGCTTTGAGGTATTTATTGTATCAAATCCTGATGAAGCCGTTAACAATGCAAAGGAAATAGTCCCAGACCTTATATTTATAGGTCTTCTCGTCCACGAGGCTAACGGATTGAAGATAAGCAAATCAATAAATTCCATCGAAAGTTTGAAAAAAATTCCTATTATTATGACGATTGCCTACCAAGGAGAGCTTGACCCGAAATACACTATTACTATAGGAATTGTTGATGTTATTGTAAAGCCACTTACTGCCGATAAGATCAATGCTAAAACAATGAAATACTTGAAAGAAGATATCGATCCATCCGTGATTAAGATAGTAGTTAAAGAACCCCCACTTAAAAAAGACGTCAAACCAGTCGAGATCGAAGAAGAACCTTACGAACTGGAAGTGGAAGAGGCAGAAATACTCGAGTATACTGGTGAACCTCTGGAAACTCTTGAACAAGAGGCAATTCTGCTGGGAGAAGAAGATGCTGAACAAGGTATATACGCAGAGAGTATTGAAGAAACATTATCTGAAATTCCAGAAAAGGAAGAAGAAATAATTGAACCGGCAGAACCTGAGGTTATAGATGAATGGGAACATGAATTTGAAGAAACCGTCGAGCCCATAGATACCGAAATCAGGGACGAACTGGAACAGGAACTCGAAGAAACCACTGAACAGTTAGAGGCTGAAGCTAAATTAGAGTTTGGGGAAACCACTGAAAAACCGGATGTCGAAATAGAAGATGAACTGGATCGTGAGCTTGATGAAACAAGTGAGCAGGTGGAAACTGAAACTAAACCTGAATGGGAACAAGAATTCGAGGAAACTGTCGAGCCCATAGATACCGAAATCAGGGACGAACTGGAACAGGAACTCGAAGAAACCACTGAACAGTTAGAGGCTGAAAGAAAAGATGATTTGGATTTCAAACTATATGATGCAACAAAAGAGAAACCTTTAAAGAAATTAGTCAGCTTATTAGCAGCTGTATTAGTAATTGCAGGACTTGGGATCGGATCATGGCAGCTGTTAAAGATCTTCTTTCCTGATACAGGCAAAGATGTTCCTTCCACTTTTGTGAAAAAAGAAGCTCCTGTTGAAAAAGAAGTGATCACAGAAAAACTCCCCCTTGATAATAAAAAGATTAAAGATGTTGTCCCGCCCATAACTCCTGAAAAGGCAAAAGCTGTACCGAAGAAACCCTTATTAACCAAGAAGGCAAAAGTTCCGGAAAAAAGAACATACTCTATTCAGGCAGGCGCTTTTTCAAACGAAAAAAATGCTTTTTCCTATGCTGATAAATTGAAACAAAAGGGATACGACGCATTTGTTAAGAAAGACCTGACCGCAGATAAAAAGACTATTCACAGAGTCCTTATAGGTAAATTTGATGATAAGGGCAAAGCTCTGGAGCAGTCCCGCATAATCCTTCAGAAAGAAGGCATCAAGTCAATTATCTATCATAATTGAATCTAACAGGTGAGGATATTTTTTTCAGGTATAGGTGGTAGCGGCGTTTCAGCAATTGCAGGTTTTATGGCAGACAAAGGTCATTCTGTAACCGGCTCCGACCGCCTTTTTGACAGTAATTTCGAACACCCGGTCCGCACACGGTTGAAGGCAAACGGGATTTCGATTGTACAACATGACGGAACCGGCATTGACAGATCATTTGACCTCGCTGTATTCAGTACAGCAGTCGAAAAAAACCATCCGGAGTTCCTCAAGACAGAAGAACTTGGTATACCGATAAAAACTCGTCCTGAATACCTATCAGAGATACTATCTCAGTACAAAACAATTGCAGTTTCAGGAACAAGCGGCAAATCAACTATTGCCGGCATGCTTGCCTTTCTGATGCAGAAGCTGGGGGAAGAACCAAATTTCATAGGAGGCGGAAGGGTTAAGCAATTCAAGACTCTCAAGAACCCGGGTAATTATATTGTTGGTAATTCTGATATTCTAATTTTTGAAGCATGTGAATCTGACGGGACTATTGTCAATTATATGCCTGACTATTCGATTATCTCAAACCTTTCCTTGGACCATCATTCTATAGAAGAAACTGCCCGCATGTTCGAGAAGCTCTCTGCTAATACCTCGGTATCTGTTATTTTAGGAATCGATGATAAGAATCTTTTGTCATTTAAAATCAAAAGTTCTGTAAGATTTTCTATTGACAGAAACTCGGAATATCAGGCGATTGATGTCGAATACCAGTCCTTCAGAACATTATTTAAAGTCAACGGTCAGAATTTCGAACTTTCATTGCCTGGCAGACACAATCTTTATAATGCGCTCGCATGTATCGCCTTTCTTTCAGAAACCGGGATCCCGGCTAATAAAATCTCTGGTCACCTTTCTGAATTCACCGGTATTGAAAGAAGATTTGATATTCACCTGAATAATGAAAGATATATAGTTATCGACGATTACGCCCATAATCCAAATAAAATTTTTAATCTCATGAAAACAATGCAGAAAATCAGCAGTAGAGTCTGCTATATATTTCAGCCACATGGATATGGTCCTACAAGACTGATGAAAAACGGTTATATAGAGACATTTACAAAAAGCCTGAGGGACTCTGACCATCTTGTGCTTCTTCCAATCTATTATGCAGGAGGCACAGCCACAATGGATATTTCAAGCAGGGACATATTAGATGGCATTGATACTTCAGTAAAATCCGTTGAGGTTGTTGCAGATCGTAGTCAGGTTTTCGATATGCTTGGTAGGTGGGACACTTATGTTGTATTTGGTGCCAGAGACGACTCGCTTTCTGATTTTGCAAAAAAAATCGCCGAAAGATTGAGATAATTTTAAGATATATAACCGCAAAGACCTACACTGGTTAAGTATTGCGGTTACGAGGCCCGTTTACTCTTCGCATGGCGCAAGGCGCTCGGCGCATGGCGTTATTTTTTACTGCCTACTGATTACTGCCTACTCCTTGAGAACTAAAATGTTACGACTAACGGTTACGGTAACGACGCCCGTTTCGGTTATCGGTTACGTCTGTCGTCCCTACTGCTTACTCCTTACTGCCTACTGCTTACTTTTTTACATAACTAAAACAGGGGGTGAGAGGTTTTTGGCAAACAGATATTGTATAATCAATAATCCATGAAGAGACATATGAATATCCATAAAATTGTTGTCGGACAGCTTGACGTGAACTGCTATATCTGCTCTGATGAAGCAACATCAGAGGCTATAATTATAGATCCCGGTGATGAATACGAAAGAATAAGCGACTTAATAGATGAGAATGGACTAAATCCTAGATATATTGTTTTCAGCCACGCACACTATGACCATGTTTGTGCTGCAAAGGATCTAAAAGATAAATATAAAGCCCTTCTAATAATGCACGAAGACGAACAGACCGTATATAAGCATACAAAGGAGTTATGTATATCCTGGGGGTATGAGCCTGAAGATTTTCCCCCGCCTGATATACTGGTCAGGGATGGAGACAAAATTCAGTTCGGGGGGATAGTCTTTGAAGTCATTCACACACCAGGCCATACGCCAGGCGGCATCTGTTTATATGGAGGAGATACACTTTTTACAGGAGACACATTATTTTCCGGTTCAGCTGGCAGGACAGACCTGCCGGGAGGAGATTTGTACAAGCTCTCAAGTTCACTGAAGAAGATCATCTCGCTTCCACCTAAGACAAGCGTCTTTTGCGGACACGGCAATACAACAACGATAGAAGAAGAAATAAAGCACAACCCGTTTATTAACACTTTTTGAAATGATCAGCAAGTATAACTTCGAACAAATAAACTATCACAACCAGGAAGACTGGAAAAAGGTTCTCTGGTTTACCGAAGATATATTCAAGAATCACGGTCACAGGCTTAAAAAGTTAAAAATACTTGCCTTTGAGGTTTCTGAATTAATTGAACGTGTAAGCCCTTTTATTCACCAGAATACCGAAGCTGTATGCCCTTACTGCCAGAATGTATGCTGTATTAACAGGCATTCATACTATGAACATCATGACATCGTATATATTTTAGCAATAGGTGAAAAGGTTCCTTCCTATAGGAAAGGAATCGATGATAAAGCCCCCTGCCAGTTCCTCGGATTGAACGGTTGTACAATCCGTCGTTCTGTACGTCCATATCGCTGCACCTGGTATTTCTGTGACCCTCTTCTGGAACATATAAATAATTCCCCTTCAGTTGAATACAGAAGATTTATATCTAACCTTGAGCAGATCACTAGAAAAAGAGACGAGATGTTAAATACATTTATTGAAATCATGCATAAAATTAATACTGAATAGTATGGGCTAAAACTTTCGTTTCATTTGATGTAAAATTATCTTAAGTCCTCCGGTTAAACATTCAGTTTGAAAGGAATTCTATGAAACAGAAAAAAGAATCGCTAATCACAGAGGATACAAGAAAAATCCTTCAGAAGGAATTTTTAAAATTAAAAGATACCTTGAAAGTACTTGTCTTTACTTCTAAAGATGAGAACAAGTCCTTTAACGAGTACTCTCAAAATCTTTTGACTGAACTTTCTCAGATCACAGAAAAGATCAAGCCGAAATTCGAAAAGATCGGCAGTGAACTGGCAAAAAAAAATAATGCTACACGATCTCCTACTCTACTCATACAACCTGAAAAATACGATATCCGGCTAATCGGGGCACCAGCGGGTGAAGAAGCACGAACGTTCATTTTATCAATAATTATGGCATCTACCGGTAATACGATATTAAGTGATATTTCAAAAAAAAGACTTTCAGACCTCAAAGAAAGACGCAATGTTAAGGTATTTGTGAGCCCTACGTGTCCTTACTGCCCTCAACAGGCAGCAATTGCCATCGCAAGTGCCATTGAAAAGCCGGGACTTGTAACAACAGAAATAATAGACATCTTTGAAAACAGAGACATTGCCGAGCAGTACAGTGTTTACTCAGTCCCCCAGGTATTCATAGACGACCAGCTCGTAGGCCAGGGGCTTCAGCCCGAAGAGGTCTTTATAGAAGAACTCATAACAGCAGCGCCGATCAAAATCAGGCCTGTTGAAACAGCTGAAAAGATAGAAAAGGACGTCCTAATAATCGGGGCAGGCCCTGCCGGACTTACTGCTGCCATATATGCCGAAAGAAGCGGTCTTAAATCAGTGGTTTTAGATAAGAGCAATATAGGTGGTCAAGTTGCACTAACACCTTTTGTCGAGAATTATCCTGGTTTCACAAAAATAGGGGGTAAGACACTTATGGATATGATGGCGCAGCAGGCCATACATTATACCGATATTCACGAGGGGGAAGAGGTTCTTGAAATCCAGAAGGCAGACGGTCTTTTTCATATAAAAACAAACAAGGCAAGATATACAGCTAAGGCAATCCTGATTGCCACAGGTGCAGAAAGCAAAAAACTCGGGGTCCCAGGAGAAAAAGATTTTCAGGGTAAGGGTGTTAGCTACTGTGCCGCCTGTGACGGATATTTTTTCAAGGACGGCAAGAAAGTGATCGTAGTAGGAGGGGGTAATACCGCTGCCACTGAGGCACTCTTTTTAAAGAATATTGGAGTGGACGTTACCATAGTGCACAGAAGAGACAGACTGAGGGCAGAAAAGTATCTGCAGCAGGCCCTGTCTGACAATAAAATCCCGATGATATGGAATTCTGAAGTAAAAGAGATACTCGGGGACAGGCTTGTTACAGGAGTGAAAATAGAAGACATAAAAGCCAAATCCCAAAAAACCATTCAGGTGGATGGCGTCTTTATAGCAATAGGTTACGCTCCAAGCAATGAAATTGCCAAAAAGATAGGCGCAGAGATTGATGATGAGGGATATATTAAGGCCGACTCCGGCTACAGGACCAGCGTGAAAGGCGTTTACGCAGCAGGTGATATTACAGGCGGTGTTAAACAGATCGTCACAGCAGTCGGCCAGGCAGCCGTTGCCGCATTGACGATCTTTGAGGACCTGTCAAATCCTTACTGGAAAGAAAAACAGTAATAGGGTTGTTCTTATATATAATTCCTTTTTTCACTCCTTCATGAGGTCGTCTTTCATTCTTTCAAACTCTTCCTTTGTTATCTCTCCTTTAGCATAACGTTTCCTGATAATATCTAATGGTGCCTCTTCAGTTCCTCCTTTTTTTCCTGAACCAAAAATTATCTTTGTCAGATATAAAACTCCGATAATTACCAGTGCCCAGAAAATGATCATAAAGAACCATCCGAATCCCATCATCCATTCCCATCCATAATCTCCCCAGTGCATGGCTCTCACCCCCTTCTTAAAAGATATCATGGAATGCAGCAAGTATAAAAGCAGATAATATACTCTACACTTTTATTAACCGAAAAATACATTTCAGTATAAAAAGAGCAGGTGTAAGTGCAGTCTACGACTCGTAGATAGGGCACAGTGACCTTAGTTTTTGAGGAGCTATGTAATCGCAAAGACGCAAAGGGTGCAGAGCAGAGTGCAAGGCGCAGGGAGCAGGGAGTGAGGAGTGAGGAGTAAAAAGTAAGAAGTAGGCAGTAAGGAGTAAGCAGTAGGGACGACAGACGTAACCGACACACGAAACGGGCGTCGTTACCGTAACCGTTAGACGTAACCTTTTAGTTCTCAAATAGTAGGTAGAAAACAGTACAAAGAACGCTATGCGCAAAGCGAAAACTAAATGGGTTTCGCCCGGCATCAGGCGGGTCCGCTCAAGAAACATGCCAAACTGTATAACATGTATACCTGCTCAAACGCATTCTTTGGTTCAACAACATCATAAAATATTTTGCCAGGAAAGTTTTTTTGATTATTGCAGATAACTGAATTTGCAAGTCACAGAAGACAATTAGCCTTTTATTTTATACAGTTAATGTGATGGCACTGGGTTAAATCAGCCTGACTCCTTTAACTCACCAGCCGCTGAAGAACCATCTTTTAAAGTTAAAGAAGTGTATAAGCCTGTGAGAGAATGCGGTCTCTTTCACTGTTATGGCAAGGTTTTTTAGTTCCTGCCTGTTTTTCTCTAACTCCCTGTTCTGGGCGCGGTCGAGCCCCCCGTCAGCTATGAAGTGCCTTATCTTTTCGAGTTCTCCTGCATCAAGCCATACCCCGTGGTTTCCGCACCTGTCTATTATCACGCCTGATATCCTCTTAAAATTCTCCCTGACCATGTGCTTCCCGCACCTTACACACTCGATGTACTTGAAACTTTGTTTAACGGGCGGCCTTCTGTATGCCTTTTTCAGTTTAAAATCCTTGTAGACTTTGGACTCGGCTGTCATTACCCTGAACTCTCCCCTGTCAAGCCACATTCCTCCGCATTTAGGACAGATATCAATATCCATGTCTTCCTTATTGTGTATTTCGAGCTTAACTTTACATCTCGGGCATACAGGCTCATCGGTTATTGGTGTAGCAACTATACCTGCACCGCAGAAAGGACAGAGCGCAACCTTTTTATTCACTTTTCGCCCACAGTGCTGGCATTTTATGAGTTCAGTCTTTCTTACAGCCATTTGATACTCCTTATTTTTTATTTTCCATCAATTTTCCCAAAAACTATCAGAATTAATATTCAATGTCAATGCAAAAACATGAGAAATTCTTCAATCCATTTCACATGCAAAGAAAAATTTGAAACTTTATTTGCATTTAAAATAACTTAAATGAATCATCTCTGTTTTGAAAGCCGAAGCAGTTCTCTAAGGAGAAGCTCAACCGGATAATAGCTCCCGGAACTTTTTATATGCACATCTGCATTGTGCAAAATATTAAATGCATCGGCAAGATATTTTCTCTCTTTGCGGGAACTTCTTACGGAAAGGGATTGACCATACTGCCAGTTAAGTGCCCCGAGCAAACTGTAAGGCTCTTCTAAATCTCTCAATATACTGTAAATCTTAAATACCCTTTCTGTGTCCCTTGACTTAATGGCATCAACGAGGTCAAAGGCATTGAATGTCCTGTTCCCCCTGATTACTTCAATTATATCTTCCTTTTCTATTACGGATTTCCCGAGAAGCATGAACTTGTCGAGCTCTGATGAAAGCATACCTATATCCGGGCCTATTGTACCTATAAGATAATCTGCTGCACCGTTTGATATTTCAAAACCCTTTTTCCTGGCTTTCTGTCTGAGCCATAAAGGAATTTCTTTTTCCCTTATATCTAGAATTATCTGTTTTACGCCTCTTAGCCTGTCCCTGATATCCTTTTTGACAGCCCCTGCATTCAGCAATATCATAAGTGAACTATCAAAGGGGTTTAACAGATACTGTTCAAGTTTTTTTAAGTCCTTTAAAGATATCTTCTGAAAATTACAGATTATTACGAATTTCCTGCTTGAGAAAAAAGGTGCTGTATTTAAGACATCAAGTATTTGCTCAAAAGGGATAACGCTGTTGTCCTGAAGGTCATATGTATAGAAATTGAAATCTCTTTCCTCAGCAGGCATTAGTTCTTTTATTAAATAAATAGCCTCGGTACGCAGAAACGAATCAGAGGATATAAGGACATAGTTTGATAAAGGCATTCCTTTTTTTATCTCATCCAGAAAATGACGATAACTCATCTGTATATCAGCGCTCCAACAATCTGAATTGCAATATCATCCAAAGCCTTTTCTTCGGCAATATCTTTATTTGCAAGGAGCCTGCCAAATTCCTCAGTACCCCTGAAAGAAACAATGAAAGGTGAATCTATTCTTTTGATTTCCATTACAGCACCCTGCGCATCGAGAAGTTTGAACTCTGCATTAATAATCACCCTGTATTCCACGGTTATTCCTTCTTTTTCTGAGAGCGTGACCATCTGGAAATCATTTATTATCCCTGTAAGTTTATGTTCAGCTGCAAGACTGATGCTGATGCCCTGCTTTAGGAATTCCTCGACAATTGCCCTGTGAAGCTTATCCTGAAGCTTGGGTTCAAGGGTTTTGTTTTCGATCAGGCCAATGTCTAATTCTGTAAAAGGCAGTGCAGCATGGCGGTGTATACTGTATCCGCAACTGCTGAGAAGGATAACAGAGAGTAAAGTAACGAGTGAAAAATACTGGCAGCTTTTTATTTTCTCCATTTTCATTTATCAATTCCCGGTTACTATATTTATAAGTCTTCCCTTGACAACTATAATCTTCTTGATTTCCTTCTTTTCAATAAATTCCTTTGTCTTCTGTTCATTAAGCGCAAGCTTTTTTATTTCTTCGTCCGGAAGGTTTCTTGGTATCATAAGTTTTGCCCTTAGTCTGCCGTTTATCTGGATAACAAGCTCTACTTCCTCCATCTTTGCCAGACTTTCATCCCAGACAGGCCATTGTCTTTCAGATAAACTTGGGCTATTGCCTATAGAATACCAGAGTTCTTCCGTTATATGGGGCGTAAAAGGGAAGAGAAGCTGCAAAGTATTTTCTATAGCAAATTTTAAGACTAGCCACTCTCTTTTGTCATGTGGCTCAAACACACTTATTTCGTTCACAAGCTCCATTAATGCCGCAATTGCTGTATTGAAGTGATATTCCCGTTCTATATCAGATGTGACCTTTTTTATGGTTTGATGCGTTTTTCTCAACAGATTACGGCCTGGTTCAGAAAAATCTGAAAGTTCTGGTTTGCTAAATCCCGATACATCAACTTCCCTCAATGAATCCAGATTTCTGTATACGATATTCCATATTCTGTTAAGAAATCTGTAGGCACCTTCAACGCCTTTGTCAGACCAGTCAAGGTCTTTTTCAGGAGGAGCTGCAAACAGTGAAAAAAGCCTCGATGTATCAGCTCCATATCTCTCTATCAGATATTCAGGGTCAACAACATTACCCTTTGACTTGGACATCTTGGCACCATCTTTGATGACCATTCCCTGTGTAAGGAGATTATTGAATGGTTCACTAAATTCAACTATGCCAAGATCCCGCATAACTCTTGTAAAAAATCTCGAGTATAGAAGATGCATGACAGCGTGTTCCACTCCCCCGATATACTGGTCTACAGGCATCCAGTAACCGATTTTCGACTTTCGATTTCCGATTTCCGATTTAAAGTCGATCTTTTCTTTACTAAGGCAATAAGCCACGAAATACCACGAAGAATCCACAAAAGTATCCATGGTATCTGTTTCGCGCCTTGCCTTACCGTTACACGAAGGACACGCAGTGTTAATAAAGGCTTCCGCCTCAAGGAGGGGCGAACCTCCTTTGCCTGTGAGCCTAACGTCCTCGGGCAGGATTACAGGGAGATCCTCCTTTGGTACAGGCACAATTCCGCATTTATCACAATACACTACGGGAATGGGTGTACCCCAGTATCTCTGTCTGGATATACCCCAGTCACGAAGCTTATAATTAACTGACCTTTTACCGATACCCTTTTCTTCTATATATTTTGCTATCTCATCTCTTGCATCGGGACTCTTTAAACCGCTGAATTGTCCCGAATTAACGAGGACCCCTTCACCTTCATAAGCCTCATTCAAAACTGAACCTGCAACCCGGAACTCTGAAGTTTTTTCTTCAGGTTCTATTACAACCCTTATCGGCAACCCGTATGTTTTTGCAAAATCAAAATCTCGCTGATCATGTGCAGGCACTGACATGATTGCGCCTGTGCCGTACTCCATGAGAACAAAATTGGCTATATATACAGGGATTTTTTCATTGTTCATCGGATTTATGCAATAACTGCCTGTGAATAGACCTATCTTTTCATCTGCTTTAGCGTACTTCTCATTGAACTTTTCAAGTTTAATTCTATCAGATACTAATTTTTCAGAAAAAGGATGCTTTTGTGAAAGACATACGAAAGTTGCACCAAAGAGTGTATCCTGACGCGTTGTAAATATCCTGATACTGCTGTCCGTCCCGGCTATCTTAAAATCTACCTCAACTCCGTAGCTTTTTCCTATCCAGTTCTTCTGCATAAGTACAACCTTCTCAGGCCATCCGGTTAATTCATCGCATGCCTGAAGAAGCTCTTCTGCATAATCAGTTATTCTGAGAAACCACTGGTCAAGTTTTTTCTGAACAACAACGCTCTCACACCTCCAGCATTTTTTATCGATCACCTGTTCGTTTGCAAGAACAGTTGTGCATGAAGGGCACCAGTTAACATTGGAAGACTTTCTGTAGGCAATGCCCTTTTCGAGCATCTTGATAAAAAACCACTGGTTCCAGCGGTAGTATTCAGGACTGCAGGTTGTCACCTCCCTGTCCCAGTCATAACTCAATCCCAGCCTGTTAATCTGGCTCTTCATATAGCTGATGTTTTCATAGGTCCATGCGGAGGGGTGTACACCCTCTTTGATTGCAGCATTCTCCGCAGGCATGCCGAATGCATCCCACCCCATCGGATGCAGGACATTAAAACCCCTCATTTTTGTATATCTTGCAATTACATCTCCAATAGCATAGTTGCGGACGTGCCCCATATGGATATTTCCGGAAGGGTAAGGGAACATCTCAAGACAGTAGAATTTATCTTTAGAATTTTCTTCCTCTGTCCTGTGAAGATTCCTCTCCTGCCAGTACTTCTGCCATTTGGTTTCAATTATTTTAGGGTTGTATTTTTTGTCCAAACCAGTTGCCCCAAAAGAAATTACAGAATAATATTAGAACTTTTTTACATAAATTTAAACTGTTCAAGCTATTATAACACAGACAACTCAGTCACAAAGTTTCAAAAGAAAATCATTTTTTATCCAGACTTCCCGCCTGATTTCATTTCCCAGTTCATTTTAGAAATATTTACCCCCTTAGAAAGTGTTGATATTTTCTTATAACGGGATTTACCCCGTTTAGAAATTATTGTTATTTTCTTCTGGCTGGATTTAATACCCCGTGTGAGTCTGCCTGCTCGCCTCGACTCGCCTCGATTCGGCGAAGCGGGTTCGGCGAAGCAGACAGGCAGTCTTCTGGTTAGAAGGGCGGAGGTCTTCTAACGGGGCTTACTAATGCTGACATATGGTTGTCCATCTCCACAAATTTATGGGATAATTAAAATTGAAAAGGCTTTTAGGGAATATTAATTAAGAATCAGGAGGAGCGCAATGGAAAAACTTTCGCTTAATGTTCAGAAGGAATTCTGTGAGTCTTGCTCTCTTGCATTAAGAAGATTTATCGGGAAAATGGATGGTGTTGAATCTATAGATGTAAACGAGGGAAAGATTGAGATAAATTTTGATAGTTCGAAAATAGCGGGGACCGATCTATTTAAAATCTCAAGGGACAGCATGGAAAAACTCGGATATAAAATTCTTGACTGACCTTTTCAGTATTTACACCGTTAGAAATTGTTTTTATTTTCTTCTAACGTGGGTTACCCTCTTTATAAATTGATGATATTTTCTTTTAACGGAGTTTTCCTGGTACACCTTCAGGCCAGACATTCGGGTCTTCCCTGCAGTCATATCTCCTGCATCTTATCGGCCGCTCTTCCCAGATGGTACATTTAAGGGTATGGCGTTCAATATAGTTGCAGTATCCGTCAGCGTCCCTTTCAATAAAAAAGGGGCGTTTTACATTATATTTAATCCGCCCCTTCTCAACCTCTTCCTTTGTAAGGGCAAACCTGAAGGTACAGCATTTGGCTTTGCACAAGCTGATATATGCTTCACAGTCTACCTCTGCATCAGTCAGACCCTCATCCTCCTGACAATAGACCGAACCGATGCCCATTTCCATCATTTTCTCCATCAATGATATAATTCTATTTTTCTCTTCATCTGAAAGGTCGAGGTTGTCAGAATCGTCTGAATATTCCATATCACTTTTTACCATATCTTCACCCCGTAAAGAAACTATTTTCGCCTTGCATTTATTGCTTACTGCCTAAGGCTCGACTAAGCCATTCAGCCCGAGCTCAGGCTGAGGGCTCGCCGAAGTCTGCTTACTCCTTACTTTTCTTGTGACCATATGACACAACGACACTAAGACTCAATAACTCAATGATTCAAAAGTATAGACCGGTCAGAGATTTTGCAGGAGATATACCCTGTATTTTTTGTAAAATAATTAGTTAATATATTTCTGCTATCTTTGCGGGGGAATTTATGAATATGAAGAGAATTGCAAATTTTCTATTTGAAGCCGGTATGCTCAAACGCACACCGAGGACAGGCTTCCAGTTTCTCGGCTCAGGCTCTGAATCCGTTGCAGAGCATATATTCAGAACAGTATACATAGGATACACCTTGGGACACCTTTCAAAAAAGGCTGATACTGACAAAATTATCAAGATGTGTCTTTTCCATGACCTTCCGGAATCAAGAACCGGTGATCTTAATTATGTGAACAAGAAATACGTTAAATCTGATGAAAAAAAAGCAGTTGATGATTTGACCAATACTCTGCCATTCGGCAAGGAGATGAAGGAACTTATAGAGGAGTTTTACAAAGGGAAAAGTCTTGAGGCGAGGCTGGCATATGATGCTGATCAGCTCGAGATGATCCTTGCACTCAAAGAATACAAGGATCTGGGCAACACCTATGCCGATGAATGGCTTGCCTTTGCAGTAAAAAGGCTCAATACAGACATTGCCCGTAAACTTTCCAGAGCGATTCTCAAAACAGATTCGTCACTGTGGTGGTTTTCGGACAAAAGCGACTGGTGGGTGAATGGCAGGAAAGTGAAAAAACAACAAAAAGTAAAAAAGACTAGATGAAAATGACTTTATGCGAATCAATGACAATAATTATACCAACTTGATTTTTGCTGCGCTCGTGACGTTAATATAGCACAACTCTTGACATGCTTAAAGAATAAAAATTATTTAAAATCAAGCGGAATAGGTCAGCTAATTGAATTTTCGAGCTTCGAGGCAACAGCATCAATAAACTCTTCTGTCAATGCATATTTATCAATTTTCGGTTCGGCGATAAGCATTAAATCTTTTGTCATGATGCCGCTTTCGACCGTCTCTATAACAGCATTCTCCAAAGTTCTGGCAAACTTTATAACATCAGGTGTATTGTCAAGCTCTCCCCTTTTTGCCAGTGCCCCTGACCATGTAAAGATAGATGCGATGGAATTTGTTGAGGTAGGATTTCCCTTTACGTACTCACGATAGTGCCTTACGATCGTCCCGTGAGCCGCCTCAAATTCATATTTACCGTCGGGAGATACAAGAACCGATGTCATCAGTCCAAGACTCCCGAAACCTGTTGCCACCATATCAGACATAACGTCTCCATCATAATTCATGCAAGCCCAGAGCATTCCGCCTTCTGATTTTAAGACCTGGGCTACAGCATCATCGATAAGAAGATACCTGTAATTTATGCCTCTGTTTTTAAATTTGTCCCCGCTCTTCTCTATTTCATCTGCAAAAATATCCCTGAAAAAACCGTGGTATTGTTTGGAAATTGTATCCTTGGCACCGAACCATAGGTCGACTCCTTCGCTCAGTGCGTAATTTATACATGCTTTTGCAAAGCTTCTTATTGAACTCTCTGTGTTGTGTATACCCATTAGAACACCGCTTCCGCTAAACTCATGAATCTTTAATACCCTCTTTTCACCGCCACCTTCGGGTATAAATACAATTTCAGCTCGTCCGGGTTCTTCCACAATAAGCTCAACATTTTTATATATGTCACCGTATGCATGACGCCCGATAATTATCGGCCTCTTCCATTTCCTTATACCGGGAGGGATATTTTTTATTATTATAGGTTTTCTGAATACAGTCCCATCGAGTATAGAACGTATAGTACCGTTGGGGCTTTTCCACTGCTTTTTCAGATTATATTCCCTGACCCTTGCGGCATTGGGAGTTATGGTTGCGCATTTTACCCCGATACCCGCCTTTTTAATAGCATTGGCAGCATCAACGGTCACTTTATCTTCTGTTTCGTCCCTGTGCTTTATGCTGAGATCGTAGTATTCTATATCTATATCCAGAAACGGCATTATCAATTTTCCTTTTATAAGATTCCATAGAATTCTGGCCATCTCATCGCCGTCAATCTCAACTATAGGATTCTTAACCTTAATAGCCAATACAACCCCCTCTATTTAATTAAAAAATCAGGTGGCTAATTTTAATTCTATTCGGTACCGATGTCAACATAGCCTTAAAAATTAATGTCTCTCTGCTGATACCATCCAACCAGTTCATTTAATTATGCTTTTATGATAGTATAATTACAATAAGTTTAGCTTAGCACAGACATTGCAATCCATATTAAGCTTTTTAATAAATTAATCAACTAGTTAATAAAACTTGGATAGTTACTGAAAGGAGTTCACATGGGAGAAGCATGGTATGAAGAGCTTCCTGAGGACGCATTTGTTACAGAGACAGATAAAGCCTATAATCAGGCCCTGTCAAAAATAAGGGAGGGACTGGACAAGGGACTTGATTTTGACAGTGCATGTGGCATGATTGAGGTTGAAGACGAAGAACTGAAAAAGAACATTATAGACGATATACTTAAAGTTCTTATAGCAGAAGAACACTTCGCAAAGAATGTCTCACTCGATGAACTATCAAAAAAATTAAAGGTACCTAAAGAGCGACTTGATTCAGCAAAACTGAGTATGATGGAAGAAATCAAAGACACTTCAATTAAGGCATTTTATAAGGGTATTGGTTCCAACAAGGCATAACCAGGATGTATAACGATATACCCTGTATAGAAAAGACAGTTATTAGATTCCCTGACAGTTTGAAACTGAAATCATGTATGCTCTCAAGAGATACCGTTATACAGGGAATACCCTTCAAATCAGGATCTATCGTCGGATTTAATGAGCATGGCAGACTCTGGAGATGCAATATTTCGCATGAGACGATTATAAACAATATTCCGTGCAAGGCAAAAAGCGAGGTGGAGTTTGCTGATGACGGTAGACTGCTGATGTGCACGCTCTCAAGGGACGCAGAAATTGAGGGAATTCCTGTGCCAGCCGACACCATGGTACTCTTTCACGATAACGGCTGTCTTTTTAAATGTAATATTGCCCGTAATGTTACAATCGACGGATTCCCTGTAAAATCAGATACTGATATATGCTTTTTTGATAACAGAAGACTTTCTTCTTTTAATATCTCGAAAGAAACAGTAATTAATGGCATACCATGCATGGCAGGGACCAGGGTCTGGATAGACAAAAACGGCAGGCTTTCAGGCTGTACAATTTCGAAGGATATAGACATTAACGGTGTTACCTACACAAAGGGGATTATGCTTGCATTCAGAGAAGATGGCGGTCTGATTAATGTCTGAACCCGGCAACTCGGATAAGATCATCTTTTATAAAGATGGAAGGGTCTGGGGCAGACTCCTGACATCTGACGAAGATATTATGGGTATAAAATGCAGGTCAGGTACCTGGGTATGGTTTCATATAAATGGCCTTATCTCAAGCTGCGAGCCTGCTCATGACATATTAATAGATGGACTGCCTTGCAGGGCAGAAACCAGAGTCCATTTTCATGAAAACGGCAGGCTTATGAAATGTTATCTTCCTGAAAATAATATCGTAAATGGCGTACCTGTTAGATATGATACATTCCTGCAATTCCATGAAAATGGAATGCTTTCAGCATGCAGACTTGATAAAGAAGTTATAATCCAGGGCATCAAGTGCACTGAAGGCTCATGGGTGGCGTTTTATGACAATGGTACTCTTAAGAGATGTGTTATTGCTGAGGATATACTAAAGAACGGGGTTCTGCTCAGGGCAGGCACCTGGGCCTGTTTTCACAGAAATAGAGTCCTTGAAAATTACAAGCTTGTCGAAGATACAGTGATCCAGGGCGCTAACTACAGGGCAGGAGATATCCTTTTATTCAACGAAACAGGCTGGCTTACGGAAAGGGCGAGAAGTCCGTCTGCATTACAAATATAAATAAATTTATTCATACCTGAAGAACTTCATCATCTCCCCTGCAATTTCATAAAATTCACTGTTCTGTTCAACTGTCCATTCTTCTTTCTTGTTGAAATCAAAAAAAGGGTTTGCATTGAAGCGCTTATCAACGATCCCTCTGTCTTCAATCTTTATACCTGTAAAAGATTCAACAATATCGAGGGTTTCATGACTTTTCAGATCCTCTATCCTCAGGATTAGTTTCTGTTTTTCCGGAACACGATCTAATCCTTCAAGTGCCTTTCTGTTCCTGTATGCCCATATCCATGCACTTCTTTGAAGCGGATTCATGCCTTCCCATTTATCAAAATAGGTATCATTATACTGTGGAACCATCCCGAATGACTTTCTCTCATGCCATTTTCGACTAATTGCAGACCTTGCAAAATCCTTCCCGTTCCTTACTGCAAGGATGAACTTGGCCAAAGGGTTAAGCAAATAAATGGCATCAATAAAATGGATATAAAGGTTTGATGAATCCACAAATGTTTCGCGGTCGACACCCTGATGAAGGTCCAATATCACCGTAATACGCTTTTTGACTGTATCAAACAGATCTGAATGAGGGTCTTCACTTGAAAAATATTTATCAAGTATATAATTCACCCTGAACTCATGGAATCCGCCAAAAATCCTGGCCATTAATTCAGTGCCTGACCTTCCTGTTCCTGTTATAATCAACATCTAAATATCCATATTTAACGGTGACGCAAGATGGTTATATAAATTATAATACCAAAACATAAATTTATAAGGAGAAAAACTTATGGGTATAGAAGAGAATCTTAAATCAAGGCTTTATCATTCAATTATAGATTATGTCAGGAAGAATCATAAGGATGATATAGACAGGGCATATGCATATTTCTGGGATGAGAAATATCCCGATGAGTTTCTTAGTGGAACAGCGCTTTCACTTGGTTTTATAAACTTTGAAGACTGGCTTGTCTTCGACTATAAAGCTAATAAAGATAAAGAGACATTCATCGATATATTTGCAAAAACCAGAAAAGAACTTAAAGATAACGAACTTGCCCTCCTTGATAAACTAAAGGGCTCTATATTGAGCCTTTATGAGGTTGTATCATTATCAAAGGGCAAGCATCTTATTCTTAAGGACTTACTTTTAGATGGAGAATTTAAACTGAATTTTAAAGCCTTAACAAGTGGGTTCAGAAAAGGGGATATATTTGCAACAAGGCTTTTGCCCCTGGATAAGAAATCAGTAATGAGTGGCTGCGCATATCCATATAGTTCCGGCCATAAAAAAACAGTCATCGGATATGTAAAAAAACAGTTTACGCGCTACAAGAGAAACGAGAAGCATGATGGCACACTGAAAGAATTTCTGAAAGATTATGGAGACATCTTCAATATTATATGGATGAATCTTATCATTAATCAAGGTGCCAACCGCTGAATTTTTAAAACCTTTGAATTCCCCTTCAATACCTTTTTGTCCTGGAAGCCTCGCTATGTCAGTGCTGGAATTCCTTATGTTCTGATTGGATATAATCCATTACTTGACTCGAACTGGATCTTAATGGTAAGAAGTATCCATGAGAAGAGATTTTTCCACCTTCCCCCCGATAGGTATAATATCCTACTCCGACTTTTACGATGTACCTGAAAGAAAGGTATGGGGTGATTACTGGCTTAAGCAGAACCTTATTGGAGAATTCATAAAACTCGGTTATCCCGTCGACAATTCAAATCCCGGGATCATTTTGCACCTTTTCGGCGAGCCTGTTGATGATATCTTACCGGATACATATAACATACTCTGGATTCACAGCCATCCTGACTGGATTACACCAGATGTACTTAGAAAGTACCAGAAAGTTTACTGCATTTCAAGGCATTTCATACAAAAAATCATCAATATGGGGTTCAATGCTGAACTTTTAATGATACCAACAAATATGACCCCTCTTAACATGAAAAAAATATATGATGTTGTATTTGTAGGCAATACGAAGCAGAATAAAATGAGGAAGATTATAAATGATATGGGCTATCTAAATCATAATATAAAAATTTGGGGATGGGGCTGGGAAGGCCTGATACCTGATGAATGGTATGGCGGAGTTTATTTCGAAAACAGGAAGCTGAATGAGCTATACTCAGCCTCAAAGATTGTTTTAAACGATCACCATGAGGATATGCAAAGGGAAGGGTTTATCAATCCCAGGATCCTTGACGCTCTCGCAAGCGGAGGATTTGTTATCTCTGACAATGTCCTCAGCATGAATGAATTACTTAATAACAGTGTTGTTACTTATGATACTCCTGAAGAGCTTCGTGAAATAATTACAAGATACCTAAATGATGATGCGGGCAGGAATTTACATACAAAAAGAGGACAGGGGGCAGCTTTAAAATTCACCTATAATGCCTCCTGTTCAGAAATCATAAGGCATATTGAATCTTTATCTGCTGGATTATTTTAATGAACACCGACAAAAATACTACAAAGACCGCAGGTATTATAATAATCGGCAATGAGATACTTTCAGGCAAGGTGCAGGACACCAACTCTTTTTATCTTGCATCAGAATTGAATAATCTGGGTGTGAATGTTATGCGCATATCGGTAATCCCCGATGAAATAGAAATCATTGGTAATGAAGCGTTAGAGTTCTCAAGAAATTATGACTATGTATTCACGTCAGGAGGTGTAGGCCCGACACATGATGATTTGACAATGGAGGGGATAGCAAAGGGATTCAATGTGAGGTTAATAAGACACCCTGAACTCGAAAAGCTGTTCCTCTCACGATATGGCAAATCTGCTAACGACTCATTTATGAAGATGGCAGATGTTCCTGAAGGGGCTGAAATCATCGGTCTTGAACTCATGCCTTTCCCGGTAGTCTCTTTTAAAAATATATTCATCTTCCCCGGCATCCCTGAATATCTAAAGAAAAAATTCTCTTTAATTAAAGAGAGATTCCGCTCCTCAGCCTTTTATTCAAAACGGCTTTTTCTTAATGCCAATGAATCAGATATCGCAAAAACCCTGAATACGGTTGTTCAAGAAAGTATCGATGTAACCTTCGGCTCTTATCCTGTCCTCGGGAATCCTGAATATAAGATTATAATTACTGCAGAGTCCAAATTAGAAAGCTCATTGAATAAGGCTGTAGATGAGCTTATAAAAAGGCTTCCTGAAGATATACTTGTTAGAGTAGAATAAAATTAAGGGAGTTTAAGAGGGGTCGCTTTGGGTCATCGAAGAATATTAGGAAAGACAACAGACTTTATAACAGGACGTGTAATTACAGACACTGATGACGAAAGATACCGTCAGAAGCTGGCCCATTTTCTTGTTGAACAAAGGGGCTTTTCAAAAGAAGATATAGAGGTAAAACGCAGGCTGGAGATGGACATCGAAAATGAGAAAGTGCTGTCAATGGTTGACTTTGTTGTAAAAGTTGACGGAAAGTGCTTTATTGTTATCAGATACGGACCGGGTTCCCTTGTAACCAGGGAACGCCCTGCACTTGCATCTTCAAGGATTCTGGAGTCATACCAAATTCCCGTAACAGTTGTAACCAACGGGGAAGATGCGGAAATACTTGATACCGTTTCAGGGAAGGTTATTGGCACGGGTATAGATTCTATTCCTGATAAACATACTGCTTTAGAACAGATGAAAAATATCACATTTTACAACCTTTCGCCGAAACAGAGAGATATCGAAAAACGAATTCTTGCAGCATATGATTGGCTGGAACACTCTCTCGAATGCGATGATGACTGGTGTGTTACTGAGTAGAAGGCAATTGAAACACTGGCATTAATCTTTACTTCTCACTTTAAGTTGATTAAATTCTCCAGGTTCTTTAACATATTCTTTTCTGAAATGACCCCAAGTTTTACCAGTGCTTGTCCAAAATAAAGATACCTGTTACTCTATTCTCTAAGTAACTCTCTTACCTGTGCCTGTGACAAAAGACCTTCCTCAATTGCAATTTCTCCAAATCTCTTGTGGTCTCTTCCTGTAATATGAGTATTCTGTCCATTGCATCATTAATCCATCCCTTTTCCTTAGTAAGCTCCCATTTCTTTGAATTGTGCCTCAGTTGAAGTGATCTGGCTTTTACAGTATTTCCCAAAGTTATTATAAGCCCTTTTTACTAAGATACTGACCGAATCATAATTTCAGATAAGGTGTGCGGGTATCTTTTCTTTTTCTTGCATTAAGAAACTTCTTAAAGTTTTGTTAGTGGTCTATAATATACATTTTCATTTCAAATCTTCAATTATTTCAAGGATATCCGACTCCTGTGACTCGATACTCTCGGTTAACTTAAATTGAACAAGGGCCCGAAAAAGATTCTCCTCCTCGTGAGCTACCTTGAAATATACATTTCCCTGTAAATAATCAGTGAAAAATCTAAGCCCCAGCTCAAAAGCAATGAGGCGGATTGAATCATATAGGTATAAGTAATCGTTCATGCCAAAAAAACTGTCGGCAACCGAAATATAGCCCTCCAAAACTGATCTGCAAAAATCGGTTCTGAAATGAACATCATCCACATCTCTGGTCTCTTCTCCAACAGGATTACAACAGGACCTCAAACAATCACCAACATCATACTGGACTAAACCAGGTTTTACTGTATCCAGGTCAATAATGCTGACAGCCTGACCGGTCTCTTTATCAATCATGATATTGTCAAATTTGGGGTCTCCATGAATTGGACGTAGAAATAACTTCTTCTGGTCTTTTGCATCTTCTAAAACAGAAGCCCATCTTCTCCTCTCGCTCACAAACTGCAGGCAGTATTTTACTTTGGAAGTTTCTCCCGTTACACCCTTATCTTTTATTACTTCATCGAAAGAATTAAGGTATCCCGGTGTGTTGTGAAATCCTTGCAGCGTATCATAAAGCTTTTCAGTCTCCAGGTCGCTAATAAGACTGTGGAATCTGCCAATTCCGTAGCCTACCTCCTTAGCATGCCTGGCATCTCTGATTCTTTTTCCAGCCAACGCATTGATGAAACTCAATGCCCGCCAGAATGATTTTCGGGAATCAATAAAATAATCTTTTCCGTCTTTAGCCTCAAATATCCGCGGCATTTCCCATCTCCGGCCTGAACCACTCTCTTGTTCATATCTCAGCTTTTCATGAATATGATCTGTAACTAAACGCATGTTGAACATAATCCATTCCGGATGTGGGAATACTTTCTCGTTAATGCACTGAAGAATGACCTGCTTTTCTCTTCCGGGTCCTAGAGTCACAAGAAATGTATCGTTTATTTTCCCTGAACCGTATCTCCGGATATCCTGTATATTTCCGTCTAATTTAAAATTCCTGGCAACATCAATAAGATACTCTAAAGGATACCCCATAAATCTTCCTTGTCTTCTTATGCCCTCAAATTACTTATGATCTAAAAAAAATATTTGTTAATATATATGTATATTTCTATCATTCTGGCCATATACTCACTCTGATGAAACGGATTATACCCACTTTTTGAAATATAATACAGAAAATAATTCAGAATTGATTTGCGTATGAAATATTGCTTGTAGAGGCTGGGAATCGAAAATATTTTCCCCAATTCTTCATACTCCGGTTCCACAGGGAACCGGAGTATTTTATGAATGAATTACTTATCTGAAAAATAGAGTTTCTTAAAGTCTTTAACCAGCTCATTCAATTTATTCACATGGCTCAGGTCAGTCGTCTGCTTGCTTTTCATGCTAAAGACAAGCATCTGGTGGAGTAAAGCAAGTTTTTTATCGTAATTCTTTGTATCAGGTTTTATCCTCTGGGTCATAAAGTACTGGGTAACTATCTCCTGAAGTTTTTTAGCATGTTGTTCTTTGTTTATTATCCATCTAACAAGCTGGTGGGAGTCACTAGGTCTTTCTTTCAGGATATCATTGATCTGATTCATTGATTTTTCGATGGTTACAATGTGCTCGCTTATCGTATTGATTCGCATTTCATCATCGTAAATTCCACAGGGAATCTCACAGTGAGAGAAAGCTGATTGTGCAAAAAACAAAATTACTGATAAAACAAGTAAACCCCAAAAAAACTTTTTCATTTTACTACCCTCCTTATTATTTAGTATGTTTTGTATCTCGCATACTTAAACCAAAATGGATATTTTCTCTGATCTCACATCACCTCCTCCCTAATCAAAAAGATATTGAATTAAAAGAAATTTTTCTCCACGTTTATGCCGCATTCTACTTAAAGGTATATCTTAATACCCTCTTACACATGCAGTATTTAGATTTATCGATTTCTAATTTCTACCTGAAGAGCATTAAATTTTATTTCGGTATGAAGAAATTTCCCCTCCCTTACTGTACAGATACATCTACTGATTAAAGAACTATCAAGATACATGCCAAAATATGAAAGTTCATATTACTTTTCTTTTCTTTTAAAAATAAGGCGGTTAGAAACTTTAAGTGGGATTACGGAATTAATAAAAATAGTAAATGATACATAACTGTGCTTAACAATTGTGTATCATGTCACAAAAATATACCAACTTTTCCAAGTTCTCAATCAAATTGGAGAAACAACGAATTTACACCTGATAAGAATTATAATCAAGTATTATTAACAATTAAGAATCACGTGGAAAAGATTGACTTCCTTAAAATCTAAAGGGCAGGAGTAGATAAATATTCTGTACATTCTTTAGCATAATAAATTCTCCATAGAGAATCTAATTTTTTATTGAAGCTTTTTTATAATGTAAACTACTTACTACATCTAATAAATGTTTGGGTATAAATGGCTTCTCAATCCATTCATTAATACCTGCCTGTTTACCTTCTTCCTTTTTGGATTCCCGAAATTCTGTTGCCAGCATAATTATAGGTATGAAATCATACTCAGCTGTGTTTCTCAGTTCTTTTGTAAGTTCAATACCATCCATAAACGGCATCTGTAGGTCGGTTATAACCATTTGAACTGTTGTTGATCTCAGTTTATCCAACGCATGTTTTCCATTAAATGCCTCGATAATATCATAGCCTTCTTTCTTTAATATTAAAGAAAGAAGTTCCCTAATGTGGTAATCACTATTAACTATCAATATAGGTTTTTTATTATATGCCCGATATAAAGATTCGAGTATTTTTTTAATTAAACTTAAAAATCTATGGCAATTTTGATAGCTTTTGCTCTCGCAATATTCCGTAAGCTCAAAGTCACTTAGAATATAAGGTCTATCACTAACCCTACAGATTGTTATGACACCCTTCACAAGATGAGGACATTGCATTATATAACCTCAAGTTTAATTTATAGAAAAATCCCCTGGCTTTAAAATATTCTATAATAGCAAAATTATCAAATTAAATTTATATATAATTTTATAATTCAAACTTTAGATAAAACAAAAGACCTTTATATATATATATATATATATATTAATTATATATATATATATATATATATTAATATTTATGAATTCACTGGTTTTAAAAAGCCTTCTGTTAATTGTTGCTAAAATTTAAAGTTATTATGAATTCCTTGTATTTTTGAGGTGGGTTTATAATTTCAAATCCTAAAGTTAATTCTTTATTACATAGTGGCATTCTTAAAAACCATATTAGCTCACAATTTAAACTTAGAATTTCACCTGAAGGAATTTGAAAATTCAGCTCAATTATTTTTTCAGGAGTAAAATCTTTTGATATCTGAATCATAGAGATCATCCCATATTCGGAAACATTCTCTATTAATCCTGCATAAGTTTTACCACCTGAGACAATCTTTGCATTTAAACTAACAGGTATTTTCCTGGAAAACATTTATATCACCTTAATGAAAAAAATATTAAAATGTTTTTTACCCTAATCCCCTTCTCAAGAAGGGAGTTTTTCTTTATCGAAAAAGTCCTATACCAAATTCAATAATTTACTTATAAATTGAATAATATCTTTAAATGATGTCAAATATATATTCTTAATAGACTTATTAATTATAAATTTAGTTTTTTTATAATATTATTTCCTTAATACTGTAACAGGGGAAAATAATTTATTATTAATACTAAAAAACTTATTGTCAGCAAATAATAAAATAAGATAATTTAAAGAAAAATTATTTTTCAGGGGATTAGAAATCATGCGGTTTTCAGGTCTGGTTTTGAGTATTACTGCTGTTATTTTTTTATCAGGTTATACTTTTGTCGGTGATATCCAAAGCAGAACTTATGAAGTAAAATTTGGAATTATGAAGGAAGATAATGAAGGCTATTATTACGTTTCTACTGAAACTACTATTATTCCGAGACTTTATAAAGAAACAGGCTTCCGCTGGGGCTATACTGTAAAAGAAAAAAGGGGGATGTCATTTTCAATAAGAAAGACTCTCTATCTTCCTGATGCTCCAAAACAGATAACAGGTAATTTAAATAATGTAAAAATAAGTGAAGGCGGGAGGAAAATAGTTGATAAAGAATTTAAAGTAAAGAAAGGGATATATTCTGACACCCTATGGTTTGATGAAGGAGATCCATTAGGAACTTACAGGATAGAGCTTTACATTAATGATAAACTGGAACGTGTCATTGATTTTGAGGTAAGAGACCAGTGATTACTCATAACTCAGGGCCTCAATCGGCTTCATTAAGGATGCCTTTCTTGCAGGATAAAGTCCGAAGACCATGCCCACGATAATAGAAAATAAAAAAGCAAGCAAGACCGAAGATGGTGTAATTATGGTTTCCCAGTCACCAAAATAGGAAACACCGTAAGAAATCAGAAATCCCATTTATTATAATCTATAATAGCAATGATTTTACTTAATTTAGCCTCAATGCGTTGTTTAAACCAAAAAATACTTCAAACCAAAAGGGACGGTTCTTAGATTATCCTTTTATTTCACAGGCATATTAATGAACAGAGAAAATTACAAAACAATTAGGTAGAAATTTGTTAATACTTCCT
>JABAOH010002773.1_pt2 | contig 34697 bp, 33 predicted proteins | sample 7062181 | NCBI WGS metagenome assembly JABAOH01 (sample SAMN14538630, study PRJNA623070) | marine sediment metagenome | biome: marine biome [ENVO:00000428]; feature: marine pelagic biome [ENVO:01000023]; material: deep marine sediment [ENVO:00002113]; isolation source: pool of 5 deep marine... | reverse complement strand
GACAGGATGGCTCTCATGGACAGAGGTGTTGTCAAGGCCAGCGGGACGATCTCAGAATTAAAGAAGAAAATAGCTAATCCCGAGGCCACAGTCGAAGATGTCTTTGATTATTTCACTCAAGCTGATCGCGGGGAGACTTGAATGTTTTTAACAAAGGCGGCGGCGTTCATAAAAAGAGATTTCCTGACTGAGATCAGCTACAAATCCGCCTTTTTGATGAACCTCATCGGGATATTCTTTTCCGTGTTGACGTTTTTCTTCATTGCAAAGCTTTTTGGCAGAGCGGCCGCACCCCACCTTCAGGAATACGGAGGAGATTATTTTCCGTTTGTCCTGATCGGGATCGCGTTCTCAACATTTCTGGGCGTGGGCCTGGGCACTTCCGCGAATGCGCTCAGGCAGGAGCAGATGATCGGAACACTGGAAGCCATGCTGATCACGCCGACCCGGTCCTCTTCGATTGTCGTTTATCTCTCTCTCTGGAATTTCATCTACTCCTCTTTCAATATTCTGGTCTATCTTCTCATCGGGAGGTTCGTCTTCGGCATCGCGTTCCATATCTCTCACCCTCTGCTCATATTCGGAATACTCTTTTTGTCCATCCTCTCGTTCAGCAGCCTGGGCATTATCTCTTCCTGTTTTGTGATGGTTTTCAAGAGGGGAAATCCTGTCAATTGGATCGTTTCCAGTTCATTCGACCTGTTGGGGGGAGTGTATTACCCGATAACGATACTGCCCGGACCTCTTCAGGTCATCTCTCACGTCCTTCCGATTACGTATGCGCTGAGAGCCCTGAGGGGTGTTCTTCTTGCAGACTATTCCTTCTCCCAGGTGAGGACGGATATCCTCGCATTACTGGGTTTTGCTGTAGTCTTGTTTCCGCTGGCTCTGCTGTTGTTCGAGTTTGCCCTGAAATGGGCCAAGACGGATGGCAGCCTGTGCCAGTATTAGGCTTTCTCTTTGAATTTTATGGAGGGGAGTTGGATGGAATATTTCAAAAAAGAAAGGAGAGCTTTCAGCTTGTCGGTGAATCTCTCGATAGAAAACACATACAGGAAAAAGCGGTGATACGGGGAATTCAACGGCTTGTTTTTCATGAGCCGGTTTAAAATGGATCTTTCTAATGAAGAGATCCTTCGGGGCTTCAGCTGATCCAGAACTTTCCGGTTGAGCAGCCATTCTTTCCTTTCGGTGATTTGAAACAGTTCATCCAGAGCAGAGAGGGCATAATACACGGGCCTTCTCGCATGAAATTCTCTGCACTCCACAAGAAGCTTCGGCCAGTCGATTTGTCCTCTCAAGGATTTCAAAAGATAATAGATATCGAGCAGCCATTTTTGCTGAGAATACCCCTCCTTCAGCATATGGATTGAAAGGTAGATCAGCCGATGCTCTGGAGATAACCCTAACGCCTCTACTCCCCTGAATGAGAAAGGCCTGGCGTCCTGCCAGATTCTGTCCATCGAGAGCTTGAACGCATACTTCTGGAAAGGACTGGCGTCATTCACTAAATTCCAGTGCACTTCCAGGGGGAGGGAATGGGGAGAGGTCTGGAAAGCCATGAAATGATGCCGGGCATGAGTGAAAGACAGGGCGTATCCAAGCTGTTCCAATAATCCCTTCGCCTCCTGGATGTGTTTTCTCTGGATAAGGATGTCCAGGTCGCAGAATAAACGCATCCCGACATGCGGATAGACTGTTTCGCACAGAGCCGCGCCTTTCAGAATGATGACTGGAATTTTTTTGTCTTTGAGTTTTTGTGCGAGCTGAGCCAGGTTTTCCAGGTGGAGGATGTTGAAAGCGGTGTTACTCAGAAAGCGGTTTTCTAGCTTCCGGCTGATAGCGGTGGGGATATGTTTATCAAGTGATAATTTTTTCAAGTGATAATAGGCAGAGAGAGAAATTTTTCTCTCCGAGAACGCGTCCCAGTGGACTGAGTCTTCAAGAGTATTTTTGAGATCTCTCTTTTTTTCTTCATTCCCGGAGGCAAGAATGGATCGAGAAATCAGGAAATCCTCTCTTGGAGGAATCAGATTTTTTTCCATTTTTAGCAGACTGTCTACCGGAGTAATTCTGCTCAATGCCAATTCAGAAAAGTATTAGACTTTAAGGCATTGGGCGGCTGTCTGGAGGCTTGGGGCTCCAGGACAGGAGTGGACGTTAATTCTGCAGGTCTGGGAGAACATGGTCAATTTTTCAACTTTCATCTTGGGCTTCGTGTAAGCTTTTTTCTTTTTCATTCAAGAACCTCCTTCATGATTTTTGCCTGGCGGCAGTGTTCGGGCGAGGACCCGAGAAAATCTCCTTGTTCTGAAAATGCCATGCCCGGACAGCGGGCACAGAGATAGCTGTCTTTGCACCGGGAACAGTCTTGAAACTCGCTTCCATTAAGAGACCGGAAATACGAAAGTCGTTTTGAGCTTTTCAGAATTTCCTCGAGGCTTTCTTTTTTCAGGTCTCCGATTTCCCAGGGGAAAGCGAGACAAGGATACACCTTGCCCCGGCTGTTGATGCTGATATCCGTCCGTCCTGCCTGGCAGAGCAGCGGTTCAGTTGGGGTTTCTGGACACAGAAGCTTTATCGATTGCGGGTCGAGCGTTTCCTTGAAATAGCGGGCCAACTCTTCATCTGTGAGACGGTATTGGAGAGGCTCTTTCCCTGTGTCATTTTTTGGATACACGAGCGGCGTGCTGGCCAGATACGCATCCATCTTATCGGCCAGCTCTTTTATCTGGATGAATTCCGAGAGGTTATCCCGGATTATGGTGCTCATCAGGAAGACCTTTATGCCTTTTTCCCTCAATCGCTTGACTCCTGAGAGTGTTTTTTCGAGGGATCCTTGGACTTTTGTGATCCGGTCATGCATTTCAGGCGTCGCGCCGAGGAGGCTGATATCCACACGGTAGAAATTCAGGTCTGCGATCTGGTTTGCGGTTTTTTCGTCGATGAGAGTGCCGTTGGTCTTGAGATTGATAGCAAAGCCCAGATTATGGGCGTGATGCGCGATTTCCCAGAAATCTTTCCTCAGAAGAGGTTCTCCTCCGGTAAGAGAGAGAAGGAGCGAACCCAGAGCGGCCAGCTGGTCCAGATACTCTTTGATCTCTTCTGTGGACAGCTCATCAGTATCGGAATGGTTGAGATAGCAGAATTTGCAGCGCAGATTGCAGCGAGAAGTAATTTCTACGGAAGAGAAGAAGGGGATATGCTTCTCTTCTAACTTGCCTGAAAATTCTGGAGATAGCATCGGCTGAATTCCTCGAATTCTCCTTTTTTTGGAGCCGTGTAGGGGATGATTGTAAAGGCGGCCCCATGATTTTTTGCCATTTTTTTTATTCCAGAAATTTCATCCTGGTTTTCATTCAGTGGGGTCGTGGCCAGAACCACATTTATGGTCTTTTCTTTCAGGATTTTCAGGGCAGATATTGTTTTCTCAAAAGATCCCTCCACACCCGTGATGGAATCGTGAGTGCGGGCTTTTTCGCCCAAGACAGTCAGCGAGACTTGGATAAAATTGAGATCCTTGAGTTTTTCGCTCACCTCTGGAGTGACCAGAGTGCCGTTTGTGTGGAGGATCAATGCAAAGTTTCTCCGGCGCGCATAAGAAGCGATTTTCCAGAAATCCTTATGCACCAGCGGCTCTCCCCCTGTGAAGTGGAGAAAAAGAGAGCCTTTGTGGACAAGTGTATCGAGATGTTTTTTAACGGCATCAAAGGAGAGCGCCCCGTCTTGGGGCAGATACGGACGGCAGTGATGACAGGACAGATTGCATTCCCAGGTCAGGATCAGGGATTCATGAAGCTCGGAGATGTTTAAGCCCTTTTCTAAATTCGTTATCCCTCTCGATTTCGTCTTCTCTCCGGGAGATTCCGAATTTTCAAGCTCCTTGTCCAGCCATGCGTTCAACGGGAACTCGAGCTCATAACAGGACATTGTCTCTGCCAATTCCGCTGTGCGCTCCAGGACTCCTTCAACGGTGTCTGGGTGCATCGTCGAGAACAAACAGTTATCCAGGAGCCTTTTCGCTGCGTCCTGCGGCCTGAGTCTTTTGGATTTGACACTCTTTCCCTTTTTTGGAAAAAATATTTTTTCGATTTTTTCTTTTTTACTCGGAGTGTCTTGATACGGAATGCTCCACATCGAGAAGCCATTTTTTTCTTTTTTCACAGCCACCCACTCGTCTGCAAGAGGAGAGATCTCTTTCAACTGTTTGAGAATCGTGCTTTTCCCGGCATTAGCCGGACCGGGGAAGAGATAGCCGCTGCCGTTTTTAAAAGCCGCGCTGGCATGCAGGATAATCCTTCCTGTGTTTTCGAGAAAAAGAGCGAAGCAGAGAAGAATCGAATGGAAAAGTTTGGATTTATCCTTGAAATCAGAGATATGGCCGCACCTCTCTTTCAAGTTGATGGCTCCGATTCGGACATTCGAGTTTTTTTCGGGGAGAATGAGAAATTTTCCCTGTTTAAATGATAGGCATGGCACAAAGGTCTTCGGGAAAGATGCGGAGTTACGGTCGATCTCCATCACGAAATCGCTTCCTTTGTGTTTGGAAATATAATGCGAGAATTTTGATTTTAAATATGTGCGCGTGGGACTGCTCGCAGTTTTGATCTCTCCGCACACACCGGCGATCTTGATTTTGAAGGATTCTTCCATTTTATAGATATGGATTCACTCCCCTTTTCTCATCACTAATTTTTTATCCAAAAGCGATTGCACAAATTCCAGCGCATCTTTTTTTGCTCGTTCTCTGTCGACTTCGAAATGACCGTGGATGTGGTTAACGATCTCAGAAATAGTTTTTTTGCCGTCGATAACGCGCCAGATTTCTGCGGCAACCTCGTTGAGCTGGACGACTTCTCCGGAATCGACTTTGACAAGTACAGCCTCGCCCTCGATTATCCGCCAGGGGACTTTTGTGTTTTTTGAAACAATTGTGTCGAGGGGCAGCATTGTGTCCTCCTTTTCAGGGATGTTTGAAGATCAGAGAGTAATCGCTTTCGATTTTCTCCTCTCCCACACTCACCCAGCAGTGGCCTGCCATATCTTCTTGATCTTTTTTCGCGGAAAAATTCACACGGGCGTTGATTCCATGCTGACGGAGGAGATTGCAGAGAAGGAGGGAAGACATCAGGCAGGTGTCTTTGAAGCCCATTCGCCTGCGGAGGTCCAGGCACAGTTTTACGGTATTGACGATTCTTTCTTTTTCTTTTGTGTTTCGTTTTTTCGGGGGATTGGCGAGCGAGAGGAGTGCGCTATCCGGAGCGAACGACAGCTTGAGAGATGTAAAAAGCGTCCGCACGAGCAGAGGGAAATCCTTGCCGTTCCCCAGCTTCTGAAACTTTTCTTTCCAAACCATTCTCTTGCGCGAGGGTGTCTTGAATGCCCTTTATGACTCAATTCTATTGAAATACAGAAAAAAAAACAACTTCCTATGTGTATTGGAAAAAAGGCGACATGTGTTTATGCTCAGTCAATAGGTAACACTTTTAATAATACGGAAGCCTAATGTGTCATTGCGAGCGAAGCGCGGCAATCCCCTGAGGAAAAAATGTTTTTCTTCCCTATGAGATTACTGAGTTCTCTTTTGTCGCTTGTCATGATACATTTGTATTAAGGGATTGCCGTGCTTCGCTCGCAATGACAATAACGAAATGCTACTGAATTATTGAGCTCGTACAGCAGGAAACTTTTTGAAAAAAAGCAGCCTGATCTCTTTTTGAAAAATTTTTTGAAATGCTTGACATTAAAGTATGTGAAAAATATGATTTCTATTAAATCAGGGAAATAGGAGGTAAACATAATGGATAAGGCCATCGCAACTCTCTGTGATTTGTTTATTATCGCTGCCGCCATCGTATTGATTATTGGAGTTATTTCCAGACTGATGGTCAAACCCATCATGGGGATCGAAGCCCAAGCCTTTCTTCAGTTTACACAGGCTTTGCTTCTCTTTGCCATTGCTGGGGGCGTCAAACTTTTGTTGAAAAAGTAGAGAGTCGCCAAAAAAAGCTGGCTGATTTTGAAAGTCCGTTTTAGAAAACGGACACTTCTCACCATAATTCTCTCATCCGAATATCTTCTCAGGTCCGCCTTTCTTCATAATGAATAATTTCAAGGTGGATTTTCGCTTTTCCAGAATACGAGAAAATGCACAAAACTGAAGAGGCACAAATGCCTGACTTTGGAGAGAAAGATTATTCATTCCGAGTGATTAGAGAGGACAAGGGGGCTGGCGAGGTGCGTCAATGCGGCTCTGAAGATGAAAAAGTGACGAAGATCGGGTTCGAAACAATAATCCTGTTCTTTGTGTCTCTCACATCCAGACGGTAGTATGTTTTTTTCCCTGGTTCGAAGTATCCATCCGTATAGTCGATAGTCAGCGGAATTTCTCCGGAGAAGGATTTCAAGAGTTTTCCTTCCCGGATCAGTCTGACTGTCGCTGTGTTTCCTCTTTCCGGACTCGAAGCGGTGACACGGATGTTAATGGCCGGAGGGCTTTGTATGGATATGTTTTCGCCCATAACTCCACTCTTAGAGGTTTCTGCGCCAGTAATCGAGAAATTCTCGAGAACAAGCCTGGGCAGGGCCGCATCGCCCCGGCACGCATACATCCGGCCGTTTCTCAGGGCCTCCAGGATGTCTTCTTTAGTTTTGTGTTTGACCAGAAAAACAGTCGGGAAGTTTCCCAACTTTTCCCCGGATGCGCCCTCCCGATGGAAATCAGCCGAAGAGATTCCCCAGGCTGGTCTTTCCCGCTGGCCGGAGCCGTACTCTTTCAATACCGCATCCCATACGTTCCCCGGTTCTGTAATGGTCGGACTTTCCCCGTAAAGAGCCGCAAAGCCCGAATAATTCCTGGATTCTGTTAAAACTTGGGGATGAGGAGGCGTATCTTTGAAAATAAAGTCAATTTTTCCTCCTCCAGACTTGGTCTCTGGATGGTTCCAGAAAACCATTCCTCCTCGAGAATTCACATAATCGATCACAAGCTGGTAGGGTGCGATGCCCTGGTCTCCATGATACGGGTCATACGGAGAGCTCCGGAAAGGGTGGTTGTTGAGAAGGAGCAGCAGGGACACAAAAGACAAAAAAATTCCCGTATATCGGAGGATTTTTCTTTTTGTGATCAAGAATAGGCCTGCGGCAAGAGGAATGAGCAGCAGAAACAATCCGACCGATAATCTCGAAGATATATATTTTGCGGAATAGCCGTTGTGGAGTATCGGCAATTCTGCGAAATCCTCGGGTGTTTCCATCCCCACGATGATCAGATGTTTTTCCCAGTCGCAGACAGTCAGGTTCTTCTTGAAATAGCTCCCCCTCCAGTGGTAGAAGGGGGCGGATTCTGCACCCGGAATAAGAATCATATCCGGATGGAGTTTTGAAGCGGACCGGATCAGGCTCAAGTAGTTCTCTGGTCCGCCTTTGTTGATTGAAGCGGTTTCCACTCTCTTTTTTATGATGTTTTGGAGCGGGCGGACTCCGTACTCCAGGACTTTCCGGTCATGATCAGTGATGAACAGGACATCGAAGCCTCGTTTTTTAGCTAAGCCAATGATGTGTTCAAGAGTATGAGAACCATCACTGAAATCGGTGCGGAGGTCGATGAGCCCGGGGACCTGGAGGTATTCATCCGGTTGGGCAGAAGCGATTATGGTGAGTGTGGACATAGCGAGGAAAATGAGCAAGCCTGCGATTCGGTGTCTTTTCATTCTCCTGAGGATCACAGCACAGCTCTCAAGTGTGAGGATAAGTCGTAAAATCCACATGTATAGTATCATATCGGTTGACTTGAATAAATTAATTAAGTTATTATGAGCATTGAAGTAAGCAAGATGATTCTTTCTCTCAATAAAAAAACATGTACGAAGCCTACTGGGGTTTAAAAGAAAAGCCTTTCGAGAATACTCCAGACCCGAAGTTCCTCTACTCTTCTCATGAACACCTGGAAGCTGCGACAAGGATGACGTACGCGATCGAGGAACGCAAAGGAGCCGCCTTGCTGACAGGCGAGTATGGATGCGGAAAAACACTGGTCAGCCGCCAGATTTTTGAGATGCTTCCTCCGGAAAAGTACGATATCTCGCTGGTGACAAACCCGCTCTTGAGCCCGACAGAGATCATAAGAGAGATCTGCAATCAATTGGGGATAAAAAGTTCTCCCACCTGGCCAAAGACTCAGCTGCTTTCGGAGCTGAATGACCGGCTGTACAAGAATATGAGAAGCCACAAAGATACAGTCATTATCATTGATGAAGCGCAGTCAGTTAAAGACATAAAGACTTTGGAAGAGCTAAGACTTCTTTTAAATTTTCAGTTGAATGACCGGTTTCTTTTGACATTGATCCTGATCGGTCAGCCGGAACTGCGAGAGATGATCGATAAATACAAGCAGTTGAAACAGAGATTGGCCATCCGGTATCATCTGAATCCTTTGGGTAAAAAAGACTCTAAAGAATACATTCAGCACAGATTGGAAGTTGCCGGAGCGAGGAATAGTATTTTCGCGAGCACTGTTCATGACGTGATCTGGCAGAATTCCGGGGGAGTGCCGAGAGTCATCAACAGCATCTGCGATATGAGCTTGCTCCTGGGATTCACCAAGAAGACCAAAGGGATAAACACAGATTTGGTCAGAAAAGCCATCTCTGGATTGGATCGTTGAACCCATGGTGAAATTATCTGACATATTAAGGAAGGCTCAAGATTCGAAACCCACAGAAAAGACAGGCCTGATATCTCAAGCGATCCGAGCGAAGGAAGCCCTGCACGATATGCATGAGACGAAAAAGATCTATGAGGATGCGATCGTCGATTTAAAGACTATCATGGATGATGTCCTTGAAGGGAAAAAGGTTACGGGGAGAAGAGTTTTCAGCATCGCTGAGACGATAGTTTTTCATCTGAAAGTCGATAAAGACACGTTAGTTTCTTTCATCAACATCTTTGGATTTCTGGGCGAGACGGATGACTATCTGTACTCTCACTCCATCAATGTCGCCATATTAGGCGGGGGGATCGGGATGGCCCTGGAGTACAGCGACAGCCAGCTCCTGAATCTGTGTGTAGCCTGTTTACTCCATGACCTGGGTTTGTTGAAAATTCCAGAGAAAATTATTAAAAAACCCGGGAAATTGAACAAAGATGAGTTTGCCCAAGTAATCAAACACACTTCTTACGGTCTGGACCTTTTGGCCAATATCAGTGACATGCCCGATTCTGTCCAGGAGGTCATCACCCAACACCATGAGAGAATGGACGGAACGGGTTATCCCGAGGGGAAATGGGGGCCTGATATTACCGAATCCGCCAAAATTGTGGCCATAGTTGAAGTCTACGAAGCCATGACGCATCCCCGGCCTTACAGGGGAGAAAAGATCATCCCGTATGAGGGAGTGAGGCAGGTTGTCCAGGATGCCAAAAGCGCCTTCGATCCCCGGTTGGTCAAGAAGTTTTTAAAATTCATCACTCCTTATCCCCTGGGAAGTTTCGTGCTTTTGAACAATAATGAGATCGGGCGTGTTGTTCAGACGCATGAAGAGCATCCTTTACGCCCTGTTGTGGATGTCTTTTTCGATTCAGATGGGAAACCTCCTGATGAGCCGAAGAGGATCGACATTGCGAAATCTCCTGTACTGCATGTCGAAAAAGCCGTGGATGACAGCCTTCTTTGATTGTTCTTGATTCACTGAGAGATATATGTCTTGGGTGTTCAAAATCATTTAAATTCAAATGAAACTTCCCCTGAAGCACATGTCATTCCTTTTGGAATGTGAATCATTCTGGATTCATCCAGATAGACAGAGGTCCAGGAGTGCGAGAGATACGGCAAGGGAGTGCGAGTGATCGTTTCCATCCATCAGCCTCAATACCTCCCCTGGTTGGGATATTTCGATAAGATCGTACGGAGTGATGCGTTCGTGTTCCTGGATAATGTGCAGTTCAAAAAGAATGAATGGCAGAACCGGAATAAGATCAAGACTTCCGATGGATGGCAGTGGCTTTCAGTGCCGGTGATCCACAGGTTCACGCAAAAGATATCCGAGGTCGAGATCAACAATACTGTCCAGTGGAGCAGAAAACATTTGAATGCGTTGGTCACACACTATTCCAGGGCGCCTTTTTTCAAAGACTACATCGATTTTTTCGAGCGGACCTATGCTCAGGAATGGAAGTATCTGGCCGATATCAACGTTCATATGGTAAAGTATCTGGCAGAAGCGCTGGGCCTGACGAAAAAGAAGCTTGTCCTTGCTTCAGAGCTTGAAACCAGAGAAGGGAGCACAGAGAGGCTCATCGATATATGCCAAAAGATGGGAGGCGATGTCTATCTCTCTGGCAAAGACGGCGCAAAATACATGGATGTGGAGCTTTTCAAACAGGAAGGCATTCAAGTTGTATTCCAGAATTATGTCCACCCCCGTTATGACCAGCTTTACGGGGATTTCGAGCCTTTTCTCTCTGTCATCGATTTGCTGTTCAACTGCGGACCGGAAAGCCTTTCCATTTTAAAGAAAGGAGAATGAAGTGAAAATATTAGCCTTGGGAGCTCATCCCGATGATATTGAATACGGCTGTGGCGGCACTTTTCTCAAATTCGCCAGGAAAGGAGTGGATGTTCATTTCATGGTTTTAACCAAAGGAGAATTTGGTGGAGACCCGGAAACCAGGGAAAAGGAACAGGAAGAGGCGATGAAATTGCTGGGGGCCAAGAAGATCTTCTGGGGGGGATACGTCGATACCGAGCTCCCGAGTGAAAGAATCGTCATCACGAAGATCGATGAGGTCATCGAAGAAGTCCAGCCGGACGAAGTCTACGTGAATACCATTGAAGACATCCACCAGGATCACCGAATGCTCGCGGAATGCACTCTGGCGGCCACCCGGTATGTGAAAAGAGTGTTCTTTTACGAGGATTACACCTCCATCAATTTCGAGCCGGATATTTTTGTGGATATCGAGGATGTTCTCGAGGAAAAGCAGAAATTGATTCAGGTGTATTCCTCTCAAGTCGCCAAAGCCTATCCCACAAAGCTGGACATGGTGGAGAGTGTCAAAGCGATCGCCAATTTCAGGGGCTTTCAGGGAAAAGTGAAGTATGCCGAAGGATTCAAGGCCTTCAGGTTTTTGCGCGATGTCTGATTCCGTTATCCCGCACTCCCGCCCGTCTCTGACCGATGCGGATTCAAAAGCCCTTTCCTCTGTTCTTGAATCCGGGCAGATCGCCCAGGGACCTGTAGTCAGTGAATTCGAGAAACGATTCGCGGAATATATCGGCAGAAAAGAGGCCGCAGCCACGAGCTCCGGGACCGCCGCACTCCATCTGGCACTGCTGGCTTTGGGAGCGGGGGAGAAGGATAAGGTGATCATTCCCTCTTTTGTCTGTACCGCAGTCCTCAACGCTGTCCTTTACACCCGGGCGACTCCTGTAGTCGTGGACGTCGACCCGCAGACGTATAACATATCTGTAGAGGCTGTACAAAGAGCGATCACCGATCAAACCCGGGCGGTCATAGTGCCGCATATGTTCGGCCTTCCGGCGGATATGGAGGAATTGTCCGGATTGGGAATCCCGTTGATCGAGGACTGCGCGCAGTCCGTGGGCGCGAATTATAGAGGACAGAAGGCCGGGCGCTTCGGGATCCTGTCTGTGTTTTCATTCTACGCCACGAAGGTGTTCACCACCGGGGAAGGGGGCATGGTGGTCAGCGACTCAGAAGAGTTGGTCTCCAGAGTCAAAGACCTCAGGGAGTACGACAATAAAGATGATTTTGCTGTCCGCTTCAACTCCAAGATGACGGATATTCAAGCTGCCCTGGGATTGAACCAGCTGTCTCGTCTGGACGAATTCCTGGAGAAGCGGAGAGAGATCGCCTCCCTGTATTTCAAAGAATTGAAGGATTGTGATTTTGCGCTCCCCGTTCAAAAAGAAGGGAAGGAACACATCTACTACCGGTTTGTTGTCCAGACAAAGGGTGAAGCCTCTCTTTACCTTGAGAAATCACAGAAGAGAAAGGTCATGTGCCGGCGGCCGGTCCACACTCCTCTCCATATCTGTTTAAAGCTTTCCGGCTTTCCCCACACCACAGGAGCCTGGCAGAAGACCGTCTCGATCCCGCTGTATCCGTCTCTCACGCAAGACGAGGTCGAGAAAATCATTGCCGTTGTCAAAGAAATATTTTAGGATATTGCAAGGAATATGCGTAGTCTCCTCGACAGTATTCATGCCTTCTTGGGAGGGATGCCTTTCCGGTGGTTGTTCCTGCTTGTCTTTTCTTTCCTTTTTGCTTTTTTCTTGACTTTGATAATCAGACGGATCGCGATGAAGCTCAAAGTCCTGGACTATCCTGAGGAGAGAAAGATCCATGAGCAGCCCATACCTCTTCTGGGAGGCTTGGCTATTTACATCGCTTATATGGCGACCATTTTTTTGAATTTCAGTTTCTCCGTTGAGCTGAAAGGCGTTGTCCTTGGGGGGTCGGTTATCCTGATTGTCGGCCTGGTCGATGATATAAAGGAGATATCCGCCACGTGGAAACTCGTCGCTCAGATTCTGGCCGCGGGAATTCTGCTCTATTATGGAGTCAGATTGAGCTTTTTACCTGACAACTGGTGGGGGATCGGAGGAGAGATTCTCCTGACCGTTGTCTGGATCGTGGGCATCACCAACGCCGTGAATTTTTTCGACGGGATGGACGGACTGGCCACGGGAACGATCGCGATCTGCTGTTTGTCCTTTTTCATCGTGGCTCAGTTGACCGACCAACCTTATCTGGGCTATCTCACGATAGCTCTTGCGGGAAGCTGTCTGGCCTTCCTGATATTCAACTTTAAGCCGGCCTCCATATTCCTGGGAGATGCCGGGAGCACGTTTTTGGGATTCACGATAGCCGGCATAGCGGTCATGGGCGGCTGGGCCCAGGACAATCCCAAAGTCGCGCTGGGCTTGCCTCTCCTGATCTTGAGCGTGTTCATCTTCGATGTGATTTACATATCCGTGTCGAGAGTATTCAGAGGAAAAGTGAAAAGCATTAAGCAGTGGATCGAGTACACAGGGAAGGACCATCTTCATCACCGGCTTGTCGCGCTGGGCCTGACTGAGATTCAAACCGTTCTCTTTATCTTTCTGATCACGGCCTGCTTGGCTATCAGCGGAATAAACCTCAGGGCCTCAGGGGATATCGTGATTTATCTCGAGATTTTCCAGGCGCTTTTGATCTTTGCGATTATCGTCATCCTGATGCGAACTGGCCGCAAATCCGACCAGGAAGAATAAAAAGGAATGAAAAGGGGCCAGGCCCCTTTTTTCATTTGATTAATTCGTCATACAGGTTCGCGATCTTTTGAACCATGGCGTCATGTGCGAAACCTGAAGCCATTTCTTTTCCGGCGCGTCCCATTTTTTCTCTTCTGTCTTTGTCTTCCAGCAGAAGCTGTGTGTGTTTGGCCAGTTCCTCGGGATTTTTCGCGGGAACCAGAAATCCGTTTTTCCCGTGGATGACCAGGTCCGGAACTCCTCCCACATGGCTGGCCACGATCGGTTTTCCGAGAGCCATAGCTTCGGCCAAAACTCGTCCCATCCCTTCATTCAGGGAAGGAAGCAGGAAGATATCGAAAGTCGAGAGAATGCGCGGGACATCATCCCTCCATCCCAGAAAGAGGATGTTTTTGTCCGCACCCATCTCCTTCGCCAGTGTTTGCAGCGGCTTCTTCAGAGGACCGTCCCCTGCGAAAACAAAATAGGTTTGAGGCGATAGGGGAATAATATGGGCGGAAGCCTTGATCATGAATTCAGGGCCTTTGACGGGGACGAGCCGGCCCACTGTACCGACAACCAACGCATTCTCGGGAATCCCGATCTTTTTTTTCAGCTTGTTTTTGTCTTCCAGAGTCAGTCCTCTGTATCTGTCCAGCTCAATTCCGCTGGGAATCACGACACATTTTTTTTCGTCCACAATCTTGTGGGCGATGTAATCTGATTTTTCGCTCTCAGTCAACGCCACAATTTTGTCCGTCATCCGGCTGGCGAATTTTTCGAGCCCGATGAACATTTTCGTTTTTAACCGGCCGAAATAACCATAAAAGATGTGGCCGTGCGGAGTGTGAACGATATGGGGAGTTCCTGCACGCTTGGCAGCGAATCTTCCCAGAAAACCCGCTTTGGATGTGTGTGTATGGACAACGTTAAACTTTTCCTTCGCCAGGAAGCGGCGTATTCTGAACAGGGCGATAAGATCGGAGACCGGGTGAATATTCCTCACGAGCCCAGGGAGAGGAATGTATCGAATTCCGGATTCCTCGACTTGAGTTCTTCTCTCCTGGCTCGCGTCATCGACCGGCCCGCTCATCAGGGTCACATCATACTTTTTTTTATCCAATCCCTTTGCGGTCAAAAAAGTGTTTTCTGCGGACCCGCCTTTATCGAGGCGTGTGATGATGTGGAGCACTTTAGTTTTGTGGGGCATGTTTCTTCAGTCTTTTTTTAACTTCCTCGATCATGTCGTCGACCGTGATGAGATGCAAACACTCGTAGTGATGACACTGGATGGGCCTGCCTTCGTAGCAGGGGCTGCAGGCCATGTCTTTCCTGAACACAGCGGATAGGTCAGGATAGGGACCGGTCCTCTTGGGATTCGTGGGGCCGAAAATTCCGATGGATGGGGTATTCACTGCACAAGCCACATGAAGAAGTCCGCTGTCATTGCTGATGAAGAGGCTGCATCTTTCTATTAAAGTAGCGGTTTCGCCCAGCGTGGACTGGCCTGTCATGATCAAAGGCGCAGAACGCATTCTGCCCTTGATCTCTTCAGCCAATTCCATTTCCTCGGTTCCTCCGAAAATGATCACCGAGGCCCCGAGGTCTGCGATGAGCTTGTCTGCCAGTTGTGTATATCTTTCCATAGGCCATCTCTTGAAGCCGGCCTGATGGATTCCAGAGCCAGGATGCAGGCCCACCACCACTTTTCCTTTGAGTTTGTGCCGGGCGAAAAATTTCTGTGCAGAGTCTTTGTCTTTTTTGGATCTCTGCACGAACAGGCGCCTGTCTTCAGCTTCTATACCCAGCCTCCGGACCAGGTGAATGTTGCCTTCGACTTCATGACGTTCCTTATCAAAGGGGACCTTGAGATTGTAAAAAATCCCTTTTCCTCCGATATTTTCTCCCACCCTGTACTCGATGCCTGCGAGTGCACAGAGAAGGCCACTCTTTAGAGGATTCGTCCCGGTTGAAGTGATGCTCAGGTTGAAATGTTCTTGTCTGAGTTTTCGGATAAGCTTTATACGCCCTGACACGCCTGTGAATTTTTCTGGTCCGGCTATGATTTTTTTATCGAGGAGTTCACTCCCCTCTACGGCTTTTTCCGCTCCATACGGCCCCAGAAGGAAGCCGAAAGAGGAAGAGGGGAGAGCTTTGCGCAGGGCTTTCAAGGCAGGAGTGAGAAAGATCATGTTGCCGATTCCGCCCATCATGATGATCAGGACGTTTTTGATTCGAGACAGCTCGATTCGTGTCATCTCTTCATTTCTTATTTTTTTTAATCCGTGAAAGTTGACGTTCTGCGGCTTTAAGCATGTCCTCGACTGTGATCAACTTCATGCAGTCGAGTGTTTTGAGACGGCATCGGCCCTCATTGCAGGGCATGCACGGAAGGTCCTTGCGGAGTACGATATTCTCTTTACCCTGAGGCCACCATCTCTCGGGAAGAGTGGGTCCCATTGTGGAGACAGTCGGAGTTCCCACAGCACTGGCCATGTGGAGCGGCCCGGAATTGTTGCAGATCAGCATATGGCAGGTTTGAATCAAACCGAGGAAGTCCCTGATGGGCTGATTGAGAAATACAATCGGTTGGTTTCTCATAGGGCTCTTTATCCGGTCGATGAGCTCTTCTTCATTGGGGCCTCCCATCAACACGACATGGGCCTTGTGTTGTTCAATCAGTTTGTCTGCGACCTCAGAAAACCGTTCGCTCAGCCATCTCTGGGTGGGATAATACCCTCCGGGATGAATCCCAATAACCAGGCTATTCTCTTTCACATTTTTAAACCGGAGAAATTTTCTCGCCGTTTCCAGGGCTTCACGGGAAGCCGATATGCCCAGACTTTTGTCCTCGGTATCCAGGCCGATGCTCTGGACGATGTGCAAAACCTCATCGACAACAGGGATAGGTCCGGTGTCATGCCTGACCGGCCGGTTGAACAAAAAACCACGCTTCCAGGTGTCATACCCGACTCTGTAACCGGCTCCGCTCAAATGACAGAGAACAGCGCCCTCGATCGTGTAATCGCAAGTCAGGTCCACGGCCAGGTCGAACGGATTGTCAAACAATTTGCGAACGCGTCTGGCTTTTTTAAAAAATGATGTCTTTGAAGAATAGGGAACGATGGAATCAATAGAAGGGATTCTTTCCAGGATATCCATGACATAGGAGGGAGCGAAAACCGTGACTCGACTCTGGGGAAGACTCTCCTTAATCGCCCGGAAAGCCGGAATCGAGAGGACCGCATCCCCCAGCCTCTTAAGAGGGAAGACAAAGACACTCTTGACCGAACTCTTGTCGAACGTTTTCCCGCGCATCGCATAAGTGAGTCCGGAAAATGCGGAGAATTTCACCCACCTGAGCGCCAGGTAGATTCGCCTCAAAATCTGACTCGTCTTGGCCATTAAAATTTATTCAGGTTTGGACTTCACCGCATACAGTAAAATAATATCATCCTCTCCCGCAACTTTTTTTATACGGAGTAGAATCGTTTTGATCCATCGGGTGAGCGGAAAAAATCTGATCAACCATTTTTTGATCTTTGTCCGGCCGAGATGTTCTAATTTTTCCCCGATGTGCGTGCCTTTGGGAAGAGTGGAAACTCGGACAACTTGAAAACCCGCTTTCTCGACACTCCTTGTCAACGTTGACGGTGCAAAGTAGTAGAGGTGTTCGCGGGGCTTCAGCTGGTCCCAGTTTTCTCCTGTTTTTCTGGATCTTTTGGATTCGATGTTCGGCAGTTCTACGGCCAGCACACCGGTGTCTTTCAGTATGCGGTGGATTTCCTTCAGGCATGCGGCCGGGTTACGCATGTGTTCGAGGACATGCCAGAGAGTCACCACATCGAAATGCTTATCCGGATATCCGGCCTCTTCCAGCCTGCCCGTGAACACGTCAAAGCCGGATTTTTTCGCGAATTCGGACGCATAGGAAGAAATCTCCACACCTGAGGCCTCCCATCCGTCCTGCCTTGCGGCCTCCAGGAAGTAGCCGACGGCACATCCGACATCCAAAAGCTTGCCGTTGGTTTTCAAAGAATCGATATCTTTCAGGCGTTCTCTGAAGCGCGGAGTGTAGAGTTTTTTTTCAGTCAGGTAATCGGTCTGCCCGGTTCCGTTGAAGTATCCATTTTTATAAATCGTTCCCAGTTCTGTTTCGGAAGGCTGTGGATGGACATAGATAAGACCGCACTCGAGGCATTTGACGATTTGGAGAGAATCTTTCGTGAACAGGAGTGAGGAACGATCGGCTTGACACAGGTTGCACTCTGTGTGTGTCATCGTTTTTCGGCCTTTACAGCGTAAACCTTCATGGCTTCCCCGAAATTTTTTCTCGTGAAAAAATAGATTATCCGTGTGACAAAATCCAATATTTTTTTGGAGAATTCTATCTGGGCGAGGTCCAATTCGATCTTCTTGACCCGGAAACCGGTTTTTTCGAGGATCGCAGTCAGGGTTAAAATGGAGAAATGATACAGATGGAGTTCTTTCGCTTTCACGGAGAAGAGTTTTAATTTTCTCCATCGGACAAGAAAATACAGGAATCGAGTGATGAAATTGTTCAGGTTGGGGACGGCAACGACCAACACACCGTCTTTTTTCAGTATCCTGTGGATTTCCTCCAGCGTGACGGAAGGGCTGGGAACATGTTCCAGAGTGTGCCAGACTGTGACGACATCGAAGCCTTCTCCGGGGAAACGGGCTTTCTTCAAATCTCCGCAGAAGACCTCCATTCCCAGCTTCTCTTGGACATACTGGCAGGCATACTCGGAAATCTCAGTCCCGCTGACATCAAATCCCTTTTCTTTGGCCAGGTTGAGGAAGGTCCCGCACCCGAATCCGACATCCAGAAGGCTCCCCCTTCTCTTGTATTTCAAAAGTTTTTTCAGCCGTTTCTCCCACATCGGAACACGTCTTTCCATCTGTGTCTCGATCCATTCCTTGTAATAGTCTTCACTGTAATGCGCCTTCATGAAATCCCGCCCGGGCTGAGGGTCGACGTAGACGAGTCCGCAGTTTTTGCATCTGACGACTTGAAAGGGAGTTTCGGCTTTTTGAATGATTTCGGTGTTGTTCCGTTCGCAGAGGTCACAGATCACGCATCTGAGCATAGAAGCTCCTCGTAGATTTTTTCGATTCGGGAAACATTCTTTTCGATGCTGAACAGTTGTTCGGCCCGCTGTCTTCCTGCAGTTCCCATGCGCTTCCTCTTGTCTTCATCCTGGACCAGATCCAGGAGGGAGGCCGCCAGCCTGTCGCTGTCTCCCGCAGGGACCAGGATCCCCGAGACTCCGTCTTCGATGGCTTCGGGATTTCCCCCCGAATCGGTTGCGATCACTGGTTTCGCAGACGCCATGGCCTCGAGGATGACTCGGGAGAATCCTTCCAAGTGAGTCGTCGAAGGAAGGAGCACGATGTCCAGAGCGTTCATTATCCGAGGGATGTCCTCCCGGAATCCGGTGAACAGGACTTTCCCGGAAAGGCCCAGGTCTGCGCACAGCTTTTCCAGCTTTTTTCTGTAGGCGTGATTCCCATCCCCCACGATCATGAATGTCACCTTAGGGGCCTGCTCGGTAATCCGGGCGGCAGCGTTGAGAAAAACTTCCTGTCCCTTTCCGGGGATCAGCTGGCCCAATGTTCCGACCAGGAGCTGGTCGTCTCTGATCTTGAATTCCTGTTTCAGTTTCCTGTCTACCGGTTTGGGGCCGAATTCAACCAGGTCCACGCCGTTAAGAATGACTGTCACTTTTTCGTCAAAACTCTCAAATCCATGGTACCTCTGACCGGTCGCCTCTGAAACAGCGATGATTTTATGGGCATGATTGAACAGGAATTTTTCAAGAGATTTTTTTTCAGGCGTGCTGACACGCGCATGCCAGACAAAAGGCGTCCTGGTCAGCCGGGCCGCCAGACCCGCATAAAAGGCCTGCCGCGGAGAATCGGAGTGGACCAGATGGATTTCTTTTCTTCGGATGAGCTTTTTGAGTTTGAAGACGGCTGCAGCTGTCGCGAGAATATTCAGGCTTTTGACGCCTTTCATTTTGAGGGCCCGGGTTTCAATCCCCAGAACTTCAGCCTTCTTTATCAATCCTCCTTGGGATGGGCATACCAGATAGGGCTTGAATTTTGTTCGGTCCAGCCTCTCCAGGAGCAGCAAGAGGCTCCTCTGTCCGCCCCCGAGCATCTCGCCGGACAGGGACGTGTACAGGATATTATGCGGTTTCATGGTTTATTGTTTTGCTTGTTAAAGACTGGTATAAAGCGTCTATTTCAGAAAGCATGTGTTTTCTCGTGAATTTTTCTTTGAATCGGATGTGCCCCTTTTTTCCCATTTCTCTCGCTTTTTCCGGATTTCGGAGAAGTTCGATGACGGCTTGGGCGAGAGCGCCCGGGTCTCCAGGAGGAACCAAAAAACCTGTTTTTCCCTGTTGGACCGCTTCGGGGATGCCTCCGATATCAGTCGCGACCACAGGCTTTTCGGCGGCCATGGCTTCGATGATCGCGATGCCCAGACCTTCCCGGAAAGAGGAGGGGAGCACGAACACATCCATAACAGACAGGATTTTCGGCACATCTTTCCGTGTTCCTGTAAACAGGATATCCGGGTGGATATTTAAATTTTTTGCCAAATCTTCCAGCTTTGTCCGCAGAGGGCCGTCTCCGACGATCAGAAATTTCGCAGAGGGGAATTCCTCTTTCACAAGAGAAGCGGCCTGGACCAGGTATTCGTGGCCCTTGGGGGGAGTGAGAGAGGAGACAGTCCCGATTATGGGAGCATTCTCGTCTATGCCGAATTCGGCACGGATGGAGAGGGTGTTTTCCCTCTGACAGAAGCGTTCTTCCTCCACGCCGTTATAGATGACTGCGGTTTTTTCGTTTCCGATCTTTTCGAAATCCCTGACGAAATTCTCGACAGCTTTGGAGCAGCAGATGATCTTGTGTGTAAATCGACTCAATTTCCTTTCCATCAGGACGTGTCTTTTTTTGTAATCCCAGTACGTGCTGTGCACATGCGTGAGGATGACCGGAACACCGGCTTTTTGGGCGGAGAGCCGGCCGATGACCGAGGCGAAATAGCCATGCGTGTGAACAATATCCGGTGCGGCTTCTCTGAGAAGACGCTTCAGTTTGAGGATTTTTAAAGGATTGTGATAGCTCGATATTCCCAGGATCTTGACTGCGATTCCCTTCTCGGTCAGCTCATCGGCAGTGTCTCCGCCTCTGGTGATGCACCACACCCGCACATCATATCGATTCCTGTCCAACCCCTCGGCGACATCTGCGATGACTCTCTCCGCACCTCCGATTTTCATGTCTTCGACCAGATGGATGACCTTGAGTTTTTTCACGTCTTCTTCCTGGCCGCTCCCATAAGGAGAGGAGTCAGTACACGAGGCGCGGCAAAACCCTGGAACTGGAAGAGCTTGGTCAGGACAAAGCCGGTCATCCGGGCGATTCTGGATTCCACAAAACGCTTGAACGTCCGAACCGGATAATTTTGAAAAGGCAGAATCTGGATTTCACGGAAGCCTGCGGTCCAGAAGACCTGATACAAACTCCTTTCCGTGAATCCCACTTCGTGTGTGAAATCCTTGTACCTCGAATACACCGCAAAGGGATTTCCCATGTTGGGTGTTCGGATGAGGAAAATTCCATTATTTTTGAGTGCTGTGAAGACTGATTTGAGGAATGCAATGATCTCCTCTTTCGGTATGTGTTCCAACAGGTCATTGGCCACGACAGCATCGAAGGCGTTCTTTTTGTCTTTGAGGTGCTCGAACGCATCCTCCTGCGAGATGCGCCGGGATATGTTATCTCTGCAGAAATTCACCTGTTGCTTGGAAATATCGATGCCCAGAAAGCCTGTGTATCCTTTTTTTTCCAGGTAGTACAGAAAATGACCGGATCCGCATCCCACATCAAGGATTGGGGCATTTCGCGCGGAAGGCAGGAAGGATTCGTAATTCAGTTCGAATTGAGAGGAGGAGTTTTCGTATTCCTTTTTCGAGAAGACATTGGAACGGCTGAAGATCGAGTCGAAATACTCGTCAAAAAGCTTTTTTCGTCCTTTGTCCTTCATTTTCCGGCCTCGATCACAGACAGCATTGTTTTTAACCTGTGAGCGTACGTGTGTTGGCGAACAACCTCTTTATAACCTTGAGTGGCGATTTTATCCCTTTCTTCAGGCTTATTCAAATAATAAGCCACCTTTTTCTTCAAGTCTTCAACCTCTTTGTAAATAACGAGGTGTTTTCCGTCCTGGAAGAGGGCTCTCACGTCCTTCTGGTCATCGACCAGGAGAAAGCTCCGGCAGGCCATTCCTTCATACACTCTGGGAGCGGCCTGAAAGCAGGGCGTTTTTCCATTCTGGTAATGGATGACAATATTGATCAGGCTGCTGCTGAAGATCTTTATCCATTCTTCGGGCTTTAACTGTGTGTCCGTGGACAGATTTTTAATCGGTGAGTCTTTGGCCAGCTTATTCCATCCAGGTCCCCAGACTCTCAGGTTGAAATCGGATATTCTCTCCAGGATTTGAGCCCGGTTGGGGTAAAAGGAACCGACGAAGCTCACTTCGCTTCCCCATTTTTTTTTGTCTTCAGAGTCAACATCCACAGGCTGATGAATTTCTGGGTCGCAGGCAAACGGGAGCCAGTGCGTGTCGTGTATGCCCGCTTCGGACAATAATGACTGGGCTTCTGTCCCTCCACAAAAGACAAAATCATAAAAAGGCGCGGCGTTGAGTATGGGCTGAAATTCGCGAGGCGCGTCTATTGTCCAGAGAGCCGTTTGGATGCCCTGGTTTTTGATTTTTTGGATCGTCTCTGGAAGGATCCGGTTTCCTCCCGCCACGAGACAGATGTCCGGCTGCGCAGCTGTAGCGAGAAAGAAGAGCCGACGATTCAGCCGGTTCAGTTCCCAATTCTGGAGAAACGGGGCGTTTTTTCTGAGCCGGCCCGGAAGAATAAAGGCCCGGTCATCAAAAGGAATCAGCTCGTATCCGAGTTTCATCAGGGTCTTTTCTGTGTACTCTGTGATTGTCCAGAATGACGGATTGTGATAACTGGAAAACAGGATTCTCATTTTTTTCGTTTAAATCCGAGCTTGATCATCCCCAGAAAGCCTGAGAATATTTCTTTATCGTATGTGTCGATATACCCGCTTTTGAAAAGACAGAGAAGATAAACACTCATGAAGATCAGACCTTTGACCAGAAGCTGGAGGGACGCATCGATTCTGTTCGCCGCGGGAGCCGGGAAGAGCTGGACGAAAAAATAGTCCGCGAGCATCGAGATTACGAGAGAAACCAGACAGAAAAGGAAAGGGCTGCTAAAAATATTCCGGATAAGGGAAAAGACAGATTCTCCGATGCGCCTGTTGAATGCGCAGAAAAAGTAAGTCGACCCGATAATTCCCGATAGCGTAGTGCCTAAGAGAGCTCCGGTGAAGCCCATCTTGATGATCAGAATAATGCTGAGAACAATATTCAGGATGACAATGATCACAGAAGACCGCATTTCGTACTGGGGGATTCCCATTCCTCGAGCGATCAATCTGCCCATGCTGACAAGAAGCATGAAGACATATCCCACACTCAGAACCTGCAGAGCCAGAACAGATTCCGTGAATCCCGGAAAGCCACGATTTCCCATCCAGAATAGGATGATGAGCGGTGCATTGGCGATGATGAAAAAAGCCAGCGGAAATGCGAGAAGACTGAGATATTTCGATCCCCGGTGGTAGAGTTTCTGCAAGTTATTTTTGTCATCGAGAGCATGGAGCTCGGAGGACGCGGGAAGTATGGCCGGCAAGAGCTGTTCCGGGAAAGAGCGGGCGATCCTGGAGATCTTGGCCCCGAGCTCGTAAGACCCGACGAGCATGGTGTTCAGGAAATAGCCCAGAAAAATTTTGTCCACATGCGTGTTGATCAATTCGGACAGGCTTGCGACACGGATGTTGATTCCGTAGGCGAATGTTTTTTTGAAAATGTCCTTGGAGAAGGATAAAAGCCTGAACCGCAACTGTGGGAGAGTTTTATAAGCGAATATTGTCTGGAGTGTCACCGTGAAGACAGCCACGATCAATCCGCTCATCACAAGACCCTTGAGGCCGAAACCCAGGCTGAGAAACAGGATCACGCCAGCCGCGTTGACCAAAGATGCGAGGATGGCGATGATGTTCGTGATATCCATCCGCTGGACTCCCAGAAGCACGGAGCGGAACACAGCGAAGGACCCCCGGATGAAGGATATCAGCAGGATTCCGAGAAAAACCACGGAGATTGTGCTGGTCAAATCAGAAGGAAAATTAAAGAGCCGCAGTATGGGTTTTCTGAGCAGATAAACCAGGAACGCCATGACAATCCAGAAGACCGTGTAGTACGCCCAGCCCAAATTGACGACCTCGCTGCATTTTTTAAAATCCTTCCGGGCATGATACTCCGCTATGTATTTGACGAACGCCCCCCCGATTCCCGTGAAATCCAGGAGGCTGAGGTAGATGACGACCACTTCTAAAAGAACCCAGATTCCAAACTGCTCCATTCCGATCCTGTGGATGATAAACGGAATCAGGAGAAGGCTGACGAGGAGCTGCCAGAAATACCCGACAGTGTTGAAGAGTGTGTTCCGGATGACTGTTTGAGACTTTCCTAACGCCATTTTCGGATCAAGAAGAGATATTTTGGTGAATCCACAGAGTATTCTCGAAGACTCTGAGTTTTGCACTCATGAATAGAATCGTCCTGTTCATTCGTTTCCCGGCTCAGGCATGTTTTCCTTTTCGGTTTTAGGTTGCACTTCTCCTTTCAATTTTACCCTTTCAGTGACTTCGTCTTCGTGTGGCTTTTCTTCTCCTTCCTCCTTTTCTTTTATCTCTGGAAGCATCATGACTATGGCCGCCATAAACCAGAAGGGTTCCATGATGCGGATGATGATAAAGGTGTTTGCAGTGAGGGCATGGACGGTGAGGCCGACAAAACCGGCGATGAATCCGAGAGTGAGGCCTTTGTACAATTTATCATGCATTTCCCGATGGATGCTGAGCGAATTTTTGTAGATGGTCCACAAAAGCCAGAGAAAAACAAAGAGACCGACGATTCCTGTTTCGACAAGGACGACGATGTACTGCCCGTCAATGAATCCATACCCCGAAACTCCTCTTCCCAGAATAGGATTCTTTTTCCAGTCCTCGAAGCTTTCCTGCCAACTGATAATCCTAGCCGAGGAGGAGGAATCCAAGCGTGTGTTGCCGATTTTAACCAGACGGGCCTGTCCGCCTGAAAAGGTGTACTTCACTCTGGAAAACACGGCATCCGGCCTGAACACGAGAACGGATATGATGATCGTCGCCAAAACACCGACCAGGATGATCTTTCTCTTGCTCAACATAATAAATGTCAAATACGAAAAGATGATTGCCAGGTAAGACGCACGGGACAGAGTGAACAGGAATGGTATGAATATCAGGACAGCCAATCCGGATAAAGCCCACTTCGTCCGTTTCGGAACATTTTGGAGAAAGATTCCGACTGCGAGACAGAACAGAAAGATCAGGTACCCCCCTAAAGTGTTCGGCTCACCGACTTCCCCTTCAAACGGGGCGCTGACCCTCACTCCCCTGGGGATTTGCATGATGCCGTACAGAGATACGAGAGCGCACGTGATAAAAAAGACATTCAAGAAGAATTTGATCTGTTTTTTACTGTAGATATGATTGGCCACCAGGATAAAAAGCAGAAAATACTCGAAATACCGGAGAAGGAAAAAGAGCCCTTTCATGAAAGAGACATATCCTAAAGCAGCCCCTTTCAAGGTGGCGATCAAGCAGACCAGAATATAGATGACTATGGCTCTGTTCAACCGTGTCCTGATGAAAAGGCCCAAACCTTTGTTGATGGCTGTTTTGGCAAACCAGGCAAAAGTGATGATCGCGAGCAGGATGTCATCCAGGCGGACAACGATATCCCTTCCGGGAATCTGACCGAGGATGATCTCCGGGGAGAAAAGCATCGAGAAAATCAAGATCGCCAGTGCCGCGTCAGTATTGACCAGAGTGACGATGAGGATGATCGTGAAAAAGAGGAGCGCCAGGGCAAATTTATAGGAAAAACCAGTGATGATTTGACCCAGGAGAATGCCGATGACAAGTATGGCCAGGATGAGGATCACAGAACCTAATTTTTGCTCTTGAAATTCGAATCTCATGCGGTTCGTTTCCAGTTGAATGATACCATTACCCCTCTCCCGAATTCGGTAAAGCCATGGAGATTTTCAGGATTATCTTTGTCAAAAGATGTAGGGAAGAGAATTGTGCGAACCCGAAGAGAGAAATATGTGTCTATTTTTTATCCCTTTTCTCTCCGTAATATCTGTAATACCTGTATCTTTGGGCGGGAGTAACATCCTCGATAAATCGCGCCTTCAGGTTGTTGATGACGATTCCAAGGATTCTGACGTTGACGTTATCCAGTTGGATCTTCGAGCGGATGAGCGCGTTCCTGGAGGTCTTCCCAGCCTGATAGACAATGATCGCACCGTCAGCTTTGGCTCCCAGTATGGCCGAATCAGTGACCGGTAATGTCGGGGCGCTGTCCAGCAGGATGAGGTCAAAATTCTGCTTGAGTTCTTGAAGTAAGGTGCTCATTTCCGGAAAACTGAGCAATTCTGAAGGATTGGGGGTGTGCTCGCCGCAGGTCATGATGTGAAGATTCTCGATGCCTTTGGTTTTAATGATCTTGTCGTATTCGAGTTTGCCCAGAAGCATGTCTGTGGTTGTGTTGATTGCATCCTTCCAGGCAGTGTTTCCGATCAGGACATCGGATAGCCCGGGACTCCTCGGCAGTCCAAACAGCTTGTAGATGGTGGGTTTTCTAAAGTCAGAGCCGACGATAAGGGTTTTTTGCCCGCTTTGGGCAAAAGCGATGGCCAGATTACACAAAGTCTGTGTTTTTCCCTCCTGTGGAGCAGAGCTGGTGATCACGACGCAGTTCCCGAATTTCTTCAGGCCGGTCAGGTCCAGATTGGTGCGCAGAGTCTTGTAGGCTTCCGCGGCAATCGAGCTGGGTTGAAAGAGCACAACCAGCCGTTCCTGACTCAGTCCGCCCTCCTGGACCTTGGGCTTTTTCCGGAATCTCTCGAAGTACCGTTTTCCGATCATTTCCAGTGTCGTGTTCGGGATGATGCCCAGAACCGGGACTTTGATAATTTCTTCTATGTCGTCGATCCGGCCGACGGACGTGTCAAAGCTTTCGGTCACAAAAGCCAGGATCAGTCCCAACAGCAAGCCGGTGATGATTCCGATGATGATGTTGAAATTGACATTCGGTTTTATGGGCCGGCTGGGCTGGAGCGCGGGCTCTATTATCTCGACGTCTCTGGCCTTTTCGGCCTCAAGGATGCGGGCTTCTTCGTACTTTGTCCGGAACATCATATAGAGTTCCTCAGCAATTTTAACATTGCGCTTGAGCTGGACAAGCTTGATCTCCTTTGTGGAGAGGTCTTTGTGCTGCTCCGCCAGCTGCAGGATAGCGTCTTCCAGGTCCTTTTTGGCTTGATCCAGCTTCCGTCGAGTGGCCATGACCTCAGGGTGTTCCTCGGTGTATTTGCTCTTCAAGGTGATCAGTCGCATCTCTGTCCTGACGATTTCTTCCTGCAGATTCGTTATCCGCGGGTCAGTCTGTGTTGGAGAGGCACTGGTGATATCCCTTTCAAAAATCAAGGGATTTTCCCTCCTGAATTTTTGAAGTGCGTTCTCGCTTCTTTGCAGATCTCTGAGATAGCTGTTCAATTGCGCATAGACAAAATCTTTCAGTTGGGAGGCTTCTTGGGTTTTATTTTGATAGTGAGTTTCTCTGTAGACCTCAGCGACCGTATTGACTAGAGTCATCGCCTCTTCGGCGTTGCTAGAAATTGAAGTGATGGCGATGATGTTGGTGTACTCAACCTGTTCTGTGTTGATTTTAGCCTGCAGGCCTTTGATGATCGCGATCCGCTCCGGGTTCTCCTCTTCAACGCTCTCAGCAGGCTTTGCCTCCCTGGCCTCTATATAGCCAAGCGCTACAGCCACTTTCTCCATGATCTGGTAGCTTTTGATGAAATTCGCCTGGGAGGCCATTTCATCCCCGGGAGACCAGGTGATGAGCTCAGTCAGGGCTTCCGCGACTGATTTTCTTTGCTCGATCTTGATCTTGCAGGATGTGCTGTAGATCGGGATTTGTCTGCTTGTGAAGAAGATTGTGGAGAGGATGACCAGCAAGAACGCAAGGATGATAATCCGGATCCTTTTACGGATAACTCGCAGGTAATCGACCAGGCTCATCTCCAGTTTAGGCATTTCTTCTTATTCCATATCTAATATATAAACCAGAAGTACCATGTGAGCGGATAGGCAACGGCTCTGAGGAAGCGCTCAATATGCACGATAAAGGTCGTGGGCACGTACACGATATCCCCGGGTTCAAGCTCGATGTTCTGGCTGAGGTCAGCTTTTTTGAGAATTTCATTGACATTGATCCGGATTCCTTCCTGCGAGCCCAGTTCACCCCGGATCACGATGACGCTTTTCAGCACGGCGTCCCGCGTGTATCCCCCTGCATCCGTGATCGCATCAATCAGTGTCAGTCTTCCTTTGATCGGGACGACCTTCGGATTTTTCACTTCACCGACCACGAGGACTTTGTTGAACTCCAACGGAGGCACATAGACCGTGTCGCCCCCGGAAACAATAACACTCTCACTTTTTTGAGGATCCTTGAGAAGCTCATTGAAATCGTAGATGAAGACTTTTTTATCCTTTTTGATCAACCGGATGTGGTAAGTGTCCGCGTTTTCCGTCGGGCCCCCGATCTCTCCGAGGAATTCGACCAGGGTCGTTCTCCTTTTCAGCGTGTACATCCCAGTCCTTATTTCTCCCAATGCAGTGACTCTCTGACTGTTGAATTCCTTTACGGTCACAAAAACAATCGGGTCGATCAGATATTTGGAGAGCGCTTCGGCGAGTTTTTCTTCCATTTGGGAGACCGTCAGCCCGATGACGCTCAATTTTCTTACGGGAGGGATCGTGATTTCGCCATCATGGTTCACGACGACTTCGCGAGATATGTCAGGCTGGTTCCAGACTTCTATACTCAGGATGTCTTCTGGGCCGATGAGGTATCCTTCTTCTGCGGGGAGCTCTTCTTCTTCCCCGTCCTGGGATTGAAGTTCGACCTGTATCTTCTCGTTAGGGGAGGAGTCAGAAGAGATCTCTGGGTTTTTCAATCGGATTATGGTCGAGTTGCCCTCCTTCGAAACTCGATAAGGCGTGTCTTCCGCCAGCTCCACCAGTATGAACTGCAATCGACGCGGACTTCGATTTTCCTCGGTGTAGTATTCATACTTGATTTTTTTAATCGGACCTTTGTGGATGATCGATTCCTCGTTTTCGCTGCTGAAGACCTTGCTTCCGGGGAAAGTGATGAGTAAAGTCGGAGGATTATCCAATTTTGTGTTGTTGATGTAGATCCTCTCGGAAGTTGTCAGGATCAACTCTGTTTCCGCCGGCAGTTCCTTCGCGGACAGATCAATAATATGAACGCGCTTGGCTGAAGCGCAAAACGTTAGTGCTAAGATGAGAGAAGTGAAGAGGAGGGAGGAGACACTCTTGAAGACTTTAATTCCAGTCTTTCCCAGCGCCATACGACTGTTTTTGATAATAATAATGAAAAAATATCATTTCGTCAACCTAAAAAAGGATTATCTTTAATTATTTTTTTTAAAAAAAATGTGGGATGAAAAAGCGTGGGGTCAAGCTTTGAAAACTTTGATGACTCTTGGCTAAACAAAAAATTCAACTAAGGTCTGGATGGTTTTCAAAGCCTGACCCCACAAACGGTATAAAAAAAGGAGGGCTGGGAGAGGATCCTCCGTTTTGCCCTGCTCCCTTTCAAGCCTTAGTACGCTTTGGAAGAGCCCTCCTTTGGATTCCGTATATAATATCGCAAAACCTGACTGCAGGCGCAATCGCCTTTAAGGGTGGATTATGTGATGAATTTTAAACACCCGTGTTCACCTCTAAAGGTGACGACTTAACGCCTTCATAATAATGGACTTTTCGAAGCGATGCGGTGAAAGAGAACACAATGTTTTTGTTATCATTTTCTCCAGGATAGTGTATGATTTGGGAAAAATTTATCGAGGAGCAGATCAATGGATGAGACAAAATTCATCGAAGAAAAAATCAAGGAGATAAAGTCAACTGTGGGTGCGGAAAAAGCGATCTCTGCTCTCTCCGGAGGAGTGGACAGCTCTGCCTGCACAGTCCTCGCCCACCGGGCCATCGGTTCGAATTTGAAAGTGATTTTCATCGATGATGGGTTGATGAGAGCGAATGAGCCCCAAGATGTGAGACAGATATTCGCCGACCTGGAAATTCAGGTGGAGATTATCGATGCGCAGGAGGAGTTTTTTCATGCGCTCAAGGGAAAAGCGGACCCGGAGGAAAAGAGAAAAGCGTTCCGGGATATCTTTTATACGGTTTTCGGGAGAGAAGTCCTCAAAAGCGAGGCAAAGTTTCTCGTCCAGGGCACGATAGCGGCGGACATTATCGAGACCAAAGGGGGCGTCAAGACTCAGCACAACATTCTTGAACAGATCGGCATAGACCCGGAGAAAGGATTCGGTTTCATCGCTGTGGAACCCCTGAAAGAACTGTTCAAGCATGAGGTCAGAAAAGTGGCCCAGGCACTGGGCCTTCCGGAAAAAATATATCAGCGGATGCCTTTCCCGGGACCTGGTCTGGCGACACGGGTTGTCGGAGAGGTGACACCGGAGAGAGTATCCCTGGTCAGGAAGGCCACTCAGATTATTGAGGAAGAGATCGAGAGCCTGAAGCCTTTCCAGGCATTTGCTGTCCTGTTGAGTGACAAGGGAACGGGAATCGAAGAGGGCCAGAGAAAATTCGGGAATATTATTATTGTTCGTTCAGTCGAAAGCAAAGATGCGATGACAGCCGAGCCCACCCAGATTCCTTGGGATAAACTCACGCGCATTTCTCAGAGAATGATTGGCGAGCTTCCCGAGGTTGTCCGAGTGGCCTACGAGATCACGCCCAAACCGCCCGCCACGATCGAATACATTTAATTCAAAAACATTGTGTCATTGCGAGCTAGCGTGGCAATCCCATATCCGTGTCATTGCGAGCGTGCGTGGCAATCCCATATCCGTGTCATTGCGAGGAGCGAAGCGACGTGGCAATCTCGTAAGAAGGATGAGATGGATTGTGGTGTCATTGCGAGCTAGCGTGGCAATCCCCTAAGGAATGAGTAATAGGTGTCATTGCGAGCTTGCGTGGCAATCTCATACGGTTAAAATTTTATTGCCAACAAATCGTGTCTGTCCCGCCATTGAATAAAGCAAAGAAAGGAAGCGGATACATCTGAGAAGAAGGCCGTCTTTTGGAAAATCCTGCTAAGATTTTTTCCATATTTTATTAAGCCCCAGAGTCATCAGCGGAATAATATACACGGCAAAGAATCCCCAGCTGATACTTCCGTAGCCTTTGGCGATCAGGTTGATCAGTCCAAAGGTCGAGATCCCCAGCCCGATCAGCAGGAGCCCGAGGGCGACACCAGGCCTTGCCCAGGGCTGGAGCATTTTTCCTCTTGCCTCCAGGGCAGAGCGGATCCGCTCGTTGACGGCATGAATGAACCCGGTCCCGGTCTCGATCAACGTGCCGAACAGAACGACTTGAAAAAGAATGAGCAAAAACGGGATCCCCAGCCTCTGGAAGACATAATACGCCGGGACTTCTTCCGGCAAAACTTCCGGATACTGGCTCACTACGGCGATGAAGAAAAACAATCCGGGAAGAATACCAATTATCCCCCCGAGAAGTCCTGCGGTGATCGCTTCTTTTCTCGTCTCGATATGATGAATGCAGAAGAGAACTGCGGGAATGATTCCCAGATTATACAGAGCGTATTTGAATCCCCCGACAGCCCATCCGCGAACTATGATGGCGCTTGAAAAGCTCTTCTGTATCGCGGGGCCGAATTTGATCAGGGCGAATACAAGAAGCAGCCCGTAGACCACATACAGCAGGATCGACCAGCTGGACAGGAATTTTTCGATCAAGCCACTTCCTTTAAATGTTAAAAACCCGATGGCGCCCAGCATGATCATCACGCCGAATATGTCGGGAATCCCGAAATTGTACTTGAGAAGGGCGCCGGCCGCGGAGCCGATAACTCCCAGCACCAGGAACAGCAGGGCAAAATAGATGATCTCAAACAGAAACCAGAAAGGACCGAGGAGCTTCATGAAGAATGTGCGGTAGTCGTAGGCCCGAAATTTTCGGGAAAACTCGAATGTCACGGCCAGTATGAGCGACCAGATGACGGTCGTCACCAGCAGCATCCCCAAAAGGCCTCCCAGGGGCCCGTAGTTCAGAAAAAATTCGACCAACTCCCGGCCTGTGCCGTATCCACCAGCAATCACCACGGATTGGAACACGAATCCCGGCAGAAGATATTTTTTAAAAAAAGAGGTGTTCAGGAAATTCATCAATCTCGATTTTTTCCTTTGTTCACATTTTGTACAGCATTTCATCCGAGATTACAAATCTTTAATTTTGATTAGCCAACGGCTCGCACTTTCTCTATAATAGGGAAGTCTGTTCGATACCCTTGGAGTGCAAAAAAGGAAGATGAAGGATTCTCTCACAGCAGAAGAGAGACAGAGTCAAATTCGCAAAGTCACTCTCTGGGGAATACTCCTCAACATTTTTCTGATGGTGTTGAAGATCGCTTCCGGGATTGCGATCAAATCTACCGCCCTCATCGCTGACGGTGTGCATTCTCTGTCCGACCTGTCAACGGATTTTGTCGTTTTGATCGGAACGCGCCTGTCCACCAGGCCGGCAGATAAAACCCATCCGTACGGCCATGGGAAGATGGAAACGATCGCTTGCCTGATGATCGCTCTGACTCTGATCGGTATCAGTTTTGGCGTCATCTGGTCGGCGGGCGTTTCCATCTACCACCACGAACAGAACTTCCCGGGATTTATGGTTCTGGTGATCGCCGGTGTGTCCGTAGTATCCAAAGAGATCATTTTCCGCGTGACCCGGAGAGTCTCCAGAACTACCCGCAGCACGGTTCTGTATGCGAATGCCTGGCACCAGCGGTCAGACGCTCTTTCCTCAGTGGCTGTTTTATTGGGCGGCGCTGCGAGCCTGTTCGGATGGGGACATGCGGACCAGGTGGCGGCCATCGTCGTCGGCTTCATGATCCTCGGAGTAGTAGGGAAAATTTTCTTCGAAACGCTTCTGGAGCTCTCCGAGCACTCGGCGGACAGTGAGTCCATCCAAAAGATCGAGTTGGCTCTTTCGAGAGAAAAAAATATCTCCAGCTGGCACGCTCTCCGAACCCGAAAACTGGGGGCAGAGATGATCGTGGATGTTCATGTCCTGGTGGATCCCGAACTTTCCGTCTCGAGCAGCCATAAGATTTCGATAAGGATTGAAAAGGAGATAGAAAAAGAGCTCTCCAGGCCTGTCAATGTGCTGGTCCACGTCGAGCCTGATGTCGAGGAGATGCGGAAGGGAGCCACATGAGAGGTTTGACCATTCCAGCGGAGGATTTATAATAGACGGTATTCCGAGAGAATCTCAATCTGACTCAAACGCGGCGTGTGATTTTGCCGTGAAGGAGGAAAGATGCCATTCGTGAAGAAAAGGATATCCGGGCTTCCCACTCTGGGTGTGTTTGTCCCTTGTGATCCCCGGATCGATGAGGCCTCGCGCAAGAGAGCGTTCAACATCGGAAAAATGACGGCAGAGCTTCTGTCGGAAAAGCTTGAAATGCCCGGTGGAAATCCGCCGAATATTTTTTACTGTTCTCATCTTGTGGACAGCGAAAGTACGGCCGATTCCGGTGCTGGAGAATTGAAAGAGGCCGGAGCGGAAGCGCTGGTCATTGTTCCGGACACATGGTTTTTTCCCGGGAAAACAGCCATGGCCCTTACGGCTCACTTCCCGCCGGGAGTCCCGCTCGCATGCGTGGGCGGAAATAACGCGCCCAAGCCTGGAGTCGTGGGCATCGACGCCCTGGTCGGAGCTTATGCGCAGACCGGACGTCTCTGCCCGATGGTCATCGGAAATATGCCTGAGACCGGAATGAATCCGGAGTTTGACGAAAAAACACAGTCGGAGATCATTGATTTAGCCTCTGCCATGATGGCGTCCGCAGCACTGAAAGGAAAGAGATATCTCTCGGTGGATACGGATTCGATGCAGATGGAGACAGCGCTCAACCATGTTCACGCAGCCCGGCGTTTCTTCGGCCTGGAATCCACGCGCGAATCCATGAAGATCTTTGCGGATATGCTCCGGAAGAAGGGAGGCTATGATTCGAAAGAGCTCGAGGAACTGAGAAATTGGGTGATCAATATCAAATTCAAAGACCGCATCTTTCCGAATACTGAGGAGATCGTCCAGAACAAGACTCCTGTATATACGAAAAAAAACAAACCTCCGGCGCTCTCCGAGGAAGACACACGAAAGCTGGATGAAGGCCTGGCCCTGTACCTGATTATCCGGAATCATATGAAAGACATAAACGCAATCGCGGGGGGGTGGACGAATCAGTTGTCCTGGGGTTCGGACAGAAGAGGAATCCCGCTTTCGACCGCGGATATTGCCGAGTCCCTGTTCAATTCGACTGAAGACCACACCGGAAAGAAGACAGTGATTCCGTTTGCGACGGAAAACGACATCCAGGGTCTTCTGACTATGGTCGCCTACTGGGCTCTTTCAGGAGGAAAGCCCCCTCTATTCATGGACTTCCGGAAGGTCTATGAGCCCTGGGAGGTTCAGAAGATCGCCAAGGAGCTCAAACTGGACCTGACTCCGCACAAGAAAAAGCCCTGGATGGAGAAAGGATTTATTGACGGGAACAATTCGGGTAGCGGTTCCCTGGATTATGCGGAGAAAGCCCACCTGTTTAGAGCCATCGAGTATTATTTTCCGGGCCTTGGATTTTCTGTGGGTTACGTTTCGCCGGGCGGAATAAAAGGAATGGCCGGAAGGATGGCGTATTCCGACCTCTCCGGCATGTTCACGATGATCCAGGATGAAGCCCAGAGCCATACTCTTCCGGCGGCTCTGATCGAGAGATGCTGCCATGCTTCGGATTATTCATGGCCGCATACCTTCCTGACTTTTGACCACGTTCCCTCTAGCCTGGTCAAAGTCGGGATCCCCGCCAATCACTTCCACATGATCACGGATATGCCCCGCCGCCGCTGGCAGCATTTTTCCGACTATAATCTCATCCTGAACTACCGGTGGGAGAACACGCCTGAATACGCAGAAGGCGTGGACAGGCCTATGCCGATGCTGTGGAGGATTAACGGAGGCGAGGTCAAAGCGAAAATGCTGATGAAGTAGATTGAGGCTCAGTCTG
>JABAOH010014216.1_pt1 | contig 34712 bp, 35 predicted proteins | sample 7062181 | NCBI WGS metagenome assembly JABAOH01 (sample SAMN14538630, study PRJNA623070) | marine sediment metagenome | biome: marine biome [ENVO:00000428]; feature: marine pelagic biome [ENVO:01000023]; material: deep marine sediment [ENVO:00002113]; isolation source: pool of 5 deep marine... | reverse complement strand
GGCGCCGGCGCCGGCGTCGGCGGCGCTCCGCGTCGCGACGCCGGCGGCGTGCCGCGGGCCGTCTGCGCGTCCCAGTCGAGGTCGAAACCGAGGTCGATGTAGTAGTCCTCGAGCAACGGCAGATCCACCACCGTGAGCCCCGCACGCGCCTCGATGTCGTGCACCACCGCCGCCAGCGACGCGCCGTCCGCGGCGGTGACGACGAACCACAGGTTGAGGCGGTGCTCGCGCTCGTAGTTGTGGTTGACATGCTCGTAACCGCTCACCAGCCCCGCCACCGATTCCAGCCGCCGCGGCGGCACGGCCATGGCGGCGAGGGTGCTGGCACCGGCGGCATGCGGCCGGAACACCGGCCCGACGCGGCTGACGCAGCCCCACTCCTGCAGCCGGCGCAGCTGCTCGAGCACCGTGCCCTCGCTGACGCCGAGCCGCGCGGCGACGAGGGCGAACGGCGCGGGCGCCAGCGGGAAGCCGCGCTGAAAATCGTTGAGCAAGCGACGCTGCAGCGCATCGAGAGGCGGCACGGGGGCGCCGCCGACGTCGTGCGTGGCTGCGCAATTCGGTGTGTTCACGGCGCTCACAAACCGATGCGGTGCGCGCGGGCGGTGAAGAAGATGCCACTCGGCTTGAGCGCATCGACGGCGGCGATCTGCCGCAGGGTGCGCGTGTCGTAGACCTTGACCGTGTCGTCGTCGCGTGCGGACACCCACACCTGCTCGCCGCGGGGCGTGAACTCCATGTGCATGACGGCCCGTCCGGGCTTGAGCTCGGCGGTGACCGTCTGCGTGGTGACGTCGATGACCTGCACGGTGTCGTTGCGCGGGTGGGCGAAATTCACCCACACCTGGCGCTCGTCGGGCCGCGCCATGACGAAGACCGGCTGGCCGTGAACCGCGATGCGGCCCACCTCGCGCCACTCCCGCCGGTCGACCACCAGCACCTCGTGGCGCCCCACCGCCGGCAGGAAGGCGAAGTCTGCGGCCATGGCCCAGCCCTCGAGGTGCGGCATCTTGTACACGGGCAGCGCCTGCTCGCCGCGGCCGTAGCCGTCGAGAATGCGGCGCACGCCCGCGTCGAGGTCCCACAGGTCGAGCAACGCGAGACCGTCCTCGCCGAACAGTCCGGCGATGTAATAGCGCCCCTCCGGCGTGACGAGGGCGTCGTAGGGCTGACGCCCCACCGCGGCGAAGCGCCGCACGAGCGGGCTTGCGGCGTCGCTCAGGTCGGCGACCCAGATCTCGCCGGCATCGAACAGGCTGAAGACGAAGCGCTGACCGGGGGCATCGACGAGGCCCACGACCTTCGAGCGTTGCCCCGCGCCGAACGTGGCCGGAATGTCCAGCACCGGCTCGAGGGTGTCGCTGTCGAAGACCCTGACGCCGCCCGGATCGTAGTTGGACACGGCGACGAGCCGGCCGTCCTGGGAGATCGCGCCGCCGATGCTGTTGCCCGACTGCATCACGCGCGCGGCGATCTCGCCGCGCAGCATGTCGACCTTGGTCAGGCCACCGTCGCGCCCGAAAACGTAGGCGTAGCGCTGGTCGCGCGAGAAGACGGCCGACGCGTGGGAGAGATCGCCGAGGCCGCTCACCTCGGCGCTCACGCAGCGCTCGCTGGTGTCGACGAGCCGCAGCCGGCCGTTGGCACGCTCGACAATGAGCCCGAGATCGCCGCTGCCGCGCAGCTCGCGCGCGGGGCAGCGGTGCGCCGCCTCCGCCGCGACCGCCTCGGCCCCGGCGATGCCGGCGCCCAGCACGAGCGCCGCGAGGAGGACGCTACGAATCATCGGCGACCGTCCCGGCCAGCAGCTCGCCGGTGATCCACTCGAGCTCGTCCTCGCTCAGCAACCCGCGCCACGGCGGCATGGCCGTGCCGGGCAGGCCGTCGCGGATGACGCGACGCACGTCGGCCGGCGACCGCCCGCGCAGGGCGTCCGGCGTCAGGGCGGGCCCCAGACCGCCACGCAGGGTGAGCCCGTGGCAGGAGCCGCAGTCGTGCCGGATCAGGTTGGCGAGCTCTCCCCGGCGCGCCGCGGGCACCTCGGCGAGCGCGCCGGCACAGACAAGCACCAGCGCGGCGGTCACGAGCACGCGCGGCATGTCAGCTTTCCGCCGCCTGCACGGCCGCGGCGGGCCACCCGGCGGGCGCCGCCGCGAACCAGTCGAGGGCACCGGCCAGGGCCGCGACACGGCCGACGATGGTGAGCGCCGGCGCCCGCACGCCCTCGCGCCGGGCAAGCTCCGCCAGATCGGCGACGACGCCGACGCAGCGACGCTGCTGAGCGGTGGTGCCGCTCTCGACGATGGCCGCCGGCGTCTGCGGATCGAGGCCCGCGCCCACCAACCCGGCGGCGATCTCGTCGAGATGCGCGAGCCCCATGTAGATCACCAGCGTGTGATCGGCGCTGGCGAGGGAACGCCAGTCGAGCTCGAGCGGGTCACCGGCACGACAGTGTCCGGTCACCAGGGTGACCCCTGTGGCGAGTCCGCGGTGAGTCAGAGGGATGCCGGCGTAGGCCGCGCATGCGTTGGCCGCGGTGACGCCCGGCACCACCTCGAAGGCGATGCCGTGCTCGAGCAGATGCAGCGCCTCCTCGCCGCCGCGCCCGAAGACGAACGGGTCGCCGCCCTTGAGGCGCACCACCACGTGGCCGGCTCGGGCCAGGCGCACCAGCAGCGCGTTGATCTCGTCCTGGGGCAAGTGGTGATAGCCGGAACGCTTGCCGGCAAAGATGCGGGCGACGCCCTTCGGCACCCGGTCGAGAATATCCGCCGACACCAGGCGGTCGTAGACGACCACGTCGGCGCGCTCGAGCAAGCGCAGGGCCTTGACGGTGAGCAGGTCCGGGTCGCCCGGGCCGGCGCCGACCAGGTACACGCTCGGCGGCGATGTCATCATTGTGTTCGTACTCCGTGGCCGTCGTCGCCGGGCGGGGGCGGCGTGCGCCGCCCCCCGCCGCGGCATCCGACTAGTAGATGTCGTGCACGGTGTTGTAGACGTTGAACTTGCCCGTCGGCGTCACCAGTCGCTCGTCCTTGATGACGTGCTTCAACTTGCGCGTCTTGTCGTCGACGATGACGATGGCGGACTGTTCCTCCTTGCCGCTCCACACGGAGAACCACACCTCGTCGCCCGCCTTGTTGTACTCGGGCTGCACGACGCGCTTCGGCCCCGGTCCCTCGATGCCCGCCCACTCCGCGATGGGCAGGACCTCGAAANNGACGTCAAATACCGCGACCGACTGACTGACCTTGGTGTCGGGATGCAGAGGAGTGTCGACCCAGAGGTTGCTGGAGTTGGGGTGTGACTTCACGAACAGCGAGCCGCCGCCCTGCCCCTTGAGCGTGCGCACCACTTTCCAGGCGTGCTCCGCGTGGTTGACGGGGTCGGTGGCGATGGCGGTGACGTTCTCGTTGCCGAGCGCGCTGGTCACCCACACGGGCCCGTACTCGGGGTCCTTGAGGTTGGCCCCGCGGCCGGGGTGCGGAATCTTGGTGACGTCGACCAACGCGGTGAGCTTACGTTCCTTGGAGTCGATGACGGCGATCTTGTCCGACTTGTTCGCCGCCGTCAGGAAGTAGCGCTGCGTCGAGTCCCAGCCGCCGTCGTGCAGGAAGCGCGCGGCGGGGATGGTGGTCACGTTCAGCGCATCGACGTCGGCGTAGTTCACCAGCAGGATCTTGCCGGTCTCCTTGACGTTGACGATGAAGTCGGGGTGCTGATGCGAGGCCACGATGGCCGCCACCCGGGGCTCGGGATGGTACTCCTGGGTGTCCACCGTCATACCGCGGGTGGAGACGACCTTCACGGGCTCCAGCGTATCCCCCTTCATGATCACGTACTGGGGCGGCCAGTAGGAGCCGGCGATGGCGTACTTGTCCTCGTAGCCCTTGTACTTGGACGTCTCGACGGAACGCGCCTCGAGGCCGACGCGGATCTCGGCGACCGTGTCCGGTTTCTCCATCCACAGGTCGATGAGGTTGATCTTGGCGTCGCGCCCGATGGTGTAGAGGTAGCGACCCGACGACGACAGGCGCGAGATGTGCACCGCGTAGCCGGTGTCGATCACGCTCACGATCTCCTTGCTGTCGCCGTCGATCAGGGCAACCTGGCCGCTGTCGCGCAGCGTGACCGAGAAGACGTTCTCGATGTCGATGTCGTTCATCTTCTTCGTCGGCCGCTGCTCGGCCGGCACGTAGACTTTCCATGTGCCTTTCATCTCCTCCATGCCGAACTCCGGCGGTGTCGGCGGCTCGTGCTGGAGAAACTTGGCCATGAGGGTCACGTCCTCCTCGGAGAACTCTCCGGAGGTGCCCCAGTTCGGCATGCCCGCAGGCGACCCGTAGTTGATGAACACCTTGAGGTAGTCGAGACCCTTCTGCTGGGTGAGGTCGGGCGTGAGCGGCTTGCCCGTGGCGCCCTTGCGCAGCACGCCGTGGCAACCGGCGCAGCGCTCGAAGTACAGCTGCTTGGCGCGCTCGAACTCGTCTTCGCTCAGGGGCTCGGCGCCGGGTGTGATTACCTGCTTGAGCTCGGTCTCCACGCCGGGGGCGCCCATGTAGCGCATCTCTTCCTCCCCGGTGCCGGGGTGCTCGCTCGGCGTCTGGGCCACGACGACCTTGCCGGCGGCCAATGACAGCGCGCCGGCGACGGCGAGGCAGGGCAACCACCTCAAAGACGTGATTTTCATGGCGGGTCTCCTGATGGATTGAAAAAAATTCGGGGTCCTGTCGACCCGTATGAAACCCGCGGCGGGCGCCCGCTGTCATTGATCTGGATCAATTCACGCCGCCACACGGAGCCGATCCGAGGCGGCGACGCACCCGCTCAGCCCGGCTTCGCGGCGGGAGGCCGCGGCGGCCTGACGGCCACGGAGGCGGCGCGCCCGGAGCCCGCGCGCATCTCACGGCGCTTGCGCCGTCCGATGAGGGCCAGGCACCTGCGGCTGTCCCAGTAGGTCACCTGGCAGTCGAGACAGTAGTGGCACTCGTTGAGGTTGATGGCGCCCGTGGGAAGAATGGCGCGCACCTCGCACTCGGTGGCGCATGTCTGACACGGCTGTCCGCACTCGTTGCGGCGGCGCAACCACTCGAAGACGCGGAACTTACCGGGGATGGTCAGTGCGGCGCCGAGCGGACACAGATAGCGGCAGAAGAACTTGTGGTTGAAGGCGGCGACCACCAACAGCCCGAGGGCGTAGGCGACGAACCACCATTCGCGTTGAAAGCGCATCACCACCGCCGTCTTGAACGGCTCCACCTCGGCGAGGCGCTCGGCGTCGGGCAGCGACTGCAGCGACACGCCGAACAGCATCAGCAGAATGACGTATTTCACCGCCCACAGGCGCTCGTGGACGGCCTCTGGAAACTCCAGCACCTTCAGGCGCAACCGCTTGGCGAGCATGAAGATCAGCTCCTGCGCCGCGCCGAACGGACACAGCCACCCGCAGTACACGCCGCGACCCCAAAGCAGCAGTGTCACGGCGACGAACGCCCACAACATGAACAGCACGGGCTCGGCGAGAAAGGTCTCCCACTGGAAGTCCGAGACGACGGCGCCGGCGAAGGTCAGGACGTTGACGACGGAGAGCTGGCCCAGCGCGTACCAGCCGATGAACACCAGGGTGTAGAGGAGAAAGCCGACGCGCACCCGCCGCAGCAGCGCCGGGTGGCGTGCCAGCCAGTCCTGCAGCACGAGAATGGCCGTCAGTGCGAGCAGCCCCGCCGCCAGCAGCACGATGTGGGGCTTGCGCTGCGCCCACACCAGGCGCCAGATCGGCTCCTGCTCCTCCGCGCTCGGCCCGGCGGGTGCCGGCGGGGCCGCGGCGACGGTGCGCGGCAGGCCGCGTGCGCGCGCCACGGCCTTGGCGCTGCGCATCACCGCGGCGTTGATCACCATGACCGTGATGGTGGCGCCGGTGATGCCGTCGACGGCCACCACGCCCGGGCCGCTCAGGCCGCCGATCTTGACGCGCTCGGCGACGTTGCGGCCCCGGTACTGCGCCACGTGGCGGGCGAGCTCGGCGTCGGCGATCCCAATCACCAGAATGGGCTCCTCGTGAGCGACGATCTCGAGCCCCGTCAGGCTGCCGTCGAGGTCGATGCCCACCAGCGTGTTCACCGGCTTGCCGGAGTAAGCGGGAATGGGCGCGATGTCGTTGGTGAGAAAGGCGTAGCCGAGCAGGCGCTCGCCGGCATAGACCGCAGCCGACGGGGGCTCACCGGCAAAGGGCCCGAGCCGGTCGGCGCCGGGAAAGAAGTGCGCGACCTGGGGCAGGTAGGACGTCTGAGCCGGCGCCGCGGCCGCCGAGGCGCAGGAGGCCGCAACCCCCGCAAGCGCCAGCGCGCAGGCCCGCGCCCACGCGGTAACGTGTCTGTTCACCCGTCGGCTCCCGGCATCTTTGCGATCAGAACACTAGCAGGCGCCCGCGGCAGGGAGGTTGACTCCGATCAACCCGGCCCCGGCCGACGCACGCTCAGAGCGGCAACGGCCGGTGCTGCACGGCCACCAGCACGATGTAGAGGAACGTGAGCTGGGCGCCCAGCCAGGCGGCGATGCGCGTGGCAGCGCCGCGGGCGAAGCGGAACGCCACCAGGCCGAGGCCGATGTAGAGCACGACGGCGAGGACCTTGGCCGTCAGCCAGTCGTGCGAGCCGGGAAACTGGCGCAGCAGGAACATCAGGCCCACGGCGCTTGCCAGCAGAAGCGTGTCGACGGCGTGCGGCAGCACCCGCACCCAGAGCGCACCGAGCCGGGCGCTGCCGCGGATCATCCACACCCCGCGCAGGAAGAAAAGACAGAAGCTGGTGAACGCGCAGGCGAGATGAATCGGCTTGAGCATCGAGTACAGCTGCGACTCCATGGCGCTTGCTCGCTAAAGCCGCATCCGGCGCCGTCAGCCCAGTCGCCGGTGCAGGCGTGCGTCCTTGGTTTGGAAGTGCTCGCCGAACCAGGCGTCGAGTCGCTCGAAGAGCTCGTTCTCCCCACCCAGCGTGCCGTCCTCGAATTCGTCCATCAGATCCCGGATCTCGTCGAGCAACACTTCGTGGTCGGCCTTGTGCTCGTCGTATTCGTCGTAGTTCTTCTCGCGCATGAGCTTTTCCTCGAGCGCGAAGTGGGCCGAGATGCGCGCAAAGATCTCGCCGAGGAAATCGCCGATGGCGTGCGGCGAATCGCCGGACCGGGCGTGGCGGTAGAGCTCGTTGATGAGCTCGATGAGCTCACGGTGCTCGTGATCGATGGCGGGCACGCCGACACTGTATTCTTTCTTCCACTCGATCAGGGTCATCGCCGTGTCGTCCCCCGGTGGGGCACCGTGCGGTCCGTCGTCGTCGCGCAACGCCTCACAGGAACTTGAAGCCGCCGGTCCTGGCGTTGAAGTCAATCACGAAATTCTGCCGCGGTGCAATTTCCACCGTCGCCTCGTGCTGCCAGTCGAACCCGTTCTCCCGCCTCGAATCGCTCATGCGTACGGCGATGTGGTGCGAGCCTGCGGGCACGGCGACGGTGCGGTACGCGGTGGACGCGCCGTCCTTCGCCAGGCCCGAGGGAGCCAGGAGGTCGCGATACACCACCTCGCCGTCGAGCTCGAGCTCGATACGCAACGGCACGCGCTCGCGCTGGCAATCCAGCGGACGCCGCATGTTCGGCGCGAGCTGCTCGAGTTCTTCCTGCGAGTAGCGCCGGCAAGGCTGCCTGCGCTCGCCGGCGTGACTGAAGCTCAGCCGGATCACGCCCATCCCGGGTTCGAGGTGGGTGTAGCGCGGCGAGGCGGAGAAGTAGCCGACGACGGCGGCAAAGGCGGCGTAGGCCAGCGCCTGCCCCAGAAGCCTTGCGGGACTAGCCACCGTGCGGCTCCGGCGTGGTGGTCGTCTGCTCCGCCTCGGCGCGGCGCGGCGGCGCGGCGTTGCCGCTCTGCGAGCCCGACGCGCTCAGCGTGCGGCGCAGCCGCGCCAGCGCCTCGTGCACGTCGCCTTCACGGTCGAGCCCGCGCCAGCACGTGGCCACTCGCTCGCGCGGCACGCGCGCGCGCAGGCGCGGGTCGCGCACCCCGGCAAGCCGCTCCTGCGTCCAGCGAATGCCGAGCCGGTAGTGGCAGTCGCCGTCGCGGCAGCCCGTGAGCAGCACCCCGTCCGCGTGACGGCGGCTCAAGACGAAGTCGACGAACGCCGGCGGCAGCTGGCCGATGCAGGCGAGCTTCAGCGTGGCCACCGAGGCACCGGCAAGGCCGTCGAGACTCGGACCCGCCTCGCAGCCGTACACGATGACGCGGGCGTCGCCCTCGAGCGTCGCGGCCGCCTGAAGCGTGCGGCGGCGGATCTCGGCGACGGGCAGCCGGGGGAGGTCTATCCCCGGAACCAGCTCACTGCGCCGCCGGTAGGGCATCGCCGTCGGGCAGGAACCGGCGCAGATACCGCAGGCGACGCATTTGCCGGCGTCGACGACCACCTCCTGGGCGAAGGCCTTGCCGTCGGTGCGTGGCTTCATCGTCAGCGCCGTGAAAGGGCAGTCGGCGACGCAGCGCCCGCAGCCGTTACAGTTGTCGAGATCCACCACGGCCACCGGCTCGCGCGGCTTGGGCGGCAGCCACGGCAGCGCCAGCAGGACGAGCGTGGCCACGCCCAGCAACAACCACAGGAGCTCTCCGCGGACGACGTCCAGCAACGGGTAGAGCGTCAGGTAGAACCAGTCGAGCCCGACCACGGACGGCACCTCGCCGAGATTTGCCGGTCCCTGGCTGAGCGCGGGGTAGACGAAGGACAGCGCCACCAACGAGGCCAGCGAGCCGATGGCCAGGCCCCGCGGCGGGTTCACCTTCGAGTGCGCGTGGCGCTGGATGTGCACCCACATGATGAAGAGCAGAATCAGCGGCACGGCGATGTGGATGAACACCATGAGCGTGAAGAAGCGCCCGCTCAGCGTACTGTCGTGGATGAAGTTGCGTGCGATCGGCTCGCCGAAAAACGGCAGCGTGTCGAGCCACTCGCTGGTGAGGATGGCGACGTACTGGGCGAGTTGGTCCCACACCACCCAGTAGCCGCTGATCCCCGAGGCATAGACCAGCCACAGTATGGGCACGCCGGTCAGCCAGGCGAACCAACGCGGGCCGCGGAACCGGTCCATGGCGAACTCGCGCAGCAGATGGATCAGCATGACGAGGACGAGCGCGTCGGAGGCGTAACGGTGCAGGCTGCGCATGACGCCGGCGGCATACCACTGCACGTGGGTCATGTACTCGACCGACGCGTACGCCTCTTCCACGCCGGAGTCGTAGAAGATGTAGACGTAGAAACCGCTCGCGGCGACGATCCAGTAGTAGAACCACCCCAGCGCGCCGAGGTGATAGAAAGGGTTCCAGGCGGGAGTGAAGACGGCGTCGAAGCCGCTCTCGACGCGCTCGAACAAGCCCCTGCCGAAGCGCTTTACGCGGGTCACCGGTACCTGGGTTCTTATGGGCGCCGAGCGGGCGGCGTTAGGCGTGCTGTCGCGGCCGTCCCGACTGCCGCCACAGGCGCACGATGAAAACCGCCAGGAATCCCAGGCACCCGGTGCCGACGATTGCGGCGATGAAGATCGAGTAGTCGAAGCGGTAGCGACCGGCGGCGGGGTCGTAGATGGTGCAGAACAATCGCACGCCGGTAAGCCAGCCGTCGATGGTGGACGCCTTCGCCTTGGTTCCCCAGAGCAGCTGCTTCAGGGGCTCCACCAGCGCCGGCGGCTCGAAGGCTTCGCCGTAGATCTGGCGGTAAACGACTCCGTCGGCGTCGATGACGGTGGTCTGGGCGAGATGGTCGAAGCCCTTGGGAGAGGGGCGATAGGTGAAGCCGACGTCGCGCATCAGGGCGGACATGGCGACCTCGTCCCCGCTCACGAACAGCCAGCGTGTATCGGAAATGCCCTGCTGCTTGGCAAAGACGTCCATGCGCTGCGGTGTGTCCACGGCGGTATCGAAACCCACGGTCACCACGGTGAAGCTGTCCTCGCCGAGGGCGTCGCGCGCGCCGGCCACCACGGCCGCGAGGTTGCGGGTTATCAGCGGGCAGGTATGGTAGCAGCTGGTGTAGATGAGGTTCAGCACCAGCGGCCGCCCACGCAGGTCCTCGAAGCGCAAGGGCGCGCCCGTCCGGTCGCGGAGAAGGTAGTCGCCCAGGGCGCGCCCCACGGCCGCCTGACTGGTCTGCAAGGCGGCACGCTCATCGGCCACGTCCTGCTGGGAACCGTGTTCGCCGGCCGCGCACACGCCCGCGGCGAGCAGCGCCAGCGCCGCGAACGCCGCCGCGGCCGCGCGCGCGGCCCTCATGCCAGCAGCCATGCGTCGACGACGGCGGCGATGAGAAGCAGCCCGAGCTGCAGCAGCGAGGCGTGGAAGTTGGCCATGGCGCTGGCGGGGTTGGGCCGGCGCACCAGCCGCACGCTGGCGCGCACGAACAGCGCACCGCCCACGGCGGCGCCGGCGAGATAGATCCAGCCCATGCCGTACGCCGCGGGCAGCAGGGACAGCGCCACCAGCGCCAGCGTGTGCGCCAGGATCACGCGCGCGGCGGTGGCGTCGCTCACCACGTTCGGCAGCATGGGCACGCCCGCGGCGGCGTAGTCCTTCTGGAACACGAACGCAAGGCTCCAGAAATGCGGCGGCGTCCACAGGAACAGCACCACCGCCAGGATCACGGGCGCGGCGGCGAGGTCGGGCTGCACCGCGGCGGCGCCCGCCATCACCGCGAAGCTGCCCGCAAGCCCGCCGAGAACGATGTTGAGCCAGGTACGGCGTTTCAGCCAGACCGTATACACGACGCCGTAGGTGAAGGCACCGAGAAACACATAGAGCGCGGCCAGCGGATTCACGCCCACCGCCGCCGCCATCACCGCCACGACCAGCAGCAGAACGATGGCTGCCAGCCAGCGCCCGTCCGCCGCCAGGCGCCCGGTGACGAAGGGGCGGTTGCGCGTGCGCCGCATGCGCGCGTCCAGGTCGCGCTCGATGAACTGATTGAACGCGCCCGCGCTCGCCGAGGACAGCAGCACCGCCGCCGCCAGCAGAATCGTCTGCCACGCGGCCGGCGCGTCGCCCGGGGCAACCGCGATGCCCGCCAGCGCACACAGCATGATGGCCACCCCGATGCGCAGCTTGAACACCGAGAACAGCAGCTTGGCGGTCTCGCTCATGCGCGCTTCTCCTTACAACGGTCGTCGACCCGGCTCAGCTGAGCGGCCATACCTCGGAGAGGTACTTCCAGTTGACGAAGTAGTAGAGAACGAAAGCGGCGAAGAACACCGCCACCAGCACCACCGTGCCGGGAATCCGGATTTCCTGTGCGCTGCCGTAGCTGGCCACGGTCGAGGCCACCTCGGGTTCCGAGAGCTGCACCTTCTCGTCGTCGCCGATACGTCGGCCGGCCAGCACCGTGCCGACCACGATGACGATGAACATGATGCCGCCGACGGAGGCGAGAATGGCGAACAAGCCGTTCATACCCATCATCAGGAACGCCGCGCCCGGGTAGTCGAACTGCAGCGCCGCGTCCGCAAAGGTCATATCCCAGTGCCGACGTGACACCCCGAGGGTGCCGGCCCCCATCATGAACAACGAGATCCCCGCCACGCCGATGCCGAACAGGTACGGCTGCCACTTGGCCCAGGTCTTGAGCACCAGCTCGCGGCGAAAGATCAGAGGCAGCAGCAGGTACGTCGCAGCCATGAAAGCCAGCGTCGTGCCCGCGACCACGGTCGCGTGGAAGTGGCCGGGAACATACAGCGTGTTGTGCATGATCAGGTTCAGCTGCTCGGTGCCCATGACCACACCCGAGATGCCGCCGAGGAACCCGAACATGACCAGCGAGAGGAACATGCCGGCGAACGACGGATTTCCCCAGGGCGCCTTGCGCAGCCACTCGAACAGGCCGTTGTTGAGGCCCCTCTTGCGCTGTGCCGCCTCGATCGACCCCGGCACCGTCATGCCGTGAATCATGCTGCCGAGCACCGCAAGGTACAACGCGTAGCTCGTGTTGAAGATCTTGAACTCGGCGCTGAGCCCGGGCTCGACGAGCAGGTGGTGAGCGCTGGCGAGCTGCAGGAACAGGATATAGAACAGGAATGCGACGCGGCTCACCTTCTCCGAGATCGGCTTCGCCCCCAGGACCACCGCTGCGATCATATACCAGATGGCCACGTGGGCGGAGACGTTGATCTGCTGCGAGGAGTGCCCCATCGCCCACCACACCGTCTTGTACATCAGGGTGTCGATGTTGGCGATGTAGCCCATCGACCACAGCAGCGTGGGGATGAGGATGATCGCGCCCGAGGCGATCGTGAACACCGCAATGATGGCTGCGGTCACGGCGCCGAAAGTCACGAGCGGTATCGAGCCCTCGTAGGTCTTCTCCTCCTTCGCGATCACCAGCGTGCCGAAGAACACGAAGCAGCCGATGAGGGCGCCCACCGCGAAAAGGATGATGCCCAGATAGAAATGCGGTTCGGCCTTCATGGGCACATAGGAGGTGAACATGACGCTCGACTTGCCCTGCAGCACGGCGATATTGACGATCACCGCGCCCACCACCATGAGCGCAAAGCCGAGCCACGCCATCTTCGGCGTCGCCAACCGGCAGTTCAGCAGTATTGCCGAGGCGAAGTACAGCACGGCCATCTCGAAGAAGATGATCCACACGATGAGCACGTCGAGACCGTGTGCCGTCAACACCAGGTAGAACCAGTCCGCCGGGAGCAGGTGTACGGCGGGCCAGCGTGTCAGCGCCACCAGCAGTCCGAAGAACCCGCCGACGGCGAGAAAGATCACCGCCGCCACGGCATTGGCCTTGATGAGCCGCTCCGCGGGAAGGTTGACCTTGAGCCCAGTGGTGGGGCAGGTACGAAATTGTGCGGTTGCTGCCATGATGCCCCTCCTACTTCTCGACCACGTAGATCTTGCCGATCATCGTGTGGTGGCCGATGCCACAGAACTCGTTGCACACGACGCCGTACTCACCCGCCTCGTTGGGGGTGAGCGTAACCACCAGATCGTAGCCGGGATGGACCTGAACGTTGATGTTGACCGGCTGGAGCGAGAAGCCGTGCTGCCAGTCCATGGAGGTCATGTGAACACGGTAGCTCTGGCCTTTCTCCAGCTCGAGAATCGGCCACCACTGCCACAGCCGGGCGATCAGGTAGACGTCGCTGCCCGGGGGCGGGTGCACCACCGGGATGCTGCCCTCCTCGCGCACGGTGTGCTGGTCCACCATGGCCTGGGCCTTGGCCGCGAACTTCTGCGGCGTGATGCGGTAGGCTTCGTTGGAGAGGTTCTGTTCCCCGGCGCCGTGCCAGTAGATCATCATGAAGAACATCACCAGCCCCCAGAGGAAGGCGATGATGATCCAGATGAGCTCGGTGCGTGCTACCGGCTCCTTCCACCAGATGCGTTCACTCGGCGGTGCGATGGCCATGGCGCCCCCTCATTCCGCGATGGGGATGGAGGTGATCTCCATCACCCCCCAGATGACGTAGAAAACCGCGGGCACGGTCACACCCAGAAACAGCAGCAGAAACGGGTTGTCGAGGATCCGCTGCATGATGGGGATGCGCTCTTCGCCCCCTCCGGCGCCGGCCCCGGCGCCCGTGGCATGTTCCGACTCGGCCATGGTGGTGCCTCCTGTTGCCGTCGGTTTGCAGGGAATGCGGGCGCCATTGACGCTCTTTCGCGCTGACCGGTCATTGATCTAAGTCAAGTTCCCCCCGCGGCGGGGTCCGGCGAGACGCGTCGACGGCGGCGCGACGGCCCCATGATCGGAGCGTAAATCGTATTAATATCGAGGGCTTACAGCGATACCCGTGGGCCATGCCCAGCCGACGGTCGACGCCGGCGCCGCTCTCCGGCCGGGATGTCGCGGCGAAGCAAAGCGGCACCCGGTGGGCGCGCGCCCGCGCTCACGCCGCCGTGAGTCGGCGGATGACAGAGAAGGTGACCAGCGCCAGCGCCAGCAGGATGACGAAGAAAATCAGCGTGCGGTTTTCGAAACGCTCACCGCGCGCGATCTCGACACGCTCGAGTATCCAGTCGGACACGAAGTACAGTGCGATGCCCGCGATGGTGAAGTAGACCATCTCCATCGGCCGTCCCCCGTTGTCAGCGCAGCGCCCCGAGCCGCTGCGCGATCGCATCCGCGTCGGCCTCGGCGCCCGCTTCGATCTCCAGCGCGAGCGCCCGTTCGCCGGCGTCGAGTGCTTCATCGCGATCACGCTGCCGCGCCAGCACTTCGAGTGTCGCCTCCGAAGCGTCCGCCGTTCCCGCCAGGCGCGCGCCGACGCGCCGGGCGAGCACCTCGTAGGGCGCGACGAACTCGAGAATGACGAAGGGCACGCCGAGTCGCTCGGCAAGGCGGCGCATGGCATGGCGCTGCGCTCGCTCGAGGAACGTCGCGTCGACAATGGCGGGATATCCCGCAAGCACGATCTGCTCCGCGACGCGCTCGAGCCGCTCGTAGGTCGCCGCGCTCGCCTGCCGCCGGTAGAGTCCTTCGTCCAGGCCGCTGCCGCTGCGCTGCGCCGGCGCCAGCCCGTGCAGGCGCTTGCGCTCCACGTCGGAGCGGACACGGACGGCATCGATACGCTCAAGCACGGCGTCCGTGACGAAGGTCTTGCCGCTGCCCGAGAGCCCGTGCGTGACCGCGAGCCACGGCGAAGGCGGCCGTTCGGCGTAACGGGCCGCGAGCCCCACGTGATCACGAAACTCCGCGAGGGCGTGGGCACGCTCCCCTTCGCCTGCGCCTTCCTGGCGCAGGCGGATGCACGCGACCTTGGCCCGCACCATGGCGCGATAGGCGAGATAATGGCGCAGCACGCTCAGGCCGGCGTAGTCGCCCCCGTGCTCCAGGTAACGGTTGAGAAACCGGCGGGCGAGATCGGGCCGGGCGCGGAAATCGAGGTCCATGAGCACGAACGCGATCTCGCTCATGGTGTCGATCCAGCGCAGCCGCGGGCTGAACTCGAGGCAGTCGAAGGCCACGATACGGCCGTCCACCAGCACCATGTTGGCGGCGTGCAGATCGCCGTGGCACTCACGCACGTGACCGTCGCGCTTGCGCTCGCCGAAGCGATCGTCGAGGCGCTCGAGCGACGCCTCGGACCAGGCGCGCAGGCGCTCGAAGCGCTGGGGCACCTCGAGCCGCGCACGACAGGGCTCGCACTGGTCGAAATTGTCCATGACCTGACGGCGAAGGCTCGCCCGGTCGCCGAACTCGCTGTCCGGCCCGGCCACGTCCACCGCGTCGTGAAAGGCCGCCAGGTCCGCGGCAAGGCGATCGAAGTGCGGCGCCGTCACCGCCTCCTCGGCAAGCAGCCGGTCGATCTCCTGACGCGTGTCGAACTGGCGCATTCTGACGCAGTATTCCAAGGGGGCGTCCTCGCCGCCGAGCACGGGCGCGTCGACGCTGCCGCAGATCGGCACCACGTCGACGTAGAGATCCGGCGCGAGCCGCTTGTTGAGGCGCAGCTCCTCCTCGCAGAAGTGCTTGCGCCGCTCGAGTGTGCTGAAGTCGAGAAAGCCGAGATCGACCGGCTTCTTGATCTTGTAGGCGTAGCGTCCGGTGAGCAGCACGAAGGAGATGTGGGTCTCCACCACCCGGATCGAATCGACCGGATGACCGAAGACCCCGCGCTCGAGCAGGGCGTCGATGAGCGCCGGGCGACTCACCGCATCTCGCGGCGCCCCGGCGCGACCTCCCCTACTGATCGATGCCTCCCATGCACAGGTACTTGACCTCGACGAACTCGTCGATGCCGTACTTGGAGCCCTCGCGGCCGATGCCGGACTCCTTCATGCCGCCGAAGGGCGCGACCTCGGTGGAGATGATGCCGGTGTTGATGCCNNTAGGCGGCGAGCCCGAACTCGGTGTCGTTGGCCATGCGGATGGCCTGCGCTTCGTCCCGGAAGCGGAACAACGGCGCCAGCGGGCCGAAGGTTTCCTCGTTGGCCACCGCCATGTCGGTCTTCACGTTCGTCAGCACCGTGGGCTGAAAGAAGGTGCCGCCGAGCGCGTGGCGGGCGCCGCCGACCGCTACGCTGGCGCCCTTCGCCAGCGCGTCGGTGATGTGCGCCTCGACCTTCTCCACCGCGGCCATGTCGATGAGCGGCCCCTGCACCACGCCCTCCTCGAAACCGTCGCCGACCTTCATCGCCGAGACCCGGGCGCTCAGCCGTTCGGCGAATTCGTCGTATACGCTGTCCTGCACGAGGAGGCGGTTGGCGCACACGCAGGTCTGCCCGGTGTTGCGGTACTTCGACACGATGGCACCCTCTACCGCGGCATCGATATCGGCGTCGTCGAAGACGATGAACGGGGCGTTGCCGCCGAGCTCGAGCGAGATCTTCTTCACGTTGCCCGCGCATTGCGACATCAGCAGCTTGCCGACATCCGTGGAGCCGGTAAAGGTGAGCTTGCGCACGACCGGGTTCGAGGTGAGCTCCGCGCCGATCTCGCCGGAGGAGCCGGTGACCACATTGAACACGCCCGGGGGGAACCCGGCGCGGTCCGCAAGCTCGGCGAGCGCCAGGGCCGAGTACGGCGTCTGCGACGCCGGCTTGGCCACCAGCGTGCAGCCCACCGCCAGCGCCGGGCCCGCCTTGCGCGTGATCATGGCGGCGGGAAAGTTCCAGGGCGTGATCGAGGCGCACACGCCGACGGGCTCCTTGACGACGACGATGCGCTTGTCGGCCTGATGCTGGGGTATGGTGTCGCCGTAGACGCGCTTGCCTTCTTCGGCAAACCACTCGAGAAACGAGGCCGCGTAGGCCACTTCGCCCTTGGCCTCGGCGAGCGGCTTGCCCTGCTCGGCGGTCATCAGCGCGGCAAGGTCCTGCTGGTGCGCCATCATCAATTCGTAGAGCCGGCGCAGCCTGGCGCCGCGCTCCTTGGCGGTCAGCGCGCGCCAGGCGGGATAGGCCGCCTCGGCGGCGGCGATAGCGCGCGCCGTCTCACCGCGTCCCATGCGGGGCACGGTCCCGAGCACTGCGCCGTTGGCCGGATTGGTGACCTCGAACCTGTCACCGGCGTCGGCGTCCACCCACTCACCGTCGATGTAACCTTGTTGACGGAACAGAGATTCGTCGCTGAGCTTCATGGGATCTCCTCGCAGTGGGTGTCGGGGGTGGTGGGGCCCGCTCCGGGCCTCGCGCCCGCTCAGGCCGTGAAGGCCTGAATGCCGGTCTGAGCGCGGCCCAGTATCAGGGCGTGGATGTCGTGAGTGCCCTCGTAGGTGTTCACGGCCTCGAGGTTCATGACGTGCCGGATCACGTGGTACTCATCGGCGACGCCGTTGCCGCCGTGCATGTCGCGGGCCGTGCGGGCGATATCCAGCGCCTTGCCGCAGTTGTTGCGCTTGAGCATCGAGATGGCCTCGGGCGCGGCAAGCTCCTCGTCGAGCAGGCGCCCGAGGCGCAGGCACGCCTGCAGGCCGATGCTGATCTCCGTCTGCATGTCGGCGAGCTTCTTCTGCACCAGCTGGTTCGCAGCCAGGGGTCGCCCGAACTGCCGGCGCTCGAGCACGTAGCGGCGCGCCGCATGCCAGCAGAACTCCGCCGCGCCGAGGCTTCCCCAGGAGATGCCGTAACGCGCGCGATTGAGACAGCCGAAAGGACCTTTCAGGCCGGCGACGTTCGGCAGGAGGTTCTCTTGCGGGACGAACACGCCGTCCATGACGATCTCACCGGTCACCGACGCGCGCAGGGAAAACTTTCCCTCGATCTTGGGTGTCGCGAGCCCCGGCATGCCCCGCTCCAGGAGGAACCCGCGGATGACGTCATCGTCGCATTTGGCCCACACAACGAAGATGTCCGCTACCGGAGAGTGCGTGATCCACATCTTCGAGCCGGAGAGCGCATAGCCACCGTCCACCTTGCGCGCACGGCTCTTCATGCCGCCGGCGTCCGAGCCGTGATCCGGCTCCGTCAGGCCGAAACAGCCGATGATCTCGCCGGCGGCGAGCCTCGGCAGGTACTTCTGCCGCTGCTGCTCGGTTCCATACGCAAATATCGGGTACATGACCAGGCTCGACTGCACGCTCATCGACGAGCGGTAGCTCGAGTCCACGCGCTCTATCTCCCGTGCGATGAGCCCGTAGCACACGTAGTTCAGCCCCGCGCAGCCGTAGCCCTCCAGCGTCGACCCGAGCATGCCGAGCTCGCCCATCTCGCTCAGGACGTCGCGATCGAAGCGCTCGTGGCGGTTGGCTTCGAGGATGCGCGGCATGAGCTTGTCCTGCGCGTACCTGTGCGCGGTGTCGCGCACCAGCCGCTCGTCCTCGGACAACTGCTCTGCGAGCAGCAGGGCATCGTCCCACCGGAACTCGGGTCGGGTCTTCGTCAGCATGCACTCACTCCTGCAACCGCGCACGCGGCGGCGGGCCGCGGCTGCCACATTCGGTCGATCGACACTCCGCGATCATATCCCTATTCGGCGCAAACCAGAACACCGTGCGGCGCAGGGCTGATGCGCCCGGCCCCGGCGCCGCCGGGCGGGAAGTGGTCGCTCGAGCCACTCGCGCCGACACACGCCGTCGAGTCGGTGTAGAATGCCGGCGACGCCGAGATACCACTGCTTCCACACGCGAGAGCTGCGAGCGCGCGATATGAAACACTTAAACGTACCCGAGGTCGGCGCGCCCGATCCCGATGCCAACAACTCCCCCATCGTCGACTACGAGCTCGAGGAGGGCGAATTCCTCGATGTCGAGGCGGACGCCGTCGTGTGCTACTTCAACAACGTGGAGTACAGGGTCGGGGACTACGTCTGCTCCGGCAACGAGCTGCTGTGCTGTGAGAAGGGCGGCGTCTGGTCGCGCAAGGGATCCTGTTACGAGTAGTCCGCCGGCGATGCTTCGACCCGACTACCAGGGCGGCAGCATCGTCAATCTGATGGCCTCCATCGCCGCCGCCTTCGGCGACGAGTCGCCGGTCTATCCGCCGCTGCGGGGACTGTCGCCGCAGGTGCTGAGCGCAACGCGCAACGTGGTGCTGCTGGTCATCGACGGGCTCGGCCATGAGTTCCTGGCCCGCGAGCCACTGTGCCGCTGCATGCATGCCCACCTCCGCGGCGGGATCACATCCGTCTTCCCGCCGACGACGACGACGGCCATCACCACGTTCCTCACCGGTGCGGCGCCGCAGCAGCACGGATTAACGGGCTGGTTCACCCGCTTCGCGGAGGCGGGCGGCGTGGTCACCACCCTGAGGCTCACGCCGCGCGACAACGACACACCGCTCAGCGAAGGCGGCTTCGACGTCAACCGACTGTTCGCCGTGCCGCCCCTGTTCGCCCGTCTGGCGGCGCGCTGCTTTGTCGTCAGCCCGAGACACATCGCCGATTCGCCGTTCAATCGCATCCACAGCGCAGGCGCCGAGATACGCTCCTATCGCACGCTGGCGCAGTTGTTCGGCACCGTTGCCGAGATCGTGCGCAACGGCCGCATGCGCCAGTATGTCTATGCCTACTGGCCCGAGCTCGATCACATCGGCCACGAGCGCGGCATCGAGAGCCGCCGCGCCCGCGCTCACCTGCTGGAGCTCGATTCGGCGCTCGGGCGCTTTCTCGGCGCCGTGCGTGGCAGTGACACCACCGTGATCGTTACCGGAGACCACGGCATGGTCGATTGCGGGCCGCGTCGCTGCGTCAACCTCGAAGACCATCCCCGGCTTGCGCAGACCCTGGCGCTGCCGCTGTGCGGAGACAGCCGCACCGCCTACTGCTACGTCCATCCGCCCTGCCGCGACGACTTCGCCGAGCGGGTGCGCGAGGAACTCGCCGACGCCGCCGTGACCGTGCCCAGCCACGATCTGCTGCGTGAGGGCTACTTCGGCCTGGGAGAACCGCACCCCGCGCTGGCCGAACGCATCGGCGACTTCGCGCTGCTCATGAGTGACCGGCGCAGCATCAAGGACTGGCTCCCGGGCGAGCGGCGCTACGTGCACATCGGCGCGCACGGCGGACTGAGCAGCGCGGAGCTGTTCGTGCCGCTGATCCTCGCCCGCGCCTGAGCCGTGCGCGCGCGTCGACCGCCCCCCGGCCCCACGGGCCTGTTCCGCCCCGATCTCATCGCGCTTCTGCGCGATCGCCCGATGTCGCTGCGCGAGGCGGCGGAGGCGACACACTGCGTGCCCAAGGACGTGGAGGCGGCACTGCGCCATCTCGCGCGCAGCCTCAAGCGCTCCGAGTACCGGCTCGTGGTTGAACCGGCCCGCTGCCGCGGGTGCGGCTTCACCTTCGGCGAGGACAAGCTCTCCAGGCCCGGCCGCTGCCCGCTGTGCCGGCAAACCCGGGTCCGCGCCCCGCGCGTGCGCATCGAGAGCCGACGCCCGCGGTGAGCGCCGCCGCCGCGACCGGCGCCGTACGGGCCGTTTGCACTTGAACCGCGCGCGGGTGCCCAAGTACCCTACGCGCCTCCCTGCCGCCGCCCGCGCGGGCGGCGGTGCCCGCATCCCGACCGCAAAGACGCCGACGATGTCCCGCGCCGAAGAGCACACTGCAGCCCGATCGCCGGACCGCTGCGGCCACGCCGTTGCCAGCGCGCCGCCGCGGCGGTGTCGACGCGCGCGCGTGCGCGCCGGGGAGCGCTGAGGGCATGGAATTTTTCTCCCTCGCGGAGCTCAGCGCCTTCCTCCAGGTGATCGTGGTCGACCTGGTGCTGGCGGGCGACAACGCCATCGTCGTCGGTCTGGTGGCCGCCGGCCTGCCGCCGGAGAAGCGCCCGCGGGTGATCTTTCTCGGCATCATCGCGGCGACCCTCATGCGGGTCGGCTTTGCCCTGGTGACCGTACAGCTGCTGCAGATCATCGGGCTCATGCTGGCCGGCGGGCTGCTGCTGCTGTGGGTGAGCTGGAAGCTGTGGCGCGAGCTGCGCGCCCAGCGCAGGGAGGGCGCCGCCGGCGTTGAGGCACAGGCGGCGGACGCCCCCAAACAGTACAAGACGACCCGTCAGGCCGTCGTGCAGATCACCATCGCCGATCTGTCCATGTCGCTCGACAACGTTCTCGCCGTCGCCGGCGTGGCGCGCGAGCACACCTGGGTTCTGGTCTTCGGTCTCGCTCTGTCCGTCGCCTTCATGGGTGCGGCCGCCTCGATCATCGCCAAGCTGCTCACGCGTCACCACTGGATCGCCTATCTCGGCCTGGCGATCATCTTCTATGTCGCCTGTGCCATGATCTGGGAGGGTACGATGAACGTGATCGCCGCCGCGGATCGACTCCCCTGAGGGGGGAACCGCGGCGCGGCTCAGCGCGGTCCGGCGGCGGCCCGCAGCAGCGCGCGCACCCTTGCGGCGCTGGCGGCGAAGGGCCCCACCCCCTCGAGCTTCAACGTCGCCGTCGCCGCGGCGAAGCGCCCGGCCGCGTCGAAACCCTGTGCATGGGTGCGGCTGTGCAGGTAGCCTGCCATGTAGGTGTCACCGCAGCCGGTGGCGTCCACGTGCACGTGCGGCGGGTAGGCGGGGATGTGATACGTGCGCCCGGCAACGCGGATGAGCGAGCCCTGTTCCGCCAGCGTCACGATCACCTCGCGCGAACCGAACGCGGCCAGCCTGCGCGCCGCTCGCTCGGGATCGGTCTCACCGGTGAGGATTTCCGCCTCCTCGCGGGCGGCCTTGAGCACGTCGATGGCCTCGAGCGCCGAGGCCTTCCCCGGCCAGTCCTGCAGACGCACGGACCCGTCGGCGGCCGCGACCCGCAGCAGGCCCTGCACGTCGAGGGCGACGCATTGCGCCGCCGCCGACGCCGCCGCCAGAAATTCGAGGGACATCTCGTCGCGCGTCAGGGGCCCGAGATGCAGCACCGCCCCCTCGGCGGGCCCGAGGTCGGCCGCGGAGAACGGCTCGGCCACGGCGAGCACGCGGCAGTTGCGCTCCCCATCGGGCGCGTAGGTCAGCTCGAACTCCGTCGTCGCCGAGGCATCGCGCCAGAGCACTTCCACCCCCGCGCGGTGCAGCAGCGACTCGACAGCGGGCCTGTCGGCGGCCGCGCCGCGGGTGATGGCGACGGCATCGCTGCCCAGGCGGGCCGCCGCCACGGCGGCATAGTAGGCGCTGCCCCCCGTCGCCCGCACGTCCGGCATTTCCGGGCGACGGATGATATCCTTGGTAATGTGCCCGAGGACGCAGATCAGAGCCATCGATCCGTCACACCCACGCGCACAATGTCAAGATTGTCAACCGATGCGTGCATTGATTTAATCGCCTGCGGGGAGACCCGGCCACGATAACACCATGAAGCAGCCGGCTGAAAAACGAACCTTCCGCGGCAAGGGCGATGGAGCCCCCGCCCGGCCCGCCGTGTTCACCCTGCTGCGCTTTCCGCGGGGCAACCAGCGCGACGAGCCGGTGCGTCGGCACACGACGCGCGAAGCGCGTGGCAAAGCTGCCTACGATGCCCGCATCCAGGCGCTGCGCGACCGCATCCACGTGCTCATCGTCGGCGCCCTGACGCCCCTGGCCGAGTGGCTGGCGCGGCGCGGGCTGTCTCCGAACATCGTCACCGTTGCCGGCCTCGCCGTCAACGTGGTCGTCGCCGCGCTCATCGTCGCCGGCGCGCTCGTGCCCGCCGGCGTGCTGTGGCTGTTCGCGGGGCTGCTCGACCTGCTCGACGGCACCGCCGCCCGCACGGCCCGCCGGGCGACTTCCTTCGGCGGCTTTCTCGACTCGACCTGCGACCGCGTGTCGGAAGGCCTCGTTTTCGCCGCCATCGTCTACCACTTTGCCGCCCAGGGCGCCGCCACGCACGCCGCCCTCACCACGGCGGCGCTGCTCGGCTCGCTGCTGATCAGCTACACCCGCGCGCGCGCCGAGGCGCTCGGCGCCGAGTGCAAGGTCGGCATCGCCACACGTGCCGAACGGGTCATCCTCCTCGCCATCGGGCTGTGCTTCGACCTGCTGCCGCTTGCCATCGGCGTCATGGTCGCCATAACGCTGTTCACCTTCGGGCAGCGCGTGTGGCACACCTACACGCAGCTCAGGGACGCCGGCGAGGCCTAGGCGGAGTTCCCCTCGGGTCATGACGCCCGCGGCGCGTCAGTAGCCGAGCCGCCGGTCGACGACGTGCGTCAGCGCCTCACCGCGCGCCAGGCGGCGGATNNTGGGGCGTCACGGCCACCGCGGGATGCTCCCAGAAGGGGTGTTGCGGCGGCAACGGCTCGTGCGCGAACACGTCCAGAGCCGCGCCGGCGAGGTGACCGCTGTCCAGCGCCTCGAGCAGGGCCGGCTCGTCGACGAGCGCGCCGCGGGAGGCGTTGATGAGACAGGCCCCGGGCGGCAGCTCGCGCAGGCGCACGGCGTCGAGCAGCCCCTCGGTGGCGGGCGTGAGCGGCAGCAGGCAGACGAGAATCTCCGCTCGCTGCAGGAATGCCGTCAGTGCGCTGTCGCTGTGGAAGCACTCGACCCCCGGCAGCGACCTCGCCGTGCGGCTCCAGCCGGCCACCGCGAAGTCGAGGGCTACCAGCCTGCGGGCGACGTCGCCGCCAAGGGCGCCGAGGCCCATGACCCCGACGCGACGCTCGCTTGCCGGCACCTGCGGCAGCGGCCGCCACACGCGGCGCCGCTGCTGGCGCTGGTACTCGTCCATGCGCCGATGAAAACGCAGCACGTGATAAAGCACGAACTGCGACATGCCCTCGGTGAGCGCAGGCTCGACCATGCGCACGATGGGAACACCCGCCGGAAGGCCCGCGTGGGCCAGCAGCTTGTCGACGCCCGCTCCCATGCAGAAGATCGCCTTCAACGCGGTGAGCTCGTCGAAGAAATTTTCCGCGGGAGCCCACACGAGGGCGTACTCGACCGCCCGCGGATCACCGACCCGCGGCCAGACGCACACCTCGACCTCGGGCAGATGCGCGGCGAAGGCCCGCGTCCAGCCGTCCGTGTCCTCCGCCCGGGTGGCGAGCAGGAGCGTCACGGGCGGCCGCCCTCCGCCGGCTCGCGCGCCGCCGGGGCGCCGCGGACACGGCGCTGCGGGATCAAGGCCGGCGCGGCGTCCGCCATGCTCGCTGTGCCGTGGCCCGCGGCCCTAGTGCGTCGCCGGCAGCCGCACGGCGGCCTTGTTCGCCTGCTCAGCCCGCTGGCGATGCAGCTGCGGCGACAGCCGCAGCTCACTCCAGTGTACGGCCCGCGTGACGAGAAAGTTGATCGTGAGGTAAATGCCGCCGGCGATGACGAAGATCTCGATGGGGGAGAACGTCGCGGCAATGATCTTCTTGGCGATGCCGGTCACCTCGAGAATGGTGATAGTGCTCGCCAGCGATGTCGACTTCACCATGAGGATGATCTCGTTGCCGTAGGCCGGCAGGGCCTGGCGTATGGCCAGCGGAAAGACCACCCGGCGGAACAACGCCAGCGCCGACATCCCCACCGCGCGCCCCGCCTCGATCTGCCCGTAGGGCACCGACTGGATGCCGCCGCGGATGATCTCGCTGGTGTACGCCCCCGTGTTCATCGTCAGCGCCAGGATGGCGCAGAAGTACGGCTCGCGCAGGAATGTCCACAGGCCGACGTCCTCGAAGAACGCCCGGAACTGACCCGAGCCGTAGTAGATGAGGTAGATCTGCACCAGCAGGGGGGTGCTGCGGAAGACGTAGACGTACCCGTAGGCGATCCGCGACGCCAGCGCCCGGCGTGACAGCCGCAGCTGAGCGAGCAGGACCGCGAGGACGAAACCGATGGCGAGCGACGACGAGACCAGCGTCAGCGTGTCGGGAATGCCCGCCACGATCTGCGGAAAGCTCTCCCGCATCAGCTCGAAGTTCACTCAGCCGTACCTCACGCCCCGGTTCGCCCAGCTCTCCGCCCGGTTGAAGCCCCGATTGGAGATCGAGGTCAGCCCGAGATACAGCACGCCGGCGACGAGATAGAAGGTGAACGGCTCCTTGGTGGAGCCCGAGGCAACGGCGGCCTGGCGCATGATCTCCACCAGCCCGATCACTGAGATGAGCGACGTCTCCTTGAGCGTCAACTGCCACACGTTGCCGAGCCCGGGCAGCGCGAGCCGCGCCACCTGGGGAAAGAGTACGCGCCAGAAACGCTGAGCCAGGCTCATGCCGACGGCCTTGGCGGCCTCGATCTGTCCCGCCGGCACCGCCAGCACCGCGCCGCGGATCACCTCCGTGTTGTAGGCGCCGGCACTGACACCGATGCACACCATCCCGGTTACGAACAGCGGCGGATCGATGTAGCCCTCGTAGCCGAAGACACCCGCCGCCACGGTGCGCAGCAGCGTGCCGCCGCCGAAGAAGACCAGGTAGATGATCAGCAGCTCCGGCACGCCCCGCACCACCGTGGTGTAGCCCTCGGCAATGCCGCGCAGCACGGCCAGGCGGGACAGCTTGAACGACGCGAACACGGTGCCGATGACGATGCCGAGGGCGTAGGCACACACGGCCACGGCCATGGTCATCAGCGCCCCGCGCAGCATCTCGTCGCCCCAGCCGGAATCGCCGTAGGCCAGCAGGGTGAAGTCCATCGCGCCCCCAGAGGCGAGAGGCGCTCGGGGGTGCCCGCCGGAATCCTCCCGGGAGCACCCGCCGAGCGAGAGGGTTGCGGACTAATCCTTCACGGAGGCGTCGAAGCCGAACCACTGCACGGCCAGCTTGCTCAGACTGCCGTCGGCGATGGCCTCGTTGATCGCCTTGCTGAACATGTCGGCCAGAGCCTGATCCTTCTGGCGGATGCCGGCGCCCACGCCCGCGCCGAAGGGACCCCCGGTCATGCCGGGCCCGACCAGCACCATGCCCTTACCCTTGTCGGACTCCAGCAACGGCACCCAGTAGCTGAGCGACGCCAGGGCGGCGTCGACGCGGCCGGCCTCGAGATCGAGATCGAGGTTCTCCTGCGTATCGTAGGTGCGCACCTCGACGTCCCCGCCGAGGTACTGGCGCAGGAAATTCTCGTGCGTGGTGGCGGTCTGCACGCCGATGGTCTTGCCCTTGAACTCTTCGACGACGGCGGCGATGGCCGCTTTCTCATCGGCGGAGACGTCATCGAGGGTCAGGGTGTCGAGGCCGGTGTTGAAAGACGCCGAGGGGCTCCCCTTGAGGACGACGAACTTGGCCGGCGTGGCGGCATAGGAGCGCGAGAACGTGATCACCTTCTTGCGCTCCTCGGTGATCGACATGCCCGCCATGATGGCGTCGTACTTGCCCGCCTGCAGCGCCGGGATGATCCCGTCCCAGGCCTGAGCGACGATCTCGCACTCGGCATTCATGCGCTTGCACAGGTCCCGCGCGAGGTCGAGCTCGAAGCCCACGAGCTGCCCGGAGGCGTCGGTGAAGTTCCACGGTGCGTAGGCCCCCTCCGTGGCGACGCGGATCTTGCTCCATTCGGCGGCATGCGCCGCCCCCATGCCGAGCACGCCGGCTAGGGCGTAAATGACGAAGATGGCTCTTTTCACGTTTGCTGTCCTCCATACTTGAAACGGTTTGACACTCAGGAATCTCCGATCGATGCGGAGCTTCCCGCGGGACCCCAAGGCCCCACCTCCACGGAGCACGAGCGGCGTTGGGTCTCGCCACAACGGCGCAGAATCCGTCGCTCGCCCTCCATTCCCCACCCTCCGCGGGCGGGCTTACTGCCGGCGCTGACCTACAGGGTGCTCGCCAGAAACTGACGGCACCGCTCCGAGCGCGGGTGACCGAACAAGGCCTCGGGCGTGTTCTGCTCCTCGATACGGCCGTCGTGCAGGAACACCACCTCTGAGGACACCTCGCGCGCAAAACCCATCTCGTGGGTCACCACGATCATTGTACGTCCCTCCGCGGCGAGATCGCGCATAACCTTGAGCACTTCCCCCACCAGCTCCGGGTCGAGTGCCGACGTCGGCTCGTCGAATAACAGCACCTGCGGCTGCATTGCGAGCGCGCGCGCGATGGCGACGCGTTGCTGCTGCCCCCCCGAGAGCTCACTCGGATAGGCGCCGTGCTTCTCCGCGATGCCGACCTTCTGCAGCAGGGCCATGGCGCGCTCTCGGGCCTGATCTCGAGGCTCCTTGAGAACGGTGAGCGGACCCTCCATGACGTTCTGCACCGCCGTCATGTGCGTCCACAGGTTGAAGCTCTGAAAGACCATACCCAGCCGCGCGCGCAATCGCTCGATCTGTCTGTGGTCGGCGATCACGGCGCGTCCCGCGCGGTCCCTGCGCACCACGACCTCTTCCCCCCCGAGCACGATGCGCCCCGAGTCCGGCGTCTCGAGAAAGTTGATGCAGCGCAGGAACGTGCTCTTGCCCGAGCCGCTGCTGCCGATGATCGAGATGACGTCGTGGTTGTTGGCCGTCAGCGAAACGCCACTCAGCACCTGCAGCGCGCCGAAGCTCTTGTAGAGATCCTCGACGACCAGGGCGGGGGCCGACTCGCTCGCGGGACCTGCCGGTTGCGTAATCATGACGCCGCAAAGGTATTCACTATGACGGCGGCGCGCAACCGCCGCGGCGCCCCGGGCCGGCCCAACGCCGCAGCCGTTTGGCGTAGAATCATCGGTTTTACGCGGCACTTTCACATGACCCAGGACAGCGAAGACCTCTCCGCCACGGCGGTACTCACGCGCGAGCTGGTCAGGCGCGCATCGGTCACGCCGCACGACGCCGGCTGTCAGGACATCCTCGCACAGCGCCTGTGCGCCATCGGCTTCGACGTCGAGCGCCTTCCCTTCGGCGAGGTGGCGAACTTCTGGGCGCGGCGTGGCCGCGGCGGACCGCTGTTCGCGTTCGCCGGGCACACCGACGTGGTGCCGGCGGGGCCCGAGGCCGACTGGTCCGTTGCGCCCTTCGCGGCGACGATCCGCGACGGGCTGCTCTACGGGCGCGGCGCCGCGGACATGAAGGGCAGCCTGGCCGCCATGGTCACCGCCTGCGAGCGCTTCGTCGCCAGACGGCCGGATCACGACGGCTCCATCGCGTTTCTCGTGACCAGCGACGAGGAAGGCGACGCCGTCGACGGCACGCGCCGGGTGATGGCACACCTGCAGGCGCGCGGCGAGACCATCGACTGGTGTCTGGTGGGCGAGCCCTCGAGCGATGTGGCGCTCGGCGACACGGTCAAGAACGGCCGCCGGGGCTCGCTCACGGGCAATCTGCGGGTACACGGCAAGGCCGGCCACGTCGCCTATCCCCACCTCGCGGACAACCCCATCCATCGCGCCGCGGCACTGATCGAGGCACTGTGCTCGGCGCACTGGGACGAGGGCAACGAAGATTTTCCGCCAACGACGTTTCAGGTCTCCAACGTGGCCGCCGGCACCGGCGTGGGCAACGTCATTCCCGCCTACGCCGACATCCTGTTCAACTTGCGTTTCTCGCCCGAATCTTCCACACACACGCTCAAGACGCGGGTAGACGAGCTGTGCCGCCGGCACGGGCTGAACTACCGTCTCGAATGGACCCTGTTCGGCGAGCCCTTCCGCACGCCGCGCGGGCGCCTGCTGAGCGCGGTCCGCGCAGCCATTCGCGAGGTCACCCGCCGCGAAACCCGACTCTCCACCGCCGGCGGCACCTCCGACGGACGCTTCATCGCTCCGGGCGGGGTTCAGGTCGTCGAGCTCGGGCCCGTCAACGCCACCATTCACAAGATCGACGAGCACGTGTCGCTCGCCGACCTCGAGCAGCTCTCACTCATCTACGAGCGGGTTCTCGACGAGCTCTTGACTGCCGAGCACGCAACCCTGGAATTTGCGGCCCATCCCGACTAAGGTAGCCGTGCGCTCCGACCTGATCGTAAAGAGATTGCCATGACCGCGCACGGCGCCCCATCACAGCAGCCCGGATCGACGACCGAATCCCTGGTGGCGACGGGACTGCGATGCTACGTACCGAACTACAAGCCCCGGGGCATGATCATCGATCGCGGCAAGGGCTCGCGCGTCTGGGATCTCGACGGCAACGAGTATATCGATCTCGGCACGGGGATCAGCGTCAACTCGCTCGGTCACGCACACCCGGCGCTGCTGGAGGCGCTCGAGGCGCAGAGCCGCAAGCTCTGGCACACCAGCAACATCTATTTCACCGAGCCGACGGTACGACTCGCCGAGGAACTGGTGCAGGCGACCTTTGCCGAGCGCGTGTTCTTCTGCAATTCAGGCGCGGAGGCAATCGAGGCCGCGATCAAGCTGGCGCGAAAATACTCGAGCCTGCACAGCGCCCCGGAAAAGCGCGAGATCATCACCTTCGAAGGCTCGTTTCACGGACGCACGCTGGCCGCGGTGACCGCGACGGCGCAGCCCAAGTATCACGAAGGGTTCGAGCCGCTGCCCGGCGGTTTCCGTTACTGCCCTTTCAACGACTTCGGTGCCGTCGAGGCGATGATGTCGGCGAACACCTGTGCCGTGCTGGTCGAGCCGATCCAGGGCGAGGGCGGCATCACCGCAGCCGCACCCGGATTTCTGGCGCACCTGCGCGCGCTCTGCGACCGCCACGGGGCCCTGCTCATGCTCGACGAGGTCCAGTGCGGCATGGGCCGAACGGGGATGCTCTTCGCGCACGAATGGGACCAGATCGCGCCCGACGTGATGACCGTCGCCAAGGCGCTCGGGGGCGGTCTGCCGATCGGCGCCATGCTGGCGCGCGAGGAAGTCGCCGCCGCACTGGAGCTCGGCACCCACGGCTCGACGTTCGGCGGCAACCCGGTGGCGTGCGCGGTGGCCCGCGCGGCCCTCGCCGAGATCCGCTCGCCGGCGCTTCTCGCCAATGTGCGCTCGCGCGGCGAGGAGCTCATGCAGCGGCTCGAGCGCCTCGGCGACGACACCGGCATGCTGCACGAGGTGAGGGGCCGAGGCTTGATGATCGGTGCGCAGCTCGCCGACGCGTTCGCCGGTCAGGCGGGTGACATCATGGAGCGGTGCCGTCGCCACGGCGTACTCATTCTCCAGGCCGGCCCCGACGTGCTGCGCTTTCTGCCGCCGCTCAACGTCACGCCGGGCGACCTCGACGCCGGCGTCGAGCGGGTGGCGGCGGCGATGCAGGCCCACGCGCGCGAAGCGCAGACCTAAGCCTGCTAGGAACGACTCTGATGAGCGTCGTCGGCGGTGCGCAGGGTCCACTCGACCAACTGCTTGATCACACTGCCCAGGGCGAGGTCGAAGGCGTCGACAACGGGCTTCATGCCGCTGCCCTGCGCGCTCTGCATGCTCTCGAAGCTCTGCGACGCAACGATCACCTGGCGCGGCTGCGTGACGATCTTCGCGTTGATGCGCACCCGCACGCGGGCTACGGTCGAATCGCCGAAATACTCGGCCTGGAACTCCCTGAGCTCGGTCTTCAGGTTGAAATCCGATCTGAGCCCGATCGCCTGACGTCCCACGGCCACGATGCGGGCCGTGTTCTCGAAGCTCTCCACGAGCAGTGTCTGGATCATCTTCGGCGCCCGCTCCGTCCAGCGTGACTCGGCGAAGTACTTGAGCTCCGTGGGCGTCGGCCGCAGCGCGATATGGGTGGTGTCGAGCCCGCCGGCGGCCAGCGGCTCCTCGATGACGAGCTGCCAGTCGACCCGCGGCAGACCGTCGTTGAAGGTGCTCTTCGGCGTGAGGTTGTAGAGGTCGGGCGCGGGTCCCGCCACGGGCAGCAGACCGCCGCATCCGGCCAACGCCGCTGCCAGCACAAGCACGAGTGCCTTCGTCATCGTCTACCCTCGCCCCGGCCCTACTCCGGTCTGAAGTCGGCGCCCTGATCACGGAAGAAGAAACGGGCGCCCTGGGCCTCGACGCGCTCGGTCACGCGCGAGAGCCCCGCGACCAGCAGGCGCGCCTCGGTGAGGAAGCGGGCGAACTCGTTGAGCCCGTCCGAGGTGAACTCCCGCAGCGGTTCCTTGTTCTCGGCGAGCAGCTCGTTGGCTTCCACCGCGAGGGCATCGAAGCGCCGCGCGGCCGAGCGCAGGTCCGCAACGAGAGCCGTGACCTCGTTCGCCATCAGCGCGTCGGCGTTGCTCAGCAGTCCGTCGGCCTTGCTGGTGAGTGCATTGATCGAGGCCGCCGTGGCGGCGATGTCGCCGCTCGCGCGTTCGATTGCGTCGATGATGCCCTCGAGCTGCGGACGGGTCTCACTGACCGTCTCGGTCAACGCCTTGACGTTCTGCAGAATGTCGCCGAACGCGACCCGGTTGTCGGCGTTAAAGAGATCCGCCAGCCGGACGGTGAGCTCGCGCACCTGGGCGATCAGGTCGGGGATCCCCTGCAGCAGCTGCTCGAAATCCGAGGGCTGGGACGGAATCACCGGGAACTCCTGTCCCTCGCGGGCCACGAGCCGCGGGCCGGCGGCGCTCGCCCCCTCGATATTGATGAAGGCAACGCCTGTAATGCCGAATATCTTGAGCGTGGCCTCGTCGCCCTCGCGGATGACGACGCCCGGGTCGATCTCGATACGCACGGCGGCGCGCCCCGGGTCGTCTTCCTTGACGCGAATGTCGACCACCTTTCCCACCTTGATGCCGCGATAGCGCACCTCGCCGCCCACCGTCAACCCGGTGACCGACTCCTCGAAAAAGATGTCGTAATAGGCACTCGCCCCGCTCACCTCGACACGGGCGAGCCAGATGACGAACGCGAAGACCGCGACGACGACCGCCAGCACGAAGCTGCCGATCAGAAGATGGTTGGCTCGTGTTTCCACCGTTATCCTCGCCCCGTCGCCACCAACGCGCCCCGGGCGCGCGGTCCGCGGAAATACTCCTGCACCCATGGGTGCTCTACCCGCAACATATCCGCCATCGTTCCCGTGATCAATACGCGCCGTTCGGCCAGCACCGCAATGCGGTCGCACACGGTGCACAAGCTGTCCAGATCATGGGTCACCATCATGACCGTCAGGCCCAGCGCCCCGCGCAGCTCGTCCACCAGCCGATCCATGCCGGCGGCGCCGATGGGATCCAGACCCGCGGTGGGCTCATCGAGAAAAACGATTTCGGGATCGAGCGCCAGCGCGCGGGCAATGCCGGCGCGCTTGCGCATGCCGCCCGAGAGCTCCGAGGGAAACTTGGCGCCCGCCTGCGGCGGCAGGCCCACCATGCCGACCTTGAGCGCGGCGATCTCGTCCATGAGACTCTGCGGCAGATCGAGGTGTTCGCGCAGAGGCACCTGAATGTTCTGTGCCACCGTCAGGGAGCTGAACAGCGCACCGTCCTGGAAGGCCACGCCCCAGCGTCGCTCGCACGCGCGCCGTTCCTTCGCGGGCAACGCCGCCAGCTCTCTGCCGAACACCTCGACCGTGCCGGCCACCGGCCTGAGCAGCCCCACGATCGTGCGCAGCAGCACCGACTTGCCCGTGCCCGAGCCGCCCACCACCCCCAGCACCTCTCCGCGCCGCACGTCCAGATCGAGGTTCTCGTGCACCACGTGGGCGCCGAACCGGGTCGACAGGGACCTTACCCGGATGATGACCTCGCCGCCGCCGTCGCCGTACGCTGTCATACCCTCGTCGCCGTCATCGTCGTCCGCCGGGCGAAGCGAACGCCGTCGTCCGCAGCAAGTTCACTCGCCCGCAGACCTGAGTCCTTCATTCCCCGGCCCACCCGACGCTAGATGCCGATGACGCCGAAGAACACCGAGAACATGGCGTCGGCGATGATCACCAGGAAGATCGACTCCACCACCGAGCGCGTCGTGCGCCGGCCGACCGATTCCGCGCTTCCGGACACCTGCAGACCCTCGAAGCAACCGACGATCGCCACCAACGCGCCGAAAACGGGTGCCTTGACGATACCGACCCAGAACGTCCACAGCCCCACCGTGTCGTTCAGCCGCCCGAGAAAGGCTTCGGGCGGGATGTCCAGCGCCACCCAGCACATGATCCCCCCGCCCAGCAGACCCATCATGTCCGCGAGAAACGCCAGCAGCGGCAGCGTGATGACGAGAGCGAACACGCGCGGCAGCACCAGCACCTCCAGCGGATCGAGACCGATGGTACGCATGGCGTCGATCTCCTCGCGCACGTTCATGGAGCCGATCTGGGCGGTGAAGGCGCTGCCCGAGCGGCCGGCGACGATGATCGCGGTCAGCAGAATGCCGAGCTCGCGCAGCACCGAGATGGATACGAGGTCGACGGTGAAGATCTCGGCGCCGAACTGGCGCAGCTGCAGAGCGCCCTGATACGCCAGCACGATGCCGATCAGGAACGACAACAGGCTCACGATCGGCACCGCATTGAGACCCACCTGCTCCATGTGGAAAACCGTCGATGTCACGCGCAGGCGCGCCGGTCGCAGTAACGTGCGCAGAAACACCACGCACACGCTGCCGAGGAAGGCGACGAGGTCGCCTGCCGTCACCAGTGCCTGCAGGGTGTTGGCACCGACGGACTCGACCGTCTGCAGCATCACATTGCGTCGGGGTGGGGCTGTGCGACCGGGGCGGTAGCTGCGCGAGACGCTCTTCAGCAACGTGGCGAAGTGCGGGCTCACGCCCGTCAGGCGCACGGCCACCCGCTGTGCGCGCAGAGACCGCACCGTACGCACCAGCAGCCAGGCGCCGGCGGTGTCCAGCCCGCTGATACCGGAGATGTCGAATACCGCCTCGCGCACGCCGTCGATGGGAAGCGCGGCGAGCTCGCCCTCGAGCACGGCGGCATTCTCCACGGTCCACAGCCCGCCGGCGGCCACCGCGATCTGCTGCGTCGACCTGGCCGTGACCGTGAGCGCCGACTCGCGCGTCATACCGTCTCAGGTCCCTTCGGCGGTGGCGGCCCGGCTGACCGGCGGCCCCAGCGGATCGCCGCGCCGCCCGCGGCGCCATCGAGGCGATCGTGACCGCCATGACACGGCGACGGAGGCATTTTCTTCTTCACACTGCGCAGGGGACCGGGACGATCCGTGGCGAGGGCGCCTCAGCAGCGCCCCTGCCGCGCTAGGGCGAAGGCCAGATTACGAAATTGTAATTTTCCCTTCACTTCCCGGTAAGGCGCCGCCGCGCAGACTTGCCGCGTGGAATCGAGCGTCGTCCACCGCACGGCACGACGCTCCGCATTCGATCAACCCATGCTGACACAGTAGGAGTTTTCCCATGCGCAACCATATTTTGCAAGCTCGCTGCCTGCCCGCGAGGAAGACCATCGCCATTGCGGTCGCGGCCGCCTTGATCGGCGCGGCGGCCGTGTCGCAGCTCCCGGCCCCCGCCGTCGCGACGACCCTCTCGGGCGAGTCAGGGGCGGCGACGGCGCCCGCCGGACCTCCCGGCAGCTTCGCCGACGTGGTGGAGAAAGTACGCCCGGCGGTGGTCAACATATCGACGTCGGGGTCGATGGACGTCGCCACGCACATGCCCGATCCCGAGTTCCGCTTCCCGCCCGGATCGCAGTTCGACGAGTTCTTCAAGCGCTTCTTCGATGAGCGGATGCCCTCTCCGGAGCGTTCGCGGCCGAAGCTCGAGGCCCTTGGATCCGGCTTCATCATCGACCCGGCGGGATACGTGGTGACGAACCGGCATGTGGTCGACGGCGCTCACGAGATCACCGTGATCCTGCAGGACGGCACGCGGCTCGAGGCAAACCTGGTCGGAGCCGATGCCAAGACCGACCTCGCGCTGCTGAGGGTCGACGCCGCACAACCCCTGCCCTATGTCGATTTCGGCGATTCCGACAGCGCCCGCGTCGGCGATTGGGTGATTGCCATCGGCAATCCCTTCGGCCTGGGCGGCAGCACGACCACGGGCATCATCTCTGCGCGCGGTCGGGACATCAATGCCGGACCACTGGACGACTTCCTGCAGATCGACGCTCCCAT
>JABAOH010054218.1_pt2 | contig 34764 bp, 43 predicted proteins | sample 7062181 | NCBI WGS metagenome assembly JABAOH01 (sample SAMN14538630, study PRJNA623070) | marine sediment metagenome | biome: marine biome [ENVO:00000428]; feature: marine pelagic biome [ENVO:01000023]; material: deep marine sediment [ENVO:00002113]; isolation source: pool of 5 deep marine... | reverse complement strand
CACCGCCGCGCCGGGCACGCTCGGCGTGCAGTTCGTGATAGATCTTGCCGTTGCACAGAAGCACCGCGCGGGCTTCGCCCCGCCCGCCCTCGCGGTCGTCCGCGATGACCGGCTGGAAGCGACCCCCGGCGAGGTCCTCCAGTGGCGAGGCGAGGCACGGGTGCTGCAGCAGCGCCTTCGGCGTCAGCACCACCAGGGGCTTGCGCCACGGCCGGAGCACCTGCCTGCGCAGGCAGTGGAAGAGCTGCGCCGCCGTCGTCGGCCCGACCACCTGGATGTTGTCCGCCACCGCGAGCTGCAGGAACCGCTCCGGGCGCGCGTGCGAGTGCTCGGGCCCCTGGCCCTCGAATCCGTGCGGCAGGAGCAGCGTCAAGCCGCTCAGGCGATTCCATTTCTCCTCGGAGCTGGTCACGAACTGATCGATGATCACCTGCGCGACATTGGCGAAATCTCCGAACTGCGCCTCCCAGATCACCAGAGCGTCCGGGCGGTTGAGACTGTAGCCGAACTCGAAGCCCAGCACCCCGGCCTCGCTGAGCGGGCTGTTCAGCAGATGCAGGAAGCCACCGTTCGCCGCGAACTGCGCCAGGGGCACGTGCTGCGCCCCGGAGCCAGCGTCGTGCAACACGCCGTGGCGGTGCGCGAACGTGCCCCTCTGGCTGTCCTGACCGCTCAGACGCACGGGCACGCCTGCGGCCAGCAGCGACGCGAAGGCGAGCGCTTCGGCCGCCCCCCAGTCGATGCGCCGTTGCGAAAGCGCCATCGCGCGGCGTCCCTGCAGTGCCCGCGCCACGCGCGGGTGGACGGTAAAATCCGGCGGCGGCGTCGCCATGCGCTGGAGCCATTCGATGAGCCGCTCACGCGGGATCCCCGTGTCGACGTCCATGCCGGTGGGCTCCGAACCGCCTCCGTAGGCCGCCCACAGGCCCGCATTGCGGCCCGCGCGTGGCGGCGTCCCAGCATCGGGGTCGTCGCCGCGCAGCGCTCGCTCGAGCCGCTCCCGCGACGCCGTCGTGATGGCCTGGGCCTCGTCCTCGGTAACCTCGCCGAGCCCGCTCAGGTTGCGGGCGTAGCTCAGCCGCAACGGCTCGCGTCGCTCGATTGCTGCGTAGAGCAGCGGCTGTGTGAAGGCCGGCTCGTCGCGCTCATTGTGGCCGCGGCGCCGGTAGCAGTACATGTCGATGACGACGTCACGACGAAAGGCGTCGCGGAACTCCAGCGCGAGCTGAATCACGCGCTCGACCGCCTCGGGCTGCTCGCCGTTGACGTGAAACACCGGTATCTGCAGCATGCGCGCGACGTCGGTGGCGTACTGGCTCGAGCGCCCCTGTTCCGGCGGCGTGGTGAAACCGATCTGGTTGTTGACGATGACGTGGATGGCACCGCCCGTGGTATAACCGGGCAGCCGACTGAGGTTGAAGAGCTCCTGCACCACGCCCTGACCGGCGAAGGCGGCGTCGCCGTGCACGACCAGAGCAAGCACGCGCGAGCCGTCGCTGTCCCCCAGCCGATCCTGCTCGGCGCGAACGCGACCCATCACCACCGTGCCGACGATCTCGAGGTGACTCGGATTGAAGCACAACGACAAGTGCACCCTGCGTCCCGCTGCGGTGACGCGATCGGCGGCAAAGCCCTTGTGGTACTTCACGTCCCCCATGCCGTAGGCGCGGTCCGAACCGCTGTCCTCGAACTCCCTGAAGATCTGCCCCGCGGGCTTCTCCAGCACGTTGGCGAGAACGTTCAGCCGCCCCCGGTGCGCCATCCCGAGCACGATTTCCTCGACGCCGAGCTCACCCGCCTTCTCGATGGCGCGGTCGAGCAACGGGATCAGCGTTTCGGCCCCCTCGAGCGAGAAGCGCTTGGCGCCGACGAACTTGCGCTGCAGAAAGCTCTCGAACACCTCCGCGTCGGTGAGCTTGGCCAGTATGCGCAGCTGCGCTTCGCGGGAGAACGGCTTGCGGTGGCGGGGGTCTTCGAGCCGCTCGCGTAGCCAGTGCTGCACCTCGAGGTCGTCGATGTGCATGTACTGAACGCCCAGAGCCCCACAGTAGGTGTCGCGTAGTCTTGCGATAATCTCCCGCAGCGGCCTGCGTTCGACCTCGCCACCCAGCGCCGCCGTGAAAAAGGCGTCGAGATCCTCGTCGCCGAGGCCGTAGTGTGCCGGGGTGAGCTCCGCATGCTCCGCCTGTGCATCGCGCCCGAGGGGATCGAGCGATGCGAGCACGTGGCCGCGCTCGCGGTAAGCACGCACGAGCTGATCGACGCGCTCCTGCCGCGCGCCTGTGTCGCGCACGCGTCCGGCGAGCACTTCCAGCAACCGTATGACGAGGTCGCCGCCCTGTCGCAGCAGCCGATGAAATTCCTCACCGCCGAGCGCCAGCACGCATACCGGCTCGGCGGCAACGAGATCCGCCGAGCGCGGACGCCGGTCGAGGACGGCAAGCTCACCGACCACCTGGCCCGCATGCTGCGTCGCCACGACCCGATCGCCGTGCTTCACCAGCACGGATCCACGGGTAATGACATAGAGCTCGTCGCCCGGCTCGCCGCGCCGACAGATGTGCTCTCCGGCGGCATAGCGGCACTCGTACGCCGCACCGGCAATTCGCTCGAGATCGGGCGCCGACAGGCCGCGAAACAGGGGCAACGAGACGAGGTGTGCCGCGCGCTGACTCAGCGACGCTCGTCGTGACGGATCCTGTCGCATCGTACGTTCCTATGCTCGAGCGGGCACGCGCGGCCCGGCGGCGAGGAACGCGGCACGGTGGCCTCGCCCCTCGCCGGGACGAAGCTCGCATTGTACAATCGCCAAGCGTCGACGCACGCGGGATCCATCGCGGCTGATGGTACTGAGGTGCGAGGGTGCCGGAACCCGCCGCGCCGACGGAAGCGGCGACGCAGCCGCCCACGCCGGCAGGAGGAGATGGCTCGCAGATCCTTAATGCGCCTGTACCGCGGCGCTGCGCTCGCGGGCGCGCTGATTCCCGTTCCCGCGTTCGCGGCCGGCGGCGATCTGCCCTCGCTGGTGCGCGACATCGGCTATTGCATTCTGCTCGCAGGACTGCTGGCGGTCGTGTTCACGCGCCTGAAGATCCCCGAGATCGCCGCTTTCCTGCTCGCCGGCGTGATCGTCGGACCCATCGGCGCGGGGCTGGTCACGGATCCGGCCAACATCGACACCATCTCGCAGCTCGGGCTGGTGCTGCTGCTGTTCGTGATCGGCCTGGAGATCGACATCCGCAAGCTGCTCGGCAGCGGCCGGGTGCTCATCGTCACAGGGGTGCTGCAATACCCGCTTTGCGTCGCCTTCGGCGTCGTGCTCACCAAGGCATTGGTGTGGTTCGGCATCGGCGGCGAGCTGCTCGCGGAAGGCAGCTACGCCCCGCTTTACGTCGGCTTCGCCATGGCGGCTTCGTCCACGCTGCTGGTGGTGAAGCTTTTTCAGCAGACGTTCCAGCTCGATACGGAAGTGGGTCGCGTGTCGCTCGGCATCCTCATCTTTCAGGATGTCTGGGCAATCATCGTCATCGCGCTGCAGCCAAACCTGGCCGAGCCGAAGGTCGTGCCGATTCTGCTTTCGTTTCTCGGTATCGGTATCGTTGCCCTCGTGGCGGCCCTGCTCGCCCGTTACCTGACCCCCGTCATCTTCCGCTGGATCGCCAAGATGCCCGAGATCATCCTCGTGGTGGCCGTCTCGTGGTGCTTTCTCATTGTCTTTCTCGGCGCCAATCTCGACACCTTCACCCGAGCCTTGTTCGGTTTCGACCTGCATCTCGGCGTGGGCGCAGGCATGTGCGCATTGATCGCCGGGGCCAGCCTCGCCAGCCTGCCCTATGCCATGGAGATCATCGGCAAGGTCGGCATCGTGAAGGACTTCTTCGTGACGTTGTTCTTCGTCGGTCTCGGCATGGCCATCCCCCGGCCCGAGGGCATGGATGTACTCGTTCTTGCAGTAGTCTTCTCCGTTCTCGCCCTGCTCGCCCGCTACGTCGTCTTTTTACCGCTGCTCTACTTCAGCGGCCTCGATCGCCGCAACGCCATGGTCGCGTCGACGCGACTGGCTCAGGTTTCCGAGTTCACGCTGGTGATCGCTTTCCTCGGGCTACAGCTCGGGCACGTCTCCGACGGACTCAACAGCGCCATCATCTTCGCATTCGTGATCACGGCACTCATCACGCCCAGCCTGTACAAGCAGGCCGACGCGCTGCACGACCGGCTGGGACCGCTGCTCGAGCGCCTCGGCTTCAAAGAGCCGACGGTGCGCGCGCAGACCGAGCGGGAGACTTACGCTCTGGCGTTGCTTGGGTTTCATCGCGTCGCCTCCTCGCTGCTGTACGAACTCGGGCTGTCGCACCCCGAGCTGCTCGCGCAGACACTGGTGGTCGATTTCAACGTCAACATCCACCCCCGTATTGCCGCTCTGGGACCCACCGTCAAGTACGGTGACCTGCAGAACACGGCCACCCTGCATCATGCCGGCGTCGACAGAGCCCGGGTGATCGTGTGCACCATTCCCGACGACGTCCTCAAGGGCACCACCAACCGGCAGATCGTCGAGGCGGCGCGACACGTCGCGCCCGGCGCCGTCATCATCGCCAACGCCATCGAGCTCGTCGAAAGCGCTAAGCTCTACGAAGCCGGCGCGGACTTCGTGTTCGTCCCGCGTGTGAGCAGCGCCAAGGCCGCTGAGGAAGCCGTCATCCAGGCTCTCAACGGAGAGATCGCGTCGTACCGCGACTCGGTGGCGGCCGCAGAGGGACAATGGCACGAGCGACGTGAGGTCTTTCCTTAGCCAGCCTGGCGGTTCGACCGAGGCGGAGCGTGCGCCCCACTTGCATTCACGGCGTCGCTCGGGACGAGGACGAGTCCGTATCGAGGGTCGCAGGCTACTGTGATACGCTACGCGCCAGGCGAACATGCCCACGCTGGCGAAGACCATCCGGCAGACACACCCGGTTTGGCGCTATCCGACCCATCCGTCCACAGAAGGCCGCGCAGGCGTGGTTTTGCGCCTCGTGCCAGGCAATCCGACGGTTTCTGACACTCGATGAGTGAGTAATGCCACGCCGTCTGAACATTCGCACCAAGCTCGTGGCGATACTGTCGGCAACGACGCTGGTCGCCACCGGTGTGACGTCCACCGTCGGCTACCTCATGGCCCGGCAGACGCTGGAGCAGGAGTCGTTCCGCAAGCTCACGGCGGTGCGGGAGATGAAAGCCAGTCAGGTCGAGGACTATTTCCAGCAGATCTTCGACCAGGTCGTCACGTTCTCCGAGGACCGGATGATCGTCGACGCGACGCGGCGATTCCGCTCCGCCTTTGCCGAGCTCTCCGCACAGGCCGCGCTCGACCCGGCGAAGCTCGCCGGCGCCGATCTGGAGCTTCGCCTGTACTATCAAAAGGAGTTTCTGCCCCGGCTCAATCCGAACCTCGACGGGGAAGCGCCGCTGTCGGCCTATTGGCCGACCGAGGCCGGCGTGCGCGCCCTGCAGCACCTGTTCATTGCCGCCAACCCCTTCGAGACGGGCGCGAAGCACCTGCTCGACGACACCGGCGCCGCCGGGCGCTACGATCTCGCGCACAGGCTTTACCACCCCATCGTCCGCAGCTTCCTCGAGAGATTCGGCTATTACGACATCTTCCTGGTCGACCACGAGACCGGACATATCGTCTACAGCGTGTTCAAGGAAGTCGATTTCGGCACGTCGCTGCTGAGCGGCCCTTACCGGGACACAAATTTCGCCCGTGCCTTCAGGGCCGCACGCGACGCGACCGCCAGGGAGTTCGTGCGCCTCGAAGACTTCGAGCCCTATCACCCCTCCTACAATGCGCAGGCGTCGTTCATTGCCTCGCCGATCTACGACGGCGACGAAAAGATCGGCGTATTGGTGTTTCAGATGCCGGTCGATCGCATCAACGACATCATGACCAGCAAACGCGACTGGTCGCGCGTCGGTCTGGGTGAGAGCGGGGAGACCTACATCGTCGGCAACGATTTGCGTCTTCGCACCGAGCCGCGCTTTCTCATCGAGGACAAGGACGAATACCTGCGCCGCATCGAACGCAGCGGTGTACCGGCTTCGACGGTGCGACGCATCGCCAACCTCGACAGTGCGATCGGCCTGCAGGAGGCGCGCACCGAGGGAACCGCGGCGGCCCTGCAGGGCGACACGGGCACCGCTGTCTTCAGTGACTACCGGGGCATACCCGTGCTCTCGGCCTACCGACCGCTCACGATACCCGACGTCGCCTGGGCCATTATGAGCGAGATCGACGAAGCAGAGGCGTTCAAGACGGCCACGAGGCTGCGTACCAGCATGATCATCGGGCTCAGCGTGCTGGCAGTGGTCATCGTGATCATCGCTTTTGTCTTCGCACGCACACTCACGCGTTCGCTGCAACGACTGTCGCAGAAGGCGGCCGAGCTCGCCGAGGGCGATCTCGATACGGTCGTAGATACGGACGGCGGCGACGAAATCGGCGACCTGTCGAGGAGCTTCGATCGCATGCGGCGTTCCATCCAGGAGCTCGTGAACCGCCAGGCCGCCGCCATCGAGGCTCTGTCGACTCCGCTCATTCCGGTGCACGACGAGATCGTCGTCGTCCCGCTGGTGGGTGAGCTTGATCCGGCGCGCATCGAGAACGTGAGACAGAGCCTGGTCGAGGGACTGCATGCGTCGGCGGCGCGGGTGGCGATACTCGACATCACCGGCGTGCCCGCCTTCGGTGCCGACGTCGCCGATGGCCTGGCGCGGGCGGCGCGGGCCGCACGACTCCTCGGCGCGCAGGTGATCATCACCGGCATGCGACCTGAACTGGCGCGCGATCTCGCCGCGCTCGACACCCTCATGGAGGGCCTCATGACGGAACGCTCTCTGGCCCGCGGCATAGAACTCGCCCTGGGCTACGTGCGCGAGCGTTGACAGATAGTGGACACTGATACTGGACGGGAGACTGGCATGTCGACTTTCACGCAACCTTCCTACCGTGTGGCCGAGATGAACGCGGCATCGCTGCTAGAACTCTACGCCATCTCTGCCGACGAGCTCAAACACGTTACCGCCTTTGGCGCAATTGCGATACCGCAAATGCAGGAATGGATCGCCGCGTGGTACCGCTGGCTGCAGACTCAACCCGAGTTCGAGCATTTCTTCTCGGATGCCGAAACCCTGGAAAGGGTGAAGCTCCTGCAGCAGGGCTACTGGAAAGCGTTCTTCGAGGCGGAAAAGGACGACAGCTACGTTGAAAGTCGCCGCGTCGTCGGTCAGACCCACGCCCGCATCGGACTGCCACTGCACACCTACTTCTCGGGCATGAATACCTTCATGGGCCTGTTCGTCGATCTTCTCAAGAACCAGGAGCGCCCTGATCAGTCTCTTGCCATGCAAAGTTCCGTCACCAAGCTTCTACATCTCGATACGGCGATCGTCGTGGACGCCTACTCGACCATCGTCGAGGAAACCGTCTCCGCGCAAAGCAAGACACTGATGGAAATGTCGACGCCGGTTACGCAGATATGGAACGATATACTGCTGCTTCCGCTGGTCGGCATCATCGACTCACATCGCGCCCGCGACATCCTCAACGCCACGCTTGCCAAGATCTCTGAGACACAGGCGCGCATATTCATTCTCGACATCAGCGGCGTTGCGGTCGTGGACACTGCCGTTGCGAACAACCTGATCAAGATTACCAAGGCGACAAGTCTGATGGGCTGCAGCTGCACTATCTCCGGCGTGTCGCCGGCGATCGCTCAGACCATCGTCGAGCTCGGCATAGACGTCGGCACCATCAAGACGACGGCGACGATGCGCGACGCGCTCGCCGACGCCTTCCGGCGCGTGGGAATGGAGATCAGGGAAGTCTCGTGACCGGCAATGTCGCGCGCTGGCGTACAGAAGATTCCGCTGCAGCTCGCCCGCGACTGCGTGGTGGCGTCCATCCAGGTCGACCTCGACCGGGACGTGTTGCAGCAGTTTCGCGAAGACCTGCTGCGGCTGCTGCACACCAGCGGGTCGAACAGCGTCATCCTCGACCTCTCGGGTTTGGAGCTCATGGATCTCGAAGACTTCGAAGCGCTGCGAGGCACGATATCCATGGCGGCGGTCATGGGGGCCGAAACCGTCATTGCAGGCCTTCAGCCGGGAATCGTTTCCGCCCTGGTGGAGCTCGATGCCGATGTGGAGGGGCTGGTGGCGGCGCGCAATCTCGACGACGCCTTCAGGCTCCTGGAGGAGCAGCAGTCGCAGGGGCAACCGGACAGCGAGTCGCCGGAAGACGAAGCTGATGACGGGGAACGCGAAGCGCACGAGAGTGGCGACTGAGGGCGACGTTCTGCGCGCGGTGCTGACCGCCCGCCTCGCCGCCCGCGAGATCGGATTCGACGACGGAACGCAGCAGATGATCGCCACGGCGGCTTCGGAGCTCGCCCGCAACATCCTCAAGTACGCCGGTCACGGCGAGCTGATCGTCACCGAGACGGTACGGGGAAAGCGCCGCGGCATCGAGGTGACGGTGCGCGACCGCGGGCCGGGTATTGCCGATGTCGACAAGGCCCTGCAGGATCACTTCAGCTCCAGCGGCACCCTCGGCCTGGGGCTGCCGGGCGTGAAGCGGATGATGGACCATTTCGAGATCGACTCACGGACGGGTCACGGGACGACGGTCCTGATCAGAAAATGGCTGTGAGGCGCTCGGCGGACCCCGCGGGCGGGCGCCCCGCGCCGCCCGCTGCGCCGAGTCGGCGACCCGCCCCGTTGCCGGTCCGCGCGGGGTAGCGCACGAGCAAGGCGATGACACGCGACCCGGGAACGGCGGACACGGGACAGGATGTCGACTACGCCGTCTTCGCCCGCCCCTGCGTCGGCGAGCGGGTGAGCGGCGACACGACGCTCGTCGAGCGCCGCGACGACCTCCTGTTCATCGCAATCGTCGACGTGCTCGGCCACGGACCGCAGGCCCATGCCCCCGCTCGTGCGATCCGCGATTTCCTGCAGCAGAGCTGGCAGGCGGACGTCGTCACCACCCTGAACGATCTCCACGCCGCCGCCGCCTCGGACCGCGGCGCGGCCGCGGGTCTGTGCACCCTGGATTGCGCAACCGGTAGGTTACAATACGCGGCTGTTGGCAACACGGTTCTTCGCGCTTTCGAGCGATCGCACTCGGAGAGACGACTGCTCTCGGTGGAGGGTATCGTCGGAGAACAGATTCGCAGACCGCGTCAGCAGAGCCTCCAGCTCACGGAGTCGACGACGCTCATGCTCTACACCGACGGGGTCAAGGACCGTTTCAAGCTTGAGGAATATCCACAGCTCGTCTACGAAAGTCCCTGGACGGTGGCCCGGCAGGTCGTGGAGCGTTTCGGCAATCGTTTTGACGACGCCACCTGTTTGGTATTGAGATGGAAGCGGTGACCCGACTGGGCAGCATTCGTGTCGCCCGGGCGCAGTCGATTCTCGATGCGCGCAACAAGGTACGTCGTGTCACGGCCTCGCTCACCGACGCCATCACCGCCACACGTCTCGCCACTGCCACTTCCGAGGTGTGCCGCGCGCTCCACCGTCAGGGAGGGGCACCGCTGCTGACGATCGAGATCGAGCATACCGACAAAAGGTCGGCGCTGAGTCTGAGCTTCGAAAACGAGCAACCGCTGCCGACCACCTCGATGCTGGAGCGATTCTTCGATGAGGTCGTCGTCGCCCCGCCCGACAACGGAACTCACAGGGTCAAGGGCACCAAGTACCTGCCGGCGCATTCTCTGCAACCATCCCGGGACCAGTTCGCGAGCCTCAGGGCCATCGTCGAGCAGAAATCCCGTGATGAGCTCATGTCCGAAGTCCAGGACAAGAACCGCGAGCTCGAGCATCACCGCGAACACCTCGAGGAGACCGTGCGCGAGCGCACCTCCCAGCTCTCCGACGCCCTGGGCCTGATCTCCGACAGCATCGACTACGCGAGCCGCATACAACGCGCCATCCTGCCGCCGGAGCGGCTGATGAGCGATGCCTTCGCCGAGCACTTCGTCATCTGGGAGCCGCGCGACGTCGTCGGCGGCGACATCTTCTGGTGCCGCCGCTGGCGGGACGGTCTTGTGGTAATCGTCGCGGACTGCACCGGTCACGGCGTGCCCGGCGCATTCATGACGCTGATCGCCAACGACGCTCTCGACAACGCCCAGGCCGAGCTCGAAGACGCCGACCCCGGTCAGCTGATACAACGCATGCACTGGTGGATCCGCAGAAAGCTCAGCCGGGACGAGCAAGGTCACAGCGAGTCTAACGACGGCTTGGAGCTCGGCGTGTGCTATCTTGCAGCCGACGACGGGCGACGGGTGATGTTCTCGGGTGCGCGCACATCGCTGTTTCGCGTGGCCGACGGCGAGGTCACGGAATCCCGCGGCGGCAAGTTCGGCATCGGCTATGCCGACGAGGCCGAGCAGCTCGCCACCCGGACCGAGGTGATCGATGCACCCCCCGGCACGGCCTTCTATATGGCTTCTGACGGTCTTTTCGACCAGATAGGGGGACCCAAGCGCCGGGGTTTCGGCAAGCGCCGTTTCCGTGAGCTCCTGATGACGATGCAGCATCTGCCCATGGCCGAGCAGTCGCCGCGGATCGTCGAGGCGCTGTCTTCCTATCAGGGGACAGAGCAAAGACGCGATGACGTCACGGTCCTCGGTTTTCGGAATTTCAAGGGGTAAAGCAAACATGTTGGCCATCGACCTTTACCAGTTCCGCAACTACATGGAGCGCGAAGGCATATCCTTCTGCTACAGCGGCTACATGACGGAGGACACCCTGTTCGGAATCGGCGAGGCAATCAAGCGCAAGCTCGAATACGACGAGGCCGACAAGAAAACCACCCGACGCGTGTTTGCCGTCTTCGTCGAGCAGGTGCAGAATGTCATTCGTTACTCCGCCGAAGACAAGACGCGTCGCAACGAGGCGGGCCGTTCGGAGCTGCGTTACGGCGTTCTCACCGTGGGCCAGAAGGAGGGGGCCTTTTTCGTTGCCTGCGGCAACAAGGTCAGGCGCGCCGATGTGCCGCGCCTGACCGCGCACCTGCAGGAAATTCAGGGCCTCGAGAAGGATCAGCTCAAGGCGCGATACAAGGAGACGTTGCGGGGCGACACGCCGGAAGGCAGCAAAGGGGCCGGGGTCGGCTTTCTCGACATCGCCCGCCAATCCTCCGGGGGCATCGAGTTTGATTTCGCCGACGTCGACGACGACTATTCCTTTTTCACCTTCAAGGCGTTCATATAGGCTACGGAAGCGTCACCGATGGACAACATCAAAATTGCGGCGAGCGAGCGCACGCCCGAAGTAGACTTCGACTTCCAGAACAACGTCTTCATACTTCGTGGAGAGTCCTATCCGGAGGATGTTTCGGCATTCTTCGGTCCCGTCGTGGGCCAGTTCGAGGAGCACCTGAGCGCACTCGAAGGCGCAACGCTGCGGTTCGACTTCGAGTTCATTTACTTCAACAGCAGTACGGCCAAGATCGTCATGGGGCTGCTTGACAAGCTCGAGGAGTCGGCTCAAAACGGAAACAAGGTCACTGTCCGCTGGTTGTACGAAGAAGATGACGAGAACATGCAGGAACTGGGCGAGGAATTCGGTGAAGACCTCGAGCATGCCGAGTTCCGGCTCGAGGCGCTCTCCGACTGATGGCGTACGATCTCTTCACCAAGGAGCGGTCGGTCATCGAGACGGCGAAGTCGGTCCTCGAGGCTGCGAGCGAGTGGGACGACGAGACAACAAGGCAGTACAAGCAACTGCTGTCCGCGTACGAGAAGCTCTTCAAGACCACACGCCGACTGGTGCGCTTGAGCGACCGCAACGAAGCGGAGCTCAACGAGCTCGCCAAGTCTCTGAACGAAAAGAACAAGATGCTCGAGGGACTGTCCTCGAAATTGTCCAAGTACCTTCCGCCGCAGGTGTACGAGTCAATCTTCAGCGGCAAGCGTGACGTCTCTCTCGCCACGGAGCGCAAGAAGCTGACGGTATTCTTTTCCGACATCAAGGACTTCACGGACACCACCGACGACCTCGAACCGGAGGATCTGACTTTCCTGCTGAACGACTACCTCACGGAAATGTCTTCCATTGCCCTCGAGTACGGCGGCACCATCGACAAGTTCATCGGGGATGCCATATTGATATTTTTCGGCGACCCGGAGACCAAGGGCGTGAAGGAGGACGCGCTGGCCTGTGTCAAAATGGCCGTCGCCATGCAGCGCCGCATGGTCGACCTGAGAGCAAAATGGTACGAGCTCGGTTATCGGCGCGCCTTCCATAAGCGCGTCGGTATCAACACGGGCTACTGCAATGTCGGAAATTTCGGCAGCAACGAACGCATGGACTACACGATCATCGGCGGAGAAGTGAACACGGCGGCGCGCATGGAGAGCATCACGGAACCGGACGGCGTCACGGTGACCGGCGAGACCTATGCCCTGGTAAAGGATCACTTCGACGCCGACGCCCTGGAGCCCGTGCGGGTGAAGGGCATCGCCCGGGAGATCCGCCCGTTCGCGCTGCAGGGCATCTTCGACGACGCCGATGCCGAGAAGAGGGTGATCCGGGCCGAGAGCGAGACGCTGCGGGTCTTCGTGGACGTTGCACGCCTCGACGCCGGCGGTCGCGAGCAGGCCGCACGCCAACTCGACGAGATCTCTGCCCGCCTGAGGGGCCGCTGAGCGTGCAAACCGGCCGGTTCTGATCCTGCTCGGGATGACCCTGACGCGACCGCCGTAGCGGCGGGCACGGCGGGCGATGGCGTGCGGGCGCGGTAAGGGTTGCGCCCGATGCACTGATCTTCGCCGCATTCACGGGCGTATGCGACTACGCCGCAACATTTCTTTCGAGAAGGAGCAGCTATTCATGGCGACACGCGAGCAACGACCCGCCTATCGGACAAGCGAAGAACAGGAGCAACGCGAAGCCGCGACCCGCTCTCGCCGAGAAGGGCGACGAATCTCCGATATATTCGGCGAGAACATTTTTTCACTCAACGCGCTCAAGGACCACGTTTCCGAGTCCACCTACGAGAAGATGAAAGGCGTGATTCTGCGACAGCAGAAGATGGACTTCGAGGCGGCAGAGCAGATGGCCCAGGCCATCATCAAATGGGCGATGGACAAAGGCGTTACCCACTACACCCACTGGTTTCACCCGCTCACCAACTCTTCGGCCGAAAAGCACGACGCATTCTTCAAGCCCAGTCTCGATCTCGAAGCGAAAGGCATCGAAACCCTTTCCGCTTCCATGCTGGTCCGCGCCGAGCCCGACGGTTCGAGCTTTCCGTCGGGCGGGCTGCGGGTCACGCACGAGGCGCGCAGTTACACGATCTGGGATCCGTCGTCGCCGCCGTTCATCCTGGAAACCCAGAATGGGAAGACGCTGTATGTTCCCGCGGTTTTCGTTTCCTACACCGGTGAATCCCTGGACTACAAGACCCCACTGCTCAAGGCCAATCACGCATTGAACGTTGCCGCAACCGCGGTATGCCGGTTCTTCGACGACACCACCACGCACGTATTCTCGACTCTCGGCTGGGAGCAGGAGTACTTTCTCGTCGACGAGCGGTTCGTCAATGCCAGGCCCGATCTGCTTCTGACCGGACGTACACTGTTCGGCGGAAAGTCGGCCAAGGGACAACAGATGGAGGATCACTATTTCGGGTCCATTCCCGTGCGCGTGCAGGAGTTCATGAAGGACTTCGAGGTCGAGGCCATCAAGCTCGGTATTCCCATCGTGACGCGCCACAACGAAGTCGCTCCAGGCCAGTACGAATGTGCGCCGATGTTCGAAGAGACGAACATGGCCGTCGATCACAACGTCCTGATAATGGACCTGATGCAGAAAATCGCCATCAAACACCGGTTCCGCATCCTGTTCGGGGAGAAACCCTTCGCCGGGCTCAATGGCAACGGCAAGCACAACAACTGGTCGCTGGCGACCAGCGAGGGTGAGAACCTGCTTTCCCCGGGTGACGATCCGGGTTCGAACCTTCGCTTCCTGACCTTTTTTATCAATATCATAAAGGCCATTCACGACAATGAAGCCCTCCTGCGAGCCAGCATCGCCAGCGCCGGCAACGACCACCGTCTCGGCGCCAACGAAGCACCGCCTGCCATCATCTCGATCTTTGTGGGCTCTCAGCTCGAGAAGGTGCTGTCGGGATTCGGGAGCGGAGGACTGGGCGCGGCGGTCAGCAACGGCGACGACACGATCGATCTCAAACTGACCAAGATCCCCGTGATCAGCAAGGATCCCACCGACCGCAATCGAACCTCCCCGTTTGCCTTTACCGGAAACCGCTTCGAGTTCCGTGCGGTCGGTGCCTCCGCCAACTGCGCTGCGCCAATGACCGTGCTGAACACCATCGTCGCCAATCAGCTGCAGGACTTCGCGGCACAGGTGACGGAGCGTCAGCGCAGCGCTGCCTCCGTTGAGGAGAGCGTCGTCGCCGTCCTGCAGGACTATATGAGCGACGTGGAGCGAATCGTTTTCAACGGCAACGGCTACTCGGCCGAGTGGGAGACCGAGGCGGCCTCCCGCGGCCTTTCCAACAACAGGACGACGCCGCTTGCCTTGAAAGCCATGATCTCCGACGGGGCAAAGCAGCTTTTCACTGACCAGAATGTCTTCAACGCACGCGAGCTGGACAGCCGCTACGAAGTGTTGCTGGACAACTACGTCAACACCATCGCCATCGAGGCCGATCTTTTGCAGGAGATGACCAACACATACGTGCTGCCCGCCGCCTTCGAGGCCCTGAACAGACTGAGCGACACGCATCGCAACCTTCGTGACATGGGACTCGAAGAACACTCCCGGGGCATCGCGTCCCAGGCGGCCCCCGTGGCCGAGCTGGCTGACAGGCTGCGCGGGGACCTGGCACGGATGGAGCAGGCCAGGGTCGCCGCCGACGCCGCGCAAGACACGCCTTCGAAGGCTGAAGTCTACGCGGACAAGGTCAAGCCGTGTTTTGACGAGATACGCGTCAGCATCGACGCCCTGGAGGGGTTGATCGACCACAGGCTCTGGCCATTGCCGAAGTACCGCGAACTGCTGTTCCTGCGCTAGCCCGAGCGGCCGGCCGCGAGCCGCTGCCCGAAGCCAGGCGGCGACGCAGCCGGCAACCATCCGCTCGACGCTCTGGTGCGGGTCCGATGAAGCATTACAATGACAGGGAGAACGTGACGGCGCGCCACTGCCGCCCGGGATGGGGCCTGCGTCGTTCACGGCAACGAGACGGAATTGCCACACCGCGCCGCACCAGAGCATTGAGATTGCTACCTCGCTTCCTTACTTCCCTGTCGCTGCGGGCGAAGTTCCTGGCGATCACGATACCGCTTACCCTTGTTTCGACGACCGCCTTGATCTGCGTTTTCCTCGTGAGCGCCCACCGCGCGGAGACACGGGCGCTCGAGGACAAGCTCGCCGAGCTTGCCGCCGTGGAGGCCACTTCCCTGGCCGGGCCGCTGCGCAACGACGATCGGCGGCAGATATCCTTGATAGCGGCCGCGGTCGCGGTGGATCCCGACGTGGCGGGCATCGTCGTTTACGACGTCGCGGGAGACGTCGTCGAACGACTGGGCACGGCTGCGCCGGCGGGCGGCTCGCTCTACCGGCGTTTAGAACCCATCGAATTTGAGCGGGCCGGGGGCAGGCAGCGGGTCGGTCAGCTAGAGCTCACGCTCACCGACCGCGGCATACGCCAGGCCACCCGCAAGCGGATCGTTCTCGCCGCCGGCGTGGTGGGCCTGCTGCTGCTGGCGGTGGTGCTCAGCATCGTGCTGGCACATCACAGCACCATCGGCATTCCCCTTACCCGCCTGCTGAACGGCATTCAGCTCGCCCAACGCGGCGGCGCACATCGCCAAGTGCGCTGGTCGAGCAGCGACGAGCTCGGCACGGTCATCTCCGCCTTCAACGAAATGCAGAGCGCGCAGCAAGTGCACGAAGCGGCGTTGCGCGCCGCACGAGACGAGGAGGCCCATTTCCTAGATGTAGCCAATTCTGTCTCCTCCGAGCTGCAGCTCGATGCCGTTCTGCGCAAGATCATCGCCGCGGCGACGGAGCTTCTCGGCGCGGAGCGCGGCTCTCTGTTCCTGCACGATGAGTCCCGTGACGAACTGTGGTCGCGCATCTCCGAGGGAGCGATTACCCAGGAGATCCGCATCCCGGCGCATTCAGGACTCGCGGGGGCGTGTTTTTCTTCCGGGGAGGCCATCAATGTCGCAGATGCTTACGCAGATTCCCGCTTCAATCGGGATGTAGACGCACGCACGGGTCACCGCACCCGAAGCGTCCTGTGTGTGCCGGTGCGCAACAAACAGGGCAAGATTCTCGGTGTGCTTCAGCTCGTGAACAAGATCGACGACAGGTTCGGTGAGCTGGACATCGCCCGCATCAGGGCCCTGAGTGCGCAATTCGCCATTGCGCTGGAAAACGCGAAGCTCTTCGAAGAGGTGCTCAATGCGGGCAACTACAACAAGAGCATCCTAACGAGTCTCACCAACGGGGTCATCACGGTCGACTCCGCCGGCCGCATCGCCACAGCCAATCCCGCGGCCTGCCGGATCACCGGCCGCGGGGAGGCCGAGCTGGAAGGTCAATCCGTCACTCGGGTCTTCAGCGGCGCCAACGCATGGATTGCGCAGGCCGTGACCGAGATCAGCGAGTCCGGCGACGCCGACCTCATCTTCGACACGGACATCGACATCGGCGACGGGCGCAGCGTTTCGGTCAACATGACCGGTGTGGCGCTCGTCGACGTCAGCGGCGAGGCCATAGGCGTCATGCTGGTGTTCGAAGACATCAGCCGCGAGAAGCGGGTCAAGAGCACCATGGCGCGCTATCTGTCGGGCCACGTCGTGGACCAGCTTCTCGAAGCCGGGGACGCCGTGCTCGGCGGCACGACCCAGGAAGTGGCAATCCTGTTCTCCGACGTGCGCCAGTTCACGTCACTCTCGGAGCGGCTCGGTCCACGCGGGACGGTGTCGCTGCTCAACGCCTACTTCTCGCGGATGGCCGATATCGTCTTCAGCCATAACGGCGTCCTGGACAAGTACATCGGCGACGCCATCATGGCGGTCTTCGGCACCCCGTTCGCGAGCGCGGCGGATACGGACAACGCCCTCAGCGTCGCCACCGAGATGATCGTCTCGCTGGGCGGCTTCAACGAAGCACAGCGCGCGCGCGGCGAGCCGACCCTCGACATCGGCATCGGCATCGCCTGCGGCGACGTCGTGGTGGGCAAGATCGGCTCGCCACTGCGCATGGACTACACCGTTATCGGCGACCCGGTCAATCTTGCCGCCCGCCTCGAGAGCGTCAACAAGCTCTACGACACGAAGATTCTTCTGAGCGAAGACGTAGTCGCCCGTCTGCAACGGCAGTGGAGCCTGAGAGAGGTCGACCTCGTACGCATGAAGGGCAAGGACAAGTCGGTCAGCGTGTTCGAATCGCTCGAACATCACACGGACGAGACGTTTCCCAACAGAAAGAAGACACTCGAGGCTTTTGCCCGCGGGCTCGCTGCCTACCGTGGTCGGCAGTGGGACGAGGCGCGGTCTGCCTTCGCACGGGCCCTTGCGGTCAATCCGCATGACGGACCGTCGAAGGCCTACATCGAGCGATGCGCATACTATGCCGCCAACCCCCCGGCAGAGGACTGGGACGGCGTCTGGGTCATGCAGACCAAGTGAAAGGAAGTCTCTGAGCTCGACTCCCGTGAGTACGATTCGCCGAATCAGGCCGCCGCATGCCCGGCATACGGAGCGTCCGCGCGCGAGGCTGTCGCCGCCGACCGTGGACCGGCCGTTGCGGCCAGAATCCGGTCGGCTACTTCGATCCGGCGCGCACCATCAACTGCTCGTCCATTGCCTTGAGACGCTCGGCGAGTGAGGCGGCCAGATTGCGCATAACGACATATCCGATACGGCTGTTCTGGGCAAACACCGCCTCGAGGTCCTGCTTAGACCACACCAGCACTTCGAGATCCTCGACGGCAACGACTGAGGCGGAGCGGAAGAATTGACCGAGCAAAACCATCTCACCGACAAACTCGCCCTCGTCGAGCTCCGCCAGAACCTCTGGCCCCTGCTCTTCGCCGCCCCCTGTCTCGACACGCGCGCGACCGGAGAGGATCATGTAGACCTCTTCGCCCGCCTCGCCTTCGCGCACCAGCATCTCACCGTCCTCTAGACGCCGGCACGCGGTGCGGAATTCAAGCTGCTTCAGCTCCTGCGGCGTGAGGGTCTCGAAAAGCTGTGCGAGCTCGAGCTTGTCGATGAAATCTGCCATCTCACCTCTCCCGCGCAGCGGCGCGTCGCCCCGTCTCGCCCTGAACGGCCGGCACGGCGCGTCAGCCGCCGGCGGCCGCGAAGTCAATGAAGTCGTTCAGTTCGCTGATCATGATGACGCCGAACCCGCCGCTGTCGAGAGCGCCTTTTCTGATCGCCTCCACAGCCCGGTCCTTGAGCTCGTCAGCCAGGGCGAGTTCTAAGCGAACCTTCTGCTGCAGCGTAACCTCGTGCGGCACGCCGCGAAACAACAGCACGTCGACACCCCTTGTCTCGGTACCCAGCACGTTGGTGCACGTCATGTGCTTGATCTGAGCCTCGAACAGCGCGCGTTTGACGGCGGGCAGCTGCTGGGGCTGTATGATTGCCGTGACTAGCTTCATGGTCTCGCCGCCCCCTCACTCGGTGGTGAAAATCTGGAATCCGTGATAGGACTCGGCCCCGTGCTCGACGATGTCGAGCCCCCGCAACTCCGTGTCCTCGGACACCCGCAGGCCGATGACCGTGTCGATGAGGCGAAAGACGACCCACATCGCTACCGCCGTGAAGCCGAGGCACGCGACGACGCCCAGCGCCTGCACACCGAGCTGGCTCAGGCCGCCGCCGTAGAGCAAGCCGTCCATCGGTCCCCCGTACATCTCCCGAGCGAACAGCCCGACCGCCAGCGTACCCCAGATGCCGCACAGACCGTGCACCGGAAAGGCGCCGACGACATCGTCGATGCGCATCTTGTTCAGCCAGACCACGCCGAACACCACGAGTACGCCTGCAACGAGCCCGATGATAATGGACGCGCCGGAGCCCACGACCGCGCACGGCGCCGTGATGCCCACCAGGCCGGCGAGACTCCCGTTCACCGAGAGGGCGAGATCCGGCTTGCCGAACTTCTTCCAGGCAGTGAGCATCGAGGCAATGGCCCCCGCCCCCGCAGCCAGCGTGGTGTTCATCGCCACCCGTGCCACCAATTCCGGATCGTCGAAGCCGAGACTCGAGCCGGCGTTGAACCCGTACCAGCCGAACCACAGAATGAACACGCCGAGGGCCATCAGCGGCATGCTGTGTCCGCCGATGAAGTTCGGTGAGCCGTCCGGATTGAAGCGCCCGATGCGGGNNCGCCCGATGCGGGGGCCGAGCATCTTGGCGCCGACCAGCGCCGTGACGCCCCCCACCGCGTGCACAACCGTCGATCCTGCAAAATCGTGAAATCCGAGCCCGGAAAGCCAGCCGCCGCCCCATACCCAGTGCCCGACCACGGGATAGACAAAGGCGCAGATGGCAAAGGCATAGGCAAGGTACGCCCCGAAGCGCATGCGTTCGGCCATGGCACCCGAGGCGATGGTTGCGGCCGTGCCCGCAAACACGACCTGAAACAACCAGAAGGCGGGCAGCGGCAGACCGTCGACCGGTGACTCCACGCCCACCATGAACCAGCCGCTGGTGCCGATGAGTGCGCCGTCGGTGCCGTACATCAGGGCGTAGCCGAAAAGGTAAAAGCCGAACAGGGCGAAACAGAAGTCCACCAGGTTCTTCATCAGCACGTTGGTGGTGTTCTTGGCCCGGATCATGCCGGACTCCACCATGCCGAAACCGGTCTGCATGAAGAAGACCAGAAAAGCGGCGACCAGCACCCACAGGGTGGTGAGTGCATCGAAACCGGATGTGGCCGCCTCCTGCGCTTCGGCGGTGCCCGCGACGCCGCTGAGCAGGAGTCCAGCGGCAAGAGTCAAACCAAGTCTGCTCACGAAGCTCTCCTCGAGGTGAGTGGACGTTTAGCGTCTGTCAGCTTGAAGGATGATACCGCGGCCGACGATACGTCAACCGGGCAAGCGGGGAGTGGATGCGCTATCGCCGGGACTCGAACAAAAGGGCCCCATGGGGCCCTCGGCAAACGCTTCTGTCAGGAATCCCAAGCCCTGCCGGCGCTCGCGGAGGCATTCACTCCGCGGCCGCCTGATCCCCTCGGTCAACCAGCTGGACGTAAGCCATGGGGGCGTTGTCGCCGTTGCGGTGGCCGCACTTGAGAATGCGCAGATAACCGCCGGGGCGATCCTTGAATCGCGGCCCGAGTTCGTCGAAGAGCTTGGTCACGATGGCGCGGTCACGCAGGCGGGCGAAGGCGAGGCGCCGGTTGGCCACCGAGGGGGTTTTGCTCAGCGTGATGAGCGGCTCGGCGACGCGCCTGAGCTCCTTCGCTTTGGGCAGAGTCGTCTTTATGTGCTCGTGACGGAACAGCGCCGCCGCCATGTTGCGATACATGGCGGTGCGGTGGCTCGACGTGCGGCTCAGTCGCCGTCCGATCTTGGCGTGACGCATGGTNNAGCTTGATGCCGAGCGACAATCCCCGCGTCGCCAGAACATCCTTGATCTCGGTAAGCGACTTCTTGCCGAGGTTGGGCGTCTTCAGCAGCTCCACCTCGGTGCGCTGGATGAGGTCGCCGATGTAGTAGATGTTCTCCGCCTTGAGGCAGTTGGCGGAACGAACGGTGAGCTCCAGGTCGTCGACCGGGCGCAGGAGCAGCGGGTCGACGGCGGGCTCCTCGGACGCGGGCGTCTCAGCGGCCGTCTCCTCGAGATTGACGAACACGGCAATCTGCTGGTGCAGAATGGTCGCGGCACGGCGGATCGCTTCCTCGGGATCGATGGCGCCGTTGGTCTCGATATCGATGACCAGCTTGTCGAGGTCGGTGCGCTGTTCCACGCGTGCGTTCTCGACGGAGTAGGCGACGCGGCGAATGGGGCTGTAGGAGGCATCCAGCTGCATGACGCCGATGGACTTGGTCTCCTCGTCGGCCTGCTGCGCGATATCCGCCACCTGATAGCCGCGTCCCCGCGTGACCTTGAGCTCCATGTCGAGCGAGCCGTCCTTGGTCAGGTGGGCGATGACGTAGTCCGGATCGACCACCTCGACGTCATGCTCGAGCTCGATGTCCGCGGCCGTGACCACGCTCGGCCCCTTCTTCTTGAGCTTCAGCACCGCCTCGTCACGGGCATGCATGCGCAGCGCCAGATTCTTCAGGTTCATGAGGATCTCGATGACGTCCTCCTGCACCCCTTCCATGGCCGAGTACTCGTGCAGCACGCCCTCTATTTTCACCTCGGTGATAGCGCTGCCCGGCATCGACGACAGCAGAATTCGACGCAGTGCGTTGCCCAGCGTATACCCGAACCCCCGCTCCAGGGGCTCGAGCGTTATCCTCGCGTGCTTATCGTCGATGGTGTGGACATCGACCAGCCGCGGCTTCAAGAAATCAGAAACGGAATCCTGCATATCTGGCCCTCGTCTTGCACTTCCGGGCGGGCGCTATTTGGAGTACAGCGCAACCACCAGCGATTCGTTGATGTCGGCCGAAAGGTCGACGCGCTCGGGGAGCGCCTTGAAAACGCCCTTCGCTGACTTGACGTCCACCTCCACCCAGTGCGGGAAGCCTACCTGGTCGGCTATCTCCAGGGCCGCCTGCACCCGCAGCTGCCGCTTGCTCTTATCCCGCACCTCCACCTCGTCGCCGGGCCCCACCTGGTATGACGGAATGTTCACGCGCTGACCGTTGACCAGGATTGCGTTGTGGTTCACCAGCTGGCGCGACTCCGCCCGGGTGACGCCGAAACCCATGCGATAGACCACGTTGTCCAGTCGGCTCTCCAACAGCTTGAGGAGATTCTCGCCGGTGGAGCCCTTCCGCCGAGCGGCCTCGGCGTAGTAGTTGCGAAACTGCCGCTCGAGCACCCCGTACATGCGCCTGAGCTTCTGCTTCTCGCGCAGTTGCGTGCCGTACACGGTCGTGCGCGGCCGCCGGGCACCGGCCTTGAACCCGGGCGTACGCTCGAAGCGGCACTTGGAATCGATCGGCCGAACGGGGCTTTTCAGGAACAGGTCTGTGCCTTCGCGTCGTGCGAGCTTGCACGTGGGTCCGATGTATCTCGCCATGTCTTTTCCCCGGCTCTCAGACGCGCCGCCGCTTCGGCGGGCGGCAACCGTTGTGTGGTATCGAGGTCATATCGGTGATGCTGCTGATCTCGAAACCTCGGGCGTTCAGCGCTCTCACCGCCGAGTCTCTCCCGGGCCCGGGACCCCTGACCCGCACCTCGAGGTTCTTCATGCCGAACTCCTGCGCCGTGCGCCCACAATTGTCGGCGGCAACCTGCGCTGCAAACGGCGTGCTCTTGCGTGATCCGCGAAAACCCGCGCCCCCCGCCGTCGCCCAGCACAAGGCGTTGCCGTGCCGGTCGGTAATGGTAATGATGGTGTTGTTGAATGACGCGTGGATGTGGGCGATCCCGTCGATCACCGTCTTCTTGACCTTCGCCTTGCCGCGCTTGCCCGTTTTCGCTTTGCCTTTGGCCATACCTGTTTACCGCTCCTACCTCTTGATCGGACGCCGCGGCCCCTTGCGGGTGCGGGCGTTGGTGTGCGTCCGCTGGCCGCGCACGGGCAGTCCCCGGCGGTGTCGCAGACCGCGGTAGCAGCCGAGGTCCATCAATCGCTTGATGTTCATGGACACTTCCCGGCGCAGGTCACCCTCGACCTGAAAACGGTCCACCGCTGCACGCAGATTCTCGGCATCGGTCTCGGTCAGGTCCTTGACCTTCACCATGCGGCCGACGCCGGCGGCGTCGCAGATATTCTGAGCGCGTTGACGCCCGATGCCGTAGATCGCCGTCAGTGCGACCTCCACGTGCTTGTGATTCGGCAGGTTGATTCCCGCGATGCGTGCCACGTGCTTTTGCCTCCGTCTCGGCGCCTAACCCCGTTATATGCGGTCGGATGCCGTGCCAATCAAGCGCCCGGCGTCGAACCCCGACCGCCTAGCCCTGTCTCTGACGGTGCCGCGGATCGGTGCAGATCACACGCACGACCCGGCCCCGACGAATGATCTTGCAGTTGCGGCACAGTTTCTTTACCGATGCCCTGACTTTCATGACTCACCTCGTACTCGCGTCGATCCCTCAGCGGGTTATACCCAGCCCCCCGGTGAGCGATGATTTCTTTAGCAAACTCTCGTATTGCCGCGACATCAGGTGCGACTGCACCTGCGACATCAGATCCATCATCACCACGACGATGATCAGAAGCGACGTGCCGCCGAAGTAGAATGGGACGCTCCACTTGACGATCAGGAATTCCGGAATCAGGGCGACGAAGGTGAGATATATCGCTCCCGCCAGGGTCAGCCGCGAAACCACGTTATCGATGTAGCGNNTTGTCCGCAATTTCCTTCGGATTGAAGACGAGGGCCGTGTAGAAAAAGCAGAAAAACACGATCAGACCCCCATAGAGCAGCACATACACCGGCTGCCCCGGGGCAAGTGTGGTCGCGATGTCGCGCAGCCAGCGCATGCCCTCCGCCTGCCCAAACCAGCTGCCGAGGCTCGCCGGGAAAAGAATGATGCTCGAGGCGAAGATCGGCGGGATAACGCCCGACATGTTGAGCTTGAGAGGCAGGTGACTGGTCTGGCCGGCAATCATGCGTCGCCCTTGCTGCCGCTTGGCGTAGTTCACCGTGAGCCTGCGCTGGCCGCGCTCGACGAAGACCACGAACGCCGTAATCAGAATCGCGCCCACGAACAGGGCCAGGACACCGAGCGGCGTGAACGAGCCGGTACGCGCGAGCTCCAGAGTACCGGCTACGGCCGCCGGCAGACCCGAAACGATGCTGGCGAAGATCAGCAGCGAGATGCCGTTGCCGATGCCGCGCTCGGTCATCTGCTCGCCCAGCCAGACCAGAAACATGGTGCCGGCGACCAGGCTCACCAGTGTCGTGATCTTGAATGACAGCCCGGGAGTGAGAACGACCGCGGTACCCCCCGCCACCTGCCCTTCGATGGCGACGGCAATACCGAGCCCTTGAAAGGCCGCCAGCACGAGCGTCCCGTAACGGGTGTACTGTGTAATCTTGCGCCGTCCGGACTCGCCCTCCTTCTTCAGCTGCTCGAGCTGCGGTATCACGGCACTCATCATCTGCATGATGATCGACGCCGAGATGTACGGCATGACGCCGAGCGCGAAAATAGACAGCCGTGAGAGAGCGCCCCCCGAGAACATATTGAAGATATCGACGATCGACCCCCGCGTCTGCTCGAACAGCGCCGCCACCGCGGAAGGGTCCACACCCGGCACCGGAATGTGGGTGCCGATGCGGTAGACCACCATGGCACCGAGAACGAACAGCACGCGTTGGCGCAGCTCGGTCAGCTTGCCGATCCCGCTCAACGCTGAGACGCCGGGTCGTGCCATCAGTCTTCGACCTTGCCCCCGGCCTTCTCAATCGCGGCGCGCGCGCCGGCGGTGGCGGCGACGCCGCGCACCGTGACGGGCGCCGTCAGCTCGCCCGAGGCGATGATCTTGGCCCGCTTTGCCGCCAGCGGCACGATACGCGCCTTCTTCAGCGCTTCCAGGTCGACGACGTCGGCGCCCAGCCCGGCGAGCTCGGACAGGCGCACCTCGGCGCACTCGCCGAGCTTCGGCGAACGGAAGCCCCGCTTCGGCAGACGGCGCTGCAGGGGCATCTGGCCCCCCTCGAAGCCCACTTTGTGATAGCCACCGGAGCGCGACTTCTGGCCCTTGTGCCCGCGACCGCAAGTCTTGCCGAGACCGGAACCTGTGCCCCGCCCGACGCGCTTGCGCGCGCTCCTCGCCCCGGCGGCGGGCTTGAGCGAATTCAATCGCATCGTCATGCCTCCTCACACCTGAGCAGATAAGACACCTTGTTGATCATGCCTCGATTCGCGGGAGTGTCCTCGACCACCACCGTGTGGTGCATGCGACGAAGCCCCAGCCCGAGTACACATTCCTTATGATTCTTGGCGCGCCCGTGCATGCTGCGCACGAGCGTCACCCGAAGCTTCTTACTGGCCACGCGAAACTCCTCTAGCCCGTAATTTCTTCCACGCTCTTGCCGCGCTTGGCGGCAATCTGCTCGGGACTCGCCACCGAGCGTAAGCCGTTGATCGTCGCCCGCGCCACGTTGACGGGGTTGGTGGTGCCGATCACCTTGGCAAGCACGTTGCGAATGCCGGCAACCTCGAATATCGCGCGCATGGTGCCGCCGGCAATGATGCCGGTGCCCTCGGAAGCCGGCCGCATGACCACCCTGGCCGCGCCCTGCCGGCCGACCATGGGAAAATAAAGCGTCCCGTCGGCCATGCGGATTTCGAACATGTTGTTGCGGGCGCTCTCCATCGCCTTCTGCACGGCTATGGGCACCTCGCGCGCCTTGCCGCGGCCGAGACCGACCTTACCGTTGCCATCGCCCACCACGGTCAGCGCGGAAAAGCCGAACTGCCTGCCGCCCTTGACCACCTTGGCCACCCGCTTGACGCTGATGAGGCGTTCCTGCAGGCCTTCACCGCGCGCCTCGGCCCTGTCCCCGGCTAATGCCATCTAGCTTTCCCTCTGTGTCTGCAAACGCTGTCGTCAGAATTCCAATCCGGCCTCGCGGGCAGCTTCCGCCAGGGCCTTCACTCGGCCGTGATAGCGAAAACCGGAGCGATCGAACGCCACGCGGGTGACCCCGGCGGCCTTGGCCCGCTCGGCGATGCGTGCGCCGACGAATTTCGCAGCGTCGACGTTTCCCCCGTTGCCCAGTGCCTCCCGCGCTTCGCGCTCCAGCGTCGAGGCACTCGTGAGCACAGTGCCGCCGTCGTTGTCTATGATCTGCGCGTATATGTGCCGGGGCGTGCGAAATACGCTCAGGCGTTGCGACTCCAGCACACGGATCTTGGCGCGCGTGCGGCGGGCCCGCCGTTGCCGTGCTTGCTTCTTCGTGCTCATGCTCCGCTCCCAGCCAAAGCCCGGTAGTTACTTCTTCTTCGCCTGCTTGCGAATGACGTGTTCGTCGGCATAGCGAACGCCTTTGCCCTTGTACGGCTCGGGCGGTCGGAATCGACGGATCTCCGCGGCGGCCTGTCCCACGCGCTGCTTGTCGACACCCTTGATCACGATCTCGGTCTGGCTGGGCGTCTCAACCTCGATTCCCTCCGGAACGTCGTACACCACCGGGTGCGAGAAACCGAGACTGAGATTGAGCTTTTTGCCCTGTGCCTGCGCGCGGTAGCCGACGCCGACAATGGTCAGTCTTTTCTCGAAACCCCGTGTGACACCGGTGACGAGGTTGTCGACCAGCGCACGGGTGGTCCCGGCCAGCGCATTGGCCTGCTTGCCGTCCTCACGCGGCGACACACGCAGGGTGTCGCCGTCCCGGGAGACGGAGACGATGGGGTGCACGGCCATCTCGAGCTTCCCCTGAGGCCCTTTGGCGGACACGCGGTCCTCGCCCAGGCTGACGTCGACCCCTTTAGGGATCTCCACTGGATTCTTGGCTACTCTGGACATGGCTCTAGGTCAGTGCACCGTGCACAGGATCTCCCCGCCGACGCCGGCGCGGCGCGCCGCGCGCTCACTCATGATGCCCTTGGAGGTCGACACGATCGCGACCCCCAGCCCGCCGATGACCGAAGGCAGCTCTTCGGCGCCGCTAAAGACGCGTTGCCCCGGCGTGCTCACCCGCTTGAGTTCGTCGATCACCGGGCGGCCCTGGTAGTACTTCAGCGTAATCTCGAGCGTGAGCTTGCCGTTTTGCTCGCTCGTGCTGAAATCCGTGATGTAGCCCTCGTCCTTCAGCACGGCGGCAATGGCCCTCTTCACATTCGAAGCCGGCATGCTGACAGAGGCCTTTTCCGCTTTCAAACCGTTACGGATACGGGTCAGCATATCGGCGATAGGATCGGTCATGCTCATCGAAAAAGCTCCTCGCTGCCGCTCGCCCGGCTCACCAGCTCGCCTTCACAACGCCCGGCGCCTCGCCGCGCATGACGATTTCCCGCAACTTGTTGCGGCTGAGCCCGAACTTGCGGTAATACCCGCGTGGACGGCCGGTCAGCGCGCACCGGTTGCGCTGGCGTGACCGGCTCGAATCTCGCGGGAGTTTCTGCAGATCCAGCATCGCCTGCCAGCGCTCCTGGGCACTCAGGCTCGGATCCGAGACGCGTTTCTTCAACTCCGCGCGTCTGGCGCGGTGACGCTCGGCCAGCTGACGGCGCTTGAGCTCCCTGTGAATCATGGATGTCTTTGCCACGCGGGTGTCCTCTAGCTTCGTATCGGGAAATTGAATCCCCCGAGCAGCGCCCGGGCCTCGTCATCGTTTCTTGCCGTCGTGGTGATGGTGACGTCCAGACCGCGCAGCGCATCAACCTTGTCGTAGTCGATCTCCGGAAAGACGATCTGCTCCTTCAGCCCGAAGGAGTAGTTGCCGCGACCGTCGAAGGATCGAGCCGACAAGCCGCGAAAATCGCGGATACGCGGTATGGCCACGGAGATCAGCCGATCGAGGAAGTCGTACATCCGCTCCCGGCGCAGCGTCACCATACAGCCGATCGGCCAACCCTCACGGATCTTGAAAGCCGCCACGGACTTGCGCGCATGGGTGATCACCGGCTTCTGCCCGCTGATGCGACTCAGGTCGCTCGCGGCATTCTGAAGAACGTTCTTGTCGGCGATAGCCTCTCCAAGCCCCATGTTGAGCGTAATCTTCGATATCCTCGGCACCTGCATGACGCTGTCGTAGCCGAACTGCTCCAGCAGCTGCGGCGCGATCGTCTTATCGTATTGTTCCTTGAGCCTGCTCATGAATTTCACCGCCGCGCGTGCCGCGCTCAGGTCATGTCGACGACTTCGCCGTTGGACTTGAAGAAGCGAACCTTGCGCCCGTCTTCGAGATGGCGAAAGCCGACCCGATCCGCCTTCTTGGCGGTCGGGTTCCACAGCGCCAGGTTGGAGATGTCGATAGGTGCCTCCTTCTCGATGATCCCGCCCGTCTGGCCCTTGCTCGGGTTAGGCCGCGTATGCCGCTTGACGACGTTTACCGCGTCCACGAGTACGCGCCCGTCCTTCAGTATCCGCAACACCGTGCCGCGCTTGCCGCGGTCGCGTCCGGCGAGCACCACCACCTCGTCGCCTTGCCTGATCTTGTTCATCGCGATTCCCCTCAGAGCACCTCGGGCGCGAGCGATATGATGCGCATGAACCGCTCGGTTCGCAGCTCCCGGGTCACGGGTCCGAAAATTCGCGTGCCAATGGGCTGAAGCTGTGCGTTCAGCAGCACCGCAGCGTTCTTGTCGAACCGCACCACGGATCCGTCGGGACGGCGCACGCCCTTCTTGGTGCGCACGATCACGGCGTTGTAGACATCGCCCTTCTTGACGCGGCTGTTCGGCATCGCTTCCTTGATGCTGATGCGAATGACGTCGCCGATGCCCGCATAGCGACGCTTCGAGCCGCCCAGCACCTTGATGCACTGAACGCGCTTCGCGCCGCTGTTGTCGGCAACGTCCAATGAGCTCTGCATCTGAATCATCGCCCGCTCTCCCGAGGCTACTCGGCGCGCTCCAGCACTTTCACGAGCCGCCAGCTCTTGGTCTTCGCCAGCGGGCGGCATTCCTCGATCAGTACCCGGTCGCCCTCTTGACAGACGTTCTCCTCGTCGTGGGCATGAAGCTTGGTCGACCTGCGGATGAACTTCTTGTAAAGCGGGTGTGGCACGCGCCGCTCTACGAGGACCGTGATGGTCTTGTCCATTTTGGTGCTGATAACGCTGCCGGGCAGCGTTCTGCGCCGGCTCGATTGTTCGGTCATGTCGCCGACCTCGACTTCTCGTTCAGAATGGTCTTGATGCGCGCGATCTCCCTGCGCACCTGGCGGAACCGCGCCGGATTGCCGAGCTGGCCCGTGCCCTGCTGCATGCGCAGGTTGAATTGCTCGCGCCGTAACTCGATCAGCTCCTGATCGAGGTCCTTTTCGCTCTTGGCGCGCAGTTCCTTGCCCGTACTCATTTACAGAACCTGTCGTGTGACGAATGTCGTGTTTACCGAGAGCTTCGCGCCGGCCAGACGGAACGCCTCCCGCGCGAGATCCTCGTTGACCCCTTCGAGCTCGTAGAGCACGTGGCCGGGCTTGACCAGGGCAACCCAGTATTCCGGATTACCCTTGCCCTTGCCCATTCGCACCTCGAGCGGCTTCTTCGATACCGGCTTGTCCGGGAACATTCGGATCCACAGGCGCCCGCCGCGCTTGATGTGGCGATTGATGGCCCGGCGTGCAGCCTCGATCTCACGAGCCGTGATGCGGCCCCGCGTCGTGGCCTTCAAGCCGTAATCGCCGAAGCTCACGCGATTGCCACGCGTCGCCGCGCCGCGATTGCGCCCTTTCTGTTGCTTGCGATACTTGGTCCGTTTTGGCTGCAGCATGACGACATCGACCCTCAGCCCGCGGCGGCCTTGGCCTCGCCTTTGGCCTCCGGCTCATCCTCGGCGCCGAACACCTCGCCTTTGAATATCCACACCTTCACACCCAGCACCCCGTAGGTGGTGCAGGCTTCGGCAAAGCCGTAATCGATGTCGGCGCGCAGCGTGTGCAGCGGCACGCGGCCTTCCCGGTACCATTCCGTACGCGCAATCTCCGCGCCGTTGAGCCGCCCCGCAACCATTACCTTGACACCCTTTGCGCCAAGCCGCATCGAATTCTGCACGGCCCGTTTCATGGCGCGCCGGAACATAATCCGCTTCTCCAGTTGCTGACAGATGCTTTCCGCAACCAGTGTTGCGTCCAGCTCCGGCTTGCGGATTTCCTCCACTGCGATCTGCACGGGCGCTCCGTTGATGCGTGTCAGCTCGGCACGCAGTCGGTCTATGTCCTCGCCTTTCTTGCCGATGACGATTCCGGGTCGCGCCGTGTGAATCGTGACGTTCATGTTCGCCGCCGGACGCTCGATGGCGACCCTGCTTACCGCGGCGTTCGACAGGCGGCGCTTGACGTGCTCGCGCACCTTGAGATCCGTGGTCAGGTTCTTGGCGTAGTCCCCGCGCGTGGCATACCAGCGCGCGCTCCAATCCTTGACGATGCCGAGCCGCAGCCCGACCGGTTGCACTTTCTGGCCCATCAGGCACTCCCTCTCGAATCGCCCACAGTCAGGGTGATGTGGCTAGTCCGCTTGAGAATCGGCGTGGCGCGTCCCTTGGCCCGCGGACGCCAGCGCTTGAGCGTCGGCCCCTCGTCGACGCATGCCCCCTCGACCCGCAGCTCGTCGATGTCCGCGCCTTCGTTGTGCTCCGCATTGGCGATGGCCGACTCGAGTGTTTTGCGCACGGGATGCGCCGCCTTCTTCGGGCTGAACTGCAACAGCTCCAGCGCCTTGGCCACCGGCATCCCGCGAATCTGATCGATCACCAGGCGACACTTTTGCGGCGAGATGCGCACGTACTTGGCTATGGCCTTGACCTGCATGTCGCTGCCTACCTCGCTTTCCTGTCCGCCGCGTGACCCCGGTAGGTACGCGTCGGTGCAAACTCTCCGAGCTTGTGACCCACCATGTTCTCCGTGACCAGTATCGGCACGTGCTGGCGCCCGTTGTGCACCGCCAGCGTCAAGCCGACGAACTCCGGCATGATCGTCGAGCGTCGCGACCAGGTCTTGATCGGTCTGCGGCTGCCCTCCGCGCTCGCCTTCTCGACCTTGGTCCAGAGGTGGTGATCGACGAACGGCCCTTTCTTGATCGAACGTGGCATGTGTCTAATCCCGTCGCGTCAGCGCTTGCGCCTGCGCACAATCATCGAGCCGGTACGCTTGTTGCGCCGTGTGCGGTAACCCTTGGTCGGCACGCCCCACGGCGACACCGGGTGACGCCCGCCCGAGGTTCTGCCCTCACCGCCCCCGTGGGGATGATCCACGGGGTTCATGGCCACGCCGCGTACCGTCGGACGTATGCCACGCCAGCGTTTGGCCCCCGCCTTTCCCAGCTTGCGCAGACCGTGCTCGGGATTGCCCGCCTCACCGACCGTCGCGCGGCAGCTCAGGTGTACGCGGCGCATCTCGCCGGATCGCAGGCGCAACTGCGCGTAATCGCCTTCGCGCGCGAGCAGTTGCGCTGACGTGCCGGCGGCACGGGCGATCTGAGCGCCCTTGCCCGGCTTCATCTCGATGCAGTGAACGACCGTACCCACCGGAATGTTGCGCAAGGGCATTGCGTTGCCGACGGCGATCGGGCTGTCCGGCCCCGTGTCGATACGGCTGCCCACGGCGAGCCCTTCCGGCGACACGATGTAGCGGCGCTCGCCGTCCGCGTATAGCACCAGTGCGATGTTGGCACTGCGGTTGGGGTCGTACTCGATGCGCTCGACGCGACCCGGCACGCCGTCCTTGTTGCGCTTGAAATCGATGATGCGGTAGCGCCGCTTGTGGCCGCCGCCGCGGTGGCGCACCGTGATGCGTCCCGCATTGTTGCGGCCGTCGATGGTGCGCTTGCTTTCCACCAGCGGGAGGTGAGGCCCACCGCGGTGCAGCTCGGGGGTCACAATCCTCACCATGCCGCGGCGGCCGGGGGAGGTCGGCTTTTGCTTGACTAACGCCATAAGAGCCTCGTTATGCTTGTCTTCGCGCCGAACGCTTACGTCTGACCGCCGACGAAATCGATGTCGTGACCGGGCTTGAGCTGCACGAAGGCCTTCTTCCAGTTACGACGCTTGCCCGCGCGGCGGCCCTGCCGCTTCACTTTTCCGCGAACGTTCGCCACCTGGACCTCGTCCACCTCGACCTTGAACAGCATCTCCACGGCCTGCTTGATTTCGGGCTTGGTCGCATCGGGCGCCACCTCGAAAACGAAGTGACGATGAGCCTCCGCAAGCTCGGTGCTCTTCTCCGAGAGTCGCGGCGACAGAATGATCTGATAAAGCCTTTCGTCCTTCACTGCACCCGCTCCTCGAGCCCCTTGATGGCCGCCACCGTGCAGACCACTTTCGCGTAGTGGATCAGACTCAGCGGATCGACAGCGGCGACATCGCACACGTCGACATTGGGTAGATTACGCGCCGCCAGGTACAGGTTGTCGCTCGGAGCCTCGTGCAGGATGAGAACGTCATCACAACCGACCGCCTGCAGCCTCCCCAGCAGCTCCTTCGTCTTTGGCGCCTCGAGCTCCAGACCCTCCAGCACCACCAGTCCCTCCCGGCGAACCAGCTCCGAGACAATCGAGCGCAGCGCGGCACGGTACATCTTGCGATTGACCTTCTGCTCGAAGTTGCGCGTGGTCGCCGGAAACACCTTGCCGCCGCCACGCCACAAGGGACTGCGCCTCGAGCCCGCCCGCGCGCGACCCGTGCCTTTCTGGCGCCAGGGCTTGTCGCCACTGCCGCTCACGGCCGAGCGACTTTTCTGAGCGCGCGTACCGGCGCGCGCACCCGCCTGATAAGCCACCACGACCTGATGCACCAGGGCCTCGTTGAAATGCGCAGCGAAGGTCGCGTCGGAGACTTCGACGCTCGCTCCGCTCGACGAGCCGTCCGCCTGCAAGACGCTGAGCTGCATGGCTATTCGCTCCCCTGCGTGCTGCCGCCCTTGACGGCAGGCCGGATAACGACGTCGAATCCCCGGGGACCGGGCACGGAACCCTTAATGAGCAGCAAATTGCGCTCGGTGTCGACGCGAACCACCTCGAGGTTCTGTTGCACACGCCGCGCGGCGCCCATTTGGCCCGCCATCTTCTTGCCCGGGAACACGCGACTCGGGTCCTGGTTCTGCCCGATGGAGCCCGGCTTGCGGTGAGCCTTGGAATTGCCGTGCGTCGCGCGCCCGCCACCGAAGCCGTGGCGCTTCATGACGCCAGCAAATCCCTTGCCTATGGTGGCGCCGAGCACGTCGATCTTCTGCCCTTCCGCGAACAAATCGACCTTGATCTCGGCGCCGGCGCCGTAGGCCCCGAGGTCGCTCTCGGCAACCCGGAACTCCCACAGGCCGCGCCCGGGCTCGACCTGCGCTTTGGCGAAATGACCCGCGATCGGTCGCGGCACACGCCGCGGGCGACGCGCGCCCACGGTCACCTGCAAGGCGCAGTAACCGTCCTTCTCGCGGGTCTTCACCTGGGTGATTCGGTTCGGCTCAACCTCCACGACGGTGACCGGCACGGAACGGCCGTCTTCCGTGAACAACCGGGTCATGCCCACCTTGCGACCCACCACTCCAAGCGTCATGGCCTCACCATCCTGATCCGTTCCTTGCTCGCCGCCGCTCTCACCGCGTCACATTGTCCACTGCTCAGCTGTCGGCGCCGCCTAACCGAGCTTGATCTCGACGTCGACGCCCGCCGCCAGATCGAGCTTCATCAGCGCGTCGACGGTTTTGTCCGTGGGCTCGATGATGTCCATTATGCGCTTGTGTGTCCGGACCTCGAACTGATCCCGCGACTTCTTGTCCGAGTGCGGCGAACGCAGCAGCGTGTAGCGCTCGATCTTCGTCGGCAGCGGAATGGGCCCCTGCACGATGGCGCCCGTGCGCTTGGCAGTTTCCACGATCTCCAGCGCCGATCGATCTATGGTTCGATGATCGAACGCCTTCAGACGTATGCGGATTTTCTGACTGGTCGTCTTCATTCTGTCATCTCAAGCGCCTGCCGACGGGTTTTCTCTCTCACTCCAGAATCTTGGTCACGACGCCGGCGCCCACGGTGCGCCCGCCTTCGCGAACCGCAAACCGCAGCCCCTCTTCCATCGCAATCGGATTGATCAGACTCCCCGTCATGCGCACATTGTCCCCCGGCATCACCATCTCAATACCCTCCGGAAGATCCACCGCTCCGGTCACGTCCGTCGTGCGAAAATAAAACTGCGGCCGGTAACCCGTGAAAAACGGCGTGTGCCGACCCCCCTCGTCCTTCGACAACACGTACACCTCCGCCTCAAACTTCGTGTGCGGCGTGATCGAACCCGGCTTCGCCAACACCTGACCCCGCTCAATCTCATCGCGCTTCGTACCGCGCAACAATACCCCCACATTGTCCCCCGCCTGACCCTCGTCAAGCAGCTTGCGAAACATCTCAACCCCCGTCACCACCGTCTTCGTCGTCTCCTTGATCCCCACAATCTCAACATCATCCCCCACCTTGACAATGCCTCGCTCCACTCGACCCGTCGCCACCGTGCCCCGACCCGATATCGAAAATACATCCTCCACCGGCATCAAAAACGCACCGTCAATCGCACGCTCCGGCTCCGGTATGTACGCATCCAACGCCTCAGCCAGCTTCAAAACCGACTCCGTCCCCAGCTCCGACTCCTCCCCCTCCAGCGCCTTCAACGCACTGCCCACCACAATCGGCGTGTCGTCACCCGGAAACTCATACTTGTCCAGCAGCTCGCGGACCTCCATCTCCACCAACTCCAAAAGCTCCGCATCGTCCACCATGTCCGCTTTGTTCAAATACACCACGATGTACGGAACCCCCACCTGACGCGCCAGCAATATGTGCTCCCGCGTCTGCGGCATCGGACCGTCCGCCGCCGATACCACCAAAATCGCTCCGTCCATCTGCGCCGCACCCGTAATCATGTTCTTCACATAATCCGCATGACCCGGACAGTCCACGTGCGCATAGTGACGCTTCTCCGTCTCGTACTCCACGTGCGCCGTCGC